>MDSZ01272102.1_pt1 | contig 115972 bp, 128 predicted proteins | sample 811201 | NCBI WGS metagenome assembly MDSZ01 (sample SAMN05326647, study PRJNA326480) | marine metagenome | isolation source: seawater | place: Indian Ocean: North | collected 2010
AAGCAAGGCGCAGACTTCGCCAAACTGAGCCAAAGGAATCTTGGCTGGCTTAGAGCCTTTACCAGATCGGGTTCGGAACGAAACCATACCATCTTCAACGCGAATTGTGCGGCGAATTGTTTCGGCAGGGGAAAGATTCTCTTCCTCTCTGCCCTCGATGCCAGCATCAGCATACTCTTGAAGGGTGCTAGCTACCTCAGCGTAGTCAGCAACAGGGATGGTCTGGGATCCACTTCCCTTACCACGATTAGTGGCGAAGTTTACATTAGGAGTTCCCTCATCATCAACCGAAACGCTCATCGTCTGTCGAATGACTTGAATTGGAGACTCGTTGTTTTCGTTAGCAAAGATATTGGTCTTGTCGCTCATAGTTTTTTCCTTTTCTTTTTGGTTAGTGCAGGAACCACCCTGCACCATGTTATAGCTGATGTAGAAAATTATATCCAAAATGTTATAACAAAAATTGTATATGAAGCTTTATGCTATTAATTATAATTGTAAGTGTCATTGTAATTTAGATGTAATCAGGGCAATAGTTTTACATAACTATTAAAAAAATATCTAAGGAGAGTTTAATGATTCTTAAGAATAAAACAGCAGTTAATCTAAGCTCCAATATATATGACAAACTATCAGGGCATATTTCGATTTATGAATTGCCGTCAGGAAATCTTTATTACGTCTATTTTGTAGAGGGTCAATTCTATGCAGCAAAAGAAATATGTTGCAAAACAAATCGCGTAGTAGAAGAAGAAGCATCTGATAATGAATATCATTATAGTATTGATATATTCTTTAATGATCCAGATAGATATACGGGATGGAGCTGCCCTTCTCAGGGAACTCATTGTAGCGATTAAGCCTTCTTAAAATCTGCCTGGCGGGCGGAAGAATTTTATTTATTGTTTAATTGCAGTATTATAGCTTATAAGATCAGTATCTTATACTGCTTTACTAGCTATCTGATGATGTTTAAAATCACCTGGAGCTCTGAGCTCAAAATTTTAAGAAGCTATACTTAGCAGTGTAATGAAAGGTTAAAGATATGACTCAAGAGTTTACAGTATATACTCTTTTTATTTTGCTTACGGTATCTATGGGCATTGTGTTTCAATTTATGTTGGCCAAGATAAAAGAGCTAAATAAAATTCAAAGAAGAATAATTAAATCAATACACTTTCTCCATGAAGATATTAATGAAGCTAAGAAGTCCTCAAAGCATATGCCATTCAAAGACAGCGGAGGAGATGTTTTGAAAGGAGATTTAACTTTAGAATACCGTGGATCCATAGCAGATACTCGCGCCACATTTATGTTAGATAAAAAATAACCCCTCGGGCAATAGCTTTACATAACCTTATAAGCTATGATATAAGTATCAAGTAATAACCTACCCACCGCTTCCTATTCTTTTTTTCTTTTCCATTTTATACACCGGGTATTGCGATGTGTAGAGGTATGCCTTGATATTTAACGGGTTTAGTTATCGCTTAACTAATACTGTTGATAAAGTAATTACTTCAAAGTAAAGGTTTATTTACATATAAATATTATAGAAAAAATAAATCTATATATATTTTTCATAGTATTATAAGAGAGTCTAATCGACTTACTTAAAAAAGGAGAACTAACTATCATGGCAAATAATAATTACACTTTAGCTTTCTATGTTATTGAGACTGGTGATAACCACTATGATTTATTCAATGCTAAGACTGATAAAAAAATCTTAGATTCAGAATCAGAAGAATCTGTAATAAACTTTCTTGAATTAAACTCTCCCTATCATCCCTTCCTTGAACTCTCAGAAGAAGCCCCTGAAACTTACTCCTTCAATGTAAACACAGGGGATAATAATTCTTCAAATACCACAGAGTATCCACTTCATACAAATTATTCTACGACCCCTTGGTTAGATGACTTCCATAATTCATATTCATTTAATTCCGGGAGTTATGTTGTTGGTGAGAAGAATAATAATAAAAAGGAACCAACCCAACTAGAGTTTAACTTTACTTATAGTAAAGACAATAATAAATATTCCGAAGAAGACCACCTGCCCTACTTAGGTGACAACGAAGACTAGGAATATAAACAAAAGATACATAGCCAGCCTAGCCCACAAAGCTACGCTGGCTTTTTTGTTTTATATATAGAGAGAAGGAATATAAATCCCCAGCTCGAAGTCACGAGGAAATTTTTAAGACAATAAACCTTTTTTCTCAGAGGACAAAGCTTTATTTATCTGGGAGACAAAGAACCTTTTTTCTGGGGAGCAAAGGCACTTTTTTCTGAGCACAGAAAGACCTTTTTTTTCTACAGAAATTCTTGAACTTTTCCTAGAAAAACGGAAAAAACGGCGCAGTGTAGTTTTTTGCACAGACCATTTTTTGGACCTTTTATATAAGAAAACCCTGGGTCTAATTTTTTTTCTGAGAATTTTTTTCAGACTTTTATATAAGAAAGTAAGGCTGGTCAGCCCTTGCTGTGTAGGTGCTTCGTTCTAGTCGGCAGCCCTTGGTTTGCACACACATACACGCACTAATGGCCGCACACATGCACATAAAAAGCGTATAATGCTCGTACTCGTGTGTGTACATACTAATATTAAGTAAAAGTGGTAGAGTTGTTGATAAGGGCTTGGGACCATAAGGAATATAAAATGTTAAAAGAATTAATTAAATTGGCAAATGAGCTTGACCAAAGAGGCTTAGACAAAGAGGCGGATGCCTTAGATCAAATAATTAAGTCAGCTGGTAGACGGGTTGTTGAGAAGATCGGTGACGTAAAGATTTATAAAGATTCAGATTGGGGAGAGTATATAGTGGTTCCAAGTGGCGCTACTCCAAAGTGTGACTCGGCTTACCATACGGATGATATGGAAGATGCAATCGATACCGCTAGAGCTATGGACAAAAAGGACTAAAATGTTAAAAGAATTAATTAAGATTGCGAATGACCTAGATGAGCTTGGACTAACTGGGGAAGCAGATGAGCTGGATAAGATTTTAAAAGAAGAGTATGTGGATACACCGGACACTCCGATATTAGGAGAGGAAGGTGCAGAGGCTCACTCTGCAACGCAGAGGGTAAGAAAAGCCTTAAAAGAAACCATTGGTATGCCGCATTTAAAGACTACCTTTGTTGACCGCAACCCAGGAGGCGATTCAGAGGGCTCTGTGTTTAAAGAAAAACAAACATTAGAAAGCCTAATGAAGGCTGAGTGGTTAGATTATTCTCATCCAAATATTGCCCCGCCTGCTACGGGAGCTTTTATTACTCAAATACCGGGGACACTAGGCTTAATTGAATTAGCTAGTTTGGACCCAGCAACACCGATTAGCATGGAGCCTGGAAGTAAAGGAAATAAACCTTATGTAACTGTGCTTGTGGAAAAAGAAGATGCACCAGTAGAGGCTACAGAGGTAGAGCACACGATACTTATAGTAGGGCCGTTCCAAGATAAAGAAGAAATAGTTTATACCTTTCATCCGGGGGATCCCATAAGGCCTTCTTCTATGCGTCCTAGTGAGGCAACAGATAATGCAAAGACTGCTGCTGATGCTATAGCACTGGGCTTTGATTACGGAAAAATAAAAGGAATAAAAGAAGAGTAAGGCAAGGGAAATGAAAAAGATTGCATCAAATAAAAATTACTTAAGAAAGCAAGCTTCAGAAATGAGGGATACTTTGTTTGGTACGTTCGATAAGGAAGAGTTTGATAACTTCTTAAAGGAAGAGTTAAGCTATGATCTAGTGAGATCATCAGACCCAGCCAATACAAGGGAAGAGGTCTTTGTAAAAACATTAAGACCAGAAGATGCAAAGAAGATGCTTAGAGCCTTAGAGGAAGATGAATTAAACTTAGAAGGTGAATTAAATTTATTTAGATTTTATAAAAACTCTAATGCTAAAGCAATTATGGAAGCCTTAAGGCCTTTGCTAATACAAACAGATTCAGAAACTAAAGTTGATCCCAGAGCTTTAAAGCTCTATATATCTTTATCAAAGTTCTATGAATCTTTGACTAATAATATAGAAAGAAACTTAAGCTCAGAAGATTGGGCTGAAGATTATTATCACGATTCAAAAATGCTATTGCAACACATAATAGATAACACAGGAGAATAGAAATGATTAAAGATTTAATAAGTCTAGCTAACGAGTTGGATACAAAGGGTTTGCAGAAGGAAGCAGATGAATTAGATTCTATTATCACTCTGCTAACAAAAGACGCAGGGTCTTGCTCAAAGGATTATGCAGACGATACTTACTCCCCCTCTTCTAAACCAGATGTTTTATCGCGCAAAGACCCTTTGGGTGACGATGAATATAATTACGAGAAGCCTTGGCTAAGAGAGTTCTTAAGAGAAGATAACGACCCATCCGATGAAGATTTATTCTTAGGCGACTTTTCTTCCTCAGATTCATCTCAAACTCCAGAAGAAAAGCTTCTTAATTTAATTAGAGGCTCAGAAGAAATGGCTAAGAGACTTGGCTTAACTCACTCAGAGACAGAGATGACTCCTAGTGAGTTAGAGTCTCATCTAAGAGAGGTTCTAAACTTAGAAGGCTTATCCGATGAAGAGATGGATTCTGTCTTAACTTTAGCTGCTGACCTTTTAAGCTCTCCTATGAAAATGCTAGGTGGAACTCCAAGAGTGAGAATGAAGTAAAGCAGGAGGACGGCTAAGTGGGCAGAGACATAAAAGAACCTTGGGTAAGTAAAGTCAGAACCAAAGATAAGCCTTGGGGACTTGAGTCTACTTGGAATACTACAAGCTCAGTCTCTCAGTGCAAGCTTATTCATATAAAGGCAGGACACCGCACTTCTCTAAAGAAATATAATATAAAGAATGAATCTTTTTATTTAGCTTCGGGTAAGCTTGAAGTTACTTATGGAGACGAGTTAACTTTAGATCCAGCAAAGATGACTATAGAAGTGTTAACTCCAGGGCAAGTTTTATCCGTACCCTCTGGCTGCCCCTATAGGCTTAAAGCCTTAGATGACTGTGTTATCATAGAGTCATCGGATCGAATAGAAACGGCATACGAGATCCTAGAGGACGACTACAAGAGGAAGTCATGATAAAAGAGCTAATTAAAATAGCAAATGAATTAGACGCAAAAGGCTTTACTAAAGAAGCTGATACTTTAGATGAAATTATAAGAGAAGCTCAAAATAAAAGTCAAATCCTACCTTTAATAGCAGGAGGAGAGTATCCAGAGGAAGGACCGGGAGAATACGAATCAATTGTACAAAAGGTTCAAAAAGTTAAGCGAAACAACACGGGGTGGATAGCATCTTTAACTGCCACTAGAGGGGATCAAAAAGCTGCCAGTAGATCAGTTAGAGTTAAGGGTGAAGATAAGTCAGAAAAGATTCAGGAAGGCAATGAGGTTAGCTCTCTTCTTATATCAGACCTACACAATAAAACCGATAACGCAGATGCTTTAGCAAATACTCCGTGGAACGGCATATTAGAGGTAACGTGGTTTAATGAGAGCGGTCCTACTGACGCCAGATATTCAAAGCCTTTTAATTCTACAGACATTCCAGAAAGGATCCAAACTATAATGAGTAGTGCTTTCAAGGGAGTCTTAGATTCAAGCATACCAAGGCAAGGGAAACTTTTAGGATAAGACTTTAAATGATTTTTTATAGAGCTATGCCCATAGACACAGATGAAATAAGAACAGGAGATTATATAACTCCAAAGCTAAGGTTCGCAAAAAACCATGCTATAACAACATCTATATACCACGGAAAAGATTATGGTGTATTCGCAGTGTTATTAACCGAAGGCGAATATAAAGAGGCCTCTAACCCCGGGGAATACATATACACAGGAAGGGGTAAGCGAGCAAGGTTATTGGGTATAGCTGAATATAATGATGAATACGCAGACTCAAAATACCAAGGACTAAAGCTTGGATCTAAAGACCAAAAGCAGTCCAGACTAGCTTTGCTAGTCAAGATGGCTAACCTTTCAAAAAATTTTTCGCTCAAACAAAAACAAACCTAACTAAAGAGGGGCGCGGGGATAGGTCCAACGGATACTAACACTAAGGGTCCAAATATGTTAAAAAAAATTTCGCGTCAAACAAAACAAACTAAAGAAAGGGCGCGAGGGTTGAGACAATGACTGCTAATAGGATAGGTTATATAGACAAGGAGATTTGATATGATTAAAGAATTAGTAAGCCTAGCTAACTCATTAGACGAAAGAGGCTTTTTCAAAGAGGCAGAGGCTTTAGACGCTATAATCAAAGAGGCTTCTCTTAAAGACAAAATTGAAAGGTTTTGGAACTGGGTAAGGCCTTGGAGAGGAACGAGTTATAGTGCTAAAAGAACGGCTATGGCAATGGTGTCTCTAACACCACAAGAGAGAGCTAGCTTCCCAGAGGGTATTGGCGCAAGTAAAGACTATGAGTTCTCAGATGACGCAAACCCAGCTGATATACTCAAGGCTTTACAGGAACTTAAAGAGGATGATTCAAAGTACTCTGCAAAAGTTGATGCAGTTGCTAAAAGTTATATGGATAAGCTGATGAGAATGGGCAAGCTAACTCCTGAGCTAATTAATTCCGATAGCAATTTTTGGGAAGGCCTATTAGCGGGCGGTCCATTCGGTTCAGTTGCGGAAGGTGTAAAGGCATTGATTACAAAAGGAGTAAATGCAGGCGCTAAAGCTATCGGAGGACACTTGGATCGAGTTGATAAAGCTTTTGCTGACAATTCCAAAGGAACCTTTACAGATAGGCGCAAAGCAGACTGGTAGATCTAATAGGAAAGAGGAAGTTAACGTGAAAAGAGATTTAGAAAAAGAAATAATCATACCAGAGCCTCCCAGCGAGTACGATAGGTTTGCGGAGCTAATAGATATTAAATCTCAATATTATAATCGAGTTAATCCTGAAAATATGCAGACTTATTTAGATGAAAGTATGGAAGAGTTATTCTTTTCTTACATAGATAAGTCTGGAGAAAATATAGATAAGGAATATATTGTAAATCTAAAAAAAGATATTAAGCCGATTATAAAGAATCATAAAGAGCACTTCAATTCAGATAGGCCAAATGAACTGGCTGAAAAGCACGACTTTCCATTTGAATATGATTATCTAGAGTCAGCTCAAACACGGTCATATCCCTCTGGACATACAGCACAAGCCTTCTATGTGGCTCTTAATTTGTCTGATAAATTTCCTCATCTAAAGGATGGCTTAATTGCTATTGCACAAATGGTTGCCGATTCTAGAATAGACAGAGGAGTCCACTTCTTTTCAGATAATCTGGGCGGAGTTCTTCTTGCGGAAAAGTTTTTTAAAATAAAAAAAGATTATATTGACTTCTCAAAAAGAGAGGCTTCTTATAATAACCTCTCTGTTCTACAGAAATGGTTGAAAGAAAGTGGCTTTAAAAAAGAATCAGATAAAGTTTTTGAGCTAAAAAAGATAGCTTCTGAAGGCGTCTTTCCTTTAAGCACAGATTCAAAGAGAATGGGTATAGAGTCTGACTATGTGCTTGAGGCTCAGGAGAGGCTTTTGGAGTTAGGTTATCATATGGATGCCGGGGCAGATGGTAAATTTGGACCTCAAACTGTTACGGCTGTAAAAGAGTTTCAAGAACGAAACAACCTTGCTCAAACCGGAGAACTAAGCGAAGATCAATACAACCTGCTTCTTTCTCAGGATGCAGAAAAAGCAGAGGAAAAAAGGGTTATCGTAGCTTTAGGGGATTCGATTACAGCAGGAGGATATGCAAGAGATCTTCAGAGCATTGTTCCTGGCTCAAGAACATTTACTTTTGGCTATGGTGGAAGACAGACTGGTTTCATAAAAAGAAAGTTAGACCTGGCTTTAAAGAAAAATCCGCAGGACATAATAATTCTTGCCGGGGTAAATGACATCGCTTCAGGAAAAGATCTGTCTCACATAACTACAAATTTAAAAGAGATGTATGATAGATCTATTGATGCCGGAGTTAGAGTAGTAGCCGTAAAGATCTTATGTTGGCACGGAAGGAAAAGCTCCGAAGACAAAGAGGGTAAAAAGAGGCAGATGACTTGGGATGTTAACAGCTGGATTGAAGGATATATAAATGGCCTACCTAGCACAGAAGATGGGAGAAGACACCTTGTTATTGAGCCAAATGAATTATGTTCTGGCGACATAAAAAAGTACGAAATGAGTGATAAGTATACTAATGACAGAATCCACCCTAACTCAGATGGGAAAAAGATGCTTGCTCAAATTATAGCTGACCAAGCATTTCAGTCTCAGGAGAATATGGAGCCGAGTCTTGAGGCGGGTTATTACGCTAATCAACCGGGAGGCTCCAATGATGAAGACTCTCTCGTGGTAATTGATCAAGTCATTTACAGCTAAAGCCTACAAAGACAAGCTATCCAAAAGCTTCTTAACGCTATTTGCTGTATCTTCAGGATCTTTAATTGCAAAGCTAGCATCTTTTAATAATAAGTGCATCGTATAATCGTTACCGTCAGGGTGCATTCTATCTCCCCAGAAAAACACCTCCCTGTTTGGAAAGAATTGCATTGCATATGTTTTGTCCCAACCTTCTGGGTATAGGTCAAAAGAGGTATCTCCAGCTATGTTTGCAACCAAATTTATGTCAGCTTCTTTTATGAATTCCTTCAGCAGGCGTATTTGCTCAGCTCTTATTCCCAAATCTTTGTCGCTTTTTATGAAAAATTCACGCTGCTTGTCGTTAGCCCCCCTTCCTATTGGACACCAGTTTATAGTCGAGCCTCTGCATGTAATAAAGTTTCCAGTAAGAGGGATCAAATATTTGGTTACTAAGTCTGCTTGCATAAATATAAGCTCTTTCATTAGATCTGAAAAATCTTCTGCTCCCAAGAATGTTTCTATAGACTCTTCTTTTATAAGCTTATACTCAGGATGGTCATTCTTCTTTGTCACCTCGAAAGATTTGGTTCCATTACAAGCCATTGCATAGACTTTGTTTGAATAAGAAAGTTTAACAAACAGCTCTTCGCACTGCTCTTTTAAAAAATCTAAATCAGATCCAGTAAGAATACCTATTTCTACGCCTTTGTTTGCCCTACAAAGAATATTTATCATATCTTCTTTTATTTTCTTTCTTGACTTACACAGTGTTCCGTCTAGGTCAAATAAGAATACTTTACTCATTAGCCTGCCTCCTTTACAGTTTTGAGCATTTATTAGTATACTAATATTGATCATTCAATAAAGAACTTGTCTTAGGAGGAAAATATGATAAAGTATTTAGAAGAGGTGCTAAAAATTGCTCAAGAACTTGATGACAGAGGCTTGCATAAAGAAGCAATCTCTCTAGACAAAATTGCATCTAATATAATAAGCTTTAAAGATAGGGTTGAAGAAATGAAAAAAAGAAAACTTGACCCAGAATTGGTTATGCCTGAGATAGATTCAGACGAAGAGCTTAGCGAAGAAAAGTCTGAAGAAAAGCCTTTGGGCGATGAGATGGCAGATGTCATTAGCATATCAGAGGTTATTCCCTCTAGACTCAGAGAAGAGTCATACTTCCCTGAAGAAGAGGGTTTCTATTCTCGTGAGGCTGAAAAGAAAGCTGTAGAGTTTGTTTTAAACAATTTAATGCCAGAATCTATTATCAATGAAGACGGAGACACCCTTGGTGATTATCTTGAATCTGGCTCTGAAGAACTCAAGGAGTATATGATAGAATATATTCCTGAAGCTGTGGAAAACCTCGGGTATTCAATGGGCGAATATGACTTAAAGAAGGCATATGACCTAATATTAGACGTTGCTTTAAGTAGGCCAGAATATGAATATAATGACGATTTTAATTATGCTATAAGAAATATGTCCTATTATCTGCGTGATTACCAATGGCCAAGGGTGGTAACAGAAGGGTGATGAAAAATATTTTTGCACTCGAAAGACTTGTGAGACTATCTAATCATCTAGACAGCATAGGTGCTTATTCAGTTTCGGATAGAATCGACTCCATCCTCAAGTCTGCAATGCCCCTCTCCGATACAGAAAGAGAGCAATTAGGTCAAAATGCTGAGGGAAGCAAGTACAAGTATATTAACGAAGAAGAATGGGGCGTCCTAAGGCCTATGCTGGTAGATCAGAAGCCTAGCTCAAGCTATGTGGAAACAGAGGATTTCAAATATGATCCCGAACTAACGGCCTATACTCCTGGAGAGACATTGGATCTACTAAGCAATCCCAAGGTCTTAGAGTGGTTCGATAAAATAAAGAGCTATAAAATACCAAGCGAATACAAACACATTATATTGGTGCCTTGTGCTGCATCAAAGCCTTGGGGAGCAAGCTGCCCTGGAAGTGGAAAGTATTATAAAGCATACCATGATATAAAAAAGCAGCTTAAAGAAGAAGATAAGCTGGCTTTCTGGGTCACAATATCAGAGCCTTTAGGCATAGTTCCTGAGGATATGTGGGATAGCTTTCCGGGGTATGATGTTCCTGGGTTGTTCAAAAACAGATCCCAACAATTTGGAGGCATACAGTCAAGAGATTATGCCAAACTATTTGGTGAAACCAGAATACCACCATTTGATAAAAAGGCTTATAGAGAGTCTATTAGAATCTTGGGGAATGTTATTGGCTCATTTATAATGAATAATTCTCAGCCAGATCGAAAGTGGATCTCCTTTGTCAAAGGAACGAAAGGAAAGGTGACTACTCATACAGATATGTTGCGCGATGCTCTATCTTTTCTAGAGGGGAAGGGTGTAAACATAAATCATAGTTCGCATACAAAAGCTGTTGATGAAAAAGGGGTTAGGCCTACAAGAGAAAACGTTTATGAGCATGTCTATGATATTTTGCAGGATGAGTTAGTATAGTGCTGACTTGCCTGATGCTCTTAGTAGTAGTATTATCTAGTTTAGTTATGTTTGTTACTATAGCATTTTACAAAGGTAGGGGCCTAAAGAGAGATAGGTTAATTAGATGGTGGACAAAAAGCCGCTATAGCCACGTTGAGTTAATACTTCCTAATGGCAATATCTCCGGAATAAGACCACCTTACTACTCATCTGTAAAAACCAGAGCTATAAAAAAATTAAATGAATCAGAGTGGGATCTTTTAGAAGTAGAAATTTCTAATAGTCAACTAAGATTACTGCGAGGCTTTATAGCCAGTACCGAAGGTCAAGGCTACGATTGGCTAGGAATGATAGCATCAAACATATCTCCATTAAAAGTTAGAGCACCAGGAAGGTGGTACTGTAGCGAATGGGTAGCTTACGCCTTATCTGTATCCGGAGTTTTGCCATGGAAGTTTGCAAAGTTATATGACTTAAAAAGTATATCTCCGGCTGATTTGTATGTGATTATAAATAATATGAGAAAAACTTATGAAGAAGATAAAAGTATGTATACTTGGCGGTACTGATTATAGCAGATTCTTTAGCAATGGATTGTATCAGAATGCTTGGTCTTTAGCCAAAATGTTAGATGTATCAGGTGATTTCGATGTATCTATTGCATCCAAAGATAAAAGCGTGCCTAACTCTCTAGTCGGAGTTAAGGTAAGAAGGTTTTCCAAAGCCCTGCTTAAAAAACAAGATATTATTATTCAAATCGTATTTAGCTTAAACGATCTAGAAACCAGCATACTTCATAAATCTGGAGGTAAATCAATTCTTATAAAATATGGGAACAACTTATGCTCTGATTTGGTAACATTTGTTCAATATTCAGTTGGACTCAAGCCTGTACATGATCAGGCAGAATGGTTTAGAGTTAACTACAAAGAGCCTCCCGACTTAGTATTGTATAGTCCACATTTTGAATTTCAAAAAGAATATTTCTCCCTAACCGCAAGTGTTAACTCTGATGACACAAAACAGTGTCCTTATATATGGAACCCTTACTTTATAAAGAATGGCATGAAGTTAAATTGGGCAAAGCTTGGGGGAGCTAAAAAGGGAAACCCTGCTTATGAGAGGGGGGATAAGAGAAATAGGTCTATAGCACTGGTAGAGCCTAGTATAGCTTTTCTTAAAACAAATTTAATTCCAATTATAATGACAAATAAAGTCTTCGAGGACTCTTCGGATTTAATTGAAAAAGCGACTGTTTTTAACTGTAATACCATACTTAAAGAAAGCAATTCAAAGCCTCTTGTCAATAGGCTGTCAACGCTTGCTATAACCAGAAGTGGTGTTTTAAAGCTGAGCCCAAGACAGGCTATGACAGACATATTTACTCATAAAGCTAGAATGCTGGTTAGTCACCAGATGATGAACAGTTTGAACTATACCTACTTTGAGTTTGCGTTAAATGGATACCCATTTGTTCATAACTCAGAGCTTCTTTCTGATTATGGCTACTACTATAATGGGTCAGAAGTTTTATCGGGGGTGAAGAAGATAAAAGAAGCGCTTCATCATGACGAATTATCTGACTTAGAAATGAAAAAATATAGAGAAAGTTGCGATGAGATGATATGGAAGCACTCTCCAGATAATGAAAAAAACATTTCTACATACATCGATCTTATAAAATCGGTATTATAAATTTAAACCTATTTTCTACATCAGCTATAGCTAGTCAGAGTTGGAGGATTACCTTGAAATTATTTTTAAGAATAGAAGAGAGTTCAAATATTTTGGGATCAAAAGACAAGATTGTAAAATATATTGGCTTAGATGAAGTCAAGTCTGTAACATCAGACTCAGAGGGTGGCTCTGTAATTAGTCACGGAAACTCAGAGACTAGGGTGCATGACATGTCTCCTGATGATCTTTTTTCATTGTGCGTAAAACAAGTTATTGAATCCTAAAGATCATAGGGCTATAGCTCAATCAGGTCAGAGCATCCGGCTCATAACCGGACGGTTCTCGGTTCAAGTCCGAGTAGCCCTACCATTTCGATTAAGTGTTGTCGCTCAACACTAAATGCTGGTGAGGAATTCTGAGGTTGCCTTAAAGAGAGTGGTTATTTCTTTAAGGAGGGTGGGTTTCAGATAGTTGTTGTGTCCTAACGAGATAGTGAGTAAAGTAGTATAATGCGGCGTTAAACTTAATACTATTAAAAGCTCCGGTCAGTGATTCGATCTGCCGCTTTGAATCATGGGTCTTATATGTTTAAACAGATGAAACCTGCCTTTACCGGAAGGTAGTTAGTAATCAACCTTCTTTTTAAATTAATAAGAGACATGAATAAAAACAAGGTCGATCTCTATATCTTGCAGACACTATATGGAGCATTACCTCAAGACCTCTGGAGACACAGATCTGAAACCAAAAAACCATTTGAAGGATTCTCTTCAGAGGAAAAAAGGCTTGCCAAAAGAAAGTTTAGAAAGCTAAAAAGAAAAGCTGGCGTAAAGCCTTCAGACTCCACCCATACAATGTGGTCTAAAATAAATTTTTTTTTAAAAGAGAAGTGGAGCAGGTCTTGTTAAATAGTCCGACATAGCTCAGTTGGTAGAGCAAGCGGCTGTTAACCGCTGGGTCGTAGGTTCGAGTCCTACTGTCGGAGCCATATTTATAAAGCAGAGGTTTACCTCTGCTTTTTTACTAATAATAGAACAAACTATATGGACAGCTCAGACTTAAAAATAATTGTTCTAGCAAAAGCTTTAAACAAAATACGCAGGAATGATGCGTCGAGCAAGGTCATTAAACTTGCCTTAGAGAGCGAAGAACAAGGTTCAACCTCACTTTACACAGAAGTTCCTCCTACAGAGGTTCCTGATGATGCCTTTTCCGATAGCGAAACTGATTCATCCAGTGCCAGCGAGTCTGACGAGCATAACGAAAGCTCTTCTAATTCTAGCTCTTCCGGCAGAAATACAAACAGGAGTCTTTTAAGAAATGTTCAAAGAGCCCTAATAGCTGCTGGATTTAATCTAGATAGATTCGGTGAAGATGGCAAGTTTGGAGACGAAACCAGAGGTGCATTGGAAGCCTTTAAGCGCAAGGCTAAAGAAGATGGCAGATATACCGGAAGTATAGACGGGGATTACGATGAAGGCTTGTTATCTCTAATAAAAGAATACAAGAAAGACTCTTCTGACTTACCGGACGAAGCTTTTGCTCTTCACATAGGTGATAGTCAGATGACTCGTGCTTTCGGACGATCCTTAAGATCATTAAGTGATCTGCCCGTTAGAAAAAGAATCAGAGGTGCAACAAATGCTGCAAGTTGGGTCGGAGATGAGCAGTTAATAGAGTATCTAAAGCAGGGGCCATCTAAAATATTTATTTCACTCAATGGCAATAATATAGACGGAACTGCCGATCTTATACGAGATATTCAAGAAAATGTAAAGGGAAATCCTCCTGTAGTTTGGTCCGGCGCTCCACCTCCCATTAGACGTACAGAGAGTAGCTTTAAGTACCTAAATTCAGACTCAGGCTTTGTAAGCTCTTACAATAGGCGGAAAAGATGGAATAATAAAGTGAAGGGGATGATGCCAGCATCCTGGGTGTTTATAGATCCTTATGATCATATAAAACTTAAATCCCCCAAAACGATCTTAGGAAAATACATTGCCTCTGGATACACATGCGGCAAGTGTGACGGAATACACCTGCCTCAGCATGTAGCTCGTGGCTACGCATCTATTGTTAATGGCTTGGCATAAGACTTATTTTTTATTAAAAATTCTACATCGGCTAATATAATATAAACCACTCTCAGCTTTAGGGGTATAGGAATTGCCTAGAAATATAATTGCTTATGATAAATATGTTCTTACAGATGTGTCTAATGAACCTAAGCTTTGGTCGGGAAAAGACCCTGTTGCTCCAAGTCTTTCAGACTCCTTCAGGGTAAGTTCTGGCAGAAAAGTCTTCTCACTATCTTCTTCTAACGGGGGTTATGCAGCGTTTATTTGTATAGCAAGATTGAGTAATATACCTCATAGTATGAAGTGTTTAGAAGATTTCTGTGATCCAAGAGGCCCTATTGCTGTGCCTTATTCTGTATGGAGTAACTCTCCCGGAGCAGGATCGGAGATAATAAGTAGGATTTTGTTGACAGCAGCAGAAGATCCTGATATAGATAGAGTTATAACTCTTTCGCCTAAAACCAATATGGCAAAGGCTTTTCATCTAAAAAACGGAGCTATCGAACTTAGGGTTAATAAACAGTTTGTAAACTTCGAGTATAAGGATTTTTAATGGAGATATTCATAGGGTTTGCATCCTTTGTGTTAGGTATTACAGTAGGCTTTAGGTTGAAGTCTGTTTTGTTTACAAGACTTGATTGGACACTTCTAAAGTGGGATGACAGCATATTTGCATATAGGCCTGTTCAAAAAGGCTTAACCATCTCTAAGAGAGATAAGGTCTTTATGGCCTTAAGACTGCCTCCACACAGCTTGCCAAAGGATGGTTTTAAATATGAGTAAGAGGCTTACTCTTTCTAAAGCAAAAAAATAGGTTTATCATGTTTGAAAGATTTTTTTACGATTCAGTAGTAATAGGCTGCATAATGGTCAGTTCAGGCTTTTCAGTCCCTCTCGTTTACGGGGCAGCAGAGGTCATTTATTATAAACACAGATTCTTGGAGTAATCAATGAAGTTTCCCACACTATATGGAAAATCTACAAACGGAAAGATAAAGCAATGGTGCGTTTCCGTTCTGAGGCTTCAGGACGAAACATGTTACATAGAAACACTGCACGGCTATGAGGATGGAAAGAAACAGCTAGATCAAAGGCTGGTATCTGAAGGTAAAAATATAGGCAAAGCAAATGAAACAAGCATTTATGAGCAAGCTTGTCTTGAGGCTGAGTCTGCGTTTAAAAGAAAAAAAGATGATGGATATGTCGAAGATAAGAATAGTATTCCGTCTGTATCAGATGGGATGTTTCTACCCATGCTTGCTCACAGGTATGACAAGCACTTCAACAAGATAAAGTTTCCGTGCTGGGTCCAGCCAAAGCTTGACGGAGTAAGGATGATTGCTAGAAAGGAGGGCGGGGTAGTAACCATGTGGTCCCGCAAGGGAAAGCCTATTGATATTCCTGATAAAATCAATGCACAGCTTTGTGAAATGCTCAGTGATGGACAATGTACTGACGGAGAACTATATGTTCACGGCTGGACTTTTCAGAGAATTATCTCTGCCGTAAAAAAGAAAAGAGATGATACTGATCTTCTTGAGTATCATATCTATGACTGTCCTCATCCCACCCTTAAATTTGAAGATCGTATGCCTAAGAATGGAATCGGAAGCATCTCTTTTCCAGAATACTGTCAAGGCTGGACGATTATTGGAAAGAATATTAAAATAGTAAAGACATATCAGATCGAAGATCAGTTAGAGTTTGATATTCGTGAAGCGAGTGAATTATCCAATGGATACGAAGGAATAATGGCTCGCAATAAAAATAGCTTATATAAGTATAAAAATAGATCTTACGACCTACAAAAGGTAAAGAGATTCATTGATAACGAGTTTGAGATCATTGGGGGAAAAGATGGGACAGGAAGAGAGGCTGGCCTCATAATCTTTAAGTGCAAGACAGAGTGTGGGCTAGAGTTTGATGTAAGGCCGATGGGCAGCCATGATATTAGGGCTAAAATGTTTAAAAACTTAGACACTTACATTGGAAAAGAACTAACGGTTAGATACCAAGAGCTTACTGATGATGGTAGGCCAAGGTTTCCAGTCGGAGTAAGCGTAAGAGATTACGAATAGGAGTAAAGATGAGACTAATAACAATAGAGAACACCACAGGAAATACAGAGGTGGTTAACGTAGATCACATTGTTTCAATATGCACTGAGACTAATAATGTTGTAATAAACCTTAGCAACGGTAGCGTTATAAGAACGCGATTTACAGACGTAGATCATGCAACAGATTATGTAGTTAGAGCTTCAAGCCATTCTTTTACAGGTACTATTTAGTGGACAGTTCGTTTGAGATATTTAAAACAATGGTTGCATCGACAGCGCATTGTGAGGAATACGACTTTGATGCCATAAAGACGTTTCCAGACATCTTTTCATACGGGGAAGATGACTACGGTATGAGCATCTATCTTGGTTCAGAAGACTTTATTTTAGGAGAGGTAGCTCAACTTAGGATAAGCGAAGGTCTTAAGATGCTTTTGTTGTTCGCTATTTCAAACGATTGCTTGTGGCTGAAGCTGGATTCAGACGGCCCTGTTTACGATAAGTTTCCCAAATACGACTGGTAAGTCTTGAAAGGAGCGGCCAAATGCCGAGTGTACTATCCAATTAAAGCAAGAGATATTGCTTTATCAAATAATCACAATTATCACCTTGTTGCTTGGGCAAAAAGAGGATCTTCATATGTTTACGGAACAAACTCTGATCGGTGCTCTGTGCATTTTGAAAGAACGCACCCTGATGGAACAAAGGGGTTTCATCTTCATGCTGAAATGGCATTGCTAAAAAAACTTAGACCAGGAACGGTAAAAGAGATTAGAGTTGCAAGATTTCTTAAAAATGGCAATACTACTATGGCTAAACCTTGTGAGTATTGCAGAAGGTTTCTTAGAGAGCATGGAGTAAGAAGGGTTTATTATACCAACTGGAAGGGCGGTTGGGAACTTATGAGGTTATAATATGGATTTTTTAGGAAAAGTAAGCAAGGTGTTAAGCAACAAGTATGTAACAGCATCACTTTTGATAGTCAATGTATTTGTATTTTCAGTAGGTTATTATCTTGTGAATACGGATTTGCAGATATTAGCAGGACTTTCTTTTGCAACAGTTTTGCTATCTTACGAGATAAGGAAAAATAATGACAATTGACTATCAGATTGGAGATGTCCTTGAGGTAGAGACGTTCGCTGGAGTTAACATCTTAACTAAAGTAAAAAAGATGATTAACAAAAAATCAAAACTAGGAGAGGAAGAGATCATAGTAAAAGGATTTGAAGGATCATTTGTACGAAGAAAAGATCTTATTTCTCTAAAAAAAAGATCTGTGCCTTACACTGGCAAAGAAGTTTTAAAGGACACAATTAGCTTCACCTATGATTCACAAATTGTAAAGCTTATAAAGAGGAGTGGTAAAAATTGAGTTCTTCAGATGAAAAAAAAGGTGACAACAGGAGCCCTAAGAAAGACTCTTATCTTCCAGATGAATATGGCGAAGATGATCTGGAGAGGTGGGACGAATGGTATGATGATAGTGTAATGCAAAATAAAAAATCTAAAATAAAAAGGTCTAATAAAAGGGCCTTTAAGAATAAAAACGAATGGTAGGAGGCCCAATGTCGTCAGATGATCTTATTAAATCTATAATAAAAAGCAATCCAGTTTTGCCAGCTAACGTCCAGTTAGATTTGGTTAAAAAATGGCAGCTTGAATCGAACAAGGATGCCTTAGATAAGCTTGTGCTTTCTAATATGAAGATTGTATCCAAAGAAGCTTTTAGGTTAAAGTCGAAGAACTACTATATATCATACGAAGATCTTCTTCAGGAAGGCATCTCAGGGCTCCTTAAGGCCGCAAGCATGTTTGATATAGAGCAAGATGTAACATTCTTAACCTATGCTATGTGGTGGATTAAGGCGAACATGAAGCGATATGTTATGGATTATAAGTCAGTAGTAAAAATGGGAACAACAAGAGATGATAGAACTTTGTTTTCCAATCTGGCAAAAACCATGAGAGAAGCTGAGGACGCAGGTTTATCTGGAGAGGAAATGCTTATTTTCATATCCAAAACCTTGTCCGTTAAGAAAGAGTCTCTACAACAAATGATTGTGTCCCTAAAAGGCTCCGATGTAAGGCTTGACACTCCTGTTTCGGAAAGAAACTCAGATGGAAGTGATACTATGAGGGTAGATCTTCTTAGAGATTGCAGCGATGCTCAAGAACTATATGAGCAAGAAGATGAAATTAGAAGCATAAGAGCTGCTCTAAAGGAGATCATGCCAACCATGCCAGAGATGGAACGAAAGATTATAGAGAACAGATTCTTAATTGATGAGCCAAAAACCCTTAGAGAGCTTGAGAAAGAGATGAGCATATCTAGAGAATGGGTGAGGCGAGTTGAAAAGAGGGCTATAGACAGAATAAGAAAAAGGCTGAAATCTAGCTACGGAATAGAAGGATGTCTAGCATAAAAGATCCTTCTTTAAATGATGTCTTAAGGACTCTTAAGAGGTGGGAAGTTGAAGCAAAAAACCCAAGGAATGATGGCTGGGTAACTAAAGACTATAAAAATAAAATCAGAAAAGTATTCTCAGAGTCTGCAAGGCTCTTGCGAAAAAATAAGTGAATTATATTAAGTTTTTAGTATTATTAACATAATGAATATAAAACCACCTAGAAAAGGCGATGAGACCTACCGGAAGTACCGCTACCTCATATGGAGGGATGACGTAGGTTTTTTGCACCTAGAAAGCTTTTCTACAGAAGAGTTGAAAAAGTTTTCTGCATCTATTTCTAAGGAAAGAGAAGAAAGAACCTCAGAAGGTTCTGCTAAGCCTGTCGATTTGCCAAAAAAATAATACGCAAACAATTGCCATAGGAGGTTATAATGAAAGCTGTTCAAAGTTATAATACAGCTATGAGCAGAAGAGGTCCTTCTGCACCACTTAAGTTTTTAGAAAGCAAAAATCTTTTACACGGAAATGTTCTTGACTACGGATGTGGCAAGGGAGCAGACTACAAGTATCTAGCAAGCAGGGGTTATAGCTCCGAAGGCTTTGATCCTTATTGGGAACCAAAAGATTTGTCTGGCGCAAGATTCGAGACTATTCTTTGCACTTATGTTTTAAACGTAATAGATAAGAGTGATGAGTCAGATGTGTTAAATAAGATAAAGAAGTTATTAAAGCCTGGAGGCAAAGCCTATATATCTGTAAGAAGAGATATCAAGAAGGATGGTCCAACATCAAGGGGTTTTCAGAGAAAAGTATTCTTGGATCTAGAGACAATTAAGTCTTCTAGCAGCTACTGTATATATTGCTTGAAGTAGCATATATATTTTTTATCCCATTTTCTTCATCGGCTATACTAATTTGAAACACTATTTTTATGGGGGCGATATGGATTCGACAGGGCAATGATAACGGATAGTGCAAGCGGTCTACTGGAACAAACGACCTAAAACTTGTTTCAAAACTATAATTGCCAACGACAATTATTTTAACAACGACGTTGCTTTAGCAGCGTAATTGTCTGGGCTTCTAATAGCCTTGTAAGCCAATATTAGATAGCAGGTAGACATCCTGTGATAAAAAAAAATCAACCTAGCCAGTTTCGGCTCTCTGTTTCTATGGCAGTAAAAACAGAGAATATAGCTGCCTATCTTGTTGGTTGGTATAGTAACTAACTAAGCTTGTGAATGACTTGAGGTATGAGTTGTTTTGGACGCGGGTTCGATTCCCGCCGCCTCCACCATTGAGCCTATTATGAATTGTTACTTGGTATGGTATAGAATACCTAATGAGGAAAAATGTTAAACTTAGGATATGCCTGTATAAATATGCACCTTTCATCTCTTCCTAAGAGTAAGCGGATTACGACCAATCGGGGGATGATTAAAAGAACATTTTTATCCAAAGGAAAAGAGTATGCCTCTGAGCTTGCTTTGCAAAATCTAAATGATCTTTATCATATTCTAAAATGGAACAAGGAAAATGATATTAACTTCTTTAGAATCTCATCTGAAGTTTTTCCATGGGCTTCAGAATATAATATTGAAGAACTATCATTATACGAAGAGCTTTGCACCGCTGCAAAAAAAGCAGGTGATTTTGCTAAAGAAAACAATATGAGACTAACCTCTCATCCTGGGCCTTTTAACAAGCTGTGCTCTTATAAGGATGGCGTTGTAAACAATACTATTAAAGACTTAGAGAATCATGGAAAGCTTTTTGACATGCTGGGGCTAAGCAGGAGCCCTTTTAATAAGATAAACATACACGTTGGAGCTGCATACGATTCAAAAGAAGGTGCTTTAAATAACTTTTGCAAAAACTTTGAAAGGCTATCTGATTCAGTAAAGTCACGCTTAACCGTAGAGAATGATGACAGGCCATCTCTATACTCAACTCATGAGCTTTACGAGGGTGTTTTCAAAAGGCTTTCGATACCGATAGTCTTTGATTATCATCATCATCGGTTCAGAAATGATGGCGAAAGCGAGGAAGAAGCTTTGCTTATATCCAAAGAAACATGGGGAGAGGTAAAGCAAGTTGTTCACTATTCTGAATCCAAGAGAGATGAGTCTGGAGATTTATCTATAAAAGAAAATGCTCACTCAGATTATATTTATGATGAAATTAAAGACTACGGATTAAATTTAGATGTAATGATTGAAGCTAAAGCTAAAGAAAAAGCCCTATTAAGATATAGGCAAAACCATACCAACAGCGAGGTGATTCGTGAAAAAACCTATTAACCATCCATATCAAAAGTTTAATTCTGCTCTAGAGAAAACAGTAACAAAAGAAGTTAAGTGGTCAAGCTTAAATTTTTCTGATATTGATGTTGTAGTGGATCTTTGGAACAAAATGTCTGCCAGATCTAAGGCTAAGGTTGTATCGGATCTTCGATGGAATCATTATCCAATAGTCTCATACTCTAAGTATTCAAAAAAGCGGTTTGGACTTATAATTAAGCACTTAGTTCTTGATGCTTTCGAGAAGTGCGATCAGGATACTTTGAACGTATTGGAGAAAAAGTCAGAAGGTGTATTTGCAATAAACACACTTGATAATGCCACCTCTTCTGTAAGGGTGAGGATGGCAAAGAGACTATTAAATTCTAAGGACTACAGAGTTAGGACTAGGTGTGCTAGAATCCTTCCCGTTAAGAATTTAAACAGGATGATTGAAGATAAACATTATAGCGTTAGAAATATTGTTATAACAAGAATCGGTATGGACAACTGTTATAAAGACTTCATTCCAGATACAATCTGTGAACCTAAGACTAGAAATTCTGAATATTGGTACAAAAGGTGGCTAAATCGAAACGCTATTAGGCTTAGCGAAAGAAGCGAGCTAACAGGTCTTATTCAAGAGGCTAGAAACTTAGATACTGATAAGGTAGATCTTTCTAAGATAGAAAGTATGCTATCGTGTTTAATAGACAGATTGACGCCAGAGGAAGCTATATATTTCATGGGCTTGGGAGAAGAAAGCCGCTATATAAAATCATCCCTTGAGAGAAAGCTATATTAAGAATGATTGATAAAATATCAGACCCTAAGATAGATTGGATCGTTAAAAAGATTGTTTGCGATCAAAGCCTCTTGGACTTAAAGCCAATTTTAGCTGGAGGCTCAATGCTTTCTGTATATAAAGCTTATAGGTTTTATGATACAAAAGAAAGATGGTCTATGCTAGAAAGAGCTTGGCAGGTAGGCCCTAAGTCTCTTTATGAAAAGGTAGATAAATTTGGAGATATTGATGCTTGGTTTTCGGCAGATGGGTTTGATGAGCTTTCTTTTTTAGGTGACTTCGGATACGAAAAGTCTTTACCCAAACCCTTTGAGGGCCGCTATAATTTAGCTAGAAAGAGTCGTTGGGCTAACAGCTTTAAAGCCAATCTAACTTATGGGGATAACTCCAGCTTGTGTCCCTTTATTTTTCAGGCTATCAAAACTCCATTTTCATCTGTACAAGATCTGTTTCGCACATTTGACTTTACAAACTGTTGCGTAGCATACCACGACGGAGATCTGTATTACCACAGAGATATAGACTCTTCCTTTGAATCGTTTGAGCTGAGGCTGAACAACTCTACTAACTATACCTCAGAATCTATCCCCCAAAGGGTCTACGCTGGACTTAGAGCTTTTAAATATGCAAAAAGATATATGCTTGATTTCTCAGCAGAACTATCTGAAAATATATTTAAAATATATTTAGATTTAGAAAATTTTTCTCATCAGATTTGCGGAAGCAAGATTCCGCTAGATAATGATGTATATGGAACAACCATGGTGTCAAAAGGTGACATTAACGATATGGTAAGATCGTTTGAGCTAAACTTTAGTAACTTTACTAAGATGAAAAGTTTTAAACCAGAGTATGCCTTCTTTTTGGTCAATAGAAGAAATCTGCCTGGTTTGAAAGAATATATAGATGGAGCGCCCTTTTCAAATGAGCCTGTTTATATAGATTTGCCTTTTTAGATTAGTATAATAAAAAAAGGAGTCGATAATGGACTATAAAGAAATTGAATATAAATATTGGGCTAAATCCTTCTCAAAAGAGGATTTGGCAGCCCGAGTAGAGCAGGTTGTGATAGAAAATTCCCTTCAATCTCCTGAGACTATATATGTAGTATCCTGCGATGATTATTACATAAGAGACTGTGAGGATCACAAAAACTTTGTTAGATTCAGAAAAGGTGGCGGAATATATGAGTTGACTTTAAAAAGAAAACTTAAAACAAATGTTATACGTCAGGAGATAAACTTAAATGTTTCAAACAATGAAGATTCAGCCGTAGTTGAGTTCTTGACATTAAGTGGGTACGAAAAAGCATTTCAAGTTTATAAGGAGGCCTGGATTTGGCATTTTGACAACTGTGATGTATCTTACTATACTCTTTCCGATGGAAGAAGTGTAGTTGAGCTTGAGGCCGTAAACTACTCCTCTTTGCAAGAGGGCGTAAATGCAATTAACGACTGGGAAGAAAGCCTTGGTCTTGCGGAGCTTTCGCGAGAAACAAGATCGCTTTATGAAATCTTTACCGAAGAGGGCGCTTCTTCAAAAAAGAGTGGAGAAGAGTAACTATGTCAAAAAAAGCCGAGCATATATCTAGATTAAAGATAACTAAAATCGTAAAAAATAAAAATGGTACTTCTACGTTACACTTTGATTTGGATAAAGACTTTGTAAAGTGGTTTAAAGAAAAGGAGGGCCTAAAAAGGTTTTCTCATAAACGTTTTCAAAAATTTATATCTGATGCAATTAAAAACTCAGGAGAAGATGGTTTCTTTGGAACTTTAGTTAAAGAAGAGGGAAAAAATATTCAGAATAAGTAAAATGCTTATATGAGTAAAGTTCTTGGGTACAAAATAAGGCACACGAAGACTAATCTTTATCTATCTTCTTTATCGAGAATGAAGTGGACAAAAGTAGGCAAAACATGGCCAAGAAAAGGAGATCTAATAAGATCCGTAAATAAAGGGTTTTATTATCTCAAGAAAAGCAGTTGGTCTAAAAATGATTATGATTCGATAGCCGAAGAGATAATGCTCTGGGAAGTTGTAGAGCTTACAGAGGCATCTACTTACTCTGCGTTATTTTTGCTAGACAAATTCAAAACTTAAAGACCGGAGTCTATTTTAATCTCTTCTTTATAAACAAGAGTTCTTATAGTTATTCGATCGTTCTTTAAATACTCGCTTATAACAGGAGTAGCCTTACCTCCTAATGCGTTGGGGTAAGGCATGGGATCATCATAGTTCTTTGCAGAGCTATAGTAACTAAAAAATAAAAATACCATTAGACCTAGTGCGGCTGGCAGTGTTTTCTCTATAATATTCATTGATTTTTTTTCGTTATTACACATAATTTTGTTCTACTATTCTTTTGAAATAAAGTAGTGAATTCAAACTTTGTTGTAATGCCTTAAGAAATAATAGAATGAGAAGTAAATGCTATCAGATTTAATAAATTTATCCAATGAGCTTTATGAGCTAGATATGGTCGAAGAGTCATTAAGCATAGATGCAATGATAGAAAAGCTATATGGAAACGGCATAGCCAAAGAGAGTGATAGGTATAAGTATAATACTTCAGACGAATACTCAGAAAGCTTATTGGCGATAAAGTCTGAAATATCTAAAAACTTGACTAATAACAAGTTTAAAAAAGACCTTGCTAGTATCATATATGAAGAACTTGATGACGAAGGAGTTATAGAGGTTAAGCGCCTTTTGAATAATTTTATAAAATAATCATGTATATAGATATAATTTCAACAGCAATACTATTCATATCCTTAGCTTTATCTTTTGTAAATATATACTTTCTAAGTATATTGAGAAAACAGCTAAGTTCAAATACAATAGATGAAAGGTTTAAGAATCTAAGTAGAGAGCTTTCTCTTGTTCATCAGAAACAACTCTTTGCAGAAAAAGAGTTAAAGGCAGAATCCTCAAGGCTTGAAGCCTGTGAGAAAATACTGTCCTGTATTCTTACGACAGGCGGGGGTGGATTTAACCCAAATGACGGCTCTCTTCATTAAAAAAATTAACTCATTTTCTTCATCGGCTATATAGTAGAAGCAACCCAAAGAGGGCGCATTATGATTAGTGTTTTGGGAAGTATTCCTAACAAAGTAGCAGTAGCAGTCTCAGGTGGCGCAGACAGTATGGCTGTACTTAACTTTTTATCCAGAAGCAACAGAGACGTAAAAGCCTTATACTTTAACCACGGAACTGATTTTTCAGAAAAAGCAGAGTTATTCGTATCAAACTACTGCCATGAGAACTCAATCAAACTAGAGGTGGGGCGAGTAACTAGGGATAAATATAGCGATGAATCTAGAGAAGAGTTTTGGAGAAACGAAAGGTATTCTTTTTTCTCTAACTTCTTAGACAGGAAGATTATTACATGCCATCATCTTGATGATGCAGTAGAAACTTGGTTGTTTACATCTATTCATGGTACGCCCAGAACAATCCCTTATAAAAGGGATCACTTTATTAGGCCATTTCTTCTTACGAGAAAAAGCGACTTAGTTAGCTGGTGCATTAGGAAGAAAGTACCCTTCTTGGAAGACCCGAGTAATGCAGATACCTCGTACATGAGAAATTACATTAGGCACACTCTTATGCCAAACGTCCTGTCTATTAACCCAGGAATCCACAAGGTTATCAAAAAGAAGATTAAAAATTCTTTTGAAAATTCTATTGACATTATTTAAAAAATGTTTACATTGGGGATGTGGCGGAATTGGCATACGCAACAGACTTAAAATCTGTCGATCAGATGATCTTATGGGTTCGAGTCCCATCATCCCTACCACTTCAATTAAGGAAATATAAAATGACTTGGACTGTTATATTTGAAGATTCTGACAAAAAAGGATGCCTTTCAACCACAGTTGTCCACGGGTTATGGGGGGAGGCTAATGCTCTTTCGACATTATCTTCTAACAACTCTGTAAACGGTGAAATTGTTGCCATTATACCTGGGAATCAAAATGTTTATTTTAATAAACTAGTAGTGTCAGGGCTGCTATCCAAAAAGCAGCACATTTAATTTAATAATCAAAGGAAAAGAAATGTACAATAAGTCTGGCAAGAATGGTGTGAAAAAGATGAGAGGGCGACCTTTTGACGAATTTCGCTGCTTCTTCATCAAAGACTTTCGCAAAGGAGACTCGATTAGAGTCTCAGACAAGTCTTCGGAGAGAGGCTTTGTAAGGGGCGTTGTAACCAACGTGGATTTTGATAACTGCCTTATTCATTACAAAACCGCATCCTCAAAAGAGAATGTTGCAACAATAAATCAGATTGTATCTCTAGAAGAATTTAAGCAAAACTTTTTGGATAATTAATTTTATCTACAAAGTTTCTAACCGGCCATTAGGCCATAACTACAAGGAGTGTTTATGGATAGTAGTGCTTCTACTAAAGATTCTGAAGCACCCTCTGTTAAAGAGGGTTCTGAGGGAAAAAGGGTTGCAGCTAAGTCTGCTAAGAATAATAAAATCATGATTTTTAATTTAAAGGAGAAGAAATGACAAACGATAATTGCTATGTACGCGATACAAAGAATGTAAAGATGGAGCTTACCAATAACAGTCCTCGAAAGCAAGCGGGGAGCAACAATCTGCGGATCACTGTGCCTTCTTCCGACTGGAGAATGGGCGATCAGTCGGTAAGCATGACTATTCGTGACGCAAATGCTTTGCGAAGCTTTCTGAACCAGCATTTGGGCTAGTTCAGCTTTACCCTAAAGCCGTGGGATAAAACCCACGGCTTTTTTTTATTTAATTTTAAACTTGAAAAACCAAAAGCCAATGGTATATTTTCTTATCGAGGTTGATAAAGCTATATACTATATAGGAGAAGTATGAAGAACATTATGATTATAGATGCCTACAACATGATCCATAGGTGTAGGTTTCAATGGGGAGGGGGTCTGGCAGATGGCGAGTTTCAGGTTGTTTATAACTTCTTAAGAACCCTTAGATCTACGATAGACCAGTTCAAGCCTGATAAGGTTTACTTCCCTTTGGATGGAAAGCCTTCTGCTAGATTAGAGGTTTATCCAGAATACAAAGGAACTAGGCGACAACCTTTGACTGACCCGGCTGAAATTGCCTATTGGAATTCTTTTAAAAGGCAGAAAAGAGAAATTATAGACTTTGTAACAACCAACCTTCCTGTTACTTCTTTATTTCATCCTAACTATGAGTGTGATGACCTTGTTCTTCATATAGTGGATAACTATCACCCTGAAGATTACTCTATAATCATATCTAGTGATACAGATTTTATCCAGATATTAAATAAGTATCCAGAGACAGTTCAGCTTTATAATCCTGTGTCTTCAGCATACAGACAAAACACGGAATATGATTATGTATCGTGGAAGGCTATGGTGGGAGATAAGTCGGATAACATACCTGGAGTTAAAGGCATAGGCAAAAAGACTGCTTCTAAAATCTTAGGGACTAAGGGCGAGTTAGCCAAAAGATTAGAAGATTCTAAGTTTAGCTCTGAGTATAATGCTAGTTATGATTTGATAAAGCTTTATCCCGTAGATGAAGAAGGGCTGGAGCTTTACGAAGGAACTTTTAACGAAGATATTGTTCGTAACGAGTTTGAAAGAATGGAATTTAGTAGTATGCTAAAAGATACTTATTTCGATAAGTTTAAGGAAACTTTCACTGATTTACTGAAAAGAGGAGAGTAAGATGAAAGAGGTAGTTGTAAAGTGTGAATATATCTGGCTAGATGGAGGCAGCACACCTCAGCTTAGGTCTAAGACTAGAGTTTTAAATTTTAAGACAGAAGAAGAGGAATGGAAGTTATCTCTTCAGGATATACCAGTCTGGTCGTTTGACGGGAGTAGTACAAATCAGGCAAGTACTAAAGCCTCAGATTGTGTTTTGAGGCCAGTCTTTGCTTGTGTTGATCCTAATAGACCACAGGGTATTCTGGTTCTTTGTGATGTCTTAAATCAAGACCTCACTCCTCATGAGTCTAACTCTAGAGCTAGAATGATTGATGCTATGATTTCACATGGATCATCTGAGCCTTTCTTTGGGTTTGAGCAAGAATACTTTTTATATGACATAAACACCGACCGACCCTTGGGCTGGAAAGAAGGCTTAGAGCCAGCTCCACAAGGTCCTTATTACTGTGCAGTAGGAGGTGGTCTGGTCGAGGGAAGGCCTATCTCTGAGCTTCACCTTACAGCCTGTCTAAGTGCAGGTCTGTCTATAGTTGGTGTAAATGCAGAGGTTGCTTTAGGTCAGTGGGAGTATCAGATTGGTGGACCCGGAATTAATGCAGTTGCTTCATGCGATCACCTTTGGGTAGCACGCTATCTTCTTAATAGAATCTCTGAGTCAAGAGGTGTGAGAGTAGAGCTTGATCCCAAGCCTGTTGAGGGCGATTGGAACGGAAGTGGTCTTCACACTAACTTCTCTACTAATGAGATGCGGAATGACAACGGAATAACTCATATTTATGAAGCCTGTAAGACCTTAGGTAGTGAAGATAATTTGAATAAAATTAAAACTGTATATGGAGAAGGTTTAGAGAGAAGGCTGACAGGTAAGCATGAGACGGCAAGCCTAGATAGTTATAGTTTTGGAGCTTCTGATAGAGGAGCTTCTATAAGAATTCCTTGGCATGTAGAGGTTCAGAAGAAGGGCTACTTAGAAGACAGAAGACCAAATTCTAATGCTGATCCTTATAAGGTAGCAGCCTATCTTTTAAATGCAGTGAATACGGTAGATGCTAATGGACAATAAGGCAATTATAAAAAAACTTAAGATAAAGAAATGCTTTGCCTATCATGAGGAGAAAAAGTCTGAAGAAGAGGTAGAGTTTGGATGGAAGAACCACTCTCTTGAGAGTTTGTCATTACCATTTGTGGTTAGTTATGCCAGTAAGTCAAAAAACATTTCAGATGAAGATAAGAAGTGGTCTAAAGAGGCTGGTGTAAATGCTGCCTCTTTAGAGGATTACAAAAGGTACTTTACTGCACTTACGGGAGATGAACCAGATTTATATTTAGAAACCTGGGGAAATAAGCCTTCAGAGCTAGAGGACGTTAGAAGAGCGCTTAATCCAAAGTACAAAGATGGAGAGGGTTTGTTCTTAATATCTTTAGCCAAACTTATCACAAAGGGCGGCAGATTTAGTCAGTATGGAAGAGTTTATAAGTTAATAGAACAAGATACTTGAAAAAAAGAGGTTTCTGGGTAAGCCTTTTATATTGTTCTTTTCCCTGCTTCAAACTTACTAAGCTCTTGCTCGATAACTTTAAGCATGAGTCTGTCATGGTCTTTCCAGTAACTAGACTGAAGAAGAACTGAGCTTGCTTCAATTACTCCGACTCCTATTGCTATTAGCCATCTAGCGCCTAAAGCACCGAGTGATATTATCCAGCCTCCAGCCCATGAAAACCATAGTCCAACAAGGAAGCATATATCAAATATTGCCATCATGATATTTGTTATAGCTAAGATTACGTCTACATAAAATGAGCCAATTGTTTTGTGGATTATAATAAGCTCCCTAAGGTCATCGGGATTTTCTCTAAACTCTTGTAGTGCGGCTTTGTATGTAGGAAAAACATGAGGTGCTGAAAGAGCGGGTACAATACATTTACTTGGCTCGTAACCAAACTTTTTTAGGTTTAGCTCAAATAGTATTCTTTTGCCATTGCGATATGACTCTATGATATTTTTTACAGCAATAGGAGCTGATATTATAACTCCAAGCACAGGCATGTTGGTAACTAATAATTTTAATGCTGTAAAACTCTTTGTAGCAATATACGATAAGCCTCTTTTCGCAGCATTAATTCCATCTGATGCGGCCTCAAGCCCTATTGATACAACATTCTTGGTGCTTTCCCAGGTAGATTCAATCCCAGAGGATATAGCTGATCCTACAGATTTAGCTCCGTCAACAAAATCGTCCCAAAGTCCTGCGCTCTTTAGAACAAAGTTGTCTATATAACCTGCTTCTTTCAGTGAGCCCTCTTTGGTCAAGATGTGATGTGCTGCGGCAAGTGGGTATAGTTTATTGTATGTCTTTAAGTCTATATCCTTATAGCCTTCAAAGTAATTACCAAAATTTGATACACTTAAAGTAAGTTCTTCTTCTATTGCTTTGGAAACCTTGTTAAATATAGCTTTCCGAGCAGCAGTCTTTTGAATTCGATCGTCTGACATCAAATCAATTGAATACTTTATAATAGATAGGTTATCATTGATGTTTCCCTGGCTAAGCAAATTTTTTCCTTGCTCTGCGCTGTCTGCTGGAACGCTATGTCCTTCATCTTTAGCCCATTCTACAAGGTCAGAAACGCCGTCTACAAGATGCTGTCCTGTATGCTCCCAAACTGCATCTCCTAATCTTTGAAGAGGTCCATAGACATAGGCTCCAACAGCTCCACTATTTATATCTTCGTATAATTTACCATATTTTAGGACTATCTCTTTTGCCTCTTCACTTAGGTCGCTCTGTGACGCCTCAGGATTTTTTTGAGAAGAAAGACTTTCCTCTTCAGAAGGATCCTCTTCTTTAAATAAACTACTGATAGATTCGTCTTGCTTCAAGCGGTCTAAGTTATCGCCTTGAGTCATTCTTCTTAGCATTTCAATTTGCTCTTTAACACGCTTATCTTCATCAGCTTTTTTGAGAATATTCAGCATCAATGCTTTTCTATTTGTTATATCAACATGAGTTTCCATAAAATAAGTCTCCATTTTATATGTCAATTTACATTTTTATTATATAGTATTAGTATAACATAAGGTACAACAATGAGCAGATTAGATGAATTTAGAGCAATGGTAGATAGTATCGATGACAAAACCCTTTTGTCTAGTGGAATCGACCTTCTTAGAGATATGGCTAAGATCTCGAAACTAAAGAGAGAGATAGAAGATTTGGAATCTAGCCTAACAGAGGGCGGTAGATCTGTATTCTATTTTTTTGCAGAAGAATTAAGTGATGATGAGATTATTTTTGCAGCAGAACGAATCTCTGGAAGGATAAAAAGACTAGACAGATTAGAGAAAAAGAGGTAGGGTATCATTGAGGCGAGTAATTATATCTGATGTTCATATTGGTAGTAGGCACTACAATGGAAAAGAGTTGGCAGCCTTCTTGAAGGAGGCTGAGTATGACCAATTGATTTTTGCAGGTGATATAATTGATTTTATAAAAATACCTACATTTACAGGGGATTTTATCGATATAATGGAGTCTATAGATTTCTCTAAGGAAATTATATATGTAGTTGGAAATCATGAAACTTCCCTAAGAAAACTTATTGGAAGCTCTCTTTATAATATAACTTTTGTAGACAAATATGAATTTGAGGACTGTGGAAGAAGATTTAGGATTGAACATGGAGATCAGTATGAGAGAGGCATAGTCCATTATGACTTTATGATGAAGGTTATTTCAATAATACATGACTGGTTTGAGAGAAAGTTTGATGTGGACTTAGCAACTTGGTTTGTAGGAAGAAAGCTTAAAAAGAGAAAGCTAAGAAGAATTTGGGATATCTTAAAGTGGAACGAAGATGTTGATGTAATAATAATGGGACACTCCCACCATCCTGAGGCTATAATATGGGTAGACAGCAATCAAGAAATAAAGACTTATGTGAATTGTGGAGACTGGGTTGCACATCAATCTTGGGTTCTTGTTGAAGAGGGAATCGTCAGACTTAAATCAGAAGATAAACTTATTGACAAGTTGTAATCAGGTGCTTACCTTGGTATTATAGTAGTGTAAAATTTTTAATATTATAGCTAAGCAAGTTAAAAAGTATGCTTAGAAAGCTAACTATGGAGAAAATAATGGGAAAAGAAGTTCGTTTTAGCTCTGAAGCAAGAAAAGGGCTGCAAGAGGGTTTGGACATATTGGCTAACGCAGTTAAGTCAACACTCGGTCCAAGGGGCAGGCACGCAGCAATAGAGCGATCATTTGGGCCACCTCTTATAACTAAAGATGGCGTGACTGTAGCCAAGTCAATAGCACTTGAAGGTCGAATTCAAAATATGGGAGCAGAGCTAATAAAGAGTGTTGCCAGTTCCACCAATTCTGTTGCAGGGGATGGGACCACTACAGCTACAGTATTAGCTCAAGCTATTTATAATGAGGGAGCAAAAATGGTTGCAGCTGGTCATAATCCTGTATTAATAAAAAGAGGTATAGATAAGGCAGTAGATGTTGTTGTAACAAGGTTGAGTGAGATCAGTCAAGATGTTAGTAGCGAAGATTTGATAAATAGTGTGGCAATCATTTCTGCTAACAACGATAAGAAACTAGGATCTCTGATAGGATCAGTAGTCTCTAACGTAGGTAATGATGGAATGATCTCTGTAGAAGAGGCGACCGGACTTGAAACCTCAGTTAGCTACACCGAGGGCGTTAACTTTGATAGAGGCTATATAACGCCAACCTTCTCTACGAACCTAGAGAAGCTAACCTGTGAATTAGAGAATCCCTACATTCTTTTGTACGACGGAAGGATCTCTTTAACATCAGATATGATGCCTATATTAGAAGGAATATCTGAGCAGGGTAGAACTCTTCTTGTTGTAGCTCAAACAGTGGAGGGAGAGGCTTTACAAACTCTTGTGCTCAACAAGGCTAGAGGAGCTTTGACCTCTTGTGCTGTAAGGGCTCCTGGCTTTGGCGATATAAGAAAAGATATGCTTGAGGATATAGCGGCTGTTTGTGGAACAAAATTATTCTCTCCCGAACATGGAGATAGTCTTAGGTCTATTGGTGTGACAGATCTCGGACAAGCAAGAAGAGTTGTTGTCTCTAGGGATAACACATCTATTGTGGATGGAGCAGGAGAGCCTGGAAAGATAGAGGATAGAGTCTTGCAGATAAAGGCGCAGTTGAATCAAAATTTGGAGACTTTTGAGTATGCAGCTCTAAGGCAAAGATTGTCATGTCTATCTGGTGCGGTTGCCGTACTAAGCGTAGGCGGTCTATCTGAGGCTGAAGTTAAGGAGAAAAAGGATAGAGTCGAAGATGCTGTTAATGCGGTTAAGGCTGCTATAGAAGAGGGTATTGTCCCCGGCGGCGGCGCTGCACTGTTGCACTGTATCAAAGATCTAAACTCTTTAAAGAAAGAATCTATGATGACAGAGGAACTAGTTGGAGTTGATGTAGTCTTAAGGTCAATAAAAGCGCCATTTATGCAGGTTATGAAAAATTCCGGAGAAGAGCATCATTCTTATATGGAGAAGATAATAAATTCAAAAAATAAATTATGCGGCTTTGATGCTCTAAATGGAAGCTTTGTTACTAACATGATAGATGCGGGTATTATAGATCCAGTTAAGGTGGTTAGAACAGCATTGCAAAATGCGGCTTCCGCCAGCGGAACCCTATTAACTACTGAGGTTACGGTTTCTTCTTCTGAGCAAAACCCCGAATAAAAAAAAATAATTTCAATTTCTACATCAGCTATAATTGATCACAAGCAACGTGCTGTAAAGGATTAAGATATGCAAAATGAAGAAATTGAATCTACTGAGATTAACAAAGCCCCGCCATCTAAGGGGGAGGTTCTAAACTATTTGACGGCATTAGGAGTAAATTCCTGCGTCAGAAGGTACGACACAGAATCAAAGGAGATGTACGCTGCTTATTTGGCGCTCCCACTGAATGTTCTGGCCGAGACTTGGGATCATTTAGACTCGAATGTCAAGGTATCTATACTAGATTCTCATCTTGATGAATTTAAAACTTGGATTACAGGGGGTGCAAAGTGACTTCTTCAAACATAAGTCCTTCAGATTACATGCTGGATCTCGGAGTCAGATCGTTGTTTTATAACAGATCATATTATAGATCTGAGTCTGATAATGATAAGTTAAGTAATATCATCAGAACAGAGGTTTTGAAAGAGGAATCTATTATAAGCCAGCACATTGAGAGGTCTATTGACGAAGGCGATTATGATTTTATGTCTAGCATGTTTGACCATGCAAAACACAATGATTTAAATCTTGCAAAGATCTCTTTCTGGAAAGATTCGATAGAGAGAATATCAAGCTCTCTTTTGTCTGACGATACTTCTTGTTATCATGTGTGCAATGGTCATCAGGATCACGCTATATCGGCAGCGTTGATGCTTGATGAATATAGCTGGGACAAGCTATTTGAAAAAGTTTTTCAAGCACAAAAAGGTAATAACTATATTAGATCATCATACGCAACCATCTTAAGTAAGTATGCTGAGAATTTTTCAGAGTCCTTTAAGACCTTTGTTGAAGAGCAGGTTTTTTCTGCAAAGGAGGGTAAACCCTCTTATGCTACCAGAGGATCTCTTTATAAACGCTATGTAAGTTCTGGCTTTTTAACAAAGAAGACTGCAAGAAAAATAAGAAGTGATGCTTCGAGTGATGCTTCTGTAGCTGGCCTTCAGGCTCTATTTGAAAACAAAGATAAGTATTCCAACTATGATGAGCTTTTATTGCAGTTTACTGATTCTAAATATGAAGATGTAGTTGTTGCTCTCGCTCACAATCTTCCTGAATATTTAATTGCCTCTATCATGGGAACTGAGTTCTTTTATGCAAAGAGAGCTATTCAAGGTAGGATGGAGCAGATAGAGAGGGATAGAGCCGCTATCTCACAGGGGGCTCTATGAAGGATGACTCTATGATATGGTTAGACCAACCTATACATAAAAACAAGGTAAGAGACATTGATCTATCGAAGATAGACACGATTAAGCTAAGCTTTGATGGTTCAATAATGGCTGTTGAGGCTGATATGGTCAAGTCACATTATGTAAAGAATAATGTTAGTATGATAAAGGCTGGATACAAAAAGATGCCAGATTCTATCGATATAAAGTGTGAAGATGATCTTTATAGTTTCCTATCTTATTTTATAACAATTTAAAAATCTAATAAGCTTTTTAGCCCAGCCTTTTGGCTGGGTTTTTTTTATGCTAATATTTGTTTAATAGTCTGAAGCTTTATTTGCAGAGGAACAGATGTCAGACTCAATAAAAAAGAGAGCAGGAATGGAGCAGGCTGCTTTGAGCGATCCAAGAACGGGTTTGCCAATAAGAGTTTCTACTACTGCTAGGATAAAATATAGAAAGTATTTTAGTGAATACTGGTCAGAAAAAAGAGATATGCTATTTGATCTAAGCAACAGAGAGCTTAACGATATTATAGCTCAAGACTTTGCTGCTAGTGCAGATTCAGTTGTTCACATGTTTGTTTCAAACACCTCCAGTATAAGCAATCAGAAAAGAAGTTGGATAGAAATCAGAAAAGTAAAGACAAGAAGAGCTTTTAATTTTTTCTTCTCAGTGATAAGGCCAGATGGAATAGATATTCTTACTACGTCAACGAGATATAGGCGACCAAACAAACCAAGAGTATTTATTCCAAAGTTTTAAAAGGAAGTATTATAATGCAAAAAACAGCAAGACCATCATATTGGAACAAAATAGAGCAAGGACTTAGACGGATAACAAATTTACCATCTGAAGTTCATTCTGTATTAGGTGATAGCAATAAAATTAAGTTTCATAACACAATTCCACCTGGAGTTAGCTCTAATGCAAAAGCTTATGTTTCTACTGAAGATGCAAATGATGACGGGGATATAGAGACAATAAACATTGTTGTTACAAACTTGGAAAAAGAATGGCCGCAAGATGTCTTATCTAAGATTAATCAAATGGATGATTCTGATCCTGTGTTTCAGCAAATCCTTTCCGGTATAGCTGAAACCTTAATACACGAGATTGCTCACATTAATGATTATACAGATGGAAAGTTTCCTGGAGGCGAAGCTGTAGCCGAATCTGCTGAAAATGCTTTTAATGCTAATTTTCCAGCTTCAATAGCTACTAATATAATAGAAAAAGAAGAACATGTTATCAAAACAGCAAAGAATAAGGAGTTTGCTATGAAAAGTGATTTACTAAAACTTGCCAACCATTTGGACTCTATAGGTCAGCATGACTTGGCGGATAGACTTGAGGAAGTTGTAAAGATTTCAATGGAAAAAGAACAGGTGTCAGAGAGCGATGCTTCTATAGCACAAATGGCTGCACAAAACGTTTCCGAAGAAGAACTTCAAGGACAGCCTAATGTTGATCCAGCTGCACCTACAGAAAGTCCAGCTATACCTACAGAAGAAGATATGATGGCTGGTCTTGGCTTGGATGAGATGGATATACAGGCTCTTGCCAGTATAATGGAGAGAGAACTTTCTGTTAAAGGCGGAAAGGTAAATAGGAACTAATACTTTAAGTTATGCCAAAGAGTAAGAATAGTCCGAAGGTAAGTCCGGTAGACATAGTGGGTTTTTACCAGCCCGGAGGAGCGATTAGTGGGAAAGCTCTTGATCGCATTATAAACTATTCAGAAGATGATGCCCTGGGCAAAAGTATTACAGACGATTCTGAGGACGGCAGCCTTGATAAAGAGGCTACGGGTTTGTCTTCTATTCCCTCTGGCTATATAGGTGTTAATATACCAAGTAGGCCAGAAGTACGGGAAGAGCAAGATGATGATGTGGCTAATACCTTTTTTGGAAAGGAAGATGATGTCAATCTAACAGATTCCTTTCCGATATCACAAGATGATATTCTGCAAGAATGTTCTAGCAACAAAACTATTAATAATGAAATAAAAAATGAAACAAAGCTTTTTTCTAGAAAAAATAAAAAGAGAGAGCTTAATTCTTATAGTAAAATAGGGGAAAAAATGAGTAAGGAAAATTTTGAAATACTAAAGCTATCAGAAGCTCTTTCTAGAAGAGGTCACAAGTTAGCTTCCGATAATATCATTTCTTTGGTTAAAGAGGCAGCTGAAAGTGCGGCAGTAAATTCAATAGCAGATAAAGTTTTTGCTATATGGAGCAACTCGAATATGCTCTCACTGCATGATGATGAAAAAAATGGACTTAGAGCTTTTATTAGAAAAGCACTGGAAGCAGAAAGTCGTGGTGGAACTGCACAGGATCCACTTCAGCTGATGTCAGCTTGGTCCAGAGACTTTGGCTCTGATTCTTTTGACTTAATCGAAGGTAACCCATGGTCTACAGAGAGGTTTAGTAATATAGGTGAGGATGATATCCCTGAAGCTCATGGCAAAAAACCGAGGTTTTATAGGTTTAATATACCTTATGTTAATCAGGATATTACTCACTTCGGAACTGATCTTTTTGAGAACACCGAGGAATATCACCAAGCCCATTATGGGAATAAACAGAGAGCACAAGATTGGGCCGGATTTTTAGATAATATATCTGCATATTCTAAGACGGACGAGCATCGTCGTATTCTTGGAAGAGCTGGGATTACACTGAAGCAGGAGTCAGGCGTAGTTCAGTCTGGGCTTAGAATTCTTACCTATAATGTTCCAAGGAAAGTGTTTTTGGACGGAAGCCTTGTAACCCCTTCTCTGGCTAACCTGTCAAAAGAATTGTTAGGTAATCCTAATTATTATGTAAATGCCACGCCTCCTGCGCAGAGCACAAACTTTGAAAACATTAATATGGCCTTACCAGCGGGTAAGTGGATTAAGATTCACTATAACCCCTCTATTGTCAACACAGGTACTTGGCAGAAATTAAGGGTTTTCGATAAGGCTCTGGGGACCTCTGCGGTACCAGGTATAAATTACCATGTAATTCCAAAGGATAAGCATGATAAGTTTAAAAAGGCAGAATACAAAGGAAAGAAGATTGAGCTTGCCATGGTGGACGAACGATACAGTGGCAAAGATCCGTCACTACAGGCTTATGCCGGCGATCGTTATTTAGTCAGAGTAGATGGAGTTCCTGTTCACAATCCCGTCTTTGTCTCCGGAGGTAGTAACGCTTCTGATGGAGTAACCGCCTCTGACTATTCTTCTGATTTTATTAAGATGGCGACAGTTTGTCCGAGTGGATCAAGCAAGCATACGGACGGCTTTTGCTATAAGGCAAAGGTGGAAAATGGCACTGTCACATGGCTTAAAGCAGACGGCACAGAATCAGATACTCCAGTCGAAAAGATGGACGCTGGACCAACTGTGAACTTGTCAGGTGGAGATACCACCCAAACAGAAACCCAAACAGAAACCACGGTGGTTGCCCCAACAGTACCTCCTACTGAAATTCCTACCACTGAAACTCCTAAAACTCCTACCCCTACTACTACTAAATCTAAGTGGGAGAATATAAGTGATGGAGCATTTGCTGTAAAGGATTATATAAAATCGAAAGAGGACGCAAGGCTCTTTAGAGAGTGGGTTAACTCTGATCCGGAGAGATTAAGCGAGGCAAACGCCGCAATTGCAAAATTTACTAAGAGAAATGGAAGAAAACTTGGAACGCCACATGTACTAAGTCGTTCTAGCGCAAGAAACAACTATCTGTCAGCCGCTTGGGGGGTTTTAGGTGCAGATTATTATCGCGAGAAACTATCTGGAAGGGTAGATGCACCAGAGTCAGGTAGTCAGGCTATGACTGATATTTCAAATGAAGATTTGAGAGCTTACATTACCATGAAGTCTGCTAGAGCAACCAAACTCCCGGCACTCACAGAGGGTGGTAAGAGCGGTCTTGAAACTTTCATAACGTCTATTAAAGGATTGCAGAACCAAGGTCCAGACGCTTTTTCTCATGATAACCCAAACGGACTAGCTTCTAGTAATCCTGATGTCGCCGCCCGAGCCGCTGAGAACCTTGATATTATATTTTCAATTACCTATTATGTAGATAAGATGAAAGAGGCTTTTAAGGCTGACGCAGCCAAAGAAGGCCCAGGATTTCTGGCGCAAATTCAGATGGAAAAAGCTCAAGCCCAAAGAGCTGAAGAAAGAGCTAAGGCAAAGAAGAAGAAAGAAGATGAGCAGAGAGAACAGAGCGAATCTCAGGGTACGGTTAATGCAAGTAACTTCTTTATATCAAATCCAGAAAGAGATGGCTCCAATCTACCTCCAAAGGGAACTATATTTGTAGCAAGACAGACCGGAGAAATCTATTACATAGGCGAGCAGGAGGTCGTGAAAGACGGGGCAAGAGTTATGCAAAAGGCCCTTTATGAGCTTGACGATAGAGCTAGGGGCCGAGGTGGAGTTACTGGTCGCGCCTTTCTTTCCGACGACGAGAAAGATGATCTCTATGACGAAATGACCATTGGTCAAAAGAAATTCTGGAAGCGTGTTTTTGATGCTCAGGAAAACTTTATTGACTCGCTTGATAATTGGTTTGGAGACGGTAAGAAAGAGCGAGAAAAATGGAACGCAATGAGACAAGAAGCAGTAACAAGATGGAACCAAAGGGAGGGTCGAATAGGAAGAGTTAGGCAAGAAAGTAGAACGGAGATACCAGCGGCCTCAACCACCCCGAGGACACTTACTTCCCGTCCATCTAATGCTGCATCTGCCGATCCAATTACGCGAACTCCAAGAGGACAGTCAGATGGGGCAGACGGCGAGGGAACTGATCGAGCAGACGAAGTAAGGTAAATTTTTTAACCCATTTTCTTCATCGGCTATAATCAAGCGAGATGGAGTGGGTTAAAAATGTCAATTAAGATATTCGATTCTAAGCCTAATTCTAATAGGCGTATGAAAAGAGGCAAAAGCCATAGGAAAAACTTAGTCAAAGCCGGTGAAGAAAGGCTTTCTAAGATAGATCCTATGGCTTTTGGCATTCTTGCGGTAAAAGCTCAAGAGACTCCTGATAATGATTTCATAAGATCTTCCTTAAAGGCAATATCAGAATCACCAGAAAGGCTTACCGATAAATGGGTTGTTTCAATAAATAAATTTGTAGACTCGGTAACAAAAGCTTGCCTACTGGACCCTCCTGACTATAATCTGGGGCAAAGGGTTTCTTTTGAATCACTTGCGATCTCAAGAGTAATTCCTGCGAAGCATGAGGCAGAATACCCAATGCCAGCAATTATGTGTGTAGATAACAGGGGTTGGAAGTTTTATTTTAAAACATCTAAAGCTTATGACTATAAAGGTGGAGACATTATATCTTTTACAGCAACAGTATCTTCTCACAAAGAGGGCATAACTTTTTTGCGTCGTCCTTCTAGACTAAATAAAATTAACTTAGATAGTGAAACTAAAGAGGTAGAAGATGATAAGTAAAGCAGACGTAGTTGTAGGTCTTGCTTGGGGGGATGAGGCTAAGGGAAAGATTACTAGCTCACTTGCTTCAAGAAAGCTGTTGAACGGCAAGAGTTATTACTCTGCTGTGGCAAGGTGGGCCGGAGGTAATAATGCTGGACACACAGTTTTTGTAAATGGAGAGAAGTATAAAACTCATTTGATTCCATCCGGGGTTTTTCATAACATCTTATCTATTATAGGTCCAGGGTGTGTTCTGCATCCCGATTCTTTTATGAAAGAAGTCGAATACCTGAGTAATAGTGGTTTTGATACATCTTTGATAAAGGTATCAGGTAAGTGTCATATTGTTAAAGACGAATACTTGGCCTTTGATAAAGAGAACCTTGCTGAGAAGTTTGGAACAACGAGCAAGGGGATTGCCCCTTCTTATGCTGCAAAAGCAGCAAGAACAGGTTTGCTTGCCAAAGATGTTTTGAGTGATTCATTTATTTGGAATGAAGAGTTAAGAGGTAATATTTTATGTGAAGGAGCCCAAGGTGTTTGGCTTGATTTAGATAGAGGAAATTATCCTTATGTAACCTCTTCTACCACTCTTCCTTATGGAGCTTGTAGTTTAGGCTTTCCCACTCAAAAGGTAAGTGACATTTGGGGCGCTGCAAAGATGTATGATACAAGAAGCGGTGAAGATCCAATGTTTCCTGATTCCTTATTTGATGATCCTGACTTGAGCAAAATTGGTTATGTGGGCCAGGAGTACGGTGTTACTACTGGCAGAAAAAGAAAAGTCAACTGGCTTAATTTAGATTTTTTATGTAAAGCTGTAGCTTTAACGGGAACGACACACCTTGTTGTAAGTAAGTGTGATGTTATACAAGAGGTCGGTAAGTATAAGCTTTATCATAATGAAGCACTTGTTCTGTTTGATTCCATAAAATCAATGCAGCAGTATATAGAAGAAGAGGTTAGAAGCAGCTCATCCTTGGTAGATGATATTATATTCTCCTCTTCTCCGGAGGTTATATAAATGAATAGTAAAGAGAAAACAGTTCTATTGTATCATGCAAGGTGTCCAGATGGGTTTGGTGCAGCATGGGCATTTTGGAATAAATATAAGGATTCAATAGATTACATACCTGTTTCTCATGGTGTCGAGCCTCCAGATATTTCTGGTTGCAATGTGTTTATAGCAGACTTTTGTTATAAAAGAGATATTCTTATGGACATAAAGAGTAAAGCCAAAACTCTTACTGTTCTTGATCACCACAAGTCCTCCTTTGAAGATTGTGGAGACTTGCCTTTTTGCACTTTTGATATGACACACTCCGGAGCTTATATGGCGTGGAATTATTTGTTTCCCGAAAAAGATGTGCCTTTGTTAATCTCTTATATAGAGGACAGAGATTTGTGGAAGTGGGATTTAAAATCAACAGAGAGCATTCTATCAGCGGTAGACTCTTATGACAGAACATTTGATAATTGGGACTACCTGAACAATAATCTGGATCATGTGGGTTCGGAGACTTGGAACAAAATTAAGGCTGTAGGTGATGGAATTCTTCAGTATAAAAATAGCCTTATACAGTCTTTGATAAAAAATAGCTATGAAGTTAACATTTTAGGCAAGAGTATTCCGGTTATAAATACCCCTTTCTTTCAGTCGGAAATTGCTGCGGAACTAGCTTTATCTGCTGATTACGCAGCGGCGTACTACTTCGATGGAGATGGTTATAAGTTTTCCCTTAGATCAAAAAAGAATGGAGAAGATGTTTCTGTGGTAGCATCAAAGTTCGGAGGTGGCGGACATAAGAACGCATCAGGATTTAGGATAAAATGTCTTTCAAAACTAAGCTCAGGAGGCTGATGTGAGCAACAACATTAAAATAGAGGAGTTTGCTACTTTTTTAAGCAAACTTTCAAATATATCATGGAGAGATTCTGCTTCTTTTATAGATGACTATGTATCTTTGCTGAACCAAGAAACTTTTGAAGAAATCTTTTATAACTCAAAAACTTATCATATGCTTATTGATAACTCAGGAGTGAGAGGCTGGCTAGAGGAAAGGCTTGTAGATAGTATCGTTATCGCCTTTAAGGATAAAGGTGATAGTATATTAAAGCAGTCAGATGTAGATATAATAAGGCAAAAGATTCTCTTTAAAGGTTTTTATTCAGATATTTCGGTTTTGAATGATCTAGCAAAAAATGAGTCTGGTGATTTACAGCTTGTAGCAGCTATGAACTGTAGTGTAGATACCTTAAGAGGTTTGGTTAAAACTAAGTGTCCAAAGGTAAGAAAGGTAGTTTTCCAAAGGCTTGGAGCAGTAGAGTGCTTGGATCTTATGCTTAGCGACAAGAAGGCAGATATAAGAGAAGAAGGCTTAAGGCTTGCTCCCGTAGGCTATGAAAAGTTAAACGACATGACTAAAGAAATAGCAAGAGGTCCCTTTTCTTATTTAATAGAGAAGATATCGGCAGAGTATTTGCCAATGCTTCTTGCCAATAGAAACCTTAACAATACATGGGTATCAAAAAAACTTAATAGAAGATTAAACAATGAGGAATACAATGAGCAATAATTTTATCGAGAATTATACACTGTCTGCAAAAAGCCCTTTTGACGAGAGCTTTGTTAATGGTAATCCATTCTTGCAAAATGTTTTCACCTATGCGGTGGGAGGAGCTGTGAATGACTATAATGGTTATTGGCGCTCAGACAATGCTCAGCGCATTATTAACGAAGATACTTTCAATTATATTTGGAACTGCTTTTCGGATAAAAGAAAGGAGCTTTTAAATATTGCAATTTGGATTTCACAAGGAGGCTCGTCCAACAAGCCAATGTCATTGTCAAAAGAATTTTGCGATGACTTTTTAAATGATTTCTTAAAAGAAATTCCAGTAGATGATAGTGCTGAAAACAATAGCTTGAGAATCAAAGTTATTCCTGCTGTAGATAAGTCTTATGATTATCTCTCAGAACTTACCAAGTTCTCTCTAATAGATGATCATAACAGCCGAGATATGCTTCACAAGTGGACTGAGGCTGCCTTGAGCAACTCTTGCGATAATGAGGTTTACAATTATTTGTGGTCACAAGTAAAGAGAGAAAAGGGTGCTACTGACACTAAGGAGAAGATTGTTCGTTCTGCAATTAAGAATAACTCTCTTTCAGATTCTCTTATAGCTAAAATTGCAAAGTCATCTCCAAAAAGAATTAAGAGGGCTGTTGTAAATGGAATTAGCAGCCGTATACAAGACCTTAAGTCTAGGCTCGTTTATCTCAAGAGACATAATGAGCTTGGCGTTAATGATCATAAAATCTCTATCGTTGAAGAAAAAGTAGCCAAGATGGAAGATCGGGCTATGCTGTTTGTAGGCTGTACTGATTATGCTGTTGTCGAAAGCCTAATAGACTGCTTGTCTAGGGACAACCTTCCTTGGCTTATGCCTTCTGCTTCCAGCCATTACTGGCTTAGTCAGAAGATTAGTCGCTTAATTGAAAACTCTTAGGGGATATAAGATGACTTACGATAATTACCTTTGCAAGATAAAAGTTACCAACCTTAAAACTAAAGCTGTTTTCATCCATAAGGATGTTCCTAGAGAGCATGTAGAAATGCTAACTGCGAACCCAAATCTAGATATAGATATTATGGGTTCTTATAGGAACTTTAACAATGGATATAAAAACAGCAGGAAAATTCGTAGCAACACTAATAGTTAGTTTTGCACTAGTAGTATCTTTTTATGCTAAAGCCGAAACCAATTCACCTCATATAGCGCATAAGCCTCGGGTGATATCTGACTTAAATACTGTCAGTTCTTTTTCTCAGAATATAGTTGCAAATAAAATATCAGTAAGGTCTGAACTTTTATATCAAGCTACAGAGAAAGAGCCTTATCCCAGGCTTTTAAAGACACATAGCCCAGAGAGTGTTAAGCGTATAATAAAGGCTTCGGCAGATATTTTAGATATCTACTTAAGAGAAAGAGGAATAGGCGCTTATGATTGTAGGGGCGAAAAGTATAACCTGATTATCTATGTGGTAGATCCGAGTGTTCTTGCAGATAGAAGAAGGTTTAGACATCTATATCACAATCATGGAGGAGAAGCTTTGTATGTAGAATCTTTGTATGGCTACTATACCTCTACTCCTGAGATAGAGAATAACTCTACAATTATAGTTACAGATATTAATTCTAGTAAAAATGAACAAATCCTAGCTCATGAAATGGCGCATTATTGGTGGGATAGGCTTTGTCTTACACAAGATATTCAAAAAACATCTGAGGCGTTTGCTCAAGATTTTCACAATTATTATATGAAAAAGGTTTCAAGGTGATAGGCAAAAATATAAAGCATATTATGAATATGGGAGATCCACCCTCGTTTGATGACGTAATGATAGTTCCCACATATTCCGAGTTAAGATCTAGATCTATACCGGATATAAAGACTAATGTAGCTGGACTTTCTTTGGCGGCTCCGATAATATCCTCTCCGATGGATACGGTTACTGGATCTAAGATGGCTCACACAATGGCTTTAAATGGTGGACTTGGTATTCTTCATAGGTTCTTATCAAAAGAGGATCAGGCAAATATGATTCATCGACTTATTGAGTTGAGTGAGAAGGATAGATCTGCCATTTCGCAACCTACCATAGTTCCTGCTATAGGTGTCGGTGAATCTGAGAGAGAAAGATTCCTGTATCTTCTTAGTAAATTTAAAGAGCAACTTTCAGCAGTTGCCATAGATGTTGCTAATGGCGATTCAAGTTATATGGTTGAGATGGTAAGGTGGGTCAAAGACATTACCCACGGAGAGATGCCTGTGATAGCAGGCAATGTTGCTACAGGTGAAGCCTTCGTTAGGCTTGCTGAAGCCGGAGTAAATGCAGTTAGAGTGGGCATAGGCGGCGGGTCTATATGTAAGACCAGAATAATGACGGGAATTGGAGTTCCAACCTTAGCATCTGTTGTTGACTGTTATCAAGCAAGGTTGTCTAACTCTTTATATGGAAACGTATCTATTATTGCTGACGGAGGCATTAGGTATCCAGCAGACTTAGTAAAGAGCCTTGCTTCAGGTGCAGATGCTATTATAGCTGGAAAGATATTTGCAGCAACATTAGATGCTCCTGGTGAAATATCTATGATAAATGGAAGTAAAGTAAAGGTCTATAGGGGCATGGCTTCAAAGGAAGTTCAAGAGGATAGGCGCGGCGGTTTAAGGCCAGGAACCTGTGCAGAAGGGGTTTCTACCTATATTCCATTAAAAGGAAAGGCCAGATATGTAATCGATGAGTTTTGTGGAGGCCTTAGGTCTGCTATGACTTACGTTAATGCCCGTAATTTAATCGGTCTTAGAGAAAACTCTAGGTTTATAAGAATAACTCCGTCTGCATTAGATGAATCTCATGCTTTCGGAACAAAACAATAGGAGAAAATATGTTAAGTGAATTTGAAAAGACAGTTATTTCTAAACTGGAAGATATAGACAGCAGGCTGGTAAGGGTGGAAGAAAAAGTAGATGAAGCTACTTCTTTTGCTAATTCTATCGTAGGCGAGGGAGGCGTGATGCCGAAGGATAGTATGGAGAACATTAAGAATGCTTTCGCATCAATGTTAAACCCTCAGGCTTTTGAGCAGTTTGTTCAAAATAATAACCCCGAAGGCACTGCTAAGCAAGGTGAGAGCTTTGTTAGTTCGGATGAGTCATTAGGAGATCTAGTCTCATCCCTTAAGTCCTTTCAGTCTCGCCTAGCTTCTGTGAGGGACGCAATGTCAGATCTTCCTGTAGATGATGAAAAATAAAATGTAGATAATTTTCTACATCGGTTATAGTTCTCCGTGGGATGCTCCCCATAGATGATAATTTGCTGAAAAAGGAGAAAGCATGAATATTGAGCAAACAAAAGAAATCCTAAAGCGTATGCCAGAGGATAAATCTGTAATGCTCCACGCCAAGCATGGAGTTGGAAAATCTTCTGTAGTCAGACAGGTAGCAGAAGAACTCTCTGAAGAGAAGGGAGAAGAGTATGGCTTTTGGGACGTAAGGCTATCTCAGTGTGAAGTTGGGGATATTAAAGGTATGCCCCACAAAGATGCTGATAATGATGTTTTGCGCTTTCTGAAGCAAGAGTGGTGGCCTAAAGCACAAGACTCAAAGGGGATCCTTTTCTTTGATGAGCTTAATCGGGCTTCAAAAGATGTTTTGCAAGCGGTGTTTGAGATTTGTCTCGATCGACGTTTGGACGGAGAGAAGCTTCCGGATGGCTGGAGAGTAGTTTCTGCTGTAAACTCGGATGATGATTATGACGTAGTTGAGCTTGATCCGGCTCTGCATGATAGGTGGTTTCACATCGATTTCGATCCATCAGTTGCAGAGTGGATGGACTGGGCTAGAAAGTCTGATGTTCATCAGGCTGTAGTTGAGTTTATCAACAGGAATCAAAACCTTTTGGACCCCCCGGTTGGAAATCTTGAGGCAGGTCGAGTATATCCTTCTCGTAGAAGCTGGGTTGCGTTCTCAGATACTCTTCAGGGTATGGGTCTAGATAAGCGTACTGATGACGGTATGTTGACTCAGGTTACTAAGGGTTGGGTAGGCAGAGAGATCGCCGTAATGTTTCAGAAGTTTCTGACAAATGAGTTTTCTCAGCTTAGGCCGAGTGATGTGCTTGATAACTTTGATAAAGTAAAAGGCAAGGTTGAGTCTGCATGTAATGATATTGAGGTTATTGCAGCTCTGTCTAGATCTGTCGTTGCAGAAGTAAATGATAGAAGTCTCACTAAGACAAAGGAGAAGGAGAGGGCTAATCTAAGGAACTTCTTTATGATGCTTCCAAATGATGTGGCTTCTCAGGCTTGGGTTGCTTTGCTGGCAGGTCAGAAGAGTAAAAAGATTGTCATGGAATGGCAAGGTGATGAGGACTTTAGAGAGCATCTGAAAACGATTTATCTATCGTAATCAACCTTGTAATAAACCCACAGGAAGGCATAGGGTCAACAGGTGTCTTACTTATATCAAAGAAGAGGTTAACATGACAAATTCAAATGTAAAAAACAGACTTGAGTCAGCCATATCAAAGCTTGTAGCTTTTCAGCCGCTTTATGGAGAAGTCTTTCTTCACTTAAATAAAAAAGAGAATAAGAGCATTCCTACTTTAGCAGTCGGAGTTATTAGAAGGGTTGATCTAGCTCTTTACTATAACCCCGAGTTTATCGAAAAGCTTACTCCCACTGAACTCAGAAGTGTTCTTAAGCATGAGGCTTTGCATGTTCTTCTTCATCACCTTACTAGAGCAAAGCACTTTGCTTACAACCCAAGGGGATATAATATTGCTGCTGATTGCGCTATTAATTGTCATATCGAAGGATTACCTGAGGGCGCTCTTTACCCGAAGCAGTTTGGGCTTGATGATAACCAGTCTTCAGAGTTTTACTATGAAAAGCTTAAGAAAGAAGCGGAAGATAAAAAGACAGACTTCGATGGGGTTATCGAGGGAAAGGGAGATACGGTTGACGACCACTCTATGTGGGATGACTTTGATGATGATATTGTAGAAGAAAAGGTTAGAAATATAGCTGAGAAGGCTATTAGTGAGCAGGAAAAGAAGGGTTGGGGCTCTATCAATGGCAATCTTGCTGCACAGATTGTTGCCGCAAATAAGCCGGTTGTTAACTGGAAGAAAGAAGTAAGGTGGTTCATTAATAAGCTTGTCCTGATGGGAAGAAAATCAACTAGAATGCGACCAAACAGAAGGTATGGTTTTACCTCTCCTGGTTCAAAAAGGAACTATACGAGCCGATTGTTAGTGGCTTTCGATACGTCTGGTTCCGTATCTGATACTCAACTTGAGTATTTTGCAACAGAGTTGAATGGTATGATAGATCATGTTGAAGTTGACTTTATTCAGTTTGACACAAAGGTCTATGGGGAGCCAAAGCCGTTCACCAAGAAGGCTGCAAAGGTAGATATTATTGGGAGAGGTGGAACCTGCTTTCACCCTGTTATAGAGCTTGCTGATGAGCATAAATATGATGGGCTTGTTGTCTTTACAGACGGATATGCTCCGTTTCCAGATAAGCCAAAAACAAGAATGCTTTGGGCCGTTTGTGAGCAAGATAGTGGAGTAAATTTTCCATACGGAAAGAAAGTAGTTATTGAAAACAAAAACAGGTAATATTCAACGGGGAGGGGCAAGCCCCCTCCCCGTTTTCCCGTTCCCCCGTTTGGCGGGAAATTTCGGGCAATAGTTTTACAAATTATAGGAGTATTTAGTGATTCATGTAGTATCAAAAACTCACAGCAGGTTAGCAACAATAATAATATCATTTAATGCTGGCTCAAGAGTTGAGAGATTAGGCGGTTTCAACCCAGGTATAGCTCACATGTTAGAGCACTCACTGTTCAAAGGAACAAGCAAAAGAACAGCCTCTCAGATTCAAAGAGAAATAGCTTTCTTAGGAGGTAGATCTAACGCCTTTACCTCACATGAGGCGGTCGCATATTACATCACAGTTCCTTATGAGAATCTTGAGAAGTGTGTAGAGATACTTTCTGATATGGTTTTTGATCCAGTATTCCCTGAGGAGGAGATATTAAGAGAGATTGAGGTGGTTAAAGAAGAAGAGGCCTCTTCTCTTGATGACATAGGGTCATTTATATGGAGAGGTTTTTCTGAAAACTTTTTTAGCAACTACTTATCTGATCCTGTTCTAGGTACTGCGGATTCTATATCTAAATTTTCAAGAGATGAGATAGAGAGGTTTCACTCTAAATATTGCAACAAAAAAGATGCAATAATATCTATATGCAGCAATCTTTCTAAAAAAGAAATGAAGAGTATTTTGAATAGGTACTTTGGGAAACAGACCGGAAAGATCTCCTCTATAGGAGAGTTTGAGAGAGCTTCTTATAAAGATAGCGATACGCTTACTGCTTCTAAGGCAGGGATTGAACACACATATGTGTGGATGGGAATGCCGGGCTTTACATCTCCTTCTGAAAACGTTTTTGCAGCACAGATTGCAACGACTATATTAGGAAGAGGGATGGACTCTAGGCTCTTTACAGAGGTTAGAGAGAAGAATGGTTTGGTTTATAGTGTTTCTTCTAGTTACAATGACTGGGAATATGGGTCTGTTAATATAATTGATTTTTCAACAAGGCAGGCTAATGTTCAAAAAGCAATAGATATTGTTAATGTTGAGATAGACAAGATGAAAGAAGCACTTGTGTCAGAAGAGGAACTTCAGAGAGCAAAGAATAAGATGAGATCTTCTTTTTATTCTGCTATAGAAGATAGTTACAGCATAGCTTATTGGGGGATTAAAGAAAAGCTATTTAACAAACCCTCTATAAGTGAGTATATCGACGGCTTAGAATCAGTAACCAGAGAGGGCGTCAGAGAAGCCTCTAGAGGGATGTACGATAAGAATAAGAGACTAACAATGATTTGTGGCGGTAAAGAAAATTGAAAGAGAATTCTACAAAGTATTTATATGGTGATAATATAGGTCGAGTACAGCTCATTCAGAGTTGGGGAGCTGACTCCACAATAGTAAGGTCTGCAAGGGTTTCTTTTGGTAACGACTCAGAGGATGATCAGCTTTCAGAAAGAGATGTAAAGCTCATAAAATATCTTATAAAAAACAAACACACATCTACCCTAGAGCATTGTGGGGTAACTCTAAAGTTTGTAGTACCTCTTTATGTTAGATCGCAGCATCATAGACATAGAACCTGGTCTTATAATGAAATATCAAGAAGGTATACGGATGTAAATATTCAGTTTTATGAGCCTAACTTTTTTAGAGGTCAGCATAAATCAAATAGGCAAGCCTCTAATCTTAATGATAAAACAAATCCAGTGCTTTCATGCGGAAGTGATTGCGATGAGGCAGTAAGTCTTCATCATCAAATGTCTATTGATCTTTACAATAAAATGTTAGAATCAGGTGTATGTAGAGAGCAGGCTAGAGGAGTCCTTCCTCAGAACATGTACACTGAATATTATGGATCTGCCAACTTAAATAATCTTTTAAAGTTTATTGACTTACGACTACATGAGGGTGCTCAAGCTGAGATTCAAAGCGTTGCATCTGCATGTCTTGATTTTGCAAGAGAACTCTTCCCTGTTGCAGTAGAGGCATACATGGAAAGCAGGCAGTAAGAATACACGCGCACGAGTGTACACCAATCTTATATATTACAAAGGAGAAGTTATGGCTGTATCAAGAACCCTACCAGTTCCGAGATCTAGAAACTTATATCTACCAAAGCAGGTAGATCAAGCATCTATGAATGAGCTTACAAAGGGAATATTAGAAATAAACGAGAGTGATAAACATTTGTCTAAATTGTATTCTGTATACAACTTAGAATACACGCCCTCTCCTATAAAGATCTTTATAGACTCCTATGGCGGACAGGTTTATCAGTGCTTTGGGCTTATCGGAGTTATGGAGTCAAGCGATACTCCTGTTCATACGATTGTAACAGGAGCTGCGATGTCTTGTGGCTTTATCATCCTTATAAATGGACATAAGAGGTTTGCCTACAACCACGCGACCCCTCTCTATCATCAGGTTTCAACAGGATTTTTTGGAAAGGTAAAGGATATGGAGGAAAAGCTTGAGGAAACGAAGCGCTTGCAGAGCAAGATAGAGGATATGACCTTAAGGTTAACTAAAATTTCTAAGAAAAAGTTAAATGATATATTAAAAAATAAAAAAGATTGGTATATGACATCCGAATCAGCACTTGAGCTTGGTGTTATAGATAGCATTATTAAGCCTAATTAAAACTAGCTAATATAGTAAAATAAAATAACCCAAAAATGATTGATAGTTATATGTTTATTTGGTATATATAGAATAGTTGGAGAAAATATGAGTTTTGTTGAATTGTTAGTGTTTACCATAGGATGTTCTGGGTTAACTACCTTGATAGTTTTAAGCGTAATACTGGAGCCGCCTAGGGTCTTTTTGAGCGAAAAATCTGTCTTTTTAGAAAAGCTTTTAAGCTGCACTATGTGTACAGGCTTTTGGGTAGGAGGCGTTGCATCCATATGGTTTGATATAAACCCTCTTCTGGCGGCCTCTATGGTGTCCTTGGTAAGTTGGACTGCATCGAGTATGGTTGAGATGTTTAATGTTATAAGTGTTTACTTTGACTCTTTAATTGAAGATGGAGAATAAAATGAAAGAATTGTTAAGCAGAGTTTCTGTCCCCGGAAGGATCTTTGATCTACTTTGGACTGATGATGAATTTTATAGAGAGGTTAGTAGTAGCAAGAAGATATCTTCTTCAGGAAAGTTTCCAAGGTGTGATCAATGGTGTGACTCAGAAGGGTTTTACATGGCATTTGCTTTAGCCGGATATTCGGCAGAAGATCTTAGTGTAGATGTAGAAGGCAATGTGTTAAGCATAAGCGGCACAGGCCCAGGTGGGTCCGGCTCTGATTCTAATAGCTTTACTTCACAGAGTCAGGGTGATGAGAGGAAGGCGTCTGATGATTATCCTCCAAAGATGGCAAACCCAGCTGTTCAGCAGGGTATGATAGTTAGAGGTATAGCAAGAAGGAAGTTTAGAACAAATTACTTTGTTCATCCCAACTTTAACCTATCAGCTTCAGAGGCTTCTATAAAAAATGGGCTACTAGAAATCTTTGTGCCAAGAGGCACTGTAAGTGGTCCTATTGCAATCAGTGTTAAGGAGAAATAAGATGAATGCAGTTCAAGAATTAATTAAAGCAATGGTAACCGGAATAGTTGACGATGAGAGCTCTGTAAGTGTTGCTCAAGTAGAATCCGATAAAGAGGGTGTTCTTTTTGAAGTTAAGGTTGGAAAAGACGATGTTGGAAAAGTTATAGGAAAGCAGGGGCGGGTGGCTAACGCCATAAGAACTGTCGCTAAAGCGTCTGGTGCTAAGCATGGTACGAGAATTATGGTAAACGTTTTTAACAAGCCTGCGGAGTAAGTATGTCTAAGGTTAAGTGGAGAGAGAAGTGTCTAATCTATCCAAATATTATGTTTGGAAGAGCAGTAGCTAATGCTCGATCCAGAGCCTTAAAGAAGAATCTTCCATTTGACTTGTCCAAAGAAGATGTAATGGATATGTTTGAAAGGCAGCAAGGGAAGTGTTTTTACTCTGGAATTAAGCTAAATGTAGTAAAGTCTGATGCATCTAGAACACATGATCCTTTCAAGATGTCTCTAGATTGCGTTAATCCGTCGCTTGGCTATGTTAGAGGTAATGTTGTATGGTGCGCATACTGCGTTAATGCACTTAAGCTTAAGATGTCAGCTGAAGACATGGTAAACGTATGCCGCTCAATTGTCAAGAAGGCTGACTCAGAATAGCTTAGAGGAGGGTTTGTGTCATCAAAGAAAACAAAATCTGAGTTAGAAGATGAGGCTGTAAGAAAAAAGGTCGATAAGATGTATGAAAACTACGGAATAGACCCTCATGGAACTGACGATACAGACCTAACTAGGGTGTATGGCTTTTATAAGGCTAATCGCGAACAGTTAGAGCGTGATTATAAAAAATCAAAGAAGCATGCAGATCAGTTTTCTGACGAAGAAACGCTTTAATTTACTACTATTAATATTATGAGTAGTAATGTTAATGCACATATACACATGCATGTAGGGTTAATTTATGATAAACAAAAGAGATTTAGCTAAAAGCATTTCGGATAAAACCCTTCTTTCTCAAAAGGAGGCTTTGCAAGTTGTGGACGAGCTTGTCGCCTCAATAATACAGGGTTTAGAGGAAGAGGGCGAGGTTTCGATTGTAGGTTTTGGTAAGTTTTTCTTATATGAGCATTCTGCTAGGCCCGTTAGAAATCCCAAGACACAAGAGGAAATGCTTTTAAAGCCATATAAATCAGTTAAGTTTAAGGTTAGTGATAAAGTAAAAAGGCATTTTAAAAAAACTGAATAAGAGGCGTTATGGCTACTGACAGCGATATAAAGCTAACAAGGTTTAAGTCTACTGCTACGGTTGTTACCGCAGACTTTGCTAACTCAATTTTTGGAGGATTACACGGATCTAGTGAGGCCGCAGACCTATCAGAGGATGATCCGCGTGTACGTGGACACGTACATGATGGAATCAATGGGGACGGCCATGCTCCCAGGGTAGACTTGGTTGAGCACGTTGAGGGTAAGCTTGAAAACCAAAACCTAGCTGATGATGCAGTTACCAAAAGAAATGTACTAGATACTGTTGATGTCTCTTCTGCTATACCTGAGTATAGGTATGATTCAGATTCTGGAAAAACATATTATTACCTAGATCTAAGGCATATTAGAGCGGACCTAACTTTTCAAGAAGACGACGATCCCGCTGGAGACGGTTCTCAGCATAGTTTGGTTCGACAGAGAAGCACGACGTTTGATGGGGATACCTATATTGATATTCCGGATGTGTGGACCGATGCCGTGGGAAGAGACTTTGTCTTTGGCTCATCATCTCTTGATGACTTAGGCCTGGCCGATAGCTCTGGTCAAAGCAGGTTTCAGTTCGATAAATCAAATTACTCTTTTAGAGCAGGCAAAGTAACAGGTGGTCAGTGGAATGAGGCAGTGAGGGGTGAGGGCTCTGTAGCGATAGGCCTAAACTCACAGGCTTCAGGGACACTATCAACTGTATCTGGAGGACAACACAACGAAGCTTCGGGATTTGTCTCAACTGTATCTGGAGGACAACGCAATAAAGCGTTAGGCCTAAGATCAACTGTATCCGGAGGTTTAGATAATGAGGCCACAGAGACTCGATCGGTTGTGTCCGGAGGTGAGAACAATAAGGCGTATGCAGAAGGGGCTGTTATAGTAGGTGGCAAAGATAATCTTATAGAATCTTTAGCTAAAAATAGCACTATTGTAGGTGGCCTCACTAATACAATAATTAATGGATGCGAGTATTCTTTTATAGCTGGATCAGGCAATAAGATAGGAACTGTAGCAAGCCCTGCGGTTGTAACGGCAGCTTATGCTTTAGGCGCAAACAATACTGTTGACTCCAATAACAGCTTTTCCTTTGGAATCTTAAACGTTATTGGCGTTGCATCAGAAAACTCTGTTATTTTAGGCGGACACAGCAGTTCGTTGTCACAAGGTTCATCCTCTTCTATAATTGGAGGATACGGCTGCACTCTAAACGGAGATAACAACATTATATTGGGCGGTGATCTCGCCCGAGTCGATGCAATGCGAAGCATAGTTTGCGGATCTGGTGGCGCTGGAGATCCACTTGGAATTGGCGGTTATGACTACCTTTCAAAAGGTGGAAGGATAATTCCTAAGAGCCCTGCAGAGTATTCCGGTATTTACGGAGGAAGAGGCTGCTATATAAATGGAGGAACTGACCCTGATCCAAAAGAAGGTAACTTTATAATAGCTTCTCTAAAATCATCTATTGGTGCGGAGGGAGCTAACGTAGGGGTAAGTTCAAATTCTATTTTGGCCTCGCTTGATAGTGAGATAGGCGTTATTAGCGGAGCTGATAAATCTAAAATTGAGACCTCTTCTATTATAGGAGGTGTTGATAACTGGATATATCTAGGAGGACACCCTGGAGCAGATACTACCATGATGCTTAGCGGCATTTTGGGGGGGTACAGAAACAGCATAAATGTTCACAGAGAGATCCCTACAACGGATTGGTTTGAGCCTTATTACAATGGCTTCGTTGCAACGGAGTCTGAATATGGTATTCAGACATCTTGGATATTAGGTGGCTCACAAAATATAATAACGAACAGTATTAGTAAGAATTTTGAGCATAATTCCTTATACTCTACGATAGTGGGCGGAAATAAGAACCTGATATCATCTAGTATGGGCTCTACAATTATCGGGGGAGGCGCATTTGTAGATGCTCGCTCAGGAGGAAGTACGTCTCCGCCTTATGATACAATTGATTTTTACGAGCCAAACATAATAGTCCAAGGTCATCATTCTACAATTTTAAACGGCTCTTCTAATTATATAGGAACATATACATTTCCATTTTTAATCGGAGGACCGTGGTGGATTTCTGCAGGTACACCAGGAAAGGGGCTTCAGTCTTTGCCTGAGCCTATTTTTTCTACAGCGGAAGGAAGGGAGAGTCACTCCTATCTCTATGGACAAAATGCCTCTTCTTCAGGTGGACATAGTTGGATTAAATTTTATAATCAAGGTTTTTTGCCAGGCGCAGTTGAGTATAGCGGACCTCCCGGAAGTGCAGGCGCTCAACCAGACTTTCATACAGTAATAGGGGCTCCATGGAACTCTGACAAAAAGATTCCAAAGACTATGCCCGGTTCGGCTCAAAACTCAACACTAAACCTTTTTGGAAGCTTTAATTATTCTAAATCAGAGATTTTAGATCCGCCAATTCCAGGAGGTACTTTTTACTGGAAGCCTGCTGGATCATCTGCAGGCAAGTGGTGGTTTGATTTTAGGGCAAATCTAGATGGAGGCTTAGATGCTGCTACGGTTCCTGATCCTATACTTGGATCTGTTCCCAATAGAAGCTTTATACCAAGATACATTGGAAGTTATTCTATTGTAATAAATGGACACATCAGATATACTGATTTTAATGCTGGAGGCTCATCTGGCATAGGTACAAATGGTATACTTAGATTTACTTACAAGGGTTATATTATATTTCAGCCAGATGGCGGAGGTCTCTATGGCGGAGAAATAACTGATTATATGAGTAGTGACGGCACAACTGTTGATCTCTTGAAACCAGGAGGCGCTTGGTACGGTTCTGCATCAGATTTTTACCTAGCATTCTGCCCAGAGTATGATCTAACTACTAGTGCAGTAGTGGATCCAAACACAGCATATGGAGTAGCAAAGGGAGAGGGCAAGTGGCCTGCCCCTCCTCATGCTATTGCAGATAAGGCTTGGCCTCCACATTTTAGTTTATATGTGGTAAATGATTCTGGAGATAAGAGTGTTACTGGAGGATCCAGTGGCACCGGAAGAGAGCTTATAGGAGAATCTGTTGTAGCAAAGCTAGAGGTAACAGAGGATCTTTTCTTCCTCGGCAAATATGAGAACCCAGCGGTTCCACCGTAAGGAAAAAGTATGGCGACTGATAGTGAAAATAAACTAACTAGATATACATCTGCGGTAACTGTAGTTACTGCAGATGTTATGAATTCATTGTTCGGAGGTGAGCATGGGCACAACTTATCTTTGGACGAGTTTGACCCTCTTGTTTCGGGTCATGTTCACGACGGAGTTCATGCGGATGGTCATGCTTCCAAGATTTTGTTAACAGAGGGCTCTCACGTTAGGGGTCATTTGGCTCATGAAAATTTAGGCGGAACAAATGGTACAACCCCGGCTGTTCAGGCAAAAAATATACAATGTTATAGCGATAGCGTTTACGGCGCGCACGGCGGCGGAAATGCTATACCTGCTTATACAGAGGATCCTGATACTGGAGATAGGTGTTATTATTTAGACCTATCAATGATAGTGGGCGGTGAAGATTCTCATGTTCAATATAATAAGGACGGGGAGTTTGCGGGAGACGACGGGTTTGTATATAAATATGAACATGGAAGAGTTGGTATTAATATCAATGATCCAAGGGCTGAGCTTCACATACATGACAACAACTTGGGGGATGGAGGAGCCACTGTTATATTGACGCGTGACAATCTTGCTATTGAGCCGGATGATGTGTTGGGCTGGATAGGAATAAGGGGCAATGAAACATCGACTGATGGAATTGCTGCTCCGGGAGGAGGGGTTTCCCTTGTTTGTTCGGCAGAGGAGGCGTTTACAGGTGCCGCTGCTGGAAGCTACTTTTACATATCTACAACCTCAATTGGAGAGATCACTAGAACCGAAAAGATGCGAGTAAGTGCAGATGGAAACGTTGGCATAGGTGACTCAAACCCAAGCTCAAAGCTGACTGTAGATGGAGACGGATTCTTTTCTGGAGACGGATCATTTGGAGGGCCATTAGTTGCCGGTAAAGCTCTTTCTGTTCATGGAGACCTAAAGGTTACCGGCCTTATTGATCCGATTGGCTTGGTTCTAACGGAGACTTCTGAAGATAAAGTTTTAGTTAAAGATAATGAGTCTGCAATTTTTGTTTCAGATGGCTCTGCACCTCTCTCTAAAAACAAGTTATATTATAAGGATGAGAGTGGAAATATTTCTGAAATAGGAGGGAACACCCCTCCCGGAGGCCCTAATGGCTCAATTCAGTTTAATGAAAACGGAGTATTCAAAGGAGATTCTAATCTATCCCTGACTTATTCCGGACAAGGTCATCCTGCATTAGGCATAGGATTGGCTGGCAGTGCAGCAGCAAGAACTTTGCACGTAGAAGATCTGACTGGCGCTCCTCCAATTAGGGTTCGAGATCTCCCCAAGGGAAGCGGAAGCAATGTTGTTTGGGATCCTTCATCTGGCGATTTATTGACTCGGGCAAACACTTTAATTGAGCCTAAGATTCTTTCTTGGCCTCAAGGCGGGGGAGATATAATAATAGATGAGTCTCATAAGTCTGACCTGATTATAATTACAGGCGTTTGGGATAGAGTTAGTAGGGTTGTTGTGCCCAACTCTTTGGGCACAGTTGATGAGTGGGAGACTGGTGATAACATATGCATAAAGAATCTTTCCAACTCAATATCTAGCTACACTGCTACAAGCACCTCTTATGCAACTTATACAGCTAGCTCTACAGCGTTTGTATCCTCTGGAGGCGCATCTGCTTCCAGCCCATTTTCTGTCAACGGATACTACCCTCTCTACTTTAACGAGTCTGATTCTAATGCTGATGTAAACGGTGATGGCTCAAGTCACTCTCATGTATTAAACGGGGTAACTTACTATATGCCGAATGGACTCGGTGGCCCAGGAGGTGGAAATCAGTTTCATGGTGATTACGGACAATCTTCAAGCTACCCTTCGGGCGGCGGGGCTTCTATTTCAAGCCCTCACACAACAGGCTCTAACACAACAGGCTCTAACATATATTCTCCTATTCCTATCGTTAGTGATACATCTATAGATACTTTAGATGGAGAATCTTTTGCTATACCATTTATACTTCCTGCTAAAAACGCAATAAGAATGGTTTGCATTAGAGATCAGGGCAAAAACTCCTGGATACTAATGTCTCACTACCATGAAATTCACCATTCTGATAATATGCCTGTAGCAGAAATTAAAGCTGTTGATCAAAGTGGGAATGACCTGCATGATGGTGATAATATTGAGGCTGGAGGTCAAATTACATTTAATGGAAACGGATCTAGCGATCCAGATGGCGACCCCATATCTTTATATACTTGGACTCTATCGCTTGGAGGCACTGTTATTGGCACCAGACAGGGTGATAGCTTTTCTATATCAACTTCTGAATATGGAGATAGTGTTCTTACTGTAGCACTTGTTGTTACGGCAAATGGAATGGACAGCACTCCTTCTACATTTTCCTTATCATTTTCACAGCCTAACCAAAGCCCTGTGGCAAGAATATCTGGAGACTCTACTGGCATAGAGGGTATTCCGGTAACCTTGTCTGCAAAAGATTCTGATGATCCAGACGGAACTCCAATAACATATCAGTGGTCGATTATTTCAGAGCCAGAGCTATCTAACTTAGATGTTTCCAGCAGCATTGATTCTCTGGTGTTTACTCCAAGCCACCAAGGATTATACACCATAGGCCTTAGGGTTAGCGATGGAGAGTTGACGAGTAATGTGGCCGCTCATAATGTGACGATATCCGAAAATAGTCTTCCTGAGATAACTATTTATGGGTCTAATCCACATTATATAGTACAGGGTAATACGTATTCTTCCGCTGAGGATAACGCCTGGGGAGTAGATCATGGTTCTGCCTTTGGCTATAGTGCTTCTGATAATGAAGATGGAGATATTACCGACAGAGTTGCGGTGACAGGCCTGCCTGTTAGTTCTTCTGAGGTAGGAACTGCTTCCGTGAAGTACACTGTGACGGATGATTATGGACAAACAGTTGAAGAAGTTAGAAGCGTTATAATAACACAGGATGTTGCTCCTTCAATAAATATTTTAGGAGATGTTTCGATAGATGTAATTGAGGGAAGCGTTTATACTGATGCTGGAGCTACAGCACAGGACAATGAAGATGGAGATATAACGCACCTAATATCTGTTTCGGGACTTCCTGATATGGCTACTCCTGGCACTTACAGCATAGAGTATTATGTATCAGACAGCTTTGGAAATAGTGCTACAGAGACCAGGACTGTTACTGTGCTATCTAATCAGCCTCCCACAATCTCCTTAGTAGGAGAGAGTAGCTTAATTATTGGACAAAATACTGAATATACTGATGCCGGAGCTACAGCGCAGGATAGCGAAGACGGGATTCTTACTAACGATATAATAACAAATAACCCTGTTGACACATCTCAGGTTGGAACCTATGAGGTTCAATACTCTGTTTCAGACAGCCAAGGAAGCACTGTTTCTATATCTAGGTTTGTTAGCGTCAACGCATCTCCTTATGCGATTATAACAGGAGACTCGAATAAGTCGGTTGGAGATACGGTCACTATGGATGGCGGATCATCATATGATGATGAAGGAGATCCTTTGACTTACAGCTGGTCTATAACAAACGCTCCATCTGGCTCTTCACTGTCTTCGACAACATTTTCCTCTCAGAGTATATCGTTTGTGCCCGATGAGATAGGGACTTATACTGTAAAATTAGTCGTAAATGACGGGTACTCAAATAGCCCTGATGCGTTTAGAACGCTTGAGGTATCAGCACAAAATGCTCCTCCTTTAATTGAAAATCTTACCCTTTACAATACTGCAGATTCTCATTTTACAACAGGCTTAAATCATTTGGGCGACCTCCTAGAGTTTACCGCAACAATAACAGATAATACCAATAGTTTAGGAAGTTATCAGTGGTCTTTTGCTTCAAAGCCTTCTGCTTCAACTGTATCTGGAACAACTCAAGTTTTAACAGCAAACACCTTGGAGTATGTTTCCTTCAGTTTTTACCCCGATGTATTAGGAGAGTACATTCTAAGGCTAAGTGTTCTTGACGATCTTGGCTTAGAGTCATATGAAGATTTGACAATAGTAGTCTCAGAGAGAAATGATGCTCCGCAGCTAACTCCAATAGAGACGAATCAGTATTCTCAGACAATTGCGGGTGCTACACTAAATATGACATCAACAGCAACAGATTCTGATGGAAGTATTTCTAGTTACATTTGGTCAGTAGATTACGCACCTTCAGGTTCCACAGTAACGCTGAACCCTTCAGGCCTTATGTCTGGAGACTATGGGTCTTCCAGGGTTGTTGCGGGGACTTTTTCTGCAGATGCATTTGGGCAATACACCGTAAAGCTTACTGTAACGGATGATGATGGAGAAACTGCGGAGGTTACAAAAAATATATATGTTGAGAATAATGCAACGATAACACTATCAGACGTTATGGTGGATGATGAGAATAGTTCGATTGCTTCATCTAATTCTTTAGATACAAAGCTTTATATTGGAGCAAACATAACTCTAGGCAATCTTGCTGGTAACCCTGAGGCTAGGCTAAACTGGGAGATATTAAAACCTCAGGGCTCCTCTGCTGTTATGACGCCTTCTTCAGAAATACTGATACACGGCTCTTCAACTTATGATGCTTATTCGGACTTTACTCCTGATGTTCCTGGCGTTTATACTATAAAAGCTACCGTTACAGATGACTTTGGCTCAAATGCTGAGGCTACAAAGGTCTTTTCTGTATCGTCAGATTCGCCAGTTGTAAATCTATCTTATCTTTCGTCAGATTCGGTAGGAATAGATACCGATGAATCAAAATATACATCTATACCTATTTCGGTCTCATATCCTGGTAATAATATAAATGTAAGTTCGTCAATTAAAATGGGTAATTTAATAAGTTTGAGCGCAGCATATTCCTCTGACTCGGAGGATACGTCAGGAAATCCTGATTACATAAGCTTACCTACTGTTTTGACTTATAAGTGGGCTATGCTTGAAGTTCCGACCGGATCACAGTTTGAGGGTATACTCGGGGTCAATAACCCGCCTGAAAGCGAAGGTCTTTTTATATATGAGGCGTTTGGCTCAAGTTTTCCAAGAGTTCAGTTTAGGCCTGATATTCCAGGTGTTTACGCTATTGGATTGGTTGTATTGGACTCAGATGGAGTAGGGACAGAATTTGTTGTCAGATTTAATGCCACTGCTTAGAGTCAAGGGATGAGGATGAATGCTTTTATTTTGCTTGGGTGTAATGGGCTGGTTGGTGAAGACAGGTTCGTTTACTGCAACTCTGTGGTAAACCCTATTATTGATTTGTCTAAAGTGCCATCCGACTCTAGGCTTAAGCTAGAAAATTTTCTCGACAAAGCATGCGGATTATTTGACTCTGCATGTACTGATTATAATAAATGCATTAATATAGTTAATTTTTTATACAGACAATTTGGTATTATAGATGAAGATACCCTGCATAAAATACAATCTTTTTTAAAGATGCACAAGAAATGCGGAATATATGTAATGATAATGTTGAAGGAGGATTTTGATGTCAGACGTAAAGGTTCCTAGTAATAATAGGTATTTAAATTCAAAAAAAGTAGAGGCACAGTCTTCAATCGAAGAAGCTTTTAATGACTATAAGAAGCTCTTGGCAGATAAGACACATCCTGACAACCAGACACCTGCTTATCACAACAATGTTGTTTCGATACTAAATAGGCTTCTTGTTTCTGCAGATCAGCTGGATGAAGTAAACCCCGGCGAAGGCATATTCGGACTCATTGTTCTTTGTTTGAGGTCAAACTTGAAGCTAAGAGATGAGAATATAAAGCTTGAAGTTAAGATAAGGGAGTTAGGGCTAGAACTCGGAAGAGTCAAAAAGAATCAAGGTAAGAAGTAATGTCTAAAGAACTGGCGGTACAGGCAATTTTGGACAAAATATCTTCGACATCACAAAAGATACGCAGCATAGAGGACGAATGCCGGGAATTTTTTGTTGCACCAGAGTCGAACGGTGTATATACTGCACTCGTAGGATACCGCAAGGGCCTTCAGGATGCCCTTGCCAGCCTTAGGAGTGTTTATGATTCAAGAAAAAGTTCAAGCGGTTGATATTTTTGAGCCGAAAAAAGAAGAAAGATTTTTTTCACTACTAAAATCTTTTGGGGTAAAAGCTGATTATGTAAGCCTAAAGAGTAAGAGGTTTTTTGATGTTTATGATATAAAGCTTTCTCCTGGAGTTAGGTCTTCAAAGATAGATCGTATGCTCGTGGACTTAGGTTTGTCAATTGGAAGTCATGCACATCCTGTGGGGTATCCCGTCCTTAGAGATGGGGTGTATAGAGTCGAGGTTCAAAAAGAGGAGCTAGAATCCCCCTCTCTATCGGATGTTATAGGTGAATTTAATGCGAAAGATTTTGCCCCAATTGCTTTGGGAGCGGACCATCATGGAGATTTCTTTTCCGTAGATTTGAATAAGCTGCCAAACCTTTTGGTAGGAGGAACGACTGGCTCCGGAAAGAGCGTTCTTCTTCACAGCTTTATTTTATCCTTAATAAAAAAGGAAGCCTGCCTTTACTTAGTTGATCCAAAAACCGTTGAGTTTAGTATGTATTCTGACTTAGATTGCGTCAAATCCTTGGTCAACACAGTAGACGATGCTGATGTCTTGATTCAAGAAGTAAGAGATCTTATGGAAACTAGGTTTGTATACTTATCTAAGTCTAAGGCAAGGAGTGCGGCTGAGTATAACAAAAGAGTTTCTGCAGAAAATAGGATGAAGCCGATCGTTATAGTTGTGGACGAGTGGGCAGATTTGGTTCTGCAAAATAAGGAAATACAAAAAACACTATGCTTAGTAGCTCAGAAGGGAAGGGCTGCAGGTATATCTATTATCCTAGCAACGCAGAGGCCGTCCTGCAGAGTTATATCTGGCCTCATTAAGGCTAACTTTCCCGGAAGAGTAGCCATGAAGGTTGCATCTGCTGTCGATAGCAGGGTTATTTTAGATTGCAATGGCGCGGAAAAGATAACGGACGTAGGGACGGGGCTTTATTTGGATGGAACAATGTCAAAACCATCCTTGTTCAGGGCTCCTCTAATATTAGATGTGGAAGAGGAGATGGCTAAAATTAATCCAGAAGAAAAACGCAGGACATCATTTTGGAGCAGGTTTTCCCTTTAGCCTTTAAGTGTTGCCAAATGTATTTCGGGCCTTAATAATAAATTGGAGCAGCAGAATCCTAGTATGAAAAAAGCATCTAAACAAGATATATTAAAGTCAGTTTTTATAACTGATCTTGCAAAAGACTTTAAAATACCACTGGAGAAAATATCTAGTGGTAACTTTACTCACAGGTGTAAGTGCCCTTCTCCAGAGCACAAGCATGGCTCTGAGAGAACAGGCTCTCTGTATATAGACTCAGTTAATAATAACTTCTATTGTTTTGGATGTGGTGCCTCAAATAATGTTATAGACTTTTATATACTAAAGGAGTGCGTTACTTTTTCTGAGGCTATAGAAGAGCTATCTAAGAGGGTGGATCCAGAAAATATTTCCTCTGCACCATTTCAGAAGAAGAAGAGCAATCTTTCCGTTCTAATTAAGATATCTGAGGTCTTCAGAAGGGCGCTGAGAGACTATCCAGATATGCGAGATTGGATTTTCTTGATAATGAAGAGGACAGACTCTTACATGGAAAGTATAGACAGGTGCGATATAGATAAAGCAAACACTCTTTATAAGAGTGTTAAAAAAACCTTAGATAGGAGGTTAAGATGAGAGCTGTAATATGCGGCGATACACATATTGGAGCTGTTTTTGGCCTGGGAAGACCAAACGGCTTGGGGGGCAACACTAGAGTTGATGACTACGAGGCAACCTTAAATTCAATTATAGATTACACAATAAGCTCTAAGGCAGATATCTTTATTCAGACAGGAGACCTGTTTGAGCATAGGGATCCCTCTCCTCAGCATATGAAGATTGTAGATAAAGCCTTTAGGCGTCTTTCAAACGCAAATATTGCTACATTTGTAATAATGGGTAATCATGATTATAAAAAAAGCGGAACAGAATATACTAGTTCAATATCTTCTCTTGCAGCCTCTGAGTACCCTAACGTAAGAATGCTTCTAAAGCCTGAAATAGTAGAGGTATGTAATGCAAAGAATGAGACTGTAAATCTTCTTCTTATACCCTATAGAGATAAGAGGATGTATTCTGGCACAAATATAGTTGAGCAGTCTGGTGCTTTTAACGAACATATAAGAAGCATGATAGCGTCCATTGACAATTCTTATCCTATAATTTCAGTTGGACACAACTTCTTTTTTGAAGGAAGCTATAATGACTATGGCGGCTCAGAGGTGATGGCTCTTCCGGCCTCTTTTGAAGGTTGTGATGCCGCAATAATGGGACACCTTCATAGCTTCAGGGTTCTTCAGAGAAAAGCTCCTGTCTGCATATACTCTGGGTCTATGGAGAGGAGTAATTTTGGAGATGCAAATTCTGAAAAATATTATATAGACTATAGCTTTTTTGATAAAAAAATAAAATTTTGCAAGTCAGATATAAGAGGCCTCCTGGATAAAGAGATAGATCTTTCTGGGTGTGATTTCTCTAATGTTTGGTCTGCTCTATCGGGCAGGCTGGAAGAAGAGGCCTTGGACGACAAGGTTGTTAGAGTTAAGATCAAGGTTGATGAGAAGCTGCTGCCCGCTTTAGATAAGCAGCAGATACAGGAAGAGGCTTACAAGCTCGGGGCTTTTCATGTTTCAAAGATTATAATAGAAGCTATATCTAAAAGGATAGTTAGAGATAATACGATACTAGAGCATAAGGATGACTATTCGATGCTTAAAGCCTTTCTTGAGTCTCAGGATATTGAAAAAGATTATTTAAAGGACTTGCTAAAAGAGGCTAAAAATATAATGGGAGAAATATGATTCCTTTAAGACTTAGTATGAAAAACTTTTTTTCTCACAAAAACAGTGATGTTGACTTTTCTGAATTTAATTCAGCGCTTTTAATTGGAAACACAGAGGGCGATTACAATAAGTCAAACGGCTCTGGTAAGAGTGCTATATTTGAGGCTATCCTATGGTGCTTGTTTAATAAGTCAAGAGCCGCCATGATGGATGATATAATTAGGTGGGGAGAGAAGACCTGCAGGGTGGAGCTTGAGTTTACTCATAACAATGAGCGCTATTTGGTGGCTAGGACAAGAAATAGGATTAACTCAACATCTTCAGTCGAGTTTTGTCGCTTAAGCCAGGATAGCGTGTGGGAAAATATATCTTGCTCAACCTCTGGTGATACAAACTCTAAGATAGAATCTTTAATAAAATTAGATTATAAAACCTTTGTAAATTCTGTTTACTTTAGGCAGAATGATATATCTGAGTTTGCCGAGTCAGATCCATCAAGAAAAAAGGAAATACTAAAGTCTATAGTTGATATATCAAGATGGGATGACTACGAGAAAGCTGCTAGAAAGAAGGTTAAGGAGATAAACACAGAGTGTAAGATCTTAAAAGGAGCTGTCTCAGATTACGATGAGGTCTCATCTAGACTCAAGGATGTGACTCTAGCTATATCTGAAGCTGAAAAAAATGCTCTAACCCTAAAGGCCCATTACCAGTCTGCGTCTGAGCAGGTTTCCTCGTTAGAGGAAAAGTATCTTTTTATCAAAAAATCATTAGATACAGATACATATGATAAAGTTATAGCAGAGCTTAAGAAGTTCGCAGTTGAAAAGGAGTCCCTAGAGTCGAAAATATGTTCTCTAAATAAAGTTGTCGAGCAGTATCGTGTTGAAAAAGAGGATTTATCAAGCACGGTGCTATCTTTCAAGGAGAAGCTCGGAGGGAGGGAGATCTTTCCGATAGAGGAGGGGCTAAAGGAAAGCTTGCGATCAGATCTTGTAGACTGCAAGGCGAAAAAGACTTCTTCGAAAGAGGTTCTCGCAAGCCTTGAGGATCTAAAGTTATCTGACGATGAATGTTATACATGCGGTCAGAAAATAGATAATGATCTTCGAGACAGACTCGCCTCTGAACATAGTAAGAAAATAGATTTCTATGCAAATCAAATGGCCGAAGCGAGTAGTCTTTTGATCAAGATAGAAGAGAGGCTTGACCAGGTTATTAGCAGGGAGAGTGAAAATATTAAAATACAAGAGCTTTGTTCCAAGATAGAGTCTAGCTCTTATAAGCTATCTCTTGTCTCTGAATCTTTAGAGAGGGATGAGCTTAGCCTTAAGGCGGCGGAAGACAAGTTGGGGCAGGTTAATTTTAAAATAAAAAACAGTACAGATATACTTAGCTCAATTAAAAATGAAGACTTTCAGAGCTTAAGGGTAAAGCTCAAAAATCTGAAAAAACGTCAAAATGATCTAAAAACTATGATATCAGATCAGGACAAAGAAACTGGAAGACTTTCAGAGAGGCAGTCTGTTCTAATGCAGAGAGAGTCTAAGATGAAATTAGATAAGCAAAAGATTCTAAAAAAGATGAAGAGAGCTGCACTCTTCGATAAGTTAGGAAAGATGTTTGGAAAAGGAGGCATTCAGACTATACTTTTAGATTTTGTAATAGAGGACTTAGAGGATACGGCAAATGGCATTTTGTCGTCTATATGCAACGAGCCTTCTGTAATTGTCCTGGAAACACAAAGGGTGGGCTCTGATGGAGTCTCTGTAATAGAAACTTTGGACCTAAAGGTAAGAAAGGATGGTCACCTGCAAAACTTCAAGTCATTAAGTGGAGGGGAGAAGTTTAGAATATCTTTGGCGCTAAGAGTTGCGCTATCGGATATATCCAGCAGATACGGAGGCTCTTCGCTAGAGTTTCTTCTTTTAGACGAGGTAAACTCACCTCTTGATAGATACGGGGTAGAGACTCTTTTTGTAAATGTTATAAAATCTTTAGAGGATAGGTACAAGATTTTGGTAATCACTCATGATGAATCTCTTAAGGAAAAATTTGATAATGTCATAAATATAACAAAAGTCAATGGTGATAGTGAGTTGGAGTTTATTAAGAGATAGTATATTAATTTATATCTATATCACAGAGGTTCTTATGATTACTTTACAAATAAAAGAAGGCGATATAGAGATCTTAGATGGATTTCCAGAGTATGTTGAGTTTGAGGCTTCAGAGCCAGCAACAGTTTATTATACACTAGATGGATCTCTTCCGGGAGAAGACTCTTTGGTTGCAGTAGGAAGGGTGTATCTTCCAATGGTATACGGAACACTTGTTTTGAAGGCTATTGCTGTAGCTGGAGACTCTATATCCCAGGTTTTAGAGAGGGAATTTAAAAATGATTCTACAGGTTTATCTGGACCAAGAATCTTGGAAGAAGGGATAGTTGTGATGAGGTATGATGATGAAGCTTTTGAGAGTCTCGCATTAACTGCAGATGGAGGGGCAGCTCAAAGCCTTTCTTCTGAAAAAGGTGGGTTCGAAATAAAGGCCTCTACAACAGATTCCAAGGGAGAGCAGATACCCGAAGGAAAAACTACTAGAGATTTTATAAACTTTGCATCACAAAAATCTTCAGACGGAGTGTTTGATGTGTCTTCTCCAAATAATAATGTTAATTTTAATCCAGAGGCTAAGTTTATAATAATAGATGGATTTACGCAAGAGGCTAAGGAAAATCAAGTTGTCAAAATTGTAAATCGTCCTTACAATACATTTGGGACAACTACAAATTTTTATAAAGAAAGGCTCGGGGAGAAGCAGCCTATAATAACAGGCAACTTCGTTAGAAGCTTTTATAATCAAAAAACAAATAAGTACGTCTCCTATTATTGGGAGAGTCTTGAGTCTAGATGGATAAGATCAGAGCAGAGGGTTGAAATGAAGGCTATAAAAATAAATCCAGGAAGCGGGAAGAGATTTGTTTACAGATGGATTCAAGATAGGGCTTTGAGTCAACTTTTTTAATGGAGTAAGTTTTGTTAAAGTTATCAGTTTCGTCAATGGATACGTATACGAAGTGTCCTAAAAAATATCACTATAGATACATTGAAAAGCCAGATGTAGAGAGGGCTAAATGGACCTTCACCGAGTTTGGCTCTTGTGCTCATAGGGTCCTTGAGCTTTTTCATTTAGAAATATTAGAAAAAGGCTGCTTGCAGAAGGACTATCCGGAGCTAATGAAAAGATGCTTTGTAAAAGCTGTCAAAGAGTTTGATATAAACATTTTAGAGGAGCCAGTTTGGACTCCAAGCGGAGATCAAAAGGGCCTCATTTATTTAAGGGAAGTTGTTCAAGATTATTTGAATGAGATTAGAGAAAACGGACTTCCTAATGTTATCGGCGTAGAGATGCCGTTTACATTTAGCGTAGACGAAAACTCTATAGTAAGAGGCTATATAGATCGAGTCGACAAAATTGGCCCAGGAAGATATAGAGTCGTTGACTATAAGACAAGCAAAAATGAAAAGTATCTAACTGACTTTCAGCTTTTAGTTTACGCAGAGGCGCTAAGAAGGAAGTTTGATGATGTAGAGGTTGTAGAGGGGTCTTTTATGCTATTGAAGCACAAGTGTAAGACGAAAAATTTTACCTTTAACCTCTCTGATTTAGATAGTTGCAATAAAACTCTTAGAAAAAAAGCTTCTTTTATAGAGTCTGATGACACCTGGATTAAAAAGCCAACTTTTTTATGTCAATGGTGTGATTATAGAAAAATATGCCAAGAATCTTGGGCAGAGTAGAGGTGTGTATGAAAAATTCTTACAGCTGTTATGTTGATATGTATGAGGAAAAGGTTTTTGTTGATACGAATACTAAGCAAGGTTATGCCAGGGTGCTTGAGCGAATAGACCCCCTTCTTTGTAAGTGGTCCTCTAAAACCTATATGCCAGGATATACTTATGAGGATATTAAGCAGGAGCTGGCAGTAATAATAGTTGAGGGGATAAACTCTTTTGATCCTAGCAAGAAGGTAAAGTTAAGCACCTTTCTTCATACTCATTTACGAAATAAGCTTATATCTAAAATAAAGAGTGTTAATAAACTCTCTAATGACGCCTGTTCTCTTAGAGGTCTTAAGTTAGATGCGGAAGGCTCGGACTCTAAGTATAGAAGGTCAAGGGAGGAGCTTAGCTTTAGCTCTATGACTAGAGTTGATCCAGGCAGTGGAGAGGAGTATTCTGAATTTCAAAGCACTTTGGCCAATTCAGATGCGCTATATTGCGAAGATGGAACCATCTTCGAGAGAATAGACCTAGAAATGGCGATAGATAAGGTTGGCTCCAGTGTGGATGAAAAAACATTTCAGATACTGAAGCGAGTGTGCTTAGATGGATATTCTATAAAAGATGCAGCAAGTGAGGTGGGCCTAACTGGGTGGGCTGCAAGCATGAGGCTTAAAAAGCTCTCAAGGAATAAGCTTATAGCAGATATGCTTGGAGATACCAGAACTAGAGATGAATAAGGATATATTAAAATATATATTAGAAGAAAAAGATATAGCTAGATACAAAATATCTTTGCTCAGCAAAGGATCTAAAAAGCAGTATAAAACTAGATTGATTGCCATAGAGGAAGATTTAATTGACTATCCTTTTGAAAAAATTTTAGCCTCCTCTGTAGAGGAGATGAGACAGGCTGTGTCGGTTTTTAGAGCCGATAGACACTTGTTTTACGAGCAGTTTGAGAGGCAGGGCGCAAAAAAGAAAGTTGCACTAACTTCTTTTCACCTTGAGAATATAGATTCAAGGCTTTCTTTCTTTAAAAGTTGGTCAAAAAAACTTTTGAATGAAGAGTTAAAAAAAATAAATATAATAGAAAATGCTTATATAAGAGGCGTTGCCAATATAGGGCAAGAGGACGTTGTGTCCTATGGGCTAGACTCCCTTTTGGAAAGAGAGGGCGCGCTAGCATCTAAGGCTAGAGCTAGAATTCAAATTATTATATATTGTATAGCGAGATTTATTTACCATAAGACAAAGTCTTTTGAGGCAGGGGCAAATTCTATCTCTACGATCGATGAGTATCAAGAAGCACTTTCTAGTCTAAATGATTTTTTAGGCGACATAAAGCAAACTTATTTAAAATATTATAATGATGCAATAAATGAAGTTCCGCTGTTAGTTAATGGAACTTTGGGTCATAACAATTTTATACACACAATTTACCCCTTATCCAATGTGATAGAGAAGTACAAGGGTCACTATAAGCTTTGCAGGCTTTTGCCTAAAGATAAGACTTTTTTTACAGCGGCAGGAAAGCCGATAAGAAAGAAATTTGTAGAAAGAGGTTTTGGCATAGTTACTCCCGTGAATAGGATCGGTAACGAAGCAATTAGGCTGCTGTACGCTGACATATGGTCAGAAAGTGGAATTAGGCTGACACCAATTTTTGAAAATCAATTTTTTAATAGCAGCAGCTCAGGCTCTTACTATAAGGCTATTCCCACAAAGCCTATTTGGGAGTGGAATAGGCTTTCGGATAATCCATATATAATCAGGGAACTACAATCTATGCTTGGCATAGATGACCTCATGCTTCCAGTAGGTTTAGATATTTCAGATAAAGATGTTTACAGAAAGATTAACTTGGTAGTTGATAGGCATATCAATGTCGACCCTGATATATCAAAAATTATGGTATCTTCTACAAGATCTGAAGATTCTCATATATCTAAAGCTATTGAGTATGGAGATAGAATGATTACATTTATTTTAGATGAATATTCAGCTACTTTTGGTGCAGCCTAAGTATAATGCTATTAATTTGAACTATTATTTAAAATAGTTATTACTAATAAAAGAAGTACAGATGATCGCTCTCCACCTATAGCCTGGGGGAGAGGTTAATATGGTAGGAAGTTAATATGGATAAGCAAAAAGTTCAGCATATTTTGTCGAAAATACCTGAGAGCAATAATGAATCACTTAGTGATTTTGTGATAGCATTATCTGAAGTTCATGAGCGTTTCTCAAATGCCTTTCAGATAGCAGCTGTTTTAGACGATGATATAGACGGGGAGTCTGCTAATCTCTCCGAAAGTGCTAAGGATGCTTTCTTAAAATCTATGAGCCAGGGAGGTGTTTTTGGTGCTGCTAAAAGGCTTTCGTCGCTTCTATATGGCACTGCGATAAATATAGATTCAGCACTACCCTTTGAAGATAGTATAAATCTTTTTATATCAGAGTATGGCTCGATAGACTTTTTTGAACAAGACTTTGATGACAACGCTTTCTTTATGGAGGAGGTAATTGAGCCTGAGCCGGTACCATTAGAGCAGCCTACCCCTGATGCAACTGAAGTTGTTTCGGAAGACAGCTTTCAACAGCCTTCGCTTGAAACAGACGAATTAAAGCTTGCGGACAATTATTTTGAGGCCAAAGAGGGAGTCTTTTCTGGAAGATCTGAGCATGCAGATGAGGCTCACAAGGTTGAGTCAGTAAGGTACAGCAGAAAGCTTAAAAGCTTTGAAAATGCTTTTAGGAATGTCAGCGTAATCGACAAAGCTTTTGAGCAAGAATCCTCTGGATATACCTACGCTGAAAGGCTTAGGCTAGTAGAGCAAGATACTTCTGGGCAAATTAACGCTCTCAATTTTCATCCGCTATTCAGGTCTTTAGGAGATAAAGCTAGTGGATTGATTTACAATGATGAGGCTAATCCGGCCACAATAACCGTGTCTCTGGATAAGATGGCGGCAGCAAGACAGGTGGTTGACCGAGAGCTTAACGACATACTTGCGAGCCTTTCTAATGAAGTAAGCCTGTTAGTTAGCGGGTCAGAGAGCCAAATGACTGACTCTCTTAATTCCTTCAGCGCAGCAAGAAGGCAACTTGCGAATAGACTTGATGATCTTTTGTCTGCAGTAAAAAGCAGGGATAATCATATTTCTAAAGTATTGTTTGACGAAAACAAGAGCAGAAGATATATGGCAAAAGATGCACTAAGGGGAAGGCGCTTTGAGCTTTCTTCTGAATTTAGAACTCAGACTCAAACCCTTGAGAAGCTTACCTTTATAATAAAAGATCTTATATTTATAGATGTATCAAAAGAGGTCTTTCACCTTGGTGCCGCAGATAAGGCTGGAGTTCCCCCTGATTTTGCAGAAAGGTATGCAGAGTTAGCCCCAGATTTTTTGGCGGCATTAGAGGCTACGATTAAAAGCAAAGTAGCTCAGTATTTTAGCAGAAGCTCTAGTGGAGCTTGGGCTCGATCATCTTTTTGTAGCTGGATCGCCAGAACAATAAGTCGAAAAACATTAGCGCTAAAGGTGTACAACAAAGCTTTGACGTTAAGAAGAAGTATTGGATGTATTCTTCTTGTGCAGTTTGTGGAAAAAATATTTATACAAGAAGCACGATAGAAAACCCCAAAGGTTCTGGAAGAAGAGACGCTGTAGATAAGTCAGAGTACTCAGAGTACGAGGTGCCTGTATATAGCCTTTACCGAAAAGATGGGTCGCTCATAACAGAAAGCTCTTTAGCTTTATCTTCAGACGGAACATCCGAGAGGCTCTTTAGCGCAGACTCCATAGGTTATTCTGAAGATAAGACTTGGGCGGAAATACAGTCTATGGTTAACTCGGGATCTAAATCTAAGCATATAGAAGGAGTTATGAGGAGGGCAAGTGCTTTAGCTGAATTAGGTGCAGTAAGACTATCTTCTGCAGCAGTATCTGTAAGTGACTCCAAGTATAAGTGCCCTTATGCAGACGAGTCAGATAGACCAGAATCTCTGCAGCAGGCGCTAAGTGATGCTTCAGGGGCAGGCTCCTCAGGAAGGTCAATGAGAGAGCCTAAAGTTAAAGACTTTAACTGTGGACTTTACCTTAATCCAGATCCTATAATTTCAAGCGGAGGCTTAATTGATCCAAAGTTTTTAGAAACAAAGAGACCTCCTGTTGATGGGGCTTCTTCTGAGTCATTTGAAGCAACTTTGTCTGAAGCTGTTGCATCAGGAGCAATAACCGAAGAGGCAAAGCTTAAGTTTATTGATGAGCTTAAAAGAAGAGCGGGAGGAGGCTGGAAATTCTCTAATAAGTTCTTTAATTGCCCTACCAAAATAAGCATTCCTGATGATCACAAAAACATGGGGGACTTCAAAAGAAAAGGATACCTCGACAAGTACTCTTATATAGCAAGCCCTATTTCTGGTCCGGTATCCTCAGCCGACTTAGTAAAAAGAGATGATGGCAGTGTAGATTTTTATGGCTCAAGCTATTACCCTCCTGTGAGCGAAGAGGGTGGTCACGCAGAATTAAAAGAAGGGACTGTATCTTACCTCGTTTGTGGGGAGAAGACGAGCCTTTCTTGCTTTTCTAGATCCCCAGATGTAGAAGGATCTCTTCCCAATATCATTGGCAGGTTAATGATTGATTCCTCAGAAGATGATGGGGCTAAGCAGCAGATAAAGGCGTTGTTAGAGGCGCTAGTATCGTTTGGTGTTGACATAGGAGACTTACTGCCATTTGTTGAAGATAAAGGCAAGTCTAGCGAACCTATAGATCCAGGGAAGGCTGCAGACGGAATCGCTGATTCAGTAGCGAAAGTTCTTTCTCAGAATTCTTCTGCAAGTCCCAGTTCTTATGACAGGCTGAGCAAGGTTGCTGGTCTTTTAGCTACAGCTATGGCGACTCCGTTGAACCTCGATATTGATGCAAAATCGGTTCCAGGAACTAGGTTTGATTTATTAAAAGACTTAAAGCTTGTATGTAGTCATGGTCATACTTTTTCGATTCAGGATTCTGTGTATTTTGCGAAAACACATACCGGTATAAACCTAAAAGGCTCTGGCTTTTCTAAAAATGAAATAATTGGAAGCGGAATGCTTTTTGATGAAGGTTATGATAACTTCAGAAAAACATTAAAACTTTCTGACTCTAGAGGCAGAAAGTATATTGCACAAGCAGACGAGTCAGATTTAATTGGCAGTGATAGAGGCAGAAAGTATTTATTCGATCAGTGGAGAGCTCTTGATAATAAAGATAGAAAAATAGGAAGAACTATTTTTAAATCTGATGACGGAAGCTTTTATGGTTTCAATTCAGTTTCCAGAACTTTTCTTTGGGGCTCTGAGGAGCGTGCAGAGTTTAGCGGAGCAAGAGAAGAGGAGCCACCCGATAGAGCTACAAGGGTGTATCTGGAGTCCTCCAAAATGGTGGGCCTTGACAACTCTTCTCGTAGAGACGGTGATGGGCCAATTAGGGATGCTACTGAAAAGTTTCAAAGTGAGCAGTGGAATCAGGCCAAGCGTGACCAAAACTCTGGATATGATGCAATGCAACTTTCGAGAGATGGCGCTGGTAAAGAAAACTGGTTCAAGGCCACAGCTTACTTGGGGAGGGTGGTAAGAACTTATCTTGACAATATTCAGGCATGGCTAATGCTAAGTACGTCTTTAGATATATCAGCCCCTTTTACTGGAAAGCCAGAACCGATAGATAGAGGCTCTTCCAGCTCTGAGCCAGGACTTTTGGGCGCTATAAGCGCCTCTCTGGATAGCTATGGAGCCCAAGCTTTGAGGGTTCTTGAGGGCGGGGCAACCAGGGTTTCTGAGGAAGATAGAGCTGCTGTTTTAAGCAGGGCTTTGGAGATATTCAAGGCAGACTTCTTAGGCTCATTAGAAAACATAGACAGGAGAATGCTCTCTCTTGCAAAACAAATCGTAAAGAATCAAATATCATATAAGCTTCTTAGAGCACTTCTAACAGCTGCTTACGAAATTTTGCCAAAAGACGTGGCAGATACGGCTTATGCGAGCGGGTACTTGGAATCTGGCCAGATAGACTACGAGACGTTTGATTTAGAATTTCCGCAGTTTGATGATATTTCGGTTAACACTATTATCGAAAATATGCTAGAAGAGATAATTCCTGCTAATCAGCTTTCAGATCAAGAGCGTTCAAGAATATTGCTGGACCCACTTGCAATCGAAAAAGAGAAAGCGCCCGGCACAAAGTGGCAGGCAGAAGGTGAGGTGAGCAAAGAGGGGGTGTCAGATAGCATATCAAGAATGAAGGGCAAGGCTTACATGGGCAGAATCCTTGAGGCTTCTTCTGCCTTATATCTTGTGGATGTCCTTGTTAACGCTCATAGGCTTTATATGAGTGATGCTAGTTCGACAAATCATATAGGGTTTGATATAGGCGTAGACCTATCTTCGGCCGAAAGCATATTGTCTTTAACCTCAGACGACATTAAAGATGTTGTTATTGGTGACTCTAAACCTAAAAATGATGATGAGTTTTATTATGATTTATTTGAAAGACATTTAGACAATGTTAATAACTGCGCTACAAGTATTGAGCAGGCCATGTTTTCCCTGAAGACAGCGTGTACGTCTTCTAAGTATATGGATAAAGCAGTAGCTTATGTTACTTCTGCCTTGTCTGAAATTGTAGAAGAAGTAGGGGGAGCGGAAGATCCTGACGATATAAGGAGAGCAAACGAGATTATAAATAAGGTTATGAAAAACAAGCCATTTTCTGTAATAAATATGAATTCAGATGGCAAGTACAGAAGGTTTCACGGAGGAGCTAAGGACTCTAGGCCGGAGCTGATTATGCCTTCCTTTGGAGCCGTTATTCTTAGGTATAATTCGGATAAATTTAACGCTATTTATCCAATTTATAAGTTAGCTGACAAAAAAGGTTATTCTCATCCTTTTGACATAAAGCTTGTAGGTGCTGATACGCCAGAGGGAAGCCAGGCAAAGCCCCCGGTTGGGGAGGCTTATGTTCTATCAAATAGCAGCTTGCCAGACTCCTCTGAGCCGTTAGATATCAATCAAAACTTACCAGAATCTTATAAGTCAGCTGGGTGGAAGGTCTTCTCTGTAAGGATTGGTTCTGGACCAGAGAAATACTCTGAGGTGAAGGGAAAAGATGGAGGTTACAAGAGAGGGGTTAGCCTAATATATCACCCTGAAACTCAACAGGTACTAGATGATGACGGAGACGTTGTTGGTTACAGAAACAAGTCTATGAATTTGGATACTTCTCAGAATCTCTTCTTAGGCCCCTTATCTCAGAGGTATGCTAGAGCTCAGTCTTTTCCTCCAAACCCCTATGCGGAAAGTAACATAGGAGTTCCTATTCCTCTTGATTATGCAGGTAAATCTTTCGATACACCGTCAGAGGTTTTCCCAATTGTAGGTACGAGAATCCCCGTAGAGATAAGCTCAAGTGAGTCTTCAGATCCCGTTAGTGTGGATGTTTCAGACTTTCTTCTTAGAGAGCCTCAAGATGTTGCTCTGGACATCATATTTAAAATAGACTCTTTACACAAAGAGTATAAAAGAAAGATGGTCCAGATACATGCTATAAGCGCACCTAAGGACAAAAAGGAGGCTTATTTAGATGAAGTAGAAAATATGTACAAGAGTGTTATATCGGAACTGCACTCGACTTATAGAGGCTTGCCCGTAAAGGTTGTCCCAAGCAAGGTGGCTACACAGTGTGATCCGCCTGTTGTTAAAATACATGAAGGCGGAGATAATTGTGATGGCAGTAAGAGATTTGGAACAAGGATATCTCTGTATATGCCAATGTTAGACTGGACAACGATGAATCGCATGATTACGTCTGAAGCGTTTGGGCCAGATTGGGGAGGGCATAACCTATGGCCTAAAGGTGACGGCTTGCTTAGAACAAGAAGAACCGAGGCTCTTCAGGATATGCTGATTAAGGCAAATGGACTTGATGTGTTGGCAGAAGAGATAGCTCAAAAGCTAGATCGAGTTAGAGGTCTAAATAGAGGGTCCACCACTATAGATCCAATCGATCTCTTGGATCCATCAAGCTCTCTCGTAGAAAAGGGTTTGCTTTCTGAGTCTGAGGTTAAATCAATATTTGGAGATACAGTTGCTCCAGAACTACTTGACACAGATGCTCAGACTAAAATGCCGTGGGTTGGAAAGAATTCTGAAAAAGATTTAAATAGAGCAAAGAACGCTGGCGATATAATGAAAAAACATTTTCCAAGATGGACGAAGGGTACAGGCCGCTTCTACTCGATAGGGGTGACTTCGCAAGAGGACTCTATGACAGGAGATCCAGCTTCTTATATAAAGGTTATGAATACAGTTTTTCCATCAAACAAGATAGGGAAGGGCAGTGACTATTCACCGAGAGAAAGGCTTAGTCGTGCGGCAGATCCGGAGCTTATGGATATACTATCTATAAGAGACGCTTATGCTCATAAGTATATATCAGGCGAAGGATCTAACCCCACTTATTATCCTATACCTAAAGATGAAAAGGAGTTAAAAGAGTATCGAGCCAAACTAAAGGGCGTTAGGCATATTTCTATAGTTAGATATGCTGAGGCTATAAGCGAATACTTAAGGGAATTTGTAGAAAGAGACTTAAAGCCTTCTTTTGAGACTACAATTCCCAAGAAAGAAGGGGCTGTAACCGGGCTTGGCTTGATAAAATTTTCTAAAAAATTAAATGCCAATTTGTATTATGGGGCTAGAATTAATGACGAGGGGCTTCTGTCCCTTTGGAAATTAATAAACAATTAGATACCTCAAAGGAGTTGTAGATGAACGCAGTTAAAATTTTTAATGAGAATTCTTCACAGGAAGACCAGAACTCTACTTGGTCAATGGACGATGTAAAAGAATATGTTAAGCAGTATATGGTATATGACCTTCAGATAAAAGATCTTCAAGAATCTCGAAGAGAGTGGTCTGCAGATTTTATAAAGGAAAAAAGTTTGCCAAAGAAAGAGCTTTCCCAGGCGCTGTCCTCCGCAAAGAAAGAGTTGGATATGGATGTCGTAAACGAAATTTATGACCACATCTCAAGCTTGGTTTCTGAGTAATATTTTTCTGAATATCTTTATAAAACACTAAGAAGACTGCTTGGTTCAGTCATATAATTGCACAGGAGAAAAAATGAGCAAAGGAAGGTTTGTTTCCTTACATAATCACACAGAGCTTGGCTCTCCATTAGATGGAATGAATGATACCTATGATCTCTTTAGGAGAGCTAAAGAAGTTGATCATCCTGCAGTAGCAGTAACTGACCACGGAACTCTTACCGCTTTATATGATGCTTATTTGGCTAGTCAAGAAACCGGGGTTAAGCTCATACCCGGTATGGAAGCTTATTTTACAGATGACCTAAGTTCTAGGAAAAATTACCACCTAGTTCTTCTTGCTCAAAACGAAATTGGCTATAAAAATATTCTTAACATAAATTATTCAGCATTTAAAAATCAAGTATCAGGATATATGGGCAAGAAGACGCCAAGAGTGTCTTGGGAACATATAGAGAAGTATAGCGAAGGGGTTGTTGCTTTAACCGCCTGTTCTAATGGGCTTATAGCTAAAACTTTAATTACAGAAAATGATGAAGAGAAAGCTATTTGTCACATAAAAAGATTAAATTCGATTTTTAAAGATAGGTTGTTTTTAGAGCTTCAGCCTCACTCGCTTTATGATGTAGGAAAGAGTGGAAAAGAGGTCAATCAACAAAGGTTAAACCAATCTTTGCTAAGGCTATCTCGTGACATGGACATACCTTATGTTATAACATGTGATGCTCACTATCGTGATAAAGAGCATGCAAAGTATCATGACTTTATGTTGGCGATCAAGGATAAAAAGGCAGTAGATGATCCAGATAGGTTTAGGTACGGTGTTCAGGATATGTATCTTAAAACACATGAAGAGATAATAGACTTTTTCGGAAAAGATATAGCAGAGGTTGGAATGCAAAACTCTATAAAGATCATGGAGTCATGTGTTGAGCCACACTATATAAAGCCGAAGGGAGCAAGGCTTCCATCTTTTCAAACAAATCTTGAACCTGATTACGAAAAGTTTATGGGATGGAAAGATAAGCAGGGCTCAAAGATATCCGAAGATAAGTCTTACCTAAGGTATAAGTGTATTGAGGGATTTAAGGAAAAGCTCGGTCATTTAACTGGAGAGGAAAAGGGAGTCTATTGGTCTAGAGTTAGAACTGAGCTTTCTGTTCTTGAGGCTAAAGACTTTTCCTCTTATATGCTGATTGTTGCGGATTATGTTAATTGGGCTAAGAAAAAAATGCCAGTAGGCCCTGCTAGAGGCAGTGCTGCAGGATCACTTGTAGCATATCTGACGGGGATTACGGATATCGATCCAATTAAGTACGACCTCATCTTTGAGAGGTTTCACAATAATAAGAAGGAATCTTTTCCAGATATTGACACAGATTTTTCCGATCCAAGTTCGGTAAAAGAATACATAAAAGATAAGTATGGCGAGGATAAGGTTGCCTCGATTTCAAATTGGAGCACCCTTTCGCCAAAGGTTATAATTAAAGATGTTGCAAGAAGCCTTCGATTAGGAGGGGATAAGTCTTCTGCTTTTAAGATAGCAAATAAAATAACATCAATAATGCCAGATTCTAAAGACTTAGCCTCAGCAATGAGGGATAGCGATCAGTTTTCCGAATATATGAGGACTTATCCAGATCTTTTGGAGTATGGAAATAAGCTTCAGAACCTAACACGAAATTGGTCGGTGCATGCCGCAGGAATGGTTATAGGCCAGGAGGCTCTTTGCGATTCAGTTCCATTAAGAATTGATGACGAAGGGAATGTGGTAACTCAGTGGGAAAAAACTCGATGTGAAGATAATGGTCTTATTAAGATGGACCTCTTGGGTCTCAAGACTCTTACTGTGATAGACAATACTTTTAAGTTAATTGAGCAAACTACGGGAAGAAAGCTTACTATAGAAGACATTGACTTAAGAGACGAGGCTGTTTACAAGATGCTTGGAAAAGGAGGTACTTCGGGAGTCTTTCAGCTTGAGTCTTCATTAACTCCTTTTTGCGTAAAGCTTAAGCCAAATAGCATTGAGGATATAAGTGCCATCAACGCTATTGGAAGGCCATCCTGTCTTCCTGCTGAGCGGAAAAAGTATGCAAAAAGAAGGCTTGGTTTAGAGCCGGTAACTTATGATCACCCGAATCTTGAGAGAGCGTTGAAGAAAACTTATGGTGTGCTTGTCTATGAGGAGCAAGCACTTTTTATTGCCCAAGATTGCGCTGGATGGGATTTGAATCAAGCTGATGCTCTAAGAAAGATAAGTAAGCTAAAAGGTAAGGACCCACAGCTTGTCTTGAAGACAGAAACTGCATTTGTAAGAGATTGCATGAAGCATTCGGAAATGAGTTACGAAAAAGCATGTTTGATTTGGACTAAGTATATTGAGCCATTAGGAGGTTATGCTTTCAACAAATCTCATTCCATTTCTTACTCTCACATATCTTTTTATACGGCATGGCTTAGGTGTCACTATAAAACGCAGTTTATGTGTGCTCTTATAAACTCAGAAGATGCAAATAGCGATAAGGCACAGGAGTATCTTTCAGAGTGTAAAAAAATGAGAATAAAGGTATCTCCTCCTCATATAAATAACAGTTCAGGGAACTACGGTGTTTTAGGCGATGGGGAAATTACGACTGGACTTTCTGCTATAAAAGGCGTTGGAGAGAAGGCGATTCTTAGTATAATTAAGAACCAGCCGTATAGTGATTTCGCATCTCTCTTAACAAAGAATGAATCTAAAACGGTTGGAAAGACAGTTATTCAGTCTCTAGCTAAGGCGGGAGCATTAGACTGTTTCGATAGAACCAGAAAAGATATGCATGATAACTATCAAAAGTATCGCTCTAAAGCTAAGGCTGCAATAAAGAAAGCTGTTGAATCTGACGCTATTGCATACAATCCTGAGTTTAAGAAGTTAACTAAAGATAAAAAAGACAATCTAATCGATAGATTTAAAATAGACATAAACTCAGCCAGATATAATGATATAATTTCTTCTATAGAATTCACCGCAGAAGACGAAGAGTGGGATAGAAAAGATATTCTGCTCTTAGAAAGGGAGGTGCTTGGTCGAGCAATAAGCGGAAGTTTGCATGAGGTTTTTAAGAGCTTTTTTAGCGGAGGCCCGATGGTAACACCCCTATCTCAAGTAGCGTCACTTAATGATAATTCAAGAGTTAAAGTTGAGGCTATTATCAAAACAAAAATAAAAGAGTTTACTATAAAAAATGGTAAAAATATAGGAAAGAAGTTTGCAAAGTACCTCATAGAGGATGTCAAAGGCGATACTTGTGGACTAACATTGTGGGCTGATGACTATGAAAGATACAGGACTGTTTTGAAGGACGGCCTTCCTATTAAGGCCATTTGCAAGGTTAACAGCTATTTGGATCAAAAGGATTTAGCACTTTCTAATTTAGAAAGAGTATACGGGAGATAAAGATGATAAATTGTAGACAATGTGATTTTTTAATAAAGGGGAATATGAGACACGCCCTAATAAATAATTGCTGCCCCGCTTGTGGGTCTGCTATATTAGGAGATGCTCATACCCAAAGAATGAAGTTATTCAAACAAAGACTATTGCAGCAAGAGTTTGCTCAAAGCTTAAGTAATGATGTTATATTTGATATAACGTTATTTATGTTACTAGAGTTCTCTCCATTAAATCCAGAAGAAACAAATACTGCTTCAGAGGATGATTCTAAGGCAGCCGATAAAAAAAGCTCTGAAGACGACGGTAGCGATGATGAGGGTAGTTACGAGAAGATAAGGGACGAAATAAGAGAAGAGGTTATGTCGTCTTCTGAACTTCCAGCGGAAGATATAGACGAGGAGCTAAAGATTGCCAGACTGAAGCGTTTGGCGAAGGAGTCTAGGGTAAACCTTTCGGGAACATCGGTTAGAAGGATAGGCAATGATTAGAGCTATAGACAGCAAAAGAGTGGATCTTAGCGATAACGAGTACGAGTATTATAGACATCTTGTTGAAACATTTGGAAAAGATGATTTTAGAGGCCTTTTTACATCAGACAAAAACGGTCAAATAACAAGTATAACACCGCCTCTTAAAAAAGAAATATCACTCGGAGTTATGTTTTTTATACTAAACGTTATGATGAACCAAAGGCTTAGGGCCTTGGCTTCGGCGGTGCAAAAAAATAAAAATAATGTTGACGAAAATTTATTGGGAACTAACTTAGAGGGGAGGCTGAAAAAGATCGAGGCCCACCTTGGAATTAGTGAAAACGGAGACAACAGTGAGTAATTTATACGATAAAATTTCTGTTTCAGATTTTTCTATAAAAAATATTGATACATCGGGCATAGATAAGATAATTAATCTACTGCCAAAAAATGGAGTTGTAGATGCAAATATAGCGGAAAAGGGTCTTCTTTATACGCTAGAGGGGCAAAACCTTTGTCAAGAAAAAACTGTCCAGATCGATAGGTGGATAGGGCTTCTTGAGTCTGCAAAAAATAAAGCCTGGTCTGAGGCAGCTTTAGTAAAAGCAAAAGAGGCTGGCTACAAGACGGTGAAGGACAAAGAGTGGTTTGCACAGTCTGATGAAAGCTATATTGATGCTTGCAACAACCTTGTCATGGCAAAGGCCTGCAAAAAGTGGCTGGAAAACAAAGCGGGTTACTTTTTGGCTTGGCACTATGCTCTAAAAACATTTCTTAGGAGAGATTATTCTATTGAGAGTGCAAGCGGAGCAGGGTATAATATAGGGCAAGATAACCCCGAGCCCTTTCCTTCATCTGACGCTTCCGCTAATGGAGATTCAGATTTTGGAGCAGATGATTTTGAGTGGGGTAATTAAAAATTAATCAGTGGTAAAAAATTGCAAGGTGCAATACAAAATCCACAACAACAGTGACAATGTCACACAAAAGGAGAAAATAATGTCAAATATGGTTTTTGGAGAGGTAGATTGGAATTCTGCAGATTCAGGTGGTACTAAGTCTAATTTTATGCGACTTGAAGAAGGCGAAAACACAATTAGGGTTATGGGGAATCCGGTTCAATTTTACATTCACTGGGTTGTAACTCCCGATGGATCAAGAAGGAAGCTTAACTCCCCAGTAGACAGCCCAGAGCTCGTCAGGCGTCTTGAGGATTCTGGCTTCAAGCGGCAAGCACGCTGGTTAGTCAAAGTTCTTGACCGTTCAGATGATGAGTTTAGAGTTCTAGAGGTAGGCCCCCAGATTTATAACGGGATCAAGTCTTTGTACAACAACTCTAGATGGGGTAAGGTTACTCAGTATGATCTTACGGTAAGTAAGGGCCCGAAAGGTACTCAGCCTCTCTATGGAGTTACTCCTAATCCGAAGGAAGCTCTTTCTTCAGACTTTAAGGCAAAGTTCGTAGAGTTTAATGATAGAGTGGATGTAGACAAGGTAATTTCGCCTTCTAGCGCAGCAGAAGTATGCGAGATTATGGGCTGGTCAAATACCAGCTCGAATGAGGCAACGGATGTAGCTTCTGATGATGACTTTGACTTTGATTTTCAGTAAAAAATAAAGTTTTTTTCTAAACCTTAGTCAATTAAAAAAAGGCGTATAGAGTATTATCTCTATACGCTTTTTTATTATGAATACAATACTAGGATTAGACATATCTTCTGCAACTATAGGCTGGGCGCTGTTAGTCGGCTCAAATGAAGATTTGTGTCTAAAAGATTATGGACATATATCTCCGCCTAAGAGCAAAAAGGGGAGTCTCGCCTTTAGGGCTAGCAAGGCCTTTGAGGAGATAGAGGCTTTAGTTAAGGATACATCTCCAGATATAGTTGTCATAGAGTCTTATGCGAATAAATTCCCATCGGGACGTAGTACAGCAAGAACAATAATAGTTCTTTCTGTATTTAACGAGGTGTGTGCTATGGCAGTATTGAAGGCTACAGGCAAAGATCCGGTCAGGATCCCTGTTGTTACTATCAGATCAAAGCTTTCAAAGTTTTATAAACAAAGAGTATCCTCGAAGGAGGAGTGTTTCGATCTAATTGAGGCAAAATTTCCAGACTTTAGGGTTAGAGAAAATAGAGCCGGAAATATTGCGAAAGAATGTTTTGACGAAGCTGATGCTATTGCTGTTGCAGCAGCATATTATATAAAAGAATTTATAGGAGAATAACAAATGGCAAAAGAGCTTACCTACTCTAAAGAGGCCCGTGAACTGATACTATCTGGCGCTGAGAAGCTGGCCAAAACAGTTGGAGTTACAATGGGCCCCCATGGTAAGAATGTAATATTAGGCAAGTTTGTTGGAGCTCCTGTCTTGACAAAAGATGGCGTCTCTGTAGCTAGAGAGGTTACCTTGGAAAATCCGATAGAGGACTTGGCCTGCATGCTCATAAAAGAGGCTGCGGGAAGGACTGCGTCTATAGCGGGAGATGGAACCACGACCTCCACAGTTGTTGCTCATGAAATATTGAGACTTGGAAACAAACTCATAAACGAAGGCTGCAGCCCTCTCAATCTAAAAATGGGCATAGAGTGGGCGGTTGCGGAGGTTACTCGCATACTTGAGAATAACGCAATACCAGTAACTCGACAAGAAATGCTTTGTGATATAGCAACTATTTCTGCAAATAACGATATAGAAATTGGAAGCAAGATAGCAGAAGCGTTCGGAAAAGTTGGGCTAGAAGGCACGGTTGCAGCGGAAGCTGCGCCAGGCGAGAAAACCTCCGTGAGATTTGTAGATGGGATTGAGTTGAAAGCGGGATATATTTCTGACGCATTCCTTGCTGGAAAAAGCGGTTCAGAAGTGATGCTTGAAAATCCAAAAATCTTAATCTGCGAAGATGAGATAACATCTATAGCGTCATGCTTAGGCCTGTTAAATAAGTTATCGGATGAGGGCATTCCGCTTGTTATAATTGCAAAAGACTTAAGACAAGAGGCTTTATCTACGTTTATTGCAAACAACAAAATAGGCAGACTAAATTGTGTCGCTGTAAAGATACCTGTCATGGGTGTTTCTGGGGTTGGCGCAGAAAAAGAGTGGCTCAGCTGCCTAGAGTCTTTAGTTGGAGCAAACTTAGTTGGCAAGAACTCAGGTCTTCCTTTGTCGAAGTTAAGTTTAGAGGATCTTGGTTCGGCAAAAAGGGTTTCTGTGAATAGGTTTTCGACCAAGATTCTTGAGGGAGAGAGAGATTCATCTCGGGTGGCTGAAAAGCTAAGTGTCTACCAAAAGGATTCTCAAAAGCTTTTAGGAGAAAAAGAGCTTCTTGACACAAGAAATCGAATAGCATTTCTTAACAACAAAGCTGCGATGATAACGGTAGGTTATTCAACTGAGCTTGAGCTGAAAGAGAAGGGAGATAGGGTTGAGGATGCTGTTTGCGCCACAAGAGCTGCGCTCGAAGAGGGCGTTCTGCCGGGAGGAGGCATAGCTCTGCTTAGGGCTTCGAGAGAAGTGGACCTTGAGGCAGCTGCAAAAGAAATCAGGCCTGCCGCAGAGGTCATCCTGAAGGCCTGCGAGAGACCTTTTAGGCAAATTGTTTCTAATGCCAATGCCGATTATGACCTTATAATGAAAAGGGTGCTTGAGAATAAAGAGTTTTGCTTTGGATATAATGCTGCTTCGTGTAGCTTTGAGGACCTGATCTCCGGCGGAGTTGTTGATCCAAAGAAAGTAACCAGAACTGCGCTACAAAATGCAGCAAGTATATCTTTGCTGCTTATAAATACAGAGGCTATTGTGTCAGAAAAAAAGGACGACCCATCTAGCTGGCAGCCCCCTTCAGGGTGGAGGCCTCCAGAATCCGGAACTTTAAGTCATAAATATTAGGAGTATAAAGATGGCAAAAAAATTAACTATAAGCGAAGCTGAAAAGGAAATATCTAAATTTTTTGGAGAAGATACAATCTTTTTCGATGGAAACATTTCGACAAAATATGATGCTATAAGCACGGGAAGCCCTTCCTTAGATGAGTCAATTGGCATAGGGGGCATCCCTATGGGAAGAATAACACAGCTTGCTGGACAAGAAAGCTCCGGAAAGACTATGTTGGCGCTCTCTTGTATTCGAGAGTACTTGAATCAGAACCCAGAAAATACAGCATTGTTTATTGATGCCGAGTATACTTATGATCCTGCCTGGGCTGCAAAGCAGGGTGTGGATACAGAGCGTGTTATGGTTATAAAAACAAATGATGCTAAAGCGATATTTGAAGGTCTTATAGGAAAGGTTAAGGTTAATTCTGTTACAAAAAAAGCTTCTAAAAGTATGAAGGGAATTCTTGATCATGTTATAGAGGGTGTTGATCCAAGGTTTAAAAATCTTGGAATTATTGTTTTAGACTCTATTGCTGTTTTAAACACACCTCTGGAGGTATCTGCAGATATAGGCAAGGCTAATATGGCTCCAATTCCAAGGTTTTTGTCAACTGAACTTAAAAAACTAACCCCAGTTGTTGCACAGGCGAATGTTGCTTTTATTGGCATAAATCAAGTTCGGGTAAATCTAGGACAGATGTTTGGAGATCCTTCCACTTCCCCGGGAGGCAAGGCTCTTAAGCACGCCTGCAGTTTAATGCTAAACATGGCTCCGGTTTTTTCATCTGACTCTGTTATAAAGAGCGAGTCTGGAGAAAAGATAGGTCACACAGTTAGGGCTAAAATACAAAAAAATAAAGTTGGAGCACCGTTCAGACAGGCTGAGTACAAGGTTGAGTACGAAAAAGGAATTGTAGAGCAGGGTTGCGAAATATTTGATCTGGCCATCAAGTACAATTTGATAGATAGGCCTAACAACCAGAGTTATATAGTTGATGGAGAAAAAATAAGAGGAAGAGATGCAGCAGTTACAGTCTTATGTTCTAATAACTCTTTGCTGCAAGAGTATGATGAAAAGATAAGAGAAATGTATTTGAGTGGTACTGTAACAGAGAGTTCGGAAAGTGAAGATTTAGAGGATAATCCTTTAATTGGTTCAATGGAGTAGTTATGCTGGTAAGATGTAAACCTCTCTGCAAGATGAGTGACGGAACAACTGATGCATCCCTTGATGTAGATAGTAATGAGGCAATATGTAACGAATGTGGTGAGACCTTATCCCATGTTTCTAAGTATTCAAAGTTGTCTATGAAGACAAATGGAGATATACTTAGAACAAAAAATAAAAAAGCTTTTATGTTTCCTTGCGAGACATGCGATAAGAGTGTTGAGGCAGCCATAGTTGACTCTAGGCTTGTAGGAAGAGATTGCGGTGATCCTGACTCAACATGTAGAATAAATGTAACTAAGCACATGATTCAGGCGATTCAAGAAACAGAAAAGTATTTAACCAAGGTAGATGAACATGATAGAGGAGAGTAAAGATTTAGAGAGGCTAGTAGAAATTTGCCACTCTAACATTAGAAGTTCAAAGGATTGTTTGAAATACCTGGTAAAGCAAAGAGGTCTTTCTAAGCAGTCTATAATAAATAATAAGTTAGGCTTTTTTCCTCAAAATATAGATATATTAATTAAATATGTATCAGAGGAAAAACTAAATAAGCTAAATATACTGAATTATGCCCGTAGGAGCGATTTTTCAGACTATTTTTATCTTATATTTCCAATCTTCTCTGAGTATGGAGAAGTTATCGGAATAAGCGGGAGGACTCTTATGGGTGATTCAGAAAGGGCAGTTTTAAGAATTCCCAAGTATAAAAACTCATCTTATAAGAAGGCTAATATTTTGTATGGTCTCAACGAAGCAAAAAATAGCTGTATAGATAACTCAAATGTTTATGTTGTAGAAGGGTATTTTGATCAAATAGCTATGTCTCAAAACGGATTAAGTAACTCTGTAGCTATTTGCGGAACAGCATTTTCTCAAAACCACTTTTTAAAGCTTGCTCGATACACCGATAAGATAACATTTATATTAGATTCAGATGAGGCCGGACAGAAGTCTGCAGAGAGAATATATTCTAAATTTATAAACAAAGGTATAAAGCTTAGGTTTTTAAAGGTGCCAGATGGAAATAAAGACGTAGATGAGTATTTTCGAAGTCATAGCCAGAAGGAGTTTTTTCAGGACTTTAAGCAAATAATACCAGATATATGGTAGGTATTGTGGCTAAGAAAAGTAAATCATATCAGTATAAGATCGTAGAAATTTCCTTTGAATCAATGAAGTTAAACAACTTCTCTACAGATAGGGGAATTAGTCAGGTTTTAATGGATAATTCTTGTGACGAAAGAATTGCCGATCTAAAAGAAGAGCTTTTAGATGAAATCTATGATATAGTTAATGGGGCATATCTTACTGAGCATCAAAAGAAGATTCTTTTTATGCGTCTTATGGGCAAAACACAGAATGATATAGCGGACCACCTTGGGATAACTCAATCTGCAGTTCATAAGGCTATGCACGGAAATATTGATTACAAAAATCAGAAAAAAAGATATGGCGGCATAATAAAGAAGCTTCAAAAAATATGCAAAAATCACAAGCGTGTAAATGAGATTTTAGAAGAGATTGCAAAAATCAATAAAGGCGATGTTGAGTAGTCTATTAATTAAACAGCTATCTAGAGAAAGAGGCAAAAATCCTTCTAATATATTAGGTGTCTTTTCTATTAATAAAGAAAAAAACTACACAGGGAGTGTGCAATGTCGGAATTAGATAGTCTTTTGATTGAGCTTAGCCAGAAGAGGTCTTCGGATCTCTCGTCAAAAAACCGTATAAAAGTAACTGATGACTTACAGATTAAAAAAGTAGCTTTTGATATGTATAAAGTCTTAAAGGATCAATATAATGATCTGTGGAAGGTCGAAGACATAGAGGGTGAAAAGTTCTTAGTAAGAAGTTCTGATCCAAAATATTCTGCAAAAGAAGAAGGTGACTGGGTCGTTACTGGCAATTATGATGGAGATAACGTAACTCTTTCTTATAAGAAGGTTCCGATATGTAGCTTTTCTTCAGATGAGTTCGGCTTTTGTTCAGATGATATTTTTACTTTTAAGTCAGCACTTTTGGATATGATCGATGAAGATGCTTCCTTTGTAAAAAAAGTTATAAGCAGGCAGCCAAAAGCTAAGGTTGCTGCGATAGAAAGTCTTTTTCCAGAATTATTAAAATAAAAGGGAACACAATGAATAGTATTAAAAATCTTGCCAAACAAGCTGAAAAGGCTTTAGATAAAATTAAAAACGGAAAAACATTTCCTGCAGCCTATGTAGTTGCCAGGCTTGAAAATGCTTTGGACAAGCATCCCAAGGACGCCCTAATAGGACACATGAGGGATGTTTACGCAAAGAGGTCGCAAGCTAGTGATAGCTTTACGCAAAAAGACATTGCAGATACTTATGATCACCTATATGGAATGTCAGGAGGCTCTTCCAGGTTTAGAGAAGAGGCAGGAGACCTTTTGCCGGAAAGCCATGCATCTATCTCTCTAAATGCATCAGGTGCCGCTGGATCAAGGATTCCTTATGACAAAGCTATGGATACAATGTATGAGCAAACAAAGCTTTCTTCTGAGTTAGCCGGAGCGTTCTCGTTAAACAAGAAGGGTTCTTTTTCTGCTTTTTCTGAAAACACCGTAAAGAAAGCGGAAAAGTTTGCTAAAGTTCAGCTAACCTCCCTTGGTTGCGCCCCTCAGGCGGTAAAAGCCGTAAAGACCAATGATCACTTTGTTTTGTGCACTGCTTCAGTTGATACCTCAGACTTTACTCAAGTTGAGGTACCCGTACCGGTTCAGGTGACAAACGGCATACCTTCTTTGCCAACTCACTTCGTCCAAGGAGAGCAGCTTGTTAAGCTTAACAAAGAAAACCTTTATGTTTTTGTAAAAGATAAGAATAATTTTAAAAAGAAGTCTTCGCAAAAATCTTTTGCAGACCAGCGTGCTTTTGGTGTACTGAGCACAGAAGCTCCAGTTGTCCCTTCATCTCTTGAGGCTTATGCGAATATTGAGGATAGCTTAGTTGAGGCTGCCTCCTCATTCTCTAGGGATCAAATCGGGATGGCAAGAAGCGTTGTTGCTTCGCAGATGGCTGGCTTTGGCATTCCTAATCCTCAAATTAAAGTTGCTTCCTCGGATGAAAGAAGGATTGTGTTTAGCTCAGACATACCTACTGATAGAGGTCGAGTTGTTATAAGCATCCCTGTTGACATGCCTAATGGTTCTCCTGTTATTCCTGGAAAGTTTAGTTTCGCAGGAGAGTCTCATAGTTTGAGCGAAAAAGGTCTAAGGAAGCTGATTGCGTCAGCAAGCTCTAACCCCTCCGCACATACTGTGGCGAGAGAGGTTGAGGAGATGGCGAGACTGTCTTTTCCTCAGCTTACCGATGAAATTGCAAGCGCTGTTTCGTCAGGAGATTATAAGCGAGCCGAAGATGCACTGGCAACCATACAGTCTAAGTTTGGAGGAGAAAGTTACTCTTCTGCTCTAGACCTATTTTCAAAACTCTTGAAGCATTCTTCAGAAAACTCAGAAAGAGATAGGATGATAAAAGAAGCCTTGGAAAAAGGAGACCTAGTAAGAGTTCCAACCTCTGTGCAGCTTTACTGTCCAAGCCTTGGGCTGCCAGTAAGCAAGGTTGCTTTTGATGAAAGGGGTCGACCAATCCCTGCATCTAGGGCCATCAACTCTACTGCTATTGAAGATACTGGAGCTTCTATATCTTCTACGAAGATTGTTTTATCTTAAGTAAGGAGGCGTGATGAAAAAGCGTATTACAAAAAGAGCTATTGCAGATCAGCATGGTATTTTTCAGCACTTTCAGGTTAACACAACTGACTATGCTACAAGAGAGAGGTATCTATCTATGAGAGGTGGGGATAAGGCTCCAGGCAGAGATACCGAGTCTTTATATAACCTCAATGATTTAGGTGATCAGTCCAATGTTCCTACAGAATACGTTGCACCTCATCTATCCACCAGATACTCTCCCGATAGAGTTGGCGTTCAAGCTCAAAGAATTGGAGATGGAGTTTATCAGGATCCCTATACAAATAAGGTGTATGATTATAATGAAGGTTTTCAAACAGAAGACGGAAGAACCTTCCCAGGAGGGGCGGCATCTCTTCAGTCAAGCATGATGAGGCTGGCCAACGCTTTGGACCAAAAGGGCTTTAGTAAATATGCAAATGAAGTTGACAATGTTTTAGAGAAGATTGGCTCAAGCTTTGTGCCTAAAGATTTGGAGAATCCAATTAGGGTTTTAATCACGGGAGGTCGCTTTGAGGGTGGTCGCGGCTTAGCAGAAGATGTTTATGATGATGGAGTCTTCGGAATAGCACTTGATTCGCCAATGTACGAGAGCCCAAGAGGTTTTGCGACCAGAGACCAATTGCAAAAAGAAGATGGACAGTTGATTTCTGATGAAGATTTAGACTTTATGCAAGGCATCTCCGAGGAGCTCGGCAGCGACGATCTAACTGATATGGGTGTACAGGATATTATTGCAGCCCTGCTCGAAGAGCATCTTGATGTAACCTCTCCCTTTCAGCTTACTCCAGATAGAGTAAAAGAAATCTCAAAAGATAACTTAACTCCTGATGAAAAAGATATTATCATGAGTCAAAAGCTATCTAAGGTTTCTTCAAGAAGCATAACTAAGTCTATGGTGACTATATCTAATCGTTTGGATAATGCAGGCCTACATAAGGCCTCAGAGGATATGGATTTAATTACAGCAGAGTTTTACCGAGACAGTAATAGCAAGGCAGAGATCGCAAGACTCGCTTCACAACTTGATGAGGCAGGCAATGTCTTGGTGGCAGATATTTTAGATGGCTGGTTAGAAGAAAACTAATATCTAAAGGCTTAAAGACCTTTCTTTTAATATATTCTATACTAATTTTAATGCTCTGGTTAAGGTAATATGTAACCAGGGCATTTTTGTTGGAGCTAGTATGAGTAAAAAAATATTAAACCACCCCGATAAAGAGGAAGTCATAAAGAAGCTCTTGGAAGGAGATTCTGTAAAAGAGGTTGAGAGGTGGCTTAAGGAAAAGTATCCCAGAACCAGAAGACTACATATATCCTATATGACTCTACAGAAATTTAGAGCTGAACATTTAAACTTAAAGGGCGAAGTTTTAGACGATATAAAAAACAGAAGATCAGAGATAGACAAAGAGTCAGTGGAGGCAGAAGCTAAGATGATAGTGCATAGCTCTTCTGCTTATAAGCAGAAGATTGAGCAAATCGCTACGGATAAGCTAGATGTCTCAAAAAGGCTGCTTGAAATGGATTCTCTTATAAATTCTAGGTTAGAATTTTATTACAACCTTCTTCAAACAGGAGGCACCCTAAAAGAAGACAAGATTTTTATAGAGTACATAAATACTATGAAAGGACTCATGCAGGACTGGAAAAAGTATGTAGAGGGAATTGCCGATAAAAAAGTTGAGCACAATATTAATGTTAATGTTGTAAATGAGCAGGCTAGAATTTTAAAAGAGACTGTTATAGATGTTCTTTCAGAGATTAGTCCTGACTTAGTAACTATTTTTGTAGAAAAGCTGGATGGTCGAACCAGGGTTTTAGACGGATCTCTATATCAACTAGAAGGGGAGATAATCGATGTTGATTAATGGAAGGCAGCATAAGATATTTAGAATGGAAAATATGAGAAGCCTTATCTCCTTTAGGGCGTGGATCCATGAAAATCTTTCTTTATACCCTGAGGAGAAGGATATACCTACTTCTCATATCGTTGACTTTCTAGATTACCTGTCTCATATACTTAGGGAGCAAAAGGTTAAGGATAAAAAAGATTGGATGGATAGAATCGATGCTTTAAAGGAATCTGTCCAAAAGGATTCTGAAAAATGAGCGAAAAAAGAAAGGTAAATAAGTTTCTTTTAAATAAAATAGCTAGCTCAGGGTTCTCTGTGGAGTCTAAGCAGTTTGACATCTTACTAGAGAAGGCTAAAAGATTAACGCAGATAGGTGTTGACTCCGAGTCTAAGGCGAGAACATATAAAATTGTAAACAAGGCCTCTAAGGATTTGGGGATAAATCTTTCGCTTGATGTATACTCTGAAGCCATTAATAAGAAAATTTCCAACTCTAATGATGCCTGTTTTTTTATACTTAAGTCTGAAATAGACAATAGGCAAATAAAGAAAGTAGCCTACCCTAATACTTTTGGGCTACAGGTTGACAAAGAAGAGGTTGATTTAAATAAATGGCTAAACATTGTTCATAAGATATATGATGCAGTTAGAGGGGGTACTCATAGCAAAGAAGATGCTTTAGAGTATTATAGTAATTATTTAAATAAAGAAAGAGAAGAGGACATTAGGTTCAAGAAGTGGTTTGAATACTATAGTAAGGGCGAGCATTTAAAGTATTCTTCAAATAAGGAGCAAGGTATGAAGAAAAAAGCCGTATATATGAGCAATTTAGGACAGTCTGCCACCAACTATACTCATGGAGGCGGAAGAGGAGGCTTTAATATGCCGGGCGATAGCTTTGGTGAAGCAGCATTCGATCAGACTTTGGACAGAGCTAAGCTTAAGGCTGATGAAGCAGAAGCTTTTGATGCATGGAAGTCTAAGCTACACTCTGCATGTAGACGAATGGACAGGCTTCTCAGGAGTAAGCATATGAAGGAAGAGAGCTATATGAATCTTGCTGAAATACTTTTGAACTTAAGCCATCAAATTCATTGCCTTAAGTTGGCAAGCACCATAACTGATGTTACTCACAAAACAGCAAATACCCTGAAGAAGCATGGTCAAGGAGATTTGGCAGAAGTTCTTGTAAAGATAGCTCAAGAAGCACCTGAAGCTGCAGTTCCTCAGGCGCAACCAGAAGGGGGTCAGCAGGTAGGTGGAGAGGCTGGCATTACTGAGCAGCAAGATACCCAACAAGCTCCTGTACAAGAAGACTCTCAAGAGGAGCCTGCTGATCCGAATGATCCTAAATCCGCAATTCCTTCTGGAGATGATGTAGAATCTGCTCAACTAAAGGATATAACGCCTATACCTGGGGCAAGACCCGGAGAGTACGAAGAGTTAGCGGGAGATGTCTCTCTTGATGATGCGGCAAGTAAGCTTGATGAGGTAGCGGGAATGCTTGCAGACAGAAGGATAATAAGACAGCTTGCAGAGTTTGATATTATGCTAGATAAAATAGGTATTGCATCAATGTTTCCCGAGCTAGCAGAGTCTCAAAGTAAATTAATCGATGCATTTTCTTATGCACTAACTAGGGTCACAAAGATGATGGGGCAGCTAGCTAATGCAAAATCGATAATAGACTCAAAGTCTGGGGTTCCGGGACAAACTCCTCCTGCCCAAGAGCCTACTTCTGAACTTCGACCAGAAGAGGCTGGAGAGGCCTCCTCAGAGGGTTTGGAAGAAGTATAAAAAGTAGGCAATAATCGTGGAAGAAGTATATAAAAAAATCTTATCCATAGCTTCAGATACCTATATATCTGAGCCAAAAATCGTAGGAGGAATTCCGAGAGACATCTACCTGGGTATAGATTCAGGTTCTGATGTTGATATAACAACAAACGATGCCGACTGCCCTAGGCTTGGTATTTCTCTAGCCTCTTCAATAAGAACTAGGTTTAAGATGTTTGAAGATGGTCACGTATCTGTCTATACAGAGGGCGGCGGACTTGATTTTTCAGGAAACTTTATATCCAAAGAAGCAGTTAGCTTTACTGAAGACAGAGAAGGTAGCATAGAAGCCTATCTTTATGAAGTTTATAGCAGAGATTTCACTATAAATACATTGCATAAAAAGCTTTTAGAGCAAACTTTGGAGGATCCCACGGGTTTGGCGGAAAAAGATCTTGAAAAAAAAGTTATAAAAACAATTGTGCCTCCTAATATATGTTTTTCAGATGATATAAGAAGAATTTTTAGAGCTATCAACTTCTCTTCAAGGTTTAAGTTTGCTATAGACGGAGAGATAGTCGATTACGCAAGAGAAAATACACAGCTTCTATCAAGCGAGATGGGCCGATCCTTAAGAGACGCCTTTGTTACGTCTATTATTTCTGAGTCAATAAGGGAGGATCCTGACAGAACTTTGGGCTATCTGTCAGATATGAACATGCTGTCTTTAATCCCATTAGTTGGGCGATACAAAGAAGAGCTTATAAAAAGAAGATTGGTCGCAAAGTATTTAGATGGATCTTCTGATTTTGGTGATAAAATCCGAATGTTCAAACAAAATACTAATATTTAAACCTTCGGTAGGAGAGTTTTGCAAAATGATAAGAGGAAAAACTAAGGGTTGCCCATTTGGGCTTTCGATTCCAGGTGGCTGTCTTTCTGCAGGAGGTGCATCTATAGAGGATGAAGCTGCAGCTATATCTAGAATGGTCCCTCTTAGTTATGCTAAAAATAAAGAGCAGGCCGAAAAGGTTTTGGAAGACAATTTAGAGGAGTTGCTCTTGATTGAGTCTCCAGTTGCATGTCCCTTTTCAGACAGAGTGTATGAGAGCAGGGAGGCTGTAGACTGTAAGTTTGATGAGAACTCTGACTCTGCGCCGGCAGGAAGCGTCGGATTAAACGGAAGTCCGTTGTATCCGCATATGATGATAGGAAATATGCCAAAGGCTCAATATGGCTATCCTATTAATTATTATTCTGATGATAATGAGAGCACGAATGTTTATTACGGATTGTATAGCCTAATAGGATAAAAGATAGGAGAGACTATGTCTAGCAAATTTGATAAAACAATTATTTTTAAAGAAGCAAACTTTTTTGCAGATAACGGATATGACCAAGCTATATCTTATGCTGAAGATGACGCAGGCCTTGGAGAGGGTTTTGATATAACAGAGTTTAAGGAAGAGCTAGAGGACGAATCAGATGAGGTCGTATTCGAAGAAGACCTAACAGAGCTTGATTCGCAAGACCTGGAGAACATTACTTTAGGTGATGCTCTAGAGCCCGTTGTCGAAGAGCTTGAGGAAGTTCACGAAGAAGGCGAAAAACTTGTAAGTGAATATGGAAAAATGCCTTTATCTCAGCTTATACCAGGTTCGGACAAAGAGGTTGAAAAAGAAGATCCAGATGAGGCGAGAGACACAGACTACGCACATGATGGAGATTTATCTAAGTTTATGGATCATATTTCAGCTTTATATCCTGCCAAAATACCTAGACACGATGGGACATCCACGGTAGGGTGCGAAAGAGCTATTAGCTTTTTAGATAGGATGAATGGCGATATATCTAGGGCAATAAGAGATGATCATGAAAATGTTTTAGACATTGAGAAGTTAGAAGAAGTTCGTGTTAACATAATGCGTGATGTCCTTGTTTTGAAAGATCACCTAGGCAAGCTTAAAAAGAATATAAAAAATACCCACAACGAGGGGAAGCAATCTTTGGCAAGCACAGGAGTGCCTGACTGGGAGAGCCCTTCTGGCAAGGTTGTGCCTTATAGCGAGCTAAAAGAGGGTGCTGATATAAGCAAGCAAGCCTCCACTCCTAATAATATTGTTATAGCCGTATCTCCATTTGAAAGAGCCATATCAGGTATGATGATCAACGCTCATGTTTCTTCGGGCCACCCGATGGAAGAGGTTTACGCCTCCCTTAAGAAAAAGTATGACCTAACTGATAGAGAGGAGCTTTCTATTATGCAGCTATGTATGGATAGTGGTTTCCATATTTTTAAGGACAGAGGGTCTTACTCAGAGGAGTCTGCGGGCGATGGCGAAAAAAGAGGAATAGACTTCGTTAGAAACTATTTTGCATAAAGGGGCAATCATGATATCAAAAAGGTATTTTATAAAAAAAGCACAGGATCAAGCGCCTGTCGGTGTAGAAGATTCAGGTTCAAATAACACTAGCGAGCAGGGCGCTTCTGTTTCTGTGGTAGAAAATGATCCAGAACTAAACGCAGCTTCAAATGAGAATAATGTAAAACATAACGAGCTTATTATATTTGAGCAAGGGAAGGCTATAAACAAGGGGATGTCGCTACCTCCAGGTAAATACTGGGTAATTAGGAAGCTTAACCCAGATGTTGACCCATTCTCCAGGGACCATCACAAAGGCACTCGTGGATATGCTAGAGAAGGCTCTATAGCGGTAGGTACTGACAGCAGCAATAGCAAACACTATCTTATTCCTCATTATGTATCTTTAGATGAAAGCGGTAACTTTAGTTTAAAGCCATTAAGAGAAAGGCCTTATGAGAAAGATAAGTACGTCAAGGGGCCGGCGGTACTAACTAAGGATGAAATCGAAAGACTTTTGCAGGTAGTTCCGGCTAGAGAGCAGGAGCATTGGGAGAAGTACCTTGAATCCCTCACTGAAGGTCAAAAAAGACGGCTTACCGGCGGAGAGCGTAGTTGGCTCTCAGACCTCTTCGGCGGGAGCAATAAGCAGATTGACAGGCGGGAGCAAAATGCTAGGAGTCAGATAGAGAAGTATTATTCAGACAAGTCTATACTCGAAAGCTTGACAAAAATTGCTAACGAATTGGACAAAAAGGGTTTGACTAAGGAAGCGAGTTTAATTGACCAGATAGTTTTCGGGTCTATTTCGCAAAAAGGATGAGGCAATGAAGGTAAATAGACAAAATTTAACTGAGGAATACACAACTACTTCTAGTTGGGTAAAAGACTTTTCCAACACTTTAGTCAAAGATGCTGATTACCTTGGAAATCTTCGGTCTATAATGAAAAAAAGAAATGACTTTGATACGATTGAAGAAAAAATGGCAGACCTAAAGTCAAGAGTAGGGTTTGATCTTATAAAAAATGTAGACACAGATGCTTCAAGTTCAATAAAAGAAGCCTCATGCGATTGTGATACATGCGATACCTGTTCCTCGCCTGCTTCTGGGGATAACATAAGCGAAGAGGATATGAGAGCAGTAAAGGCTGTTAAGCAGATCATCAGCTATATAAGCGATCTTGTGAAAGACCGTCCAGAAATCGGTTATGGAGCCGTAATGAGTCATTGTAGGGAGCATCCTGGCTTAAATTTCGATAGAATAGAGGGAAGGCTAAATGAGAGGTTCTCAGACACGATTCGGAATATTGTTAATTCCCAAAAAAAAGATCCCGAAGCAGTAGAATATATATCAGGAGAAGATATCGCTTCGTCTTATGACGATAAAGCCGATTTAGCTGATTACTATTCTCATGCTAGTGGATAATAATGTCGAACAAGAAATCAAATGAAAAAATATTTGAGCAACTTAAGTCTGAGTTTTTAGATTTTGATCCAGCCCACTTTGTGCAAAACAATCTTACTTTAGATGGCGCTGACTTCCAGGTTCTAGATAACGGTTGGAAGTTCATGGCAGAGGTGTATCGCCACATTGCTTTGCAAGCAACCAGAAAAGATGGAAAGCCTGTAGTCATCAAGAAGGGACGACAGGTTGGTGCTACAGTAATGGCTGGAGCCTTAGACCTTTTTTTTACGAATAGCGGTCTATTCTGCGACCCTAATGTTAGGGTTGTACATCTGTTTCCTGCTTTAGGCCAGGTTAAAAAGTTTTCTCAGGATAAGTTAGAAACACTCGTCAGGACCGCAAAGAATGATTTTATAAATAAAAATAAATTAATTAGCCCGAACTCTGTTGATAACCTAACTATGAAGCAATTTAAGACGGGAACTCTTTGGGTGGACAGCCTTGGATCTGATGGAGACAGAATTCGTGGTATGACTGCAGATGTAGTATTCTTTGATGAGGTTCAAGATATGTATGGGCACGCAATAGGAAATGCTACTAAAATTTTAACTGCCGCTAAATATGGACCAGTAGGCCAAGGAGTTCAGGTTTATTTTGGTACCCCCAAGAGTAAAAACTCATATTTCTCTACAATCTGGGATATGTCTGATCAAAGGTATTACCACTTAGGGTGCAAGAACTGCGGGAAAACCTATCCTTTTTACCTTCCTGACGATGACAGATGGAAGTCTATATGGCTTTATGAAAATACAATTCAATGCCCTAAGTGTGGGACTAAGCAGAAAAAAGTTGAAGCAATAGAGAGGGGTCGATGGGTATCAAGCAGAGACCCTAAAGATTGCGACTTTGTAGGCTTTCATATAAATCAGCTTTATATACCTTACTTCACTAGAGAAAATATAGACAAATTAATGCCTGAAAATAACCCTGCCCAAACAGAGAGAATCTGGAAGAACGAGGTAGTGGGAGAGTTTTATTCTGGAGCTGGCTCGCCCCTTACTAAGGCAGATGTATATAACTTATGTCGAGATCCCGAGAGAAGTTTCTCGAAAAATATATCTCAGTCAGAAAAGCAGGTTTATTTAGGAGTAGACTGGGGAGGCAAGGAGGATGACCCAAATGCTAAGGGAGGCCAATCTTACTCTTGTGTCGTGGTAATATCTGCGGCTGCAGATGGAACTCTGTCGATAGAGCACGCTCATAAGCTTAAGAAGAACAATTTTTCTTTTAAAAAAGATACCATAAAAGAAATGTATAGAAGATTTGGTGTTACCAGGGGTGTTTCGGATTGGTTTTTTGGACAAGATGTTGTACATGACCTTCAGACTATGTATAGAGATCGGTTTATTGGCGCTCAAGGAAGCGGTAGTTTGATAAAGCCTATGAAATACAGAGAGGATGAGCTTATAATTTCTTATAATAAAGATCTTTTAATAGAGGAGTTGTTTGATTTATTCAGAAAGGGTAAAGTTAGGTTTCCCTGGAAAAGCTATGAATATGTAGAGTGGTTAATAGACCACTGTACTTCTATGGAGTCTAAGATAAAAATATCAGGAGGTCAGCCTATTAAAACTTTTGTTAAAGGCCCTTCTCCAAATGATGGACTTATGGCCCTAATGTACGCCTACATGGCCTATAAATTTGATTTAACAAAGGGTTTTACTATTAAACCTGGTTTAGAAAGAAAGAGCGAATATTTACAGTCAACTTTAGCAAGAGTAAAGCGGAGGATGTAACGTGAGAAGAACTGAAAGACCGAACAACAATGACAGCATCTCTAAAAGAGCGGCAGGGTCTCTATCTGATGTAAGAAGAGCAGAGATTACAAATGCTGTTAATACGCAGGATGATCTCAGAGAGGCGGCTTCTCATTATGGCGCAATAGCGCATAGCCCCGGCTTTAAAAGCAATGCTTCAAACATTATAAAGAATGCTTCTATAGCTTCGCCTATGCCCGGGCCGTCTGCTACAGGAACTACAGATAGAATGTCTCCGGAGATATACTCTCCTCTGTTTCAGCTTGCTAACCTAAATCTTCCTAGAGATCGCGTAACTATGAACGCATGGAATAGGGTGTTTTATGATACACACCCTATTGTAAGAAATGCCATAAATCTGCATGCAAGTTACCCTATTAGCAAAATCAACATAACGTGTAAAAATAAAAAAGTTCAACAATTCTTTATGGAAATGGCTGAGAAAATAGACCTTTACTCAATAGTTTATGGTGCAGCTTTAGAGTTTTGGAAAATGGGCGAGGCATTCCCTTACGCAGAGTTGGATGAAAGCCTTGGGGTTTGGAATCGAATAACTATTCTAAATCCTGATTATGTACACGTAAAAAAGTCTGTTATAGGAAATCATACCCTGGTTTCACTGCGTCCCGATGCTAATCTGCAAAGAATAGTCGGGTCAACTTCTCCTGCGGACCTTTCTCTTAGAAAGTATATCCCAAAGCATATTGTAGACTATGTAAAGAAAGGTCAGAACATACCTCTTGATACTTTTAACGTATCTCACCTAAAGCTTTTGAGCTCCCCGTATGATGTTAGAGGCACCTCTGTTATAGTTTCGGTGTATAAAGACTTAATGCTGTACGACAAGCTTAGGGAGTCTAAGTTTGCACAAGCAGACGGAATGATAAATCCTCTTACGCTAGTAACGATGGGGGGAGAGGGAGATTATAGGCCAACTCAGGCTGATATTGAAGCGTTCAAAAATCTTTTGGAGGAAGCTCAGTATGACAAGGACTTTAAAATAGTTACTCATAATGGAGTTAAGATAGAGAGGGTTGGTTTTTCTGGAGCCACCATGGAGATAGGCACTGATGTTGAGCATATAATGACAAATTTATATGCAGGACTTATGACTCCAAAATCTTTAATGGACCAGGAGGCAGCAACTTATGCAAGTTCATCAGTAGGCTTAGAAGTTTTGAGACAAAGGTATGATATCTTTAGAAATATGATGAAGAAGTGGCTCGAAAGAAAGGTTTTTGCTCCAATTTGTGAAATACAAGATTTTTTTGAATATAAGGACGGAGAGAAAAGACTCTTGGTTCCCTCTATAGATTTCAACCACATGAATCTATATGATATGGGAGATTATATTCAGCAAGTAGGACAGTTCGTAGGAAATAAACAGGTATCCCTTCAGACACTACACAGAAGCTTAGGTTTAAGCTATGAGGAGGAAAGAAGAAGGATACGCGAAGAGATGATTGATGAGCAGGTTTTTGCAAAAGAGCAACAGGTATTGGGCAACATGAGGCTCTCAGAGCTGCTAGGAATTGATCCATCTAAGTCTATTGCAGAGCCTCCTGGGGAATCTTCATCTCAAGGGGCAGAGCTTCCCGGGGTAGATCCATCAGGAGGTATGGGCGGAGACGCTCCGCCAATGGGAGGCCCTCCCGAAGGTGGCATGGGGTAATCAGATGGTAGGTGACAAAAATATATACAAAAAGGCAAATGATAGTGAGACGGCTGAAGATGAAGTAATTAGTCAAGAGCAGTTGAGTTTGCTAGAGGCGCACTTGCAAGCTGTCAAAAGCGGTATAAAAAAAGGAAGATCGAAAGATCTGTCTAGCAACAAGGGCAATATTCTATCTATTTTTCATGGAATTGAAGAGTTAATAGTCGCCCCTCTAATGCTTTCAGCTCCATCACGAGAGTTGGAGAGAGAAGTGAAGGGGGTTCCATCTACACTTAAGGTTTTTAAGGAGACTAACCTCTCAGGAAATGAAAAGGCTATTCAGCGATTTAGATCTGCTGTATTAAATCAGTCTTACCAGCTTTATAAGTCAAACTTCGATGGATTTATAAGACAGATGGAGGCTGTTCCTGGATTTCAAGAGGGAATAAGGCCTTTGAATGATATAACAAATGTAAAGTTTTTAGCAATAAACTTTAACAGCCTTGACTTAGAGACGCCAATGTTCTCAAGAGATAGTCCTTATAAAGTAATTTTAAAAAAAATTATACCTCTCTTTAGAGAAAAATTTGATGCAATCGTGTCTTTTGAAAAAAGTCTTAACACATTGTCCTCTATAGAGTACAAAGAGCTTTTTAGGCTTTATAAAGCAATTTGCGAATGGAGAGATGCCCTCGATGCATTTAGAAGTGGTCACGGCCTTGTTTCCAATAAGGTAGATAAAAAGCAAGAAACATCTGATGAAAGCTCTTCTCTAAGGCAGGACGGAACAGTTGCCCAGAGCGCTGGAGATGAGAGTGAAACACTTGAGGATATCATAAAAAATATATATGTAGAAACCGCTCGACCTGGAGACGGCGTTATTACACACCAAGATGATGCAAGTACGCTCTACATAGATAGAGATATGCTTAATAGCTTTGGTTCATCTCCTGTTGTAAAGCTTTATATAAAAGGGCCCAAAGCAGATAAGATAAATCAAGGAGAGTCAAGCTCTAAGTATGTCACAAGGCTTATTCAAAAGGGAGTAATTACTATAAACGAAGATATAGATGTAGCAGAATTAATCATGGGAGTTTCGAGAGAAACAGTCTCTGGAGGCGCTGAAATTACATTATATCTTAGTCCATATGTTATTAAAAGCTTATTTTCCTCAGATCAGACAGAACGCGAAAAAGTTCTTGAGATACAGGGAAAAAGAAGGCTTATAACAGTATTCGCTGATAGCCGGTCTGAGGCAGATGATCTTAAAAAGATTTCATCTGCAGAATCAACACCTTATTATGAAGCAGACTCTCCAAATGGCAAGGTCAGCTTTACGCCTGCAGACCTAGTTATTGGTGGAGGTAAGATAAAAGACTCTAAGGGAAATTGGTTTAAGCCAAAAAATATCCGAGGTAAGTCTTTAGCCCAAAAAGTCAACTCAAAAGGCTTTGGTCGTGTTAGGAGGAAGAAATGAATAAGAAATCTTACAGATCTAGTCCCGTTAAAGGTTGTAAGACAAAGCTTTCTCCAAAAGACCTCTTAACCCCTCCCTCTGCGGAAGAGGGCTTGACAGGCGAGCCCGGAGGCGGAATAGGGCGAGGATATTCAGTTCCGGGAGAGCCTACTTCTGCCTATGCACCAGATTCCGAAAGAAGTCTCGATTTATCTAAAAAGAAGACCAGAAATAAGAGAATAGACGATAAGAGGTTGCTAGACTTATTTGTAATGCTTGCTGACGCAATGGACAAGCAAGGCTTTGCTGTAGAGGCCAATTTTGCAGACTTTATGATTAAAAAAATTGCAGAACAAAGAGCTGTAGATTATTCTGTTATGTTTAAGGATTTGCTAATAAAAATTGTAGAATCAGATATTTTGGATAAAAACATTTTACTTGAAAGACTGACAGCCTTATTTAATAGAACTATGTATATGAGCATAAGCAATGGAAGCTCAATCGAAGAGGGAAAGTCTCTTGCATATAATGCGGCAGTTTCGGAGGCAGAGGTTTATGTCAGATGAGTTAAAAAAAGAAGCGCAAATGTTAGAGCAAAACCCGGTGTATGTAGCGGAGCAGCTTTATAATATGATTAGAATTATGATATCAAGAATGTCTCCAGAAGCACGGGTAAGGTCTTACCAGAACGTTTCATCTAAGATTAGTGATTTTAACGTAGTAGAGATTTCTTCGAAAAAAGCTCCAGGCGGAGCCGCTATAGGGGTCAGTCTCGGTTTGATAAAAAATGTTTTAAATGGAAAAGATCCATATTTTATAAATACAGTGCTAAAAGAGCTTTCTATTAGGCTATGAATGTTCTGCTATTTTTATATTAATTGATAATTAGGACGTGATATGAAAAAAACAGCTATACCATGGATAGGTTCGGGGGAGGATGTCGGATCAATGTCTCCCAGGGGAGACTATAGAGATATTCAGTTCGGAGACTACACTGGCTCTGATGCACTTGTTCCATCTAAATTTACACATGAAGAAGAAATTCCTGCGGCATGGAGCGGTAGCATGGCAAGCCCCTTAGAAGAAGTGTTTATTGATCTAGAGGGAATTGAGTTGAGTGCTCTTTGCAGCATCTTGGAAAATATGGACAGATCTTTAGAGGAAGGCATGGTTGTAGCTAGCTATGGAGGTACAGCCAAGAGATGTGCCAGCATGCTTAAGACTTATGGGTTAAAAAGAGATATATTAGTTGAAAAGAAAGGTTTTTGCGGTCAAGACCTTATGTTTCATAGGTTTAGCAAAAAAGTAAATAGCTTTATATATGACCTAAGAAAAATTGAGGCGGAAAACGTGAAGGTTGCTCTCGCCAACTTAGCAGGGCAGATTGCTTTTGATGGAGAGGGGGTCTTTATAACAGGTTCGAATATAAGTGTTGATGATATTGAAAAAGAGGGGTTTGATGTAGTTAGGGGTCCGCTAAAAAATAGCGAAACTAATGTATATTATGCAAAAAATAAAGATTTAAAAAAATCTGCTGTAGTTAGAATTTATAATTCAGGTTCAATCAAAGCATCTTTCATGTGCGATATAGCTGAAGACCCAAGAGAGAAGATCGAAGGATTACAGGTATATTCTAGGCTCAAGAAAGAGTGCGGTTTACTTTTTTCTTACAAACGGGCTACTGATGTTATGTTTCATATGGGCAGTGTAAGCTATCCTATTGATATAATATTTGTAGATTCCGATAGCACTATAAAAAGTATAGAAAAAAACATTCAGCCTGGAAGTCTAAAGATTTTTGCAGCTTCTGATATAAAAAATGTATTAGAGGTAGCCGGAGGCACATGTAATCTTTTGGACATAAAGCCTGGAGAGAAATTATATATAGAAAGAAGCGGTGAATCACTAGGTGCCCTCAATAAAACCGCCAAGTTTATAAGCAGACACGCTTTATCTGGCGCTGCTTTAAAGCATTGTAATACAAGTGTCACAAAGGAGTACATCGTTGGAGGCAAAAGTATTGTTAAGGTTGCAAAAGAAGGGCTGTCTGCAAATTCGCTTGTAAACTCACCAGCCAGAGTTCTTACAGACAGGGTTGCAGTAGATGTGGATCCTTTTATAAAAAGTCTTGGAAACATAAGGCTTTTTTGCTATGAGCCAACAACAATCGGCAAGAAGGTATCTAGAGGGATTTATAATGATACTTTTTATGCAGATCCGAGTGTTTATATTGATGTTTCTGCAGAAATTCTTTTTCAAAAAAATGCATATAAAAATCTTAGTAAATCGTATGCGTTTGTAAAAAATGCATCTTTAACACAGCCTTTTACTCAAGATCAAAAGAAGTTTGTTTTAAAAATAGCTGAAAATCAAAAAAATATTATTATAGCCTCTAGAACGAAAAGGGACAGGGAGCTGTTAGAGACGTTCCTTGAGGACTGTATACATTCTACAAGTGGCAAGAAAGCTTCCTTAAGACCAGATTACCTAAGGTTGCCTCAGTCTTATGGAACTAAGGCTGCTTACCTTGCTGCAAGCCAAAGGTTCATGGCAACCGATTTATTTTCTTTAGGCTTGGTTAAGGAGGGTGGCATGCCCGTCCCTGCTAAGGTAAAGAATCATGCTGTAAAAATTATAGACTATATAGATAGAGCTTCTGACCTTGCTACAGATTTGGTTAACAACTTTAATAAAAATTTAGAGGCCTACAAAAAGGTGGCTGGAAATGATAGTGTTATAGCATCTAGTAAAGGCAAGTATAGTCAGTCATGTAAGCGCAACTCTCGTTTGGCAAAAAGAATGTTATTAAACATTAAAACTAATATTGAAATGTTAAATAAAATAAAAGATATATCAACTACTGCAGAGGTTATAAGCTCTATGGCAGAGGCATCAAAAGTTTCTTCTGAGTCGATCAAAAATCTTTTCGACCTAGTAGATGTAATTGATTCAGAGGGCTTTGTTGAGCGCCTTACAGAGCTAACCGAAAAGGCTGAGTCTGCGTTATCTGATTCTATTTTAACCTTAAGTAGAGCAAAAGATTATATTAATTCAGATATTCTTGGTATAGTTGTTCTTACGGAGTAGTTATGTTTATAAAGTTTGGTGATAAAACAAAGAAAATCATGGTTAAAAACAGTAAAGATGATCATGAAAAAGATGGTTATTTAGATGAAGACTGCCTATATTTGGATGATAACTCTGAAAAAAACAGGAGAGTCAAGGCTATTTTAAAGCATCAAGAAGAGAATTCTGAGTAAAAGAATCTCTAAAAAACTATGTAATTCAAAAATTTTTTACACAAAAAGTGTAAAAACTAATATTTATATAAATATTTGAAGTTTTAATGGTATGCGACATGTTTCGTAATAAGGGTTTATAAATGTTTAAAAAAGTATGTTTCTCTCCAGACAGCAATGTTGTCTCAAAACATTCTCCTGAAGAGATTGCTGCAAATCCAAAATTAGTCGAGAGAATGACAAAGCTTGCTAACGGGATAAAAACGATAGCTCCTAGGTCAGATGACTTTCTATATTTTTCTATCATATTTCTGAAGTCAGCAGAGTCAGCTGTTCTTGACGAGTCCGGCGGAATTAAAAAAACATCGAGCGGAGAACCCGCCTGGGGTTTTTTCGATGAAAACTGGAAGTGGCATGGAAATGTTCAGCCGCATAGGAATAATAACAAAGACATATTTCCAGAGTCTGAGTTAAAAATTGCTGCTAAAAAATGGATTGGAATGCCCCTATGTAGAGATCACGAGTCAAGCTCTGTAGATGGAATAAGAGGCATAATCTTAGACGCACATTATGATGAGAAGTTCAAGCAAGTAGTTGGGCTTTGTGCTTTAGACAAGGTTAACTATCCCGATTTAGCAAGAAAGGTTGAGACAGGCCTAGTAAGATATGGATCAATGGGAACCGCTGTTGAAACATCAATATGCACAGAGTGTGGAAATAGGGCTAAAACTCAAAATGAGTATTGTGAGCATATAAACAACAGGATTGCTCATGGGGAAATCAATGTAGGGCTAAAGCCTATAGAGTACAGCCTTGTGGTTCAGCCTGCTGAGCCGGGAGCGGTCCTTCTTAGGTGCATAGCTTCTTTGAAAGAGTATAGAGATGAATTTGATAGCTACGGAGTAGAAAATGTTGAAGAAATGCTTGGAAAGCTTTCTCAAAAGCAAGCTGAGCATTTAGAAGGAATAATGAAAACCGCCTGTGGCAGTGATGGATGCTCTATAGATCAGAGAAAAAAGATTGTAAAGAGCTTTTTAAAGAATAATTCTTTACTAAAGGAAGCGGACGAACTTAAGAGCAGCAGAGAAAACTTAGATGCAGTAGAGCTTTCTAATGCAACAAGGAGTTTTGCTGAAGCGGCAAAAGTTTTAAACGATCCTGGCGTACCAGAAGATATAAAAGAAGTTATCTTAAGTTTAGTAGAACAGTTTAAGCAGTCTTCTAGGCCGCAGGTTTCTCAGGAGTCTTTTACGTCTCTTGAGAATCCAGAGGGCCAAAGAGGCTCAGGGGATACTCCCGCATTTAGCGGGGTTATGTCAAGCCGTGAAACCGGATATACCGGCCATGGCGACACGGGCGAAGGCCCTAATTTTGAGAGAGGTGGCGATGATCTCCTTATAAGAGATACGCCCTTTAACCCGTCTGGCGGTGAAGCTGTGACGGTTGCTTCAAGCAAAGAAGATCACAGTGTTAAAATTGCAAGTAACAATGATAAAGTTGATTATGTAGACGACTTTTCAATTAATTCAATAATGGAGGATATTATGAATGAGTCAAGATTAAGAAAGAGAGCAGAGCTTCGCCGTAGACTAGCTTACATGCAGGGCGGCTCTGAGGGCGCAGAGCCCAGTTATACTGGCGATAAGCCATTTTCACATAATGAGGATAAGCAGATGCGTCAAGATGGAAACATGGGCGGCGCAGATGGTATGTTTCCTGGAGATGAAGAAACTAAGAAAAAGCTTAGCCGAGCAGAGCTAAAAGAGCGTAGGTTAAAGAGATTAGCTTACATGCAGGGCGGCTCTGAGGGTCGCGAGCCAAACACCTTCAAGAGTGAAGAGTGGGATCGGAGCCAGGACAAGCAGATGCACCAAACTGGAAATATGGGCGGTGCAGACGGCATGTTCCCCGGCGATGGAGAGACTAAGGAGAAGCTAAGCAGAGCTCAAGACAAATATGATGGTCCAGCTCTTAGTACAAGGTTCAGCGTTAAGCGTAGGGCAGACGGCTCTGTAGACAGAGGAAATAGCGTTTTTGAGGTTTTCGCTGGAGAAAAAAGAGTTATTGCTGCAACTGCAAATGATATTTATGGAAGCGAACTAGCGTCAAACTGGGATTGGGTATCCAGCAGAGAGTACGGCAAAGAGGTGTGCTCTCAGATAAGAGAGGCTGGCTTAGATGCTGTTTCTAGTCTTTTAAAGACAGCTCAGGAAGCGCCTGAAATGCCGCCGATGCCTGAAATGCCGCCGATGCCTGAAATGCCTGAGCTTCCAGAGCTTGATGCGCCTGCACCAGAAGCTGCACCAGAAGCTGCACCAGAAGCTGCACCAGAAGCTGCTGAGGAGGCAGGCGAAGAGATGAGTCCAGCAGAAGAGATTGAGAATAGACTTTCTGACATGGAGCAAACTCTCGATGAGATTAGAGATTTGGTCGGAAAGCTTGAGGATGAAAGCACAGCTGATGTTGATGTTAATGTTTTCACTGGAAAGGGCAAGGACGGAGAGTCTGTAGAGGCAGAGGCCGGTGGTCTAAGCGCTCTATCTTCAGAGGTTCTTTCTGGACTAAAGAGCTCATACAAGCGTCTTGATAACGCTGCTGATGAGCTTTCCTTGGTCGCAGAAACTTATGATAACATTTCCAAGTTATCCTCTGAAAACAAAGCTCAGTTTAAGAAGCTTGCTTCTGCAGCAATAAAGGATGCAGATCAAATAACCGGAGAGTCTAAAGGCCTTCTTAGGGTCGCCTCCTCTATAGTTGATGCAGCACAAGATGCAGGCATGGACCACCTGGAGGACGCTGCTTACGAGGAAAAGGCAGATGCGGCCAGTGATGAGGTTGCAGATATGACCACTGATGCAGAGGGAGATCTTGGAGATGATGCCGTAGACGGCCTTATAGCCGAAGCGATGCTTCTTAGAAGGCAGAGAAGAGAAGCTCTACTAAAGAGTGCTCAGGATAGATTCGTCGCAGAAAGAGTTGAGAAGAGAAATAATATTCTTAAGGAAGCTATGGATCTACCATTTGCTGACGATGAAGCTGATGATGAGACTGCGAAAGATGCTCTTGATGATCAGGCAATAGACGCTCTTGATGATCCAGCAGAAGACAAAGGCATGGACCACATGAAGGGTGATATGGGCCTAGATATGGCGGCTGCTAGCATAAAGAATCTCCTTCAGGAGAAGGTTGCTTCGAAGAAGGCTGACGAAGAGCGAGAAGGTTACAGAATTAAGCTTAGAAGAGCATATGACGTAGGTCTTGAGATGCAAAGAAAAGGTCTTCTTGCTCATAGCAAAACAGCTCTAGACAAGCAGGTTGATGAAATTATGACCTTTGATGATAATGCTTTTGAAGCTTTCAAGAGAAGTATCGCAAACGCAAGATCTGTAGGAAAAGTTAAAATTGCTTCAGACCTAGGCGGTGTGAACATTGGTGTTGAGTCAGAACGTTCCACTCAGACTAACTCTAATCAGGCTATGACAGCAAACACTCTGTCATCTCTCTGGGATTAATCGGGAGGTTAGCATGCATAGCTTGAAAAAAAATGGCGATAATATCGCTCAAGAGTTCATGAGGCTTGTTAATAAAGGCTCCATGGAAAAGGTTGCTATGGATATGTTTGAGGATAATGATAAGCCTGGCATGAATCCTCCTTCAGAAGGTGAGATGACCGTTGGTGAGGAGGAAGCAGAAGCTTTGGTAGGCAAAATGCCTGAAATCGATACCGATGATATCTTGGCAATGCTTCAAGAGGCTGCAACAGCATCAGCCGCAGCAGATCAATCGATGGGAAAGGGTATGGCTGCAGCAATAGATAATGTTACTGCTTATAACTCAGACGAAACAAGAATCCTAAACGGCTTAGAGAAGATCGCTTCTGACCTAAGGGGAAAAGGAGAGGGTTTTGCAGCAGACGTTGTTGAGGCAACCTCCAATAGCATCAAGGATGACTTAAGGCAAAGTGTTCAGAAGAGAGCTTTCTTGATTTCTGGCCTGAAGAAGATTGCTGATGATCTTTATCGAAGTGATGATCCTTTAGCCGGAGATATGGTCTCTGTTACCATTAATAAGCTTGGCGGAGATGCTGGCTCCACAGACGCATAAATGATGAAATATGTGGATACAGAAGAATAGCGTTGTAAATAAATAGCATAAGCTTTTGAGTTGGATATTCTGAACTATTAATAGTAAGATAAAAGGGAGGGAGTTAGTTCCCTCCCTTTTTTATTTTAAAACCATAGGGAGTTAGAATTGTTAAAAGTTATTCACAGCGGAAACGCCATGCCTATGGCTCTGCCGGTAAACCCTACATCTGAGTTTGAGCCAGGAATGTTCGCCCAACTTGGATTAATAGGGAATGATATAGTTGCAAGTATTAGCGATGGCACTGCTCCCTTAGGCATTATAGATGATGTTAGAACCACTGCATTTACAAAAGCTCAAGTAGATGAGGTTGTTTCAATAGATGCTCAAGCATCTGAGATTGATGAAAACGGAAAAAGAGTAAGCACAGTTGATGTAACTGGTGTAATGGAATATCCTAATATAATTCAAAATAGCTTTACCTCAACAATCTCTGTTCTGCTAAATCCTATAAATGGAGTTATAACTGTACCTGCAGGAACTGAACTTAATTATGATTCAGATGGAGATGGTGTAAACGACTCCTTTAGCATAGTTGTTAATTATATTTACAGAGTTGCAGGAAAGCCTGGCGATGATACAACCATAGGAAGTGGTAGGGTAACAATTCACTACCAGAGAGGTATTTATGCTACAGATCAATTTGATACAACTCAAGTGTACCCTGTAAATGCAACTTTATATGTCGGCTTAGATGGAAAGCTAACCTCTCAGCAGCCTACTGACTCTCACCCTGGCGTTGCAATCTGTACAGGGCCTCCTTCTGCGGCTATAGGCACCTTAGAGTTTATGTTGTTATAGCAAAAACAAACTACTAATTATTTAATTTGTGATGATATCACAAAACTGGAGTTCTAAACATGTCAAAAAACTGGAGCAAAGAAGATCGAGAAAGCTTTAATAAAAGCGAGGTAATGCAAGAGTTTGAAAAGAGTCTTTTAGAGACGCTTGCTAAGGCTGATATACTTTTTAGCAAGATAGCTGTTGATACCACTGGCGTAAGTAATCTGGCCTCGGAAGCGGACAAAGCAACTGAATCTGTCAAAGATCTTACGGATGCCATGGGCAAGCTGGGTGATTCAGCAGAGGATCAAGTAGAAGATGGCACAGAAGATGACCTAAGAGATGAGGTTATAGACGACCTTAGAGTGCTGGCCAATACTGCTATAGCAGAAGGAAACAAAAAGCTTGCATACAAAATCGAAAGAACTATAGATGAAATAATGGAGCAAGAAGTAGAATGCGCATAAATAAGATTCAAGACAAAAGCTCTTTTGATTTGTATTTTGACATTATATCTGAGTTTAACAAAAAAAGAGAAGGCCTAGCCAAAGAGGCATCGGGAGGCCAGTTTGCCAGGCTTGTTACCGAGCTCGGTGCAGGGGGAGCTTCTTCGCAGGGAGGTAGAGCTACCTCTGAACTTGTGCAAGAATTGGTTGGAGGCGCAACTACTACTGCGACTAGGGGAGCTAATGAGGTCGCTCAGTTAGGTGGAGTCTTTAGGGCCGTGAGGCCGGGAAAAATCCAGGCTCATATAGATAAGGCTTTTGACTCAATGAGATCAGAGATGTCAACCTGGCTTAAAGCTATTGATGAAGCCGCTCCTGACCAGCAAGCTTCAATTTTGGCAAGGTATATGGATGAATCTGGAAACCTTACAGAGTTCGCAACTACTGAGCTTACGAAAAGAGTTAGACAAGATCTCGGCAGAACTATGCGTGCCGGAGGGCCGGAAGAGCTTGTTTCAGCTTTTGTCAAAGGTGACTTACAGGATGCTGCTTTTAGGGCGGGAGTTAGACAAGCTCCGGTGGATGAGGCTGCAGCGGGAGTTAGACAAACTCCGGTGGATGAGGCTGCAGGGGGAGTTAGACAAACTCCGGTGGATGAGGCTGCAGCGGGAGTTAGACAAGCTCCGGTGGACGGCACCGTTCCGCCTACGCAGGTTCCCCCAGATGCGGGAGCTGCCTTAAGAGTCTTAGATGACGCTGACCCGCTTCTGCAACAGGGAGTAAAGCAAGTAGATGAAGTCGTCGAGAACGCTGTACCTCTTGGAGTTAAAACAAGAGCCGAGATTGAGCAAATTATCTCCGCAAATCCCAGAATCCTTGAAGAAGGAACTATTTTCTTAAATAAAACAACAGGAGAGTGGAGTTATGCGGCAAGAAGGGTGACTCCAGATGGAGCAAGACCTGCATCAGAATTAGGTGAGGAACTTGCAGAGTTTGTTGGAAGAACGGGAAATGAAGTAATTGACAAAATACAGCAAGTCTTTCGGAATGCCGGGAGAAATGCGGACAATATGGCCCCGGGTGGTCAAGCAAGGATCATGGAAGAGGCCATACAGAAGGCTAGGCCCTTACTTGATCAAATTGACAATCCTGCTGTAAAAAGAAAGATGACTGAGCTCTTTGACAATATGTCTACCCAAGCAAGAGGTCTGGCAGAGTCTGGAGAAAACGCAGTTTCTAGCATTGGAAAGGTTGAGGGGAACATCAATCTTGGGCCGACTCAATATGGCAGTGGTAATGTTCAAATTATCAATGGACAGTTCAAGCAAGCAAAGGATTACATGAAGTCTGCAAATGGCAGTCTTGGACAGCTCAGAAGAGAGTTAGACGAAGTACCTCCAGGTCCGCTAAGAGAATCGATGGAAGGCGCTCTTGACGAAGCAACCAAAAGAACCTTAGATGATATAACTGAGGCTTTGAACAAGCTCACAACTGCGGCTGTAAAGCAAGGTGATGAGATAACAGAATTGCGCAGAGGCTTACAGGAGGCGTCGGAAAGAGCCGGAGGTCAGCTTGACGATGCGGCAAGAAGGCAGGCTGCACAGCAAGCCGAAGGTTTAGCTCAAGTATCAAAAGGTTTGGATGATTTAGCAAAAACTGTTGATGATCTTGCGAAAGCAGCAGGTAAAAACGCTCCTCCGGGTACAGCGGGGGCAATAAACAACGCCGTTGCTACAGCTAGTTGGTGGGGGAAGGCGTTTGCACTCTTTGTTGTAGGGATAGGCGGCTTTACTGTTTATAAGCTTATGGGTTATGAGCTGCCTGATTGGCTTCCAGACTTAACCCCAACCCCAAGTCCAGGTCCAAGTCCAAGTCCAGGCCCAGATGGCGGCGGCGGAGGCGGTATTCGGCCTGGAAGAAGAAGGCGAAGGCCTGCGCCAGAAACAAGGGAGCAAACCTGGAGAAATATGGGGGTAACTGACCCGGCCCTCTTGGACACCTTGGCAGTTTCAGACCCTAAATCTCCTTTTTATGACCGAAGAGGCGGCTGGATTGAAGCTCAAAAAACTATTAAAAGACTTAAGGATAGCGGAAGAACTGGTGAGCTTAATTCTTTCCTAAATGCACAGCAAAAAGCATATGGGAAAAGATTTAGAATGGAACTAAAGCCTCCTCTTGTTGTTCCTGGATCTCCAACTCCACTTTATTATGCTTATTTAAATCAAAGGAGACAGCCTGCTCCAAACCTATCTGACCCAACAGGTCGTACCCTCGCCTTGAAAGAGATTGTCTTAAACAATGGCCTTGCCGATCCTGAAGGCAGGGGACTTGTTTCCGTGTTTGATGTGCAGCATGCACTCGTTGGCGATGCACAAGATGCAATTAACTATACGGCAGAAGAAGGCATCGCAAGAGGCCTTGCAGAGACAGGTCATCACCCGCTAGACCCACTCGGATGGCTTTCGGACAAGAGGTGGGATGGCAGAAATCGTTCAGAAAAGTTTTTACGAGGTGAAGAATTTAAAGCTAGAGTAGACGAAGCTACTGCTGGCTTTAGTGGAGCTCGACTTTCAGAAGCAGATATAGAAGCTATTGAGGAAATTATGAGACAAAGAAGAAATGCATCAGATAGGCTTGATGAGTTAAGAAAATATGCAAAAGAAACTCAATCTCTTAATCCAAAAAATAGACTGTCTGAACTAGAAGATATTTTTAAAAGTTCTAATGATAAAAATGATTCTACTAATATAACAAGAAGTATTGATAATCAAATGCTGCAAAAAAATGCAGATGATTTTTCAAAGTCATACTATAAAGATGCTTTAACAGATCTTAATCAGGATGACAAAACTCTCCGGTCTTATTTTACAGGTCTAGGTAGACTGTACGACCAAAGATTGGAAAAAAGAAAAGCTGATTTTAAAGAGTTGTATAATGTGATTGATGAATCTGGCGAAGACCTAATTCATGCAGCTCATCCAAACGAGGTTGTTTTATCAGACTCAATAGGAAGAGGTGCCTTAGTTGAAAATGGTTTGGAGCAGAAGAGACAAACACATGGAGTGGCCTTGAGTGCTCCTACGGGAAATTTTAGAGCAAATTACGCTTCGCGATATGAAGCTCTAGAAGAGATCACAAAATTAAGTTTTTCAAGTTAAAGTAAACCTAGACAATTATATTCGAATGGTTTGAATATAATAAAATGTAAAATAAATTTCAAGGAGAAATATAAAATGGCTTTAAAATTATTAAACCCAGGTATGAGACCCCTTGGTATGTTCGACCTAGACGACGAGAGTAACGGCGGTTTGGTTGGCGGAGAGTACGTACAGCTTCAGAGCATGGATGTTGACGACGTTGAGGCTTATGCTTCAGATGTTGGTCAGCTGTCAGACACTGATACTGGTGTAAACTTTGCTCCAGGTGCTCGTACTGCCGGAAGCTTGGGCGGACTTGCTGATGAGGGTGTTCAAGAGTATGGCACACTTTTCGGTCAGCTTATTGGTTCTAACACCGGTAGGGCTACCACCGAAAGCGGTGCAGTTGTTATTGGCCCAGAGACCGACAGAGGTTCTGGCAAGGTTACCGTTTGGGCCCAAGCAGGTCTTTATGGCGTAAATGATCAGCAGGATGCTGAGCTTGCAGCAATGCAGGCAAATGCTGCGGTTCACGCAGACGGTGATGGCACTCTTGGTGATGACACAACTTCAGGTGATCAGGTCGCTATCTATATCGGCGCTATGACTGATTCGTCACTTGTTTCAACAACTAATGCAGCAGCAGGTCTTGCTGCCCAGACAGAGTACCACGCTGTATTCTATCTCGGAAATGCACAGGCATAAGGAGGATAATATGTCTACACTATTTAATACACATGGTGAAATCAACGCCTCCAATGTTCAAGAGGCGTTATCTCAAATCGTTAAGTATGCTTCTGTTATCGAAGATCTTCAGCCATCAAGCAACGCCCAGGCAACTGCGCCAGGCCTTAACGATGGTCAGAGAGACGAGATGATTAAGCAGGCTCTGATGACTCAAGAAGGAAAGATTGCCCTAGGTCAGGCAATGGCTAACCCGATCCGTCGAAACCTTGACTATCAAGGTGTCGCTCGTAAGGCGCTAGTTGTTGATCCTCTTCCACAAGGCGCTCTTCCTGTTTATGACCGTGATATTGATGTCGCGGCTGTAGTTGTATCAAGCAATGGTTCTGCCCCAGAGTCTCGTGTC
>MDSZ01214743.1_pt1 | contig 115220 bp, 104 predicted proteins | sample 811201 | NCBI WGS metagenome assembly MDSZ01 (sample SAMN05326647, study PRJNA326480) | marine metagenome | isolation source: seawater | place: Indian Ocean: North | collected 2010
CCAAAAAGCGAAAAGCTGGGGGGCGCCATGCCGGCCCGGGGGATAAGTTCCCCCAGGAGGCATATGGCTTATCGGCATTAAAAGCCGTTTATAAAAAAATCCGTTTCAAACTGTGGGACAGCAGTGGCTGAGCAGCCGTTTTATATTCACACAGGATCAGCGGTGGCTGTCGCGCATCTGCTGATATTTTCCCGCCTGCCGTTTACCCTTTTGATGATTGGCATAACCTTTCTGCTCAGCATACAGGCGTTCCACCAGTACGCGCTCCTCCTGCAGAAGATCTTCCATAAAACTTCGTTGCTGCGGAGTCATATCTTCCAGCCGGGACACGGCAGAAAACCAGCTTTTCAATTTTTCGTTGCGCAGCCGGATTTTCTCATCCACCCCCTCACGAACGCCCTGTTTTATCAGCGATCGGATTTCCAGTGACAATGCTTTAACTTCATCAAACGGCTCAGTAGTCATATCACGATTAATTCCGCTTTCAGCGCACCTGCCTGCTTCATAGCTTCAAGAATTGCCATGAGATCGCCAGGTGCAGCCCCCACTTCATTAACCGCCTTAACAATGCTGTCCAGCGATACGCCAGGGCCAAATTTGAATATGCGATTGTCGCCGCCATTATCAATATTGATATTGGTCTCTGGCACCACAACCGTATCACCACCCGCCAGCGCATTCGGTTGCGCGACCTGAAAGTCCTCGGTAATCGTCACCACCAGATTACCGTGAGTGACTGCCACCGGTTCGATCATGACGTTCTGCCCCATTACAATCGTGCCGGTACGTGAATTAATAATAACTTTGGCACGTTCCTTACCGGTTACGACTTCCATATTCTCAATCAGAGAAAGATAGCTGACACGCTGACTGGTATCACGTGGCGCACTGACGCGCACCGACGTTGCATCCAGCGCTTCGGCTGTTCCAGGTCCCATGGTACCGTTGATCTGATCGACCATAGCTTTCGCAGTCGTAAAATCCGGACGATCAAGATTAAAAATAAGGCTGTCACCCCGGGCAAAGTTGGTTGGCACCGTACGCTCCACCGTAGCCCCATTAGGAATACGGCCAACGCTTGGAACATTTACAGTGATGCTAGAGCCATCATTACCGTCAGCACCAAAACCACCGACCACCAGGTTTCCCTGACCAACAGCGTAAACATTTCCGTCCGCGCCTTTTAACGGTGTGAATAACAGCGAACCACCACGCAGACTTTTGGCATTACCGATGGATGAGACAGTAATATCGACCTTCTGGCCCGGTTTTGAAAACGGCGGCAATTCTGCAGTAACGGATACCGCTGCCACGTTTTTTAATTTCGGATCTTCACCAGCGGGAATCGTAATGCCGAATTCACTCATCATGTTGCGGAAGGTCTGATTGGTAAACGGCGCTTTATCACCGGTTCCATCCAGACCAACCACCAGACCATAACCTATCAGCTGGTTGGTACGCACGCCGGAAATACTGCTGATGTCTTTGATACGTTCAGCTTTTGCCGGCACGGAAAGCACCATCAGTGCAGTCAGTACACAACCCAGCATCACATAACCCGCTGTCATTGATTTTTTCATCGCCTGCTCCCGCCAGAGGCTTACATCGGCCACCAGGGTGAATTAAGAATTCTGTCCAGCCAACCCTGTTTGGTTGCATTATTCAGATTGCCGCGACCACCGAATGAAATTCGTGCGTCGGCAACTTTACTGGATGGCACTGTATTATCCGGCGTAATATCCTGCGGACGGATCAGCCCGGTAATGCGGATATATTCATCGCCTTCACTCAGGGTCAGCCATTTTTCACCGCGGATACGCAAAATACCGTTAGGCAGAATCTCTGCCACCGAAACACTGATCTGACCACTCAGACTGTTGGAGCGATCGGCCTCGCCTTTGCCATCAAAAGAGCGGCTGGCATCAGTGTCCATATCCAGCGTCAGGTTCTTCCAGCCCGGTACGACACCGGCAATACTGTTTGGCACCATGCTGTTGGTCGAGCTTTTGTCCGATTTAGTCTGTGCCGTTTTTGATGACTGATATTGCTCATCAAAAATCACCGTAATAATATCGCCAGCACGACGTGCCTGTTGGTCAGTATAGAGACCCATACTGTAGCTTGCCTGAAACAGCGAACCATCGACAGTGGGTGGTGGCTGAAGACTTTGTGCTGACACCGGCGAATAGGCAGGATCGTCAGGATATACATCTTTTTCCAGTGGCACTGAGGTACAGGCAGAAAGCCCGAGCACCATAACCAATAAACAAAACGATGTGCGTAACATAAGCCCGCCTCCTATACGTTCTGCGTCAGGAATTGCAGCATGCCATCTGCGGCTGACACGACTTTGGAATTCATTTCATAAGCGCGCTGAACGGTGATCATTTTCACCAGCTCTTCCACCACTTCCACGTTGGAGTTTTCCAGTGCGCCTTGCTCTAAAGTACCGAAGCCATCTTCACTGGGAACACCAACCACCGGCGCACCGCTGGCCGCTGTTTCCTGGAACAGGTTTCCGCCGGTGGCCATCAGACCTGCAGGGTTAATAAAGTCAGCCGTTTCAATCTGCCCCAACTCCTGCGGTGTCGGATCACCAAACATGGTGGCCTGAACGATACCGTCTTTAGAAATCGTCAGATTATTGGTCTGTTCCGGAATGGTTATCTGTGGCTCGAGAGGATAGCCGTTCACGTTAACCACCACGCCTTCGTTATTAATATGGAAGGTACCGTCCCGGGTGTAATTAATGGTGCCGTCCGGCATAGTAATCTGGAAAAAGCCACGGCCGTTAATGGCCATATCCAGCGGCTGATCTGTAAGTTCCAGTGATCCCGTGGTGAATATTTTTTGTGTTCCTGCAGTGCGCACACCAGTACCCAGCTGCAGACCAGACGGTAAACGGGTATCAGCCGATGAATTTGCACCTGGCTGACGCTGAACCTGATACAACAGATCTTCAAAGACAGCCCGGTCTTTTTTAAAGCCGGTGGTTGAGACGTTGGCCAGGTTATTCGACACTGTCGTTAAAGCAAGGTCCTGTGCTTCCAGTCCGGTTTTACTGACCCAGAGTGCTGGCATCATAATAAATACTCCTTACTGTGCAGACAGCAGTTGTGTGGTGGTGGCGGCATTTTCATCCACCCGTTTCATCAGCTTGACCTGCATTTCATACTGACGGTTAAGTGCGATCAGTCCGGTTAATTCGCTGACCGCATTGACGTTACTGCCTTCAACAAAACCGTTAATTAACGATACCTGAGGTTCAGCGACTGCAGGCCCCTGATTCGGATCACGGAAACGGAACAGGCCATCTTCGCCTTTTTCCAGATCCTGTGGATCCGGGTTAACCAGTTTCAGCTGTACCGGCTCAGCAATGCCGGCAGGTACATCGCCGGTCGGCTGAATGGAAACAATACCGGCACGGCTGATATCAATTTTTTCGAATTCGGGTAGTACCACCGGACCACCGTCACCGATCAGCTGCAGACCGGAGGCATTCATCAGGCGTCCATCCGGCGCGACACTGAGTTCGCCAGCACGGGTATAAGCTTCCTGTCCATCCGGACCAACCACGGCAAACCAGCCTTCACCGGCAATCGCCACGTCCATATCGCGTCCGGTTTCCATTAATGGTCCTTCGCGCAGATCACTGGCCGGACGTTCGGTCATGGCATAGGCGCGGGTCGGATAATAGTCGCCGTAAACGCCCATGGAACGGCTTTGGGTGTAGTCGGAACGGAAGCCCGGTGTGCTGGCATTGGCCAGGTTATTGGATAGTGCAGCCTGGCCCAGCGTATTCTGCTTTGCCCCGGACATTGAGATGTATAACGCTCTGTCCATCGTTGGAACCCCATAATCATCAACGGCGGAATTCCGCCTCGTTAGTCATAGGACTGCACGGCGTGTGCCAAGTATTGAAATTGCTTAAATTTCAGAATGTTAAGCGACTTTTTAACAATAAAATGCGGACAGAAGAGGAAAAAGCGGCAGCCGCTTCCCGCTGAAAGGGAAGAGACTTGCCGCTGACGGTAAGGTAAAGATCAGACGTCAGATATTCAGAATGGTCTGGGTTACCTGGTCGGTTGTTTCAATGGTTTTGGCACTGGCCTGGAAGTTACGCTGAGCAATAATCAGCCCCACCAGCTGCTCGGACAGATCGACGTTGGAATCCTCCAGTGCTGCCGACTGAATCTGACCAAACGATGCCGTACGTGGTGACCCGATAGTTGGCGTACCGGACTCGAAAGACTCTGCCCAGGCTGTATCACCTAATGGCGTCAGGCCTTCGTCATTACGGAAGTTGGCCAGTGCCACCTGCCCCAGAACCTCTGCCTGACCGTTGGTAAAGCGGGCAAAGATAATACCGTCCTGGTCAATTTCCAGTCCGGTCAGACGCCCTGTGGCATAACCGTTCTGGTTCTGATCGTTCACATCAAACTCGCCGGCATGCTGGGTTGAGCCATCCAGATTAATCTGGAAGTTGGAATTATTTGGCGGCTCAGACAGCGGCAGACCACCTTCCAGTACGTTCACAGAAGACAGAGCGCCGGTCGGATTACCACGGGCATCCAGTGGGTCCCAGTTAGTGACGTAAATATCACCGGTAGCAATCGGATCAAATGAACCATCCTGATTAAAGAACAGCTCATAGCGCGCAGCCGTTGGCTCCAGGTTCTGTGGGAATGGCAGCGTCGGATCCGGATCGCCAACGTCGTTGCCGTCGATCTGAACGTACATGGCCCAGATATTTTCCTCATTCGGACGGTTCGGATCGCGTGGCTCTTTAACAAAATACTGAGTCATGATGTGGGAGTTACCCAGACTGTCGTAAATCGTCATCGAGGTTGCGTGGTTGTAGGTATCCTGATCGTCCGGATCAAAGGCATTCAGTGTGTACGGGGTAAATTCATCTTCTGTCAGCGCACCAAACAGACCAGAAATCGCCGGGCTTGGCTGGCTCAGGGTGTAATCTTCATTAAGAATAAAGGTTACTACACCACCGACAGCAGCCGCTTCTGCCGCACTGGAAGAACCGCCCAGAACCACAGGTCCGGTGCCGTCAGCGCCCTGTACTACCAGTGAATCCGTTACCACCGGGCTGCTGATTGCCAGCTTGATATCCCGGCCGATTTCGTTGGTAACCACCAGATCGCCAGCGGAATTAATGGACGCTTCAAAACCTGGCAGCGTGGTGCTGCGCAGCGAGTTAATCTCGTCGGCCAGATCCGCCAGAGATGTGGACTCCAGATCCTGACCGTTCAGCTGCAGGCGCATATTATTGCCAGGGCTGTTATAGCTCGATAGCGGAATTGTCATGGTGGTCAGCGCCGATGCTGTAACGCCCGGCTGCTGGTTAAACAGCGCAACGACTTCGTTGGCTTCTGCATTTTCCGGAATAATAATTTCGGTTTCTTCACCTTCCGGATTGGTCAGCACCACGCTCTGTTCAGGGTACTGGTTGTTCACGCCACGGATACCTGTGGTCAGCAGAGTACCGTCGGTTGGATCCGCCTGCAGCAATGCATAAAGTTCTGCTTCGGTGATATCCGGACCCGATGCTGTGACGTTGGAAATACTGATAATGGACGCTTCACCTTCCTCGGTGGCACGCAATTCCAGCTGGTATTGTGGTGGTGTTGTTCTTGGCTCAACTTCCACAGCCACTGCGCGCACACCAATGTAACCATCCGCATCCTGGCTGTTAAGCTGGCGGTTAATGGACGCTGCCAGCTGCTGTACAGAACGGAATTCCTCATCCAGCGAAATCAGTACAGAACCGCTGCGATTATCGCTGTCTGGTGCCGGTACGGTCAGGTTGATACGGAAGCTGTTGGAGCGGTCAATGTTATCCTGGCCGGTGACCACGAACATGCTGTCAAAGCCCAGCGCAGCAACTGCCTGAGGTTCAGCAATGGTCGGTGTAATGGAAATGCCTTCGCCAGCACCCACATTATTGTTGGTAAATACCAGCTGTCCGCCCACCGCATCCACAGTGACTTTGCCAGCAATACCACTGGCACCGATGTAGATATCAATCTGCTGTTGAATAGCAACGGCCAGATCATCCAGCGACGCATAGTTAGCCGGTGGTATGGTAATGGTGAACGGACCACCGCCCTGGCCTGTGGTACTGGTCACTTCCAGCTGGAATTCATTGTTGGCCTGTACCGGCTCAGTACCACCGTCAAAGCGGTTACCCACCAGGAAGCCGAGGTTATCCAATGAGTAGTTGATGGACGACACGGAGTTATCGGCAATCTGTACATAGTCACCCTGAGTTGCCGGTGGCTGTACCTGGAATTCCACCAGACCGGCATTATTCACGGCCAGAACTTCTTCGTTACCCGCACCGGCAGTGGCAGTAATCTGGGTATTAATCTGCGCGACCAGATCGGCAATGCTCAGCGTGCCATAGCCAGACCCCGGAGGCGCCCCCTGCCAGGCTGCTTCGGACAGATTAATCGGATAAGTCGCGCCGGTTTCGGTGGCAATAGTAAAAGCCAGCACGTTACCGGTACCTGTGCTGATATCCAGAGCACCATACAGATTGGTTGCTGTCAGCTGGGCGAATGTACCCGGATCACTGGAGACAATATTCAGCGGTGGCGTTGCCGTGGTACGGGTTGTGGTCGAGGTTCCCGGAACACTGGTGAAGTCAGCGGTTAACGCAGTAGAACCAATAAACAGACGGGAACCCTGAGTACCTGCAGTCACCGCCCCGGCGGCGCCAAACAAGGCATCCCATGTTGCCGTATTAGCGACGGTAAAACTGGAACCATCGGTGGCGGCATAGCCGGCACGTTCCACCACCAGCTGGCCGGCACCACCAATGGTTGCGGTCAGCTGTTGTGAGCCCAGAGTTGAATCAAATGCCTGTTGAATGGCCGTAATCACCTGCGCCGGGGTTGAACCCGCCGGAATCACTGGCATGGTGATGGTCTGCAGACCGTTGCCGTCGCCAAGATCCACATCGATGGTTTCAGTACCTGCGGTACCTGCCGTACCAACATCCGCCACCGTGAAGCCAGCACCACCAGCAAAACCGAGTTGTGCCGGAATCCCAGCCGTCGTCGGTTGCCCAACGGCCGACAGTACGGTGGTGGTGGAATTCAGGATACCTGAATCAGCGGCACCCACGACCAGACCATTAGACACCAGCTGCAGCCCCTGCTCCTGCAGCACCAGCTGACTGGCGTCGAGGTTCAGGATAGAGCTGACCATATTGGTCAGACGTGGTGGCTGGTTGGAGACCTGAATCTGTAAGTCGTCCAGCACGCCATTTACCACACCATTGCCATTAGCCGCGTAGCCCTGCAGTCGGGAACCATTATTGGCCACGACATAGCCGTCTTTATCCAGCGAGAACATCCCGGCCCGGGTGTAAGACACCGAACCATTGTCATCCAGAATAAAATAGCCGTTACCGTCAATTGCCATATCCAGCGCACGTTCAGTACCGCTGATATTACCCTGACTGAATTTCTGGCTGACATCATCCACCATCACACCACTGCCAACCGGTTTAGAACCGGTACCCAGCAGGGTGGTGGTGTAAACGTCAGAAAACTCTGTACGTGATTCTTTAAAGCCAACTGTACTGGCGTTGGCGATGTTGTTACCGGTCACCTCAAGATCAGTTGAGGCCGCACGGATACCACTTAACCCAATATTAAAAGCCATGTTCTGTTACTCCGTTGCCCGACCGGGACTACTCATCCAAAATCTGTTTAATTTCACTGAGAGATGCTGTCTGGCCACCGGCCAGGTTGAGGGTGACGCTGCCATTGTTCATGGTCACGCTGTCCACCGTTGAGCTCATCTGCATACCCAGTTCTTCTGACTGACCACCCACCATGCCACTGACGCGGAATACGTACTCACCCGGTGGGTAAGGAACCGGAATCGGATTACCGTAATCGTCCAGTACCTGTTCGCCATCCTCGTTAACGTAATATTCCTGGCGGTTCAGGCTATCCATATCAATGTCCTGAATCTTGCCGTCTACCATCAGGTTGAGGCCATCCCAGCGAACCGACATAGGTCCGGAAATATGGTTACCCAAAGAGAACTGCTCCAGCACCTGGCCGTTCTCATCTTCGATGGTTAATTTGATATCCGCGGCACTCTGCTGCAGCTCGGTGTAGCCACTGACCACCCCATTGCCCAGCAACAGGCCAGTATCGTTACCTGCAACAATGACCGACTGACCCACCAGACTGGAGGCCTGCAGCGCTGAGGTCGAAGAGAAATTCGACATCATGGTTTCTGCTGTGGTGTTGAGCTTGTCGATTCCCTCTACTGAAGAGAACTGCGCCAGCTGAGCAACGAATGCCTGGTTGTCAGTTGGTTCCAGCGGATTCTGGTTATTCAGCTGTGCAACCATCAGCTCAAGAAACGCATCACGGCCCAGCTCGTTGTCTTTTGGCTCAGTGGTTTTTTCCGGCGTACGGTACTGATCCAGAATCGCGCCGTTGTTACTGACTTCATTAATTGACATGGCCAGCCTCCCTTACTGTCCCAGAGTCAGCGTACGCTGCATCATCTGTTTCGCGGTTTTCAGCACTTCAACGTTCATCTGGTAGCTGCGTGACGACGACATCATGTCGGTCATCTCTTCCACGATATTCACGTTGGGGTAGTAAACGTAGCCGTCTTCATTCGCCATCGGATGATCCGGCTGGAAGCGCGCTTTCAGCGGCGCGTCTTTTTCCACAATACCGTCCACCTGAACACCAGCACCGATACCGTTCTCCACGGTTTCAAACTGATTTTTAGCATTCACTTCCATAAAGGTTTTCTCCATCACAGAGAACCATGGCTTGCGTGCGCGGTAGGTCTCATCAATGGAACTGGAAGCGCTTTCGGCGTTGGCAATGTTACTGGCGGTGGTGTTAATGCGAATGGACTGCGCATTCATCCCGGAGCCGGCAATATCAAAAACATTATTCAGCGACATAATTATTCTCCGCGGATGGCACCTTTCATGCCTTTGAATTTACTGCTGAGAAATTCAAAGCTGGCGTTGTAGTTGAGCGTGTTACGGGTAAACAACGCCTGTTCAATCTGAGAATCTACCGTGTTGCCATCAATGGATGGCTGGCTTGGATTACGGTACAGCAGGTCCTCATCCACCTGACGACGGCCTTCCAGATGCCCCTTCTGGGTACGGTTCATGCCGATGCCGGAAGTGGCTGCGGTTTCACCGGCCAGGATTGCCTGGAAGTTGATATCGCGGGCTTTGAATCCCGGAGTGTCGGAGTTTGCCAGGTTGTTGGCCAGGATTTCTGCCCGTGCGGCACGCAGCTGTAAAGCTGAATCGTGAACACCAAGAGCGTTGCTGAAGTTGATAGCGGCCATAATCCAATTCTCAATCTGTGACTATAAGCACTCTTGAGCAATGCCTGTGCCAAATTTATTTTTCATTATATTTCAATGACTTAGAGATTTTTCAAAGAGCACTGAGAGGCAAAGCGGCAAGCCATTTTCTGCCGGCGGCAAGGGCAAGGGCAAGGGCAAGGGCAAGGGCAAGGGCAAAGGCAAAGGAGACGGCAACGGCAGACACGGCGGTAATGTCAGTGAAAGAGCGCCCCTAAATGCCACAGCAGCCAACAAAGAACACCTTCTGGTCGTTAACTTCAGGCTGTTAAAGGCAGGCTACTGTCTGAGGGATACTGAAAGACTGCGAGGGAATGACGAAGAAAAAGAAAAGCCGGCGCAAAGGCCGGCTGCTGATCAGCGTGCGCGGTAAACAATACCGGGACGACACTGCACCATTTCGTAGTAGTCGCCGAGATTGTTCATGGCTTCTGATGCCCCGAGCATCAGATAGCCGCCCGGATTCAGGCTGGCATGCATGCGGCGGAGAATATCCAGCTTCAGATCTGAGGAGAAATAGATCAGCACATTACGACAGAAGATAATGTCGAATTTACCCAGTGCTGAAAAATTCTGTTGCAGGTTCTGCAAACGGAAATCCACACGCTGGCGAATGCTGTTACCGATACGCCAGCGGTCATCGGATACAGTTTCAAAATAATTTTTCAGATGCTGATCATTCATGCCGCGACGGATTGCCAGCTGCTGATACACCCCCTCTTTGGCCTGTGCCAGAGAACTCGGTGAAATATCGGTTGCCAGAATCCGCTCACCACTCATCAGCGTGCCCGGGTTTTTCTTTTTAAATTCTTCAAACTCGATACTGAGAGAATAAGGCTCCTGCCCTGTTGAACAGGCAGAGGACCAGACCTTCACCGGGCGGCGGTTCTTTGCCATCTCCGGCAACAGCATCTCACGAAAAATCCGGTAAGGATGATCATCGCGGAACCACAGCGTCTCATTGGTCGTCATGGCATCCACCACGTTTTCCATAAGACTGCGGTTACGCTCCATATTACTCACCAGGTCGCCAACAGAAGCGATGGCTTCGCGCTCCATCAGCCGACGCAGACGACTGGTGACCAGGTATTCTTTGCCGGCCCCCAGCAGAATCCCACTGGATTTCTCCAGGATCTGCTGGAACCGTTTGTATTCATCAGCTGACATCTCTTTGCTCATGCATTATTCCAGATCGGCAGAATCACGCGTTAATACGGCTGGCAACCCGCTCGGCGAGGATGTCCGGATCGAATTTGGCGATAAAATCATTGGCGCCAACTTTCTCCACCATGGCTTTGTTAAACACGCCACTTAAAGAGGAGTGCAGAACCACAAAAAAACCAGACATACGATTATCCGCACGAACGCGTGTGGTCAGCGTGTAACCGTCCATTTCCGGCATCTCGATATCCGAAATCATCATCATGTAGCGATCACTGATATTTTCACCAGCATCAGCGATCTCTTCCAGATGCTGCCAGGCCTGCAGTCCGTCATTCAGTGCCACCACTTCCACACCAACGTTTTCCAGACAACGCGTTACCTGCTTACGGGCAATTTTCGAATCATCGACAATCAGCACCCTGCGCTCACGGGCACGCATCTGCACTTCTTCGGAAATCACACCCTCACTGATCTCTTCGCTGATCGGTGAGACTTCGGCGAGGATTTTTTCCACATCAATGATTTCAACCAGATTCTTCTCAACCTCGGTAACGGCAGTCAGATAATGCTCCCGGCCGGTTCCCTTTGGTGGCGGATGAATATCCCCCCAGTTCATATTGATGATGCGTTCCACACCGGCAACCAGAAACCCCTGAGTTTTCAGGTTGTATTCCGTGATGATGACAAACGCATTGGTCAGATCCTTCAGCGGTGCGTTACCGGTCGCCATACTCATATCCATAATCGGGATGGTCCCGGAACGGATGTGGGCAACACCACGCACGACAGGATTACTGCCGGGCAGATTTGTCAGTTTTGGGCATTGCAGGACTTCCTTAACCTTAAAAACGTTAATTCCGTACACCTGCTTACCATTTACCCGGAACAGCAGCAGCTCCAGACGGTTCTGCCCTACCAGCTGCGTACGCTGGTTTACCGAGTCCAATACACCTGCCATAAACAAGCTCCCTCACCCAACCCGGCATGGCCTTTGCTCAAAATACCTAAAGCCATCCGGAACGCCGGATTAATGACATTCAGTTCAATCTGTTTATGAGCATAGTTCAGAACCTGCGTATGCACAGGATAATTACAGCTTTTTTAGCTCTGGCCCTGACAGCGCCTGCCTTTGCTGCGGCACAGAACGACTGGCAGCAGACGGTTTCGCGGCAGTTGCTGAAGCGCTGGCAGGAAATAAGCGGCGACAGCAGGAACAGCAAAATCAGTTTTCCTGGCACACCGTCAGACTTCCGTCTGCAGGATTGCGACAGTCAGCCCCTGACGGATCTGGTCAAACCCCTGCAGCCCGGGCGAAACGGCATAGAAATACATTGCCCCTCGCCCTACTGGAGCCGCCATATGGCGATTCAGCTGCATGTTTACCGTGAAGTTGCCGTACTGGCCCACAGCACGACGGCCGGCGTTCATCTGACCAGCGCCGACATCCGCTATGTGCGGCATGACATTGGTGAGCTGAACAAAGGATTCTTTGGCCGCAACATTCCTCTGCGCGGCCTGCAGGTAAAGCGCAGCCTGCGTGCCGGGACAGTATTGTCACCGGACATGCTGGACGAGCCACTGATCATAGGTCGTGGCGATGAGGTCGATATCAGGGTGAATCGTCCGGGCATCAGTGTCACCATGAAAGGGACCGCCATGGGGAGAGCGCGGGAAGGTGAAACACTGAGGGTAAAGAACAACCGCAGCGGCAAAATCGTCACAGCGACCGCCATTGCCCCCGGGTTAGTACAGGTGGAATAAAAATTCCAAAAAAAAGTTAAAGTTCCATAAAAGCTGGCCGATAACATCTATGCAGGAGTGTAAAATGGCAAACTGGCTGGGAGATTTATCCATGAATATCAATAAGTTAACTGGTGGAACTGACACCAGTTCAAAAACCAGGAGCGGCGCAACCGAAGCCGTACCGGGCAAACAGGACAACAACAGCAAAGCTCAGGAAACGGCCAAAGTCACCGATCAGGTCAAACTGAGCGCGAGCAGCAAAAGTATTCAGCAGATTGAAGCTGAGATCCGTGATATGCCGGAAGTAGACGACGCCACCGTCGACCGCATCCGCAATGCGATCCAGAATGGCGAATACAAAATCGATTACGACAAGCTGGCAGGGAAAATGCTTTCTTTTGAGGACAAACTCAACTGAAAGTAGTCCGCCATGAGCATCGACACCCAGCATTTTGCCAAACTGCTAGATGAAGAACTGAATCTGGCGCGTCAGATTCATGATCTGATGCACCAGGAGCGCGGCGCCATCCGCGCCAACGATATAGGCACCCTGCAACACCTGCGAACCTCCAGCAGCCAATGTCTGCAACAACTGCGTGACCATGCCAGCCAGCGCCTGCAATGGATGCAGAATAAGGGGATGGATTCCGCAGACACCTGTCTCAACCATCCGGATATCCGCCCGGCGGCAAACATTAACCGCCTGTGGCAGGAACTGGAGCAACAGTACAACCGCAACCGCAAACTCTCGCAACAGCTGTCTGACATTGTATTGACGGCACGTCACCGTACTGTTCAGAAACTCAAAATCTTGCGCGGCCGCGATAATGATCCACACTTATACAATGATCAGGGCAAAGAAAATCACCTCAACAACGGGCGGGGATACATTGAGGTCTGAACAGTGTCGGAAGCAATAGCCATGTCGATGGAAATGGATAGTAATCAGGAATATCTGCTGGAAGAGGCGGAAGATATCTATGGTGCGCTGCGTAAAATCGTACTTATGTCGACACCGGTGAAAGTGCATATCGACGGCAGTACCGAGGTATTCAGCTCAGCCATTACGGCAACCGACCTCAAGAGTCGCAGCTTCTTTATGGACAAGGTCATTCCCCAGCAGGGCAATGAAATGATCCGCTCCGGCAAACGCTTCAGCATTGAATGCGACAGCCAGGGAATCCGCATCGAATTCCGCATGACAGGTCGTCTGACCTATCAGTCCGGAAAAGAACAGTATCGTGCCGAGTTTCCCGATAAAGTCCTCTACCTGCAGCGTCGCGATTCCTACCGAGTTATGATTCCCCCGGCCCATGAAATACTGGTCAAAATCCGCATGGGTGACAGCGAAGGCGATCTTATCGGTCAGCTGAAAGATATCTCCTCCAGCGGCTTCAAAGCCTATTTCAAAGGCAACGTAAAAAAGCGCCTGCAACAACAGGAAAAGTTCGATATTGGCCGCATCCGCTTTAACAGCGAACACACCATGGACTGCTCACTGGAAGCCCGCCACGTGGTAAACACCGATGAAGGTGATACGACCTGCGGTTTTGCTTTTACCCGCATTTCGCCTATGGCACAGCGTTATCTGGATAAGCTGATCAACGAACTGCAGTGGGAAGAGCGGCAAACCAATGAGACAAATGAAGACCCGTTCGCCGACCTCTGACAACCTCTCACGAGCAGATTGTTCAATTAATAACCAGCCCTGAACGCACAACAGCAAGCAGAAGCCTGTCAGGGCTGACAACCCCCTCCCCAGCCGTTAGAATGCGCTCCGTCTCCCTATAGCTCAACAGGATAGAGCAGTCGCCTCCTAAGCGACCGATCGGGGTTCGAGTCCCTGTGGGGAGGCCATCAGGTCTTCCATTACTATCCAAAGCCTGACCAGATATTTTCCGCAAAGTCAGCGCATAAACCGCACCGAAAGCCATCTTTCTACAGACTCTGCCGTCCCGGCCATGTCACAAAATTATCATATTTCACTATTAACGATTTTCTCGTTAAGTGTGGTAGCGTGGCCAAAAGAGTACGAAAGTACCAATACCCCATCTTTTATAATGCATATATGGAACATTGCATGAAAAAACGTATTTTAGCGTCGTTAATCACTTTTTCTCTGGCCGCTTCTGCTCAGGCAGAAAGTCCTTTCAGCTATGATGCAGCCCAACTCAGCTACAGTTTTACCACCATAGGTGTGGAAGACACTGATCTTGAGTTCAGCGGCTACGAACTGACAGCATCATTCGGCAAAGAGCTGGAAAACCAGTGGTTTGTCTATGTGACCGGAAGTGCTGCATCCATTAATGATGACGACAGTCAGAATGGTATCCGTTTTGATATTGATGCAACCGGTCAATCCGTTTCCGCAAGCCTGGGAAAAGCCATCAATCTGAATAACAAGGCCGACCTGTACATTATGGGAGGCCTGGCGTATTCCGCGATTGATGTGGAGATGACAGCAACTGATACCTATTATGGTGACAGAGTCACGTTCAGTGACGACGGCTCCGACATGTCAGTTGGCCTGGAAGTGGGTGCCAGACTCTACCTCGACTCAGCTGATCACGTCGAATTAGCACCGTTTCTGAGTATGACTTCTCAGAATGGTGACTCTACCAAACTGATTGGTGTGAACCTCGGATTTTCGCTTTCTGACAGGGTACAACTGTTGGGTGCCTTCTCGACCAGTCTGGATGACGACATCGATATTATCGGCGCTGGCATCAGAATCTATCTTTAATAAATCCAATACAGCAGGCACGGAGCCGGTATGCGATCCATATCAGCTCCGCTATCTGCCAAAGCAGACCGCCAATAACTCCAACCAGTTATCCATTTCCCTCCACCCAAAGTGATAGACTGCTGTTTTGCCTAACACCGGAGTCATTCATGCGCGCCCTGTCCCGTCCTTTTTCCCTGCTGCTGTTGGCAGCGTTTACTCTGCTGAGTGGCTGTGCTGCCCTGCAGGATGTCGCCAAAGTGATGAAGCCAGAGGCATCCGTTGCCGATGTATCGGTTGCTGATCTGTCACTGCAGGCTATTACTTTGCTGGTCGACGTTAAAGTTGATAACCCGAATGCTTTTGCTCTGAACACGTCAGGTTTCGATCTGGATCTGGATATTGCCGGTTCGACACTGGCTAATGTAAAGCAGCCGGACAGTAAGATGAGCATTCCGGCGCAGGGCAGCAATCATATGAAGCTGCCGGTGACTCTGGCCTTTAAAGATCTGTATTCCGCAGTATCCGGCGCCGCCGGTAAAAACTCTGTGCCTTATGGCATTAAAGGTAATGTGAAGCTGAACCTGCCGGTACTGGGTGATGTCAGTCTGCCGCTGAGCTTTGAAGACATTCTGCCGATTCCGAAAATGCCGGACATCAAACTGAATAATATCCGTCTGGATTCTGCCAGCCTGTCTGGCATCAAACTGAATATGGATATGGAAGTGACCAACCCGAACAGCTTTGGCCTGACCGTTAATTCACTGGGCTACGCACTGAAAGCTGCCGGTAAATCGCTGGGCAGTGGCAATATGCAGAGCCTGAATATTGGTGAGGGTGAAAGCAAAGTGGTATCTGTTCCGCTGTCACTGAGCCTGTCGGAACTGGGTATGAGCCTGTACAAAATGCTCACTGGCAGTGACGCGGTAAAATTCGCGCTGCAAGGGAATGCCGATATCGCCCCGGACCTGGGCGTGTGGAAACCGGAAGCGTTCAGCTTTAACAGCGAGAAGTCGGTTTCGTTCTGATATCAGCTTTCTGGTGTCAGTTTTCTGCTGATGATTTCTTCAGCCCGGCCCCGCACAGCAAACTCTGCGCGGGGCAGTATCAGAAAAACAATGGGTAAAAACAGTGGTTTGCAACGCCCGTCAGATAATCGGATAGAAAGGGTAATCGACTTTGAAATCCGCCAGCGAAAAGTGCTCCACCACCTGATCTGAAAATTCTGCCCGGCGCATACGGCGGGCATCAACACCCTGATACTGCAATACCGACAGGCACTCCAGACACACAGCTTTATGTTTGTGATCAAAGTCGCCAGTGCTGATCTGTACGTCTTTTTCCCGGTGCCGCAACGCCTGCACTGTTTTGCAGTAGGCCAGATGAATATCATCATCCTGCTGCAGCCAGATCCGGGTATTTTTGTAGGCCAGAGTTTTGTCTTTCAGTATCCGTAACAGGTGTGACGATATATCCACCAGCCCGCCTTCCAGGGCTTCTCGCTCGGAATACGTCAGCTGCTTTTCCGGATCGAACAACACAAATTCACCCAGTGATTCCGTGCCCATTTTCTCCCGCAGCAGATTAAAACCTTCGTCATCAAGAAAATCGGGAAGCTTCATAACAGCCTACTGCAGTACTTTATCGAGAATGGTGGCGATGCGGCTCTCTGCATCAGTGCGCACATGAAACTCCACCCGCCGCGAACGGTCGCCATTTTCACTACCATCGGCATTGCGGATCACTTTGGCAGACGACAGGCCGTTAGCCGTCAGGTGGGATTTCAGCCAGACTTTATCGTCGTGTACTTCATTGAGCCCGAGCAGAAAAGCCAGCGTCGAACGGGTCCTCTCCTGGGACAGATTCATATTGCGGATATAAGCATCATCCTCACTCAGCGCGCCGGACCAGGCACTGGAGGTGTGCCCTTCGATGCGCACCTCAAGAATGTCATTGCGGTATTTCTGCTGAGCGATAATACGCATATAACGCGGGAAAAAATCTTTCAGAATGGCCTGAAACTCCGGTTTCAGATCGGCCTGACCTTTATCGAACAACACCTCGGTATTGTTAAAACGGAAGGTCAGATCTTTATCCAGCTCTGCGCCCCAACCGGCCATATCCGGGGCAAATTCGCTTTTTAAATCTTCATACAGCTGCACCCGCAGATGATCATAAAGAATGGCGACGTCGCGCACCTTATTGCGCTCTTCTTCGACATTCATCATAAACACCACAGAAATCAGCATAAACACCATCATCAGACCGGCCATCAGGTCAGAGACGGCAACCCAGTGGCCTTCCTGTTCTTTCAGCTGTTCGAGTTCATTTTCATTCATCGATCTGCTCGGCCATCTTAACCAGACGCTGGAGTTTTTCTGTTAGCGGTGAGTAATCACTGACAAACTTCTCGGACAATGCCGTAAGCTGCATACCAAAGGATTTCAGCGCTTTGTTCAGTTCTTCTTCCATGCTTTCATCCAGCACTGTTACCTGACGTTCAACCCGCTCACCCAGCCGCTGTAACTGCTGCAGACTGTGATTCTGCTGCTGCTGCAGACGGGTATCACTGTCGGTAATGGCCTGATGCAATTGCGTCTGCAGCCCCTGTTGCATGGTGCTGAGCTGCTCATTGGACCAGCGCTGTTGTTTCTCCACCGCATCGGCCATGCCCTGCGTCAGCGCCACCACACGCTCTTCCAGCTGTGGCAGACCATCGGCGGCATTGTTCACCAGATCCGCCAGACTGCTGAGCTGCGCCTGCAGGTTTGCCCGCTGCGCTTCCAGTCCGTTGAGCAGATCCTGCAGAGATTCAGAAATGCCGTTGAAAGCATTGGCATGACGCACCATGTATTCGAACGCCTCACTGGCCTCTTTCATCGAGCCCGAGGTGCGCTTCTGTTCGTCGATCAGTTCGGTAATCTGTGATTTATACTGCTTCTGCCATTCCAGCATCGAGATCACAGACTCATTCAGGCGTTTGAAGTTATCGCCGTACTGCTCGTTAATCTTGGTATTGAATTCGCGCATTACGGTTTCAATCGCGCTGATCAGGGCTTTGGCATTGGCTTCCGCCATGCGTTCTTCATAGCTTTCCAGGGTGTTGACCACCTGACTCATGGCCGCCAGCGACTGCTGATGCTGTCGCGCCAGCTGCTGCGGCAGACCCTGTTCCAGTTCAGGATTCATCTGATCGGCGAGATGCTTAAGTGAGGCGTCCAGATCATCAATGGTGGCCACCCGGGTCTGGGCTTTTTCACGACGCCCGGTCTGAGACATGGCGCCACGGATTTTCAGCGTCAACGCCCCAAGCAAACCCACAATAGAGGACCAGAACGCTGTCTTCAGGCCGTCCATCAGCTTCGGCACACTGCCCTGAATATCGGAGGTGTCGAAATACCACAGACCCAGCGCTACCCCGAGGAAAGTACCGAAAATACCAATACTGGTGAGAATATTCGGGGCAACTTCGGCCGTTCGGTTGGAATAGCGGAATACATGAAAAAAGACGGTTAACGCTGCAATCAGCACCATCAGCCCCAGTGTCCATGCGGAGAATTGCTCCATCATGCGTTCTGTCCCAAAACTTGTTTATATTCCTGATAAGTCTAGTTGAGATTGGCTGATTTGCCCGGGCGCTATATAGGTGTATTCACATTTCAGTCAGTTGGAGGCTTAATAAGCGCACCAGTCACTGGGTTATTCAGTGAATTCATGGAGTTATTATGCTGATCAGTAACATGGAAATCGTACCGGGCAAGCGCATTGTTAAGCATCTTGGCCTGGTTCAGGGCAGTACGGTACGGGCAAAACATGCCGGCCGCGATATTATGGCCAGCTTCAAGAACGTCTTTGGCGGCGAGCTGAAAGGCTATACCGAGCTGCTGTCAGAATCCCGCGATGAAGCCATTGCCCGCATGACACAGCAGGCGCAGACACTGGGTGCTAACGCCGTAATTAATGTGCGCTTCTCTACCTCATCCATTGCCGCCGGCGCGTCCGAGATATTTGTCTACGGCACCGCAGTAATCGTGGAAGACCGCTGAGGATCGGCTATGGAAAACCTGATATTTCTGCTGGTCATGCTGGCTCTGGGCTTTGGTTTTGGCCGTCTGGCAGAAAAACGCCACTACAGAAGTATTCATCAGCGCGAAGACAGCCTGCGCCATCTGCTGGTGCTGCCGGATAAAACGCCACCTGCGCAGTTTCTCAATCATGATTCCGTGCTGGTCAGCGGCTCGGTGGTGATCTCGGTGGATTACTTCAAAACCTTCGTCGCCTCACTGCGTAATCTGGTCGGAGGCCGTGTCAGCAGCTACGAAAGCCTGCTCGACCGTGCCCGCCGTGAAGCCATTCTGCGTATGCAGGAAGAAGCCGATGCCTATGGCGCCGATGCTGTATTCAATCTCAAATTTGAGACCTGCCGTATCGGTCAGAATGGCCAGCAGGGGCTGGGCTCGGTGGAAGTACTGGCTTACGGCACCGCGTTTATTCCTGCCTCCGCAGCTGTTACTGCAACATCGGCTCCACAGCTCTGAGCACACCATGCAGCTTCCGCAGGGCAACCCAAAGCTCCCCGACGACATCAATAACAAAGATCAGAAACCACTGCAGGATTTCCTGCTGCTGGCAGCCGGTGTGGTCGCCGGCTTGCTGTTGCTGTCGGTTGTGCTGTTAAAAAGTGCGCAGTGGCTGGCGCCCCATGTACCCTATCAGTGGGAGCGTGACTGGTTTGCCAGCCCGCCGGAGACAGAAGAAGATTCCGCCAGCAATGCCGCCACGTCTAAGGATCAGACAGCAGATCAGGCATCGAATTATACGAAAGAACAGGCGCTGAACGCCCTGATGAGCCGCCTGCTTGCCGGTCAGGCCGAACCGCTGCCGGTTACCCTACACTGGCTGGAGGAGGATATGCCCAACGCCTTCGCCACGGTTGGCGGGCATATTTTTGTCACCAGTGGTCTGCTGCAGCAAGTGTCATCGGAAAACGCACTGGCCATGGTACTCGCCCACGAATACGCCCACGTTAAGCTGCGCCACCCCATCACCTTAGTCGCTGAGCAGTTGTCACTGACCACGCTGAATCTGCTGATCGGCAACAGTTCTGCCTCGGCGCTGACCCAACAGGGCGGCTGGCTGGCACTGCTGTCCTACAGCCGCGATATGGAGCGTGCCGCCGACCGAATGGCGCTGAATATATTGCAGCACCACTATGGCCATACCGAAGGCGCCGCTGAATTCTTCGATCATATGCTCTCTCAGCAGACCCAGAGCGCCTGGCAGGAAATGTTTCAGACCCACCCGATGACCAGCGAACGTCTGCAGATGATCAGCGCAAGCAATCAGCCTGCCCGTACGCAAACCCCGCTTACGCCGCTGCCCAACCTGCTTAAATAAGTACTCAAATAAGTCGCCCAGATAAGTCATGTAAAGAAATGACCAGCCACAAAAAAGCCCCGCTGTTGCGGGGCTTTGCTGAACAGACAGAGATGTCTTATTTCAGGTTATCCAGGTAACGCTCTGCGTCCAGCGCCGCCATACAGCCAGTGCCGGCAGAGGTAATCGCCTGACGGTAAATGTGGTCAGAAACGTCACCGGCCGCGAACACACCTTCAACGCTGGTCTGTGTTGCATTGCCGTGGGAGCCGCTCTGCACTTTCAGGTAACCGCCTTCCATATCCAGCTGGCCTTCAAAAATACCAGTGTTCGGTGCATGACCGATGGCCACAAACACACCATCCACGGCGATGTCTTTGCTTTCGCCGCTGTCACGGTCTTTGATGCGCATACCGGTCACGCCCATGTCGTCGCCCAGCACTTCTTCGAGCTCGCTGTTCCAGTGAATGGTCACGTTGCCGTTGGCAGCTTTATCCATCAGCTTATCAGCCAGAATTTTTTCAGAGCGGAAGCTGTCGCGACGGTGAACCACAATCACTTCAGACGCAATGTTGGACAGATACAGCGCTTCTTCTACAGCCGTGTTGCCACCACCGATCACAGCGACTGGCTTTTTGCGGTAGAAGAATCCGTCACAGGTCGCACAGGCGGAAACACCCTTACCTTTGAACGCTTCTTCGCTGTCCAGACCCAGGTATTTGGCGCTGGCACCGGTAGCGATGATCAGTGCATCACAGGTGTATTCACCAGTGTCACCTTTCAGGCGGAACGGGCGCTGGGTCAGTTCCACTTCATTGATCTGATCAAACACGATTTCGGTATCAAAACGCTCGGCATGAGCTTTCATACGGTCCATCAGCTCAGGACCCTGTACGCCTGCCACATCACCCGGCCAGTTATCGACTTCCGTGGTGGTGGTCAGCTGGCCACCCATCTGCATACCGGTAATCATCACCGGATTGAGGTTTGCCCGCGCAGCATATACCGCTGCGGTATAGCCCGCCGGGCCTGAACCAAGGATAAGTAACTTAACGTGGCGTGCTTCGCTCATACGAATGCGTCTCCGGAATACGATGTGTTATGGCCTGTCGATACAGGCAATCTGTTTTATTGGGGCGACATTATAGGGGTCCGTGCCCCGCGGGCAAAATCCTCTGTGGGAACAGAGTTATGTAGCCTCTCATCAATCTGCCCGGCGAATGGCGCCGGCAGCCCGATAAGACAGGTCTCAGACCTTATTCGTCAGCTTGTTATCCAGACAGGCAGCGCATCACCCGGCGAACTGCTGTGTGCCTTCTATACTCAGTTTATTGAACAGCCATTTAGCAGATCAAACGGCGCGATTGGCCCAAAGACTGTGCGGCGAAGGTCGGGTTATACAGGGATTCCCATTGCTTGTTCCGTCTGTCCGGCTCAGGCAGCATGGGATATGACTCTGAATAACAATAATGAAAAGGTCACGCTATGAACAAACGCCAGGACATACAGCAGAAGTCCCGCCTCGGTACTCTGCTGATACATAAAGGATTTATTACCCGCCAGCAGCTGGATGAAGCACTGACAATTCAGTCTGCGGAAGGGAAACGTCTGGGTGAAGTACTGCTGCAGAAAGGCTGGCTGACGGAGAAACAGCTGCACAGTGCGCTGCGTAAGCAATCCCGCTACCGCCTGGTAGCCGCTTTTACCGCCATGCTGGTTGGCCCATTTCAGCCATTTATGGCAAATGCCAGCAGCATCAGTGATGACAATATCGATGTCGCCGAACAGATGATCAACAGCCGCAGTGGCATGCAGCGCCTGTCAGAAAGTGATTTATCCTCAATCACAGCCCGTGGTGTCACCGATACCTATGAGCGGATGCTGGATATCGTCAGCACGAACAGTGGTAAAGGCAGCGCTAACGGCGGTTCAGATGCTAATAACGCATTCAGTTCGGATGAAGATACCGCCATTACCACACTGGAAGGGCTGGCGGCGTCGCTGATTCCCGGCACCAACCTGCTCGATGCGGATATGGAAGTCACAGGGGTAGAATACGAACCAGGCCCGCGTACCACCATCAATGCCGACGGCTCGCTGGATATCCAGATGCCAACCCGTATCCGCCAGATTGCTTTCCGTAATATCCGGGTTGCTGGCACCGAAGGCCATCATATGGGTGATGTGGTGATCCGTGATGTGTCGTTCGGGCCGGGCACCAGCGTTAAGATTCAGCTGCACTGACGTCACATTGAACGTTCAGTAACTCCTGGCTGCAGTCCGGTCGGTTAGTTGCCGACCGGGCTGGGGCTCTGGCTTTAAAATCCGGGCTCTGAGATCGGTTTTTTTAATAAATGCCAGGCAGCCCTCAGCTCTCCTTTAAACCCGGCCCTCAGCTCTGCAGTATCAGCACTAAATCATCAATGCTAAACCATCAGTACTAACCATCAATACTACAGCTCACTGATCAGCAGCGGCACAAAGGCGACGATCGCCAGCGCAATAGCCATGGTAAGCAGCGGCAGAAGAATACGCTCATAGCGATACCAGAAGCTCATCCCCGCCGTTTCCTCTTTCGCCAGACGCACCTCTTCTTCCCCGACCACCTGCCGGGTCAACAGATGATTCAGCGCCACCGGCGGACTGAGATATCCCAGCTCAAAAGCAACCAGGGTGACCATCCAGAAATGCACTGGATGAATACCGCTGTCATAGGCAATGGAGGCGATGGTGGCACTGACCAGAATGACCGCGCCGTAAGGGTCCATCACCATACCGATCACCACTAGCAGGGCGACCAGTAAGGCCATCGCCAGCCATACGGATTCAAACGTGGTCGGCACCATACTCATCAGTTCCGCGCGTTCAACCACACCACCAATACTCACCGACAATCCCATCAGCATCAGTAAGGCACCGATATGTCCGGTGGTTTCTGTGGTTGCTTCGCGGATGGTTTTCTCAATGGAGTCATTGCCATCACGCAGATCATCCCAGGATTTCTCCAGCCGGTTTTCTACGTATTCAATGTTCATATTTTCACGTTTTAGCAGCCCCTTTTCCTGCGCAGCACGCTCATAAATCAGAATCACCAGCAGCAACACCGGCAGAATAAACGGCGCGGAAAATTCATCCAGCCAGGCGTTTAAGGCCAGACCATAAACTGCCAGCGTCAGGCCGATAATCACGATATAGGGAATCAGAGGTTTCAGTGCCTGAATAAATTCCGGCAAGGCGACGGTGGGCTTTTCCATACGGATGCTGTTGCGGCCAGTCAGCAGGGATATTCCGGCAAACAGCACAGTCGTCAGCAGAAATACTTTCACGCCCCAGCCAAATAGCTGATCCGTGGTTACCTCATTATTCAGTGCGGCAATAATCACCACCAGCAGACAGGGACGTAACACCACACCTAAAGATCCGGACATGGCGGTTGCCGCCAGCGCCAGCTGCCGGCGCGCACCGGCACGGCGTAATTCCGCATAAATCAAACCGCCTACCGCAATCACGAAGATACCGGACGCACCTGTGTAAGCAGTCGGAATTGCGGCAATGGCAACCACGACAACGGCCAGTAATTCCGGTGCCATTTTAAATGGACGGAAAATATTGAATACCACCTGCGCCAGTTCTGTGCGCTTCAGCAGCATGCCAATCCATACGTACAGGCCGACATTCAGGAATAGCTGCGACAGCTCCATCATCTGATTGAGATAAATACCGATCCCCGCCGTATGCCCGGTGGCAATAAAATAGCCGCCGGAAATAATGCACATGGTGGCGTACAAAGGCACCGACAACTGCGCCTTTAAAAAGCTGCCTCCGGGTTCTGCATCTTTGGGAATAAACAGAAACTGATACACACTCAGTAATAAGATACTGCCGAATCCCGCAATCCAGAGATTGTGCAGAATACTGTGCTGTAACGACACATCCACACCGGCACTGAACGCCACTTCACGGAAGCTGTATACGGAATAAAACAGAATAGCGCTGGCAGCCAATTGCGCTGTTGCAGCAACGCGATAGTCCATAGCGGTGATCATAGGACGGATAGCAATATGATGGCGGCGGAACAGTGCTGTCATACCACAGATCAGCACCAGCACCGCCAGCATAATACGTTGCGCCGTCAGACCAAACTCACCGAAGGAGGCGATGCTTTTTTCCAGCGTGCGGAATACCTGAACCGCAGGCGTAATCCGCTGTGAAGTCTGGCTGTAAAATTCGTGCTGCTGGACACACTGGGTCTGGGCTGCCAACAAAGACTGGCGCATTATCTGCGGATCTGCCGGTTCGGCCTCAAACAGATTCCAGTCGTCATCCTGAGTATTTGATTCACGGATCAGCCGCGCCAGTTCACTGTCGATATCCACGGCCGGATTACAGACAGGCGCGACCGGGTCATTGCGTAACTGAAAATAGCCGTCCCAGATATTTTCGCCCAGCTGCAACAGCTGTGCATGCAGGGCATGACTGGTGTTGAGAATAACCACAAAAACCAGCACCAGAAAAGCCGGCAATGCAGCCACCCATTCATAGGCACTGCGGTTGCCCAGGCGGACTGTCTGCTCCATGAAATACCTCATCTGCAGATTACCCTGTGCGACTTAGTGAGCGCACTGATGCATCTGCTTTTTTTATTTTTCGATTGTTATCAGCTGTCTTTATTTATGGTCGTCAATTATTGTCGTTATTTTTCTGCAGCTGTTTATATTTGCATTCTGACGCTGTTCGCTTCACTGCGGCATTAATTCCGCAGTAAAAATTTATTGTGCTTATTCCAGCTGTTCCACGCATTCTGCCGCTGCCGCATTTTCAGCGCAGCGAAGTTTTCTTAACAGCCGGAGGGTAACCGGGTGATAGACGCCCTCTTCACGCAACGCAATACGCACATTGCGCAGCATCTGCTGGTATTTTTGGTAATCGGCGTCACTGAGTATCATCCAGTATTTTGTATCAATGGCGGCTTCGTCTTTGCGGATAAGCGCCAGCGCGCGATCAAAGTACGACGCCACTTTAGAACGCGACTGCTGGCCATAACCTGGCGGAAAACGGTCTTTATGCAGAATGATCTGAAAATCCAGATAGGCGAGATTGAATTTCATAATACCGCCTTTGTCGCCCAGCCCTTTGTACATTTCCAGTGGCTTATAGGCCAGTGCCGGCGCATAAGCGGCATCGACGCTGCCATTATTGAACTTGCCGGAAAAGTTAGCCGAATTGGCCGGCACCACCGCCGCACCGACATGATTCACCATTTTTATGGACGGTTCATCGTATTCAAACGTAGCGATACGTTTACCGGACAACTCTTCCACAGAGTCCACACTGCGGTCACGGACAAACAGATAAATAGGTCCCGCCGGCAGCATACCGCCCACTTCATAACGGCCTTCCACCATAAACTTCGCCGCCTTTGGTGAAGACACAGTCGCAATGGCTTTACGCATCACATCATCATCCGGCACCGCACCAATGGCTTCCACCGTTGCCGCAAACTGATTAAATGGCCGCGCACGGGAACCGGTAATCAGCATGCCGTCACATTGCTCCGCCTTAAAATCATCAATGGCGATTTTTTCATCGGTATAGGCACGCAGATGAAAATCCACGCTCCACTCCAGCGCGGCAGTCTGATAATCCTTACTCATGCCAAACAAAGTGCCATTGGCGCCCAGTGGGTCATAAACACAGAAGGTGCGTTTTTCCAGAGCCTGCACTTGTGTGACCGACAGCAGCAACGTGCTGCAGGTAATCAGGCGGATAAAACTCTTTGAACAATAACGCAGCATGATCACTCTCCCAGCAGATCGTCGATATCCAGACCACCGGTGGCTGCCGGTGCGTCATCCCAGAAAGTCCCCAACCCGCCCAGTGGTGTGCGGGAACCCGTTGCTTCTGTCCATAAACGATCAGAGACCGCCAGAATCTGGCGGCTGGCCATAATATCCATCATGCGGTATTCCGCTTTTGGCGATACGCTCTGCAAGGAATCGGCGTGGCGGCGGATAGCATCTTTCAACTGCGCGGTATTGCCTGAGCCGTCGGCAATGACGACTTCAATGGCATGCGCCATACGTACACCCGAAGCGTTCGCCAGGCGGCTGGCATCGGCCAGCTGCTGCCATGGATCCATGCCCTGCGGTGCCGTGTCCGGCATCATCACCCACAGGCCAGCCTGCAATGCCTGGGGTAATCCCCACCAGCGCTGATTGTCGACACACTGAATACCACGCACGGTTTTCATGGCGATGTCTTTCGGTACGTTAACCGAATTCTGCGAACGCAGATCACTCATCACCGCCTGCATACCCGCCAGCGAACCCAGCACCCAGAAAATCTCCTGATCGCGGTCCAGCTCCGGGCAACTTTCTCCCGGTTCACCAAATTCCGCCACCATATGCCGGTAGGCCTGATACTGGCGCTGCGCGGCCACAGCAAACTGACGCTTTTCGCGGATGCGCGCGTCTTTGGCTTCGCTGACGTTCTGCGCTTTAAACGCGCGCAGATAACTCAGCGCTTCTTCATGGGCTTTTTCTTCCGCACAGGAACCGGCCATCATGTACATGCTGACTGCCGCACGATCAGGCGTATAGGTCAGCTCAGTAAACGACATCAGCGCCGGTGTCATGGCGGTCGCCAGCCCACAGGCCATCTGCGGATCGTTGCCTTTCAGCGAATAGGGAATGGCATAGTCTTCAGTGAAGTCATACGCGAACCAGCCTGTGGTGCGGTAGATGGTTGAGCATCCTGAAACAAAAGAAAGCGCAGTAATAATCAGCAGCAAACGGCTGACAGGCCAGAAAGAAAACGGCCGGCGGATGGCAGACATAGTACCCCCAGGAGGTGAGTCATTTATTGTTATTGTTGGCGCCTGACAGTGTATCCTGTCGCTGACGATGGCCCTTGTCCGGAAAGCCATGAGGCCTGCGACAATAGAGTCAATCAGCGTGTTTCAAAAGGTTAATATGTGCCAAACCCCGGAGCCGTCAGGCCTGCTGCCAGCCATCACCGCAGCGGATCATGAACAACGCTTAGCCGCACTGATTGAACAGCATTTCAATCTGGCAGAGCTGCGGGTCGACGATGTGTACCGTATCCATTTTTCCAGCATGCGCGGGGTCGCAGCCCGCCACTGGCGGCACCGTAAAGACATTCCCCGCGACCTGCTGCTGTTGCCCCGCCTGGTTGGCAATACCCTGCTGCGCCGCAGCGGCAATCCTTTGCCCAGCGGCAAGGAAAGCGAGCTGCGCACCATCATTGAAACAGAACTCCTCAATCTGCCAGCCCTTGAACAGACACTGCAGGCTTATTGCGAAGACGTGATACGCCGCAGCGGCCCGGACCTCAGCCAGCAGCCATTAACCGCGGCACAGCGGGCCGATTTTGAACAATACGTAAACCACCAGCTGCAACGCCTGCACCTGCCCGGTGAGGGGATGCGCGAAGCGCTGCTGGCGCTGACCATTATGCTCAGTGGTCGCGTGCTCGGAGATAAGGCACTGGTGAGCAGTGCTGCCAGTCTGGGGAGCACCCTGGCAACTTCCGTGTATATCGGTCAGCAGACCTGGTGGGGGGCATTCTGGGCCAGTTGGTTCGGCGTTCCCGGCTGGGTCAGCTGGGCAGGCATAGGTACCGGACTCGCCTCGGTGATTGTGCTCTCGCCACTACTGGCACCCGGTATTGAATGGGGCATCAACCGCCTGCGCGCCCGACGCCTGCTGACTCAGACAGTGCAACAGGCGCGTCAGCAACTGTTGCAGAAAGACCGCGTCGTCCTGCTCAGCCGCCTTGGTGTTTACCTGCAACTGCTGCCGGATATCGCCCAGTATCTGGCCCGGCTGCGGGGCTGAAAAAGAGAGCTGCACAGACAATATGAACAATTTGTGACCCGCCAACAAAGACTTGGCAGGAAGCTTTCATGTGTTCATAGTAGAAGTACTTCTGAATCACCCGGAATGGGTAACACAAGGTTCAGAGATACCTCATAGGCGGAAACGCCTCTGGAGTAACCCACGGAGGAGGGTTGTTGTTGCCGACAACGCATCTGTCACAGACTGGCAGATCATGCAGGTCCGGCAAGGATCTGTGTGAATATGCCAAGCGACATCAGGCGAAGCTCATCACGAGCGCTGACGCCGGAACCTCTTACCGCCCCGATTTACCCCCCGCACGACCACTGAACACCTCAACTTCACCTGTAAATAAACACACCGCAGACCATGCCCTGCCTGTGTCCGGAGAACCGCTCTGGCATGAATTCCTGTCCACAAAAAATACTCAGCCTAACCTGCTATCAGGAGTGCTTATATGGCCGCACTGAAAACCAACACCAAGCTGTATGTTCTGGATACGAATGTTCTGATTCACGATCCTGCTGCGATCCTGAATTTTGAAGAGCATCAGGTCGTCATTCCGATGACCGTTCTGGAAGAGTTGGATAAATTAAAAATGGGGAAAGCCGCCATCGCTACCGATTGCCGCGAAGCCATCCGTAAAATCGATAAAATCATCGGCGATGCGTCACCGACCGAAGTGGCTAAGGGCGTACCGATTATCCGCCCAGATGGTTCAATCCGTGGTCACCTGTCGATTCTGCTCGACACCTTTGATAACCCCAACCGCTCGCTGCCCGAGCACCTCAACGACAATAAAATCATCAACGGCTTAGTGTGCCTGCAGGAAAAAAATCCACGGCGTGAAGTGGTTCTGATCACCAAAGACATCAATATGCGTCTGAAAGCCCGCGGTTGTGGCATCGGCGCCCAGGATTATCAGAACGACCAGCTGCTGGACGACGTGTCCCTGCTGGAAACCGGTTACCACACCTTTGTTGATTCCTTCTGGGAAACTCAGGCTGAGGTAGAAACTTTCCACGATGAAACCGGCACCTTCCACCGCATTCCGCTGGTGAATCTGCCGGAAGACCTGTGTGTAAACCGCTTTATTGTTGACGAAAAAGGCTTCGTCGGGCGTGTTGTCGCACTGGAAGAGTACAGCGCCGTACTGCAGGACCTGCCGGTCGATCAGCTGATGTCACAGACCGCCTGGGGCTTAACCCCGCGTGATATTCCGCAGGCGCTGGCGCTGTATCTGCTGCTCGACCCGGATGTGCATCTGGTGACACTCTCCGGTCAGGCCGGTTCAGGTAAAACCATTCTGGCTCTGGCAGCCGCCATTGAAATGACCGTCGCCAGCCGTCAGTTCAAACGCATTATCGCCACCCGCTCGACCCGCGGACTGGATGAAGACATCGGCTACCTGCCCGGTACCGAAGCGGAGAAAATGGAACCCTGGCTGGGCGCCATTACCGATAACCTTGAAGCGCTGCATAACGAGGATGAAAACGCCACCAGCAGCGTCGACTACATTCTGCAGAAAGTCCCACTGCAGTTTAAATCCCTGAACTACATCCGTGGCCGCAGTTTCCAGCAGAGTCTGATTCTGATCGACGAATGCCAGAACCTGACCCCACACCAGATGAAAACCATCATCACCCGTGCCGGGGCCGGCAGTAAGGTCATCTGTCTGGGTAACCTTGCGCAGATCGATACCCCATACCTGAACCCTATCAGCTCCGGTCTGACCTACCTGATTGAACGTTTTAAAGAGTTCAGTCATGGCGCTACTGTGCATCTGGAAGGTTCACCACGATCCATTCTGGCAGAATACGCGGAGACCCATTTGTAACGTTTTTTTGCTTACCTTCTTTGACGATATAAGAAGTGTGAACTATATAACTAAGAGGGCTTTGTTACGGCAAAGCCCTCTTTTTCATTATCCATTCACCATCCGCAATCCACGGAAGGTACAACATGATCAAAGTTTTTGTTACAGCAGTGCTGGCCACATTCGCCTGCAACCTGATGGCCGCCACGGCGGAAAAAGACAAACCGGCAGACTATAAGGTCTATGAACTGGAGTTTGAGACTGACTCCAACTGGACCAGTATCGAAATTCGTGACGACGCGGTGTTCGTTAACGCACCGGCTGGCGAGAACATGAACATCACCGCCAAAGACGGACTGCGGTCTTTCACCATTTCACAGAAAAAAATTCATCTGCGCTCGCGTACCCGCGGTCTGGTGAACATGAACCTGTTTGTTAAAACCAACAACAACGTACTGGGCCTGACCATCTGCAAAGGCTCACCCAGCAGCTATACCTCGATTAAATCGGACCAGGCCAAACAGAAAAACGATCTGAAAGAAAAAGATCACTGCGAACCGGCTGCTCTGGTGCTGCAACTGTTCTGATATCCGAGCCGTGTGAAATTCCACTTTCCCTTCAGCGCCTGCGGGCGCTTTTTTTGTGCCGCAAAATCAGTGAGCCGGTGAGAATCATCGCGCCACCCACCGTCATCGCCTAATCGGAGTATACTGTTGGTTTTTACCGCTTCTGGAGACTCAAATGAAACGTGTCGCGATTTACTGTGGTTCCCGCCGCGGCAACGACGAAAAATACGCACAGGCTGCTGCCGCTGTGGCCAGAACACTGGCTGAAGCCGGTATTGGTATTGTTTATGGCGGCAGTAACACCGGTCTGATGGGCGTGGTTGCCGACAGCGCACTGGCCGCCGGTGGCGAAGTGACCGGCGTAATTCCTGAAGGTTTATTTCAGCGCGAAGTCGCGCATCAGGGCCTGACGGAACTGCACTACGTCAACGGCATGCACGAACGCAAAGCCATGATGGCGGATCTGGCCGACGCCTTTATCGCCCTGCCCGGCGGCGTCGGCACCCTGGATGAACTGATCGAGATCTGGTGCTGGGCTGGCATTGGCAGTCACAGCAAACCTTGCCTGTGTTACGACGTGGATAACTACTGGCAACCACTGTTTGATCTGCTGCAGCATATTCACAACGAAGGCTTCGCCCACGGTAATGAATCACTGCTCAATGTGTCAGATACCGATGCCCTGCTGACTTTGCTTAAAAACTGAAGACGTTCAATAACGCCTGACAACTGTACGGCGCGGACTGGCATCCGCGCCCTGCCCGTTACACCTGAGCAGCAACATCTAACGAATTATCTGCTTCCAGCAGATAACGGCTTTCGGCGGCAAAACCGGAACCCACTTCCGAGTAGTAATTGAAGGCCACATCGACGCCAAGATCGATCAGTTCTTTGCGCTCATCCTCATAGCGTGCGACCGCAGCGACTTTGCCCTGATAACCAATCATACGCAGCATATCCAGCGTGCTGCGCATCTCAATCTGAGATGGCAGTGCCAACATGATCAGACGCAGTTCACTGCGTGTTGCCTGTTGCCAGAACTCAAAGTCATCGGAATCACCGGCCACCACATTCAGACCTTCTTCACGCATGTGCAGAGCCCGTTCCTGATCGGATTCAATCCCCCAGACGCGGGCACCGTATTCTTTTTCCAGCGCCGCATAAGCACCCTTGCCAACCCGGCCCATGCCAACGATCAGAATATCGGCATCTTTTGGCCGTTTGAATTTCTGGTGTTTATCGGCCTGCTCATAGCGGTTGATCAGATCTTTATGGCGCGCATAAAAGTGGTGAGCACGACGGTAGAAATAACTGCTGATAACAAACGACATGGACATGACCAATGCAATAATCACCAGCCAGTCATCAGAGATCCAGTCGTTTTCAGCACCGACTTTGGCCACGATCAAGCCAAACTCACTGAAGTTAGTGAGTGCCAGCGAACTCAGATAAGACGAACGCCCGGACATTCCCAGCCAGGTGAGTAAACGGAAAAACAGCAGAAATTTCACCGGCAGCAAGAGCAGCAAGACCAGTGCGGTCAGCATCATTTCCACATTCGGCAGGGCAATAAAACCAATGCTGAGGAAAAAGCCGATCAGGAACAGATCTTTAAAGCCCATCAGTGCTTTATAAATTTCGGCGGCTTTTACGTGGGATGCCAACATCATACCGGCCACCAGCGCGCCGAGGTCACCTTTCAGGTTCAGCAGGGTAAATAACTCATAACCACCAAGGGCCATAAAGAAGCCGACCAGGGGTAATAATTCATCGTGCCCGGTGCGCGTAACCAGTGCATGCAATACCGGGCGCACGGCCAGCAGCCCAATTAAACCCAAAGCCCAGACTGAAGGAATTTTACCGGTGGATGCCACCAGAAAAGCGACGGCAATAACATCCTGCAACACCAGAATACCAATGGCCGTTTTACCGTGACGGGCTTTCAGTTCGGATGCTTCCTCGAGCATTTTCACCACGCACACGGTGGAAGAAAAACTCAGGGCGAAGGCAACAACCGCCATCGACTGCAGGCTTAAATCAAAATATTGCCCAATAGCCGGCAGCGCCAGAATAAACAGCAGGCCAATGCCGAGCACAACCCAGATACTGGTGTGCGCCAGCGTGGTGACCAGCACTTCTTTTTTCAGCAGCGCACTGATATTCAGTTTCAGGCCGATGGTAAACAGCATCAGTGTGATACCAAGATCGGCCAGAGTATTCAAGCTTCCGGTCGGCTCCACACCAATTGCATGCAGGCCAAAACCGGCCAGCAAAAAACCCACCAATGGCGGCATACCTAATTGTTTAACACCAAAGCCAAAGGCAAACGCCACCAGAACCCACAAATAATCCATGCTTTATGCATCCATCCTCAAATATTTCTGCTGTAAAGTGTACCGTATCCGGTCGCTAAAAAGCGTGCGAACAATGTGGACTTATGTCAGCGCCTCTTTTTTAGCATCAATACACAAACTGAAAGCGCACATACGCGTTGGTTTCACCCAGTTCATCATCCAGCCCGCGCGCCAGTCCCAGGGTTAACGGAATCACGGCGGAATAACCCAGCACAATGTCTGCGGTCAGGCTGATGCCAACGGCATCCAGTGCATCACTGCTGCTTTCGCGGTTCCAGGCACTGCCGCTGCTGAACCAGATACCGGCATAGTAATCACCCAGCCCCAGCGGCCACAGGCCCCAGTTGCGCTGCACACTGCCCAGCCACCACTGATAATCGAGCGATGCACGATAATAACGCCGGCCATACTGAGCACCGCTGTCATAACCCGGCAGACTGAACTGATCGCGGCCAAACAGAATGGCTTCTTCACTGCTCAGTCCTCCAATAGAAAAGCCTTCGGTGTCATCGTCTGCGAGGCCTGCGATGGCAGTAAACTGCAGCGTATTACGGCCCGCTAAATCCAGCGTCTGTTGCCAGCGGCTCTGCCATTGTGCACCACTGAAATCGCTGTCGAGGATGTCGTTGGTTTCATACACGAGATCAAAATAAGTACCGCGGCCAATGCCGGGAACGTGCGGATAAAATTCGCGGTTATCAAAGGTCACAGCCAGACCGGCAAGACTTTCCCGATATTGATAGCTGCCGGTCAGTTCATCCGGCAGTCGTACCAGCTTCTCGTTGTCGTACACCGCACCGGCGTGCAGGGCCAGCTGATCTTCAAAACCGTGCAGCAGATATCGGCGCTGTAACACCAGCAGGTCTTCGCGGAACGCCGCATAATCATCATCAATGGCCAGTGCCGGATCGAGCCGCAGATCGCGAAAATGGTGGCTGCGCTGCCAGGACAGAATCCAGCGGTTATCGTACTGATACAGTAACTGCCCTTCGCCCCAGTTCTGCTCCGTATCCCATCCTGCGGCGATGGAATAAAAATGCCGGTTCAGGGCATCGGTGCCGCTGGTCATAATCCCGGCAACGGCTGAATGGTCTTCCGCAACAAACCACGGGAACCAGTATTGTGGCGTCAGGCTCGACCATGGCTGATAATCCTGAGCGGCAGTCAGAGGCGGCGCGGCAGTGTCGGCAGATGGGAAATGCGGATAATCGTAACGTCCCTGATAATCGGCCACAGCAAATTCGCGCACTACTTGGGGTTGCTGCCGTGGTCCTGCCGCTGTCTGCGGCGGCAGCCATTTAAGCTGAAAGCCCTCGCGGGTATATTCCTGATACGCCACCGCGCCGTTCACAAATTGTGGATCAAAAGCGCCGCTGACCACGCTCGTCAGCTGCTCTACCTGACCTTTATCAGCATCAAGAATGTGCAGGTTATATACGCCATCGTAATCAGCGCTGAACAGCACCCGGTTATCCGGCAAAAACACCGGGGCATTCTCACTGGCACGGGTCTGCGTTAATGGTTGCCAGCTCAGGTCAGCTTCCGTCATCGGTGCCGGTAAGCCGGCACGCTGCAGATTCCAGCCCTGCTGTGGCTCCTTTATCGAAGCTACCACGAAGCGGCCGTCGGCGCTGACATCAAAGCCGCCAAGAACCTGCTGCGCTACACCCTGCCACAACAACTGAGTACGACCGTTAAGATCCAGCCACCAGAGTTCACTGATGCCTTGCACTTTGCGGCCGGCGAGCAGGTATTTCTCACCCGAATTACTGTGCACCCAACGTACTTTACGCAGCCGCATCTGTTTACTCAGACGCTGCCAGCCGTGATCTTTATGCCACAGAAAAATATCATTCAGCACCCGCCCTGAAGCGTAGGGAATGCGGCGTGACACAGCGAGTGTGCCGTCGGCTGACATATCCATATCCGTGATATTTTTTTCACAGCTGAGAACTTCTTTTTCTGCGGCTGAATATGTTGAGCGCTGCAGACAGGAGCGATCCATACCGTTATTACTGACCCACAACAGGCTCTGATCATCGGCGGTCATCACCATCCGGTACGCAGGCTCCTGCTCTATTGTCTGGCCTGATACCTGTTCCGCTTTTAACTCTGCCAGCTGCGGCTGAAACTGCTTATTCGTCCAGGCTTTGTAGTCATCCCACAAGGCATTAAAACCGCGGCCAAACGAACGTCGCGCGGTGCTGTTCTGCGAGATATAGGGAATCAGCCTGCGGCTGTAATTCCGCAGATAGTCAGACATATCGTCTTCACCATAATCGCTGGCGAGGTAATCCATAAAATAGCCACCGTACAGATAGGCTTTATTTGACGGCCAGTCATCCAGCGTCAGTACCGCTTCATCAAGATCATCCAGACCCTCACCATCGGCTTCCATACGCATCTGCATGGCGTAATAACTGCTGTCGAGGCGACCGTAGCCCAGACCTTTATCGGTTTCCTGATAAACCGCCAGACCTTCCTTAAACAGCGAGGGGGTAAAAATATGCGGGAAGAACAAATAGAAACGACCGAATATCCGACTGCCCGTTGCCGTCACGCCGGAGCGCATATCCATCTGCAGCGTATGCACATATTCATGGCGGATCAGACCGTGCAGCCAGTCATCCATATGCTCCAGTCCACTGACGTCTTCCGGCGGACTGGCAAATAAGCGGATCTGATTGTACGGCAGCGGCGTGGCCCAACCGTTCGACAGATCAAAATCATCGCTCAGTACCAGATGTGTCCGCTGTGCCGGTGCCTGAGTAAAAAATGGCACAAGTTCCTCGTGCACCTGCTCAGCAATGGCCAGCGCCCGCGCCGCCATGGCGTCGTAACCCGCCAGAAAATGAATTTCAAAATGGTCGCTGGTCTGTGTCAGCCACTGCTCGTCAGCCCGTTGCCAACCGACCGGGTCTGCTCTCAGCGCCGGGGAGAACACAGATGTCAGTGCCAGCAGCAAAGAGAATATCAGTGTCTGCACTGTCGTTAACCTCATCCTGGTCAGCAGCGTCTGCAGGGCGGAAAAGCACGCCATCGTTGTTCATCCTGTGAAATAAAGGGTTCAACATACTTAATCCGCCATATGACGACAAGATGACCGCCGTTCGCTTGCCGCCTGCCGGGCTGTGACATACAGTAGCGTAAGAGCAGGAAATGCTTCAGCAGGAGGGGAATATGCAATGGTCCGAGCACTATCAGCGTTATGCCCGTTATAATCGCTGGATCAACCGTAATTTACTGGATGCCAGCGAAACATTGCCACAAGCCACGATTACGCAGCCCTGCGGCCTGTTTTTCGGTTCGCTGAGCGGCAGCTGGAATCATTTGCTGGTCACAGATTTAATCTGGCTGCGGCGACTGAGTGGTATATTTCCGATTCTGGATGAACTCAGGCACCTGCCCCAGCCGCAATCCCTGGATCAGATTGTTTACCCAACCCTTGCCGCGCTGCGTCCGGTACGGGAACAGATTGATGACCTGTTGATCCGCTGGTGTGACCTGCTGCGTGCAGACGATGCCAACGATGTCATCGAATACACCAACAGTCGTGGCGAAGAGGTCAGCAAGCCTCTGAGCCTTATCCTGCAACACCTGTTTAATCATCAGACCCATCACAGGGGTCAGATAACCGCGGAGCTGAGCCGTCACAATGTCGATTATGGTATTACCGATCTGCTCTATACCCCTTTTGATTAAACCGGCGGGGAATAACAACCCGCGACACCACTGTTCAGCCGGCCACACGAAGAAAAAAAGAATAAAAACAAGACTGAATTCCGCAAGGAGACGGTGTGCTGAATCCCAATATATGGCGCAGCCAACAGCAGACATTTGACTGGCACGGACACAGAATCAGCTATCAGGATCAGGGCGATGGCCCGGTACTACTGCTGCTGCATGGCTTACCCGGCAGTAACTGGGTCTGGCATCTGCTGTGGCCTATGCTGTGTGGCCAGTTCCGCCTGATCGCACCGGATTTTCTTGGCTGTGGCGACTCGGACAAACCGGTTCCCTACGATTACCGTCTCGCAGATCAGGCCGCTATGCTGGACGCACTGCTGCGTCATCTGGGGTGGAGACCTATCAGATCATTGGCCATGATTACGGTGCAGCAGTCGCCTGGCAATTAACCTGTCGTCAGGCGCCTGCGCACACTGCAGCAGATCCGGCAACAGACCCCGTGATTGGAAATACATTGCCTGAGCAGCCGGGCGATGCGCAACAGCCGACAGTTTCAACACCTGAGAACATACCAGCAGACGGCCCTCAAGCGCTGTCCATGTCCTGGCTGTCACCGCGCATATCCGGCGATCACAGCGGATTTATCTGGCGTGAGCGCTGGCTCAGCGGCCCTTCCGGTCAGGTGATTTTCCGCCGTCTGATAAGTGAAGGTCTGTACGGCCGTTATCTGGAACGTCTCACTGGTCCGTTCTCACCCCTGACGCGCCAGCGCCTGCGTGACAGCTGGGAGCTGTTGTGCGCTCATCAGGGGCTCAATGCGTTACCACTGCTGCTGAATTACCGTTACGAAATGCCACAGCGCAGGGAGTGGCCACGCATGACCATCCCGCTGCCACTGCAGATCGTGTATGGCCAGTACGATCCGGTATGCCGTCGTCTGCCGGTCATCCCGCAGGTGAACTATCAATCCCTGCCCTGCGGCCATTATCCGCAGGAAGAAGCCCCCGAAGCTCTGGTCGCAGCCCTGCTGGCGTTCCACAGCGGCGAACAGAAATACCGTAATGGTGTTTTCTCCAACCTCAAAGCCGCTGACCAGCCCGGCTGAATAACAGCGCCGCTGCTTATACAGCCAACAGTTATACCGTCACGACTTATACCACCACAGCTTATACCGTCTGAAGCGCCCTGACTGAGCTTGGGAATATTCCCCCGCTGAGGTAAAGTCCCGCCTCCGCGTAAATCAGGTTGAACACAGCAATGACCATCGAACTCGACATTATCTACCAGGATGACTGCATGGTGGTCATTAACAAACCCAGTGGTCTGCTGGTACACCGCAGTGAAATTGATCGCCATGAAACCCGCTTCGCCCTGCAGCTGCTGCGTAATCAGCTGGGTCAGCGTGTTTACCCTGTGCACCGTCTGGATAAACCAACCTCAGGGGTACTCGCCTTTGCCCTGTCGCAGGAAATGGCCAGTCAGATCACCGACCTCTGGCGTCAGCGCACTGTTGAGAAAAAATACCTCGCCATCGTGCGTGGCTGGATGCCGGAATTCACCCACCTCGATTACGCTATGTCGCCGCCGGTGGATAAATACGCCAAACATGAAAAGAAGAAACCGGCCCAGGAAGCCATCACGGATTTCCGCACTCTGGCCCAGGTTGAGATTCCGGTGGCCGTGGATAAATACCCACAGTCACGCTATTCATTACTGGAATGTACGCCGCACACCGGGCGTAAACATCAGATCCGCCGTCACCTGAAACACCTCGCCCATCCCATCATTGGCGATGCGCGCTACGGCAAAGGCCGCCACAGCCGTTATTTCCGCGATCATCTTGATGCCCCACGTCTGCTGCTGCACGCCAGCCAGCTGACCGTGCAGCATCCAGTCAGCGGCGAAGAGCTGACCTTCACAGCCTCTCCTGACCGGATTATGCGCCAGCTGCTTGAGCGCTTCGGCTGGCTCGAAGCCCTGCCGGAAGGTCTGCACAGTTCGCTGTTGCAGGAACCCCATGCCTCGATGGATCTGTTCCTCAATATCAACAATGACCCTGAAGAAAACGAGGATTAAACGGCAAAAAAGTCTTCCACAGGGCGCAGATCCCTGTATTTCTGTGGTCTGCCAGTGGTTATTCACAATTTCTGTGGATAAATCTTTGGAAAACTTCTGTAAATACGCCCGAAATCCAGCATTTATGCGGCCTGTCGTCAGATTGGCTGAAATTGCACCATCTTTCTAAGTCCTTATTTTTCAGGCACTTAAAGACTTGTGTGAGGTTTCCTACAGGTCTTCGACTTTTGAATTTACGTTCAGAACATGACCAGAAAAATTGTGCATAACAACTCAGAGGCAAATCCGTCAAGGGATTATTTTTAAAAAATGTCCGCTTTTTTAGGGGTAGATCAAAGCATGTACAGTGCCTCTGACTCTGTCCACAGATTCTGTGGATAAATCTGTTAAAAAGTTATTTATATCTGCTCTGAATTACCATGTTTACTGTGCTTACGTTAAATTGGTTATTTTTTAACCAGTAAAAAATCCCTTATTTTTCAATAATTTATATCTTGCAAGCACTATCTTGTAATATTTCACGCCAGAATTGACGCAAATATGACGGGAATTTTGCAATGTGCATAACGCGCCTCAAACTGAACCATTACGACCCAAAACAGGGCTTTTTTGCGAATAAAGAAAAAGCCCGGGCAAAACAGGCGCCAGACTGTTAGCAAGCACTTACCGGCATTGATGTGGATAAGTGACTCTACGAAACAAGTATTAATTAAAATTCAACAGGTGAAAGGCTTCGACAGCCAGGGGCAGAAACATAAAAGCCCGCAGCGAAAACGCTGCGGGCTTAATCATCTTAAAACGGATCAGACGTCGGGAATCAGAGGATACCCATGCGGCGTGCCAGCTCATCTGCAGGCAGGTAACCCGGGAACAGACGACCGTCTTCCAGCACGATCGCTGGCGTACCGTTTACCCCCATGCTTTTACCCATATTGTACTCTTCGGCGATCGGTGCACCGCAGTCATTGCTGGCCGCAATCATATCGCCCATCTGCGACGACAGAGCATTGTACTGATCCTGCAACATCACAGCGCCGCCCTGACGCAGGCGCTGGCCCAGCACATTCAGCTCGCGCTGAGTGGTTTTCATGGTATTCATTGCCGCCTTGCGGTCATCCTGACACCAGACGTAATTGATCTTACGGTAGGAGTCAGTCAGCTGGCCTGTCTGCGGATTCTTGATTCCGGCACGCGGAAACGCCAGATAGCGCACGGTAATGCCCAGTTCGTTGAGGCGCGGGACCTCCTGATGCAGTTTCTGACAATAGCCGCAGTCGATATCCGTGAAGACATTGATCAGACCTTTCTGCTCGCCCTTAGCTTCAAACACAACGGTCTGATTGTTACCCAACGCCGCCATTTCTGCCGCACGGGTCGGGTTATGGCGGTTTTGCGTCACGTTCTCCGCTCCGGCTGCACCGAACTCGTACAGTTCATCGCGGTACAGAAAGTGACTCAGATCCGGCGTCATGTGCATCACAGTGCCGTCAGTTAGGATAACTTCGAGAATCTGACCACCGGCCAGCGGCGCAACTTCGCTCACTTCCAGGCGTGGACCAAATGCAGACACCAGTTTGGTCTGTGCCTGCGCTTTCAGTGACTGAGTTCCGCTGACAGAAGCGGACTTGATTGCCGCCTCATCTGCGTGAACCATGCCCAGTGGCAGGCTCATCATCAGACCAACAGTGGCAGCAAGCAGAGATTTTTTCATTGGGATTTCCTTTATGGATTACCTTAATACGGGTATCTGCGCGTGTATTCTTCGCGCCACAGGGCCAATGTTTCAGTAGCAGCAGATACAGAATTCTGTTCGCCGCATACCCTTTCAAATGCAGACCATGCTGTCAAGAAAAGCGGCGGCAACAGGCGACCAAAGGTAGGATATTAGCGCCTGAATGTGACCTTCAGATAACGACCGGTTCAATAATACAGCGACTGGCCTGAACGTGAGCCATAAAAACGGGCATAAAAAAACGGGCATAAAGCCCGTTTTTCGTTACGCGTATAAAGAGAAGGATTAAACCTTTTCTTTGATACGTGCAGACTTACCGCTACGCTCACGCAGGTAGTAGAGTTTAGCCTGACGAACGTCACCACGACGTTTCACTTCAATGCTGTCTACGGTTGGGCTGTGAGTCTGGAAAGTACGCTCAACGCCAACGCCGTGAGAGATTTTACGCACGGTGAAAGCAGAGTTCAGACCACGGTTACGTTTACCGATAACCACACCTTCGAACGCCTGCAGACGCTCACGGGTACCTTCTTTTACTTTTACCTGTACAACGATGGTGTCGCCTGGGGCAAACGCTGGTACAGATTCTTTCAGCTGTGCGTTTTCGATCTGCTGAATGATTGTGTTTTTGTTGCTCATTCTATGCTCCTTAACAGTCTGCGGAGTCTTCATTCTCACGCAGGTATTCTGTCAATAACCTTTGTTGCTCGTTAGTCAGTTCCAGTGCATCCAGAAGGTCCGGTCTGCGCTGCCAGGTTCTGCCCAGTGACTGCTTAAGCCGCCACTGACGGATCTTTTCATGGTTGCCGCTCAACAGTACCTCAGGTACTGCCTGCCCTTCGTAAACTTCCGGGCGTGTGTAGTGTGGACAATCCAGCAGGCCATCCATAAAGGAGTCCTGTTGTGCCGACTGTTCGTGGCCCAGAACACCGGGCACCAGCCGGATCACAGCATCCATCAGAGTCATGGCAGCCAGTTCACCACCACTCAGTACAAAATCACCAAGAGACCACTCTTCGTCGATTTCGCGCTGAATCAGACGCTCATCAATGCCTTCGTATCGTCCTGCCACCAGAATCAGTTTGTCGCACTGAGCAAGCTCAAGTACGCCCTGCTGATCCAGCTTACGGCCCTGCGGTGACAGATAAATCACCTTAGCGCCTTCTCCGGCCGCGGCTTTCGCTGCGTGAATGGCATCCTGCAAAGGCTGAATTTTCATCAGCATGCCGGGGCCACCGCCGTAGGGACGATCGTCCACTGTCTGGTAGTTATCATGGGTGAAGTCCCGGGGATTCCAGCACTCAACCGTAATCTTTTCCTGTTTCACCGCACGTCCGCTGACACCAAATTCAGTCAGCGACCGGAACATCTCCGGAAACAGGGAAATAACACCAAACCACATAATTACAGCAACACCGGATTAAAAATCCGGATCCCAGTCCACCTGAATTTCACTGCCATCCAGGTCAACCTCAAGAACAATCGAATCGGCATAAGGAATCAGTCGCTGACGTTTGTCGACGCTGCCTTCGCAGCTGTTGACCGTCATCACCTGGTTACCACCACCGGATTCGAACAGTTCTTTTACCTGGCCCAGCAATACACCTTCGGTTGTAACAACCTTCAGGCCTTCGAGCTGGAACCAATAATATTCATCTTCTTCGGGCTCTGGTAACTCGCTGGTCAACACACCGATTTCAACCTGGCGTAAAGCCAGCGCTGCATCACGGTCTGTTATGCCTTCAAGAGCTACCGCAATCCCTTTCGTCTGGAGCTTGCTGTCTGTCAGTCTGTATGTACGCCACTGTCCGTCAATTTTTAACAGCCAGTTTCTGTACTCCAGAATATTGGTCATCGGATCGGTATAGGAATGCACCTTCACCCAGCCTTTGATACCAAACGCGGTGGTGATTTTACCCAGAACGGATACGTCCTGATCTGCCACCTGTTCTGCCAACATCAAATCTCCGTTAACTGCCAATTAAGCCTGAGCTTTTTTGACGTCTTTCAGGATTTTGGCTACACGGTCAGTAGGCTGTGCACCTTTACCCAGCCAATACTCAACGCGTTCCATATCAACACGCAGAGGCTCTTCCTGGCCACGAGCAACAGGGTTGAAGAACCCGACACGCTCGATAAAGCGACCGTCGCGAGGAGCGCGCGCATCAGCTACGTTAATGTGATAAAAAGGACGTTTTTTAGAGCCACCACGGGCTAAACGGATTACTACCATAAATTCAGATCACTCCGATCGTTTTATCAGGTGACAGGTTTTGGGATCGCCTGCCGTTAATCATCCTGTGTACCCCAAACCCGCTGTAAAGCGGCTTCCAGATACACTGGGCCTATTAAAAGGGCGCGTAGTGTATAAAATCTACCCTGCAGAAACAACCGCTTTTTTACCCTGACAACCCGGCCGCATGGCGCGCCATCGCTGGGCTTATGCATATCACCGGCTAAAGCCGCCGCAACATCAGCTGCTGCATCACAAATCCGCTGTCCAGTGCTGATAATCCGTGGCATGTACCCGACGATTGCGGGTGCGCAGCAGGTTGCGGTCGACCTTACTGTTGTGCCGGCGATCCACGGGCATCACAGTAATACGGTAGATATCCAGCGCTTCTATTCCCAGCACCTTTAATATAGGCGTCAGACGACCGAGCATTTCATCGAGCGGCTCATCACATACCAGATACAGGCGCATGTTATCTGCGCCCTCCTGAATCAGCGCACTGCGCGTAACGCCAGGCAGCTTGTCGATCTGTTTTTCAAAGATGTAGGGATGAATGACCTGGCGGTTGGCATACACCAGATCCTTAATGCGCCCGGTAAGCCACAACTGCCCCTGATCATCGAGATAGCCGGTGTCTCCGGTACGGTGCCAGACACTGGCCAACGCCGGCGCGGCAGAACGCGGAATCTTGTGCTCCATGGCCGCCGCCGGGTTATTCACATAACGCCCCAGCACGTGGGCACCGGCCACCAGAATTTCACCAATGTCACCGGTATGACACAGGTTACGCTCAACATCCGCCTCACTGAGGTTACGCTCCTCCAGCGCATGACATACCACCAGCTCGCTCCCCGCCACCGGCCTGCCGACCAGATATCCCGGCTCTGCAGCACTGCGCAGATAATCGCTGATAGCCATAGCGGTCACAGGTTCAGCTTCGGTAGCACCATAGACGATGCGGCCATCCGCCAATGGGAAGCGTATGTTCAGCCGCCCGGCCAGCGCACTGCTGACCACCGCCCGGCTGAGCATGATGCCGTCGATTTCCGGAATCCGGATATTATTGGCTTCCATACCATCGCACAGTGCCGCAAAAAACGCCGGCGCTCCCCAGATATGGGTGACCTGATTGGCCGCCAGCTGCTGCAGTACTTTCATCGCCTGTTTGCGGCTGAACTGCCCCGGGCAGGCGAAATCGATATCCGGCAGCACGGTGGTCAGTCCGGCACTGAGGTTATGCAACACCAGTAAAGGAAAGCAGCTGCACACCACCTCTCCTGCCGGCAGCGGCCAGAACCGCTCCATCGCCAGATGCAGCTGCTGCAGACTGCCATGGGTGCGGTCTGCGCCCATCGGAATGCCGCGGTTTTCCGAGGTAAACGAAATGATGCCGTGAGCCTCCGCAGGGCAGGCTTCAGCCACCAGCTTTCTGCTTCCTTCATCCCGGGCCAGTCGCGCCATTTTTACCGGCAACGCCACCACACCGGGAAACGGACCATCAATACTGAGACGCTGGCACTGCTTCAGCTCGGGCACCAGCCAGTGCCAGCGCAACGCCCGGCGCAGACCAATAATGGCGACCGCTGACGAGCCTTCCAGTACATAGCGGATATGATGTCTGGGCATGCTAACGTCGATGTACACGGGCACCAGTCCCATGCCTAACAGGCTGATGGTGATGGCATAGGTATGCAGCCCCGGCTGCAATGCCATCACCACCCGGTCGCCCCGGCAGAAGCCTTGTTTCTGCCAGTACTGCTGCCAGAAAGCGGCTTCAGCTGCCAGCTGACGATAACTGAGCCGGACTTCGTGGTGACCTTCCATGGCAGACAGCGCCGTGCGTTCCGGCGAATCTTCACCCCAACCCAGGAAACGGCTGATGAAATTACCGTCCGGACTGTTGCCGTCCAATCCATTACCGGGCATCGCGGAACCCTGATTAGCCTGCGTCATAATCTGTTATGCCTCTGTACGGAGAGAAAACAGAAGCAGCTCAGCTACGGAATACGCGGCAGATGCCGGTGCTTCTGACACCTGTTTTCTCATCCTTTATTCTGACTTCGGTTTCAACTGCTTTAACTATAGAAGGGAGAAATACCAGTTGTCAGCCAGCTCAGAACGAATGGCCTGATTTCCAGTATCTGCGCTCCAGCACCTGAAGCCGGCGATTTCGTGTGCGCAGCACAACCCGGTCAATTTTACTGTGGTGGCGTGCATCCATTGGCATCAGCAGGACACGGTAAAGCTGAACCCGATGCAGGCCGGCCTGATCCAGAATAAGCGCTATCTGCGGCAGCAGGCGCAGCAGCGGTTCATCACTGTGCAGATACAGACGCGGCGTCTTACCGCCACTTTGCACCAGCGCACTGCGCACAATGCCAGCGATCTGATCCAGCTGCTTTTCCATCACTAACGGCTGAATGATCCGCTCATCCAGATAAATCTGATCACGCACACGCCCGGTCAGCCACAGGCGTCCTTGCTGATCCAGATAGCCGGTATCCCCGGTACGGTGCCATACCGGCGCTTTGCGGCAATCACGGGGGATGGTGTTTTCACGGTCGGCTATGGGGTCAGCGGCATAGCCGCGCAGTATATGTGCACCGGATATCAGGATTTCGCCGGTTTCAGCCTGCTGACATTCGCTGTAAATCATATCGGTTGCGCTGGCATCCGCCGGTGGCAGAAAGCGGCAGACCATCAGTTCAGCGCCGGCCAGAGGCGCGCCGGCGAGGTAGCCTGCACCATCATACTCACGCAGATAGCCATCCACCGGCACGGCGCAGACAGGCTCGGCCTCAGCGGAACCATAAGCCACCACGATTCTGGCAACCGGAAAACAGTCGCGTAACGCCAGTGCCAGCGGGCGACTGACGGTTGCGCCGGTGACCACCAGACTGCGAACCGCGGCAATGCGCTTCTGCTGCTGTTGCAGGTAGGCGCACAACACAGTGAAAAAAGCCGGTACCGCTGACAGACGGCTGACCTGGTGCTGCTCCAGCTGCTGCGTCAGCCGTCCGGCGTCAGCATGAGTGAGCAGCCCTGCATAGCCGGATTCCGGCGCAGGCATCACCGACGTCATACCGCAGCAAAGGTTATGCAGAACCGTCAGGGGAAAACCGGGGCGATCGACCTCACCATCACGGTGAGGCCAGGCAGAGCGCATGGCCAGATACTGCTGATGCAGAATGCTGTGGTTGCGACTGACGGCTTTAGGCTGACCATTCACGCCGGAAGAAAAAGAAATCAGGCAAGGTGCTTCATCATCGACCGCCGCCACATCAAACACCGCAGGACTGTGCCGGCGTGATGCCTGTGCAGCGGCCAACGGCATTCTGACGGTACCGGCAACATTCCCCTGCAGGCAGAAACGACGGCAGTTACGGAATTCCGGCAGCAGCCAGTGCCAGCGCAACGCCTGCGCTCCGCCGACGACGGCCGCCGGACGCAGACGGCTGAGCGTGTGGCGCACGGTGCTCAGATTCATCCACGGCTCAGCCATAATAGCCACCAGCCCACAGCCCAACAGGCTGAGCAGAATCGCATACAGGTGGGCGTCCGCCGGCAAAGCGACAAACACCCGGTCCCCCGGGGTCAGCCCCTGACGCCGCCAGAAGACTTGCCAGAAGCCTGCTTCGGCAGCTAATTCTTCATAAGTCAGTGTACAACCGCTATGGCTGTATTTGTGCTGAGCAGGAAGTATCAGGGCGGCCCGCCCGGGGTGGCTGCGCCTGCCGGCATCAAACAGTCCGGCGACATTGGTTACGGCTGCATTGGCTACCGCTGAATTGGTTACCGGGGCATCTCTGCCCCATGCCTCTTCGCTCCTGCTCTGCATAAATAGTGCATCCTGCGCTGGGGTATATCGGTTATGGGCCCTGATCCGGGTCAGTCTTATTCATAAATAATCAGCTGCGGCTTGCAGACCACTTACAAACGGCGGTCAGAACCATATCAGTGACATTGGTGTGAGCGGCTTATGGCAACAACGACCTTTTCAGCCCGGGTAAAATGTGCTTCAAACGGCACTCACTGTCCTGCTTTCGACGTATCAGCCGACGTTCCTGAGAGTTGCGGGATACACGTATACACAGCCCACAAACAAACCGTTACATTTGCCGCGATAATACCCGTCCGTATGCACGTTCACCATGCAAATGGCGAATAATAACCAGAACTTTCGTTCCATATTGCTATGCACGGGATATTTCTGACAAAGAGCTGTTTTTCAGAACAGACAGTTTCATAAGACGATAGTCGTACGGTTGGCCCGCTTTTACCTAAAGTATTCCGGCTATCATGTGCGACCAGCTGAGCAGGCACCCCCTCCCGCCCAATAACGGGCCTGCCCAAACTGATTAAATCAAGTCTGCTGAAAATCCTTTTTCTCAGAACCCGTCGCTGCGAAAGCACGACACGAACAACAGGCAGCAGGTCTGATAAATGACAGGTAACGAATTGAATGGGGCAGGCATACAATGGCGGCCACCTGAGGATACCCTCCGTGTCGACCGGAACACGTGCATCAGCACCTGTGCCGGATTAAGCGGCAACGAAAGGCAACCCTGACCTTTATCAGCCCCAAAACCTCTGTGCTTAATCAGTCAGAGCAGGTATCAACGGCCGGATAACAGGCTGACCTGCAAAAACTTCATTCTGGAGATAATTATGAGCGGTATATCCCGTATTCAGTGCCCGGTACTGCGCGACCGAGTTATGACAGCCGAAGAAGCAGCCGAGCTGATTCCAAACGGTGCGACTGTTGGTATGAGTGGTTTCACCGGTGCCGGCTATCCTAAAGCGATTCCTGGCGCTCTGGCTAAACGTATTGGCAAGATCAATGAGACTGGCGGTCGTTTCCGTATCAACGTCTGGACCGGTGCCTCGACTGCTCCGGAACTGGACGGTGCACTGGCCGAAGTAGACGGTATTGAAATGCGTCTGCCATTCCAGACCGACCCTATCTGCCGTAACCGCATCAACGATGGCCGCATGGACTACGTTGACTATCACCTGTCTGAAGTATCTCAGTACGCATGGTCCGGTTTCCTGGGCAAAATGAATCTGGCTGTGATTGAAGTTGCCGGCATCCGTGAAGACGGCAGTCTGATTCCTTCATCTTCTATTGGTAACAACAAAACCTGGATCGAGCAGGCCGACAAAGTCCTGCTGGAAGTAAACTCCGCGCAGAACATCCGCATGGAAGGTATGCACGACGTGTATTACGGCACAGCGTTACCGCCAAACCGTAAACCTATCATGCTGACCAACCCGTCTGACCGTATCGGTGAAGAGTACCTGCACTGCCCGATTGATAAAGTAATCGGCGTGGTTGAGACCAATGCACCTGACCGTAATTCGCCGTTCAAAGCCCCTGATGAAGTGTCCAAGAAAATCGCCGGCCACATCATGGATTTCTTTGACCGTGAAATCGAAGCCGGTCGTCTGCCAAAAGAGCTACTGCCGATTCAGTCCGGTGTAGGTAACATCCCGAACGCCGTACTGGAAGGTCTTGACGAAGGTCCATATAAAAACCTGACGTCTTACACCGAAGTAATTCAGGACGGCATGCTGAAAATGCTGAAGTCCGGCACGCTGAGCATTGCTTCAGCAACGGCTTTCTCACTGAGCCCGGACGGTATTAAAGAGTTCGATGAAAATATCGAACTGTACCGCGACAAAATCATTCTGCGTCAGCAGGATCTGAGTAACCATCCGGAAGTTATCCGTCGTCTGGGGATTATTGCCATGAACGGTCTGCTGGAAGCAGACATTTACGGCAACGTAAACTCCACCCACCTGATGGGTACCCGTATGATGAATGGTATCGGTGGGTCCGGTGACTTTGCGCGTAACGGTTATCTGTCTATTTTCGTGACGCCATCACTGGCAAAAGATGGTGCAATTTCTGCCATCGTGCCAATGGTTTCTCACGTCGACCACACCGAGCACGATGTAAAAATCATCGTAACCGAACAGGGTCTGGCTGACCTGCGTGGCCTGTCTCCGCGTAAACGTGCGAAGGTGATTATCGAGAACTGTGCTCACCCGGATTACCGTGACGAGCTGATGAGTTATTTTGAACGCGCGTGCAACAGTGGTCGTGGTATGCATACACCACACCTGCTGGATGAAGCATTAAGCTGGCACCAGCGTTTCGAAGAAACAGGCACCATGAAAAAATCCTGATAAAGGATTAAAAATATCACCGGCCTACGTATTAATACCGAATATTAAATCGCGTTATTGATATAGCCGGTGATATTTATTTGATTTAGCTCAATGGTAAGACCTATTTAAATTCATATTCCCTTATGAATTAAACCTTTTCGTCGCATTGCCCCCTTTTGCTCACCAGGACTTATGGAGCCTCAGGGGGCTTTTTTCTTTTTTTGTTAATAATTCTGCGTTAATTTAATCACTTACTCCTGTTTCAGGATCAGTTACGCATAAAATGTCCATATCTGGCGCTGCAATTCTACTAACGGATCAAAATATCCTGATCTGATCACTTGTTGCTTAGCCAATACAGGAATACTCTTATGCCAGAATCCGTTAAAGGGATCTGAGAGCGAAATAACTCTCAACAATCGTCTTATTTAAGCAACCAACCGATGAAGAGAACCGGCCGCCGGATCAGCACCTGGTTTTTGCCTGTGTGTACGAACGCGGTCAGATCGCAGAGGATCTCCGCATGTCGCACATCGAAACGTTTTATGAAGTAATGCGCCGCCAGGGTATTACCCGCCGCAGCTTCATGAAATATTGCAGCCTGACAGCTGCCGCTCTGGGCTTAAGCCCTGCCTACGTTCCCCAAATTGCCAATGCCATGGAAAATAAACCCAGAACGCCTGTTCTCTGGTTACATGGTCTTGAGTGCACCTGTTGTTCAGAATCCTTTATCCGTTCTGCGCATCCGCTGGTTAAAGACGTTGTACTTTCTATGTTGTCACTGGATTACGATGACACACTGATGGCCGCCGCCGGACATCAGGCCGAAGCCGCACTGGAAGACACCATCCAGAAATACAAAGGCGAATACATTCTCGCAGTGGAAGGTAACCCACCACTGAACGAAGACGGTATGTTCTGCATTATTGGCGGTAAGCCATTTGTTGATCAGTTAAAACATGCAGCAAAACACGCCAAAGCCATTATCGCCTGGGGCTCCTGCGCCAGCTGGGGTTGTGTACAGGCAGCGCGTCCGAACCCAACTCAGGCCACACCCATTCATAAAGTAATTACCGACAAACCGATTATTAAAGTACCGGGTTGTCCGCCGATTGCAGAAGTTATGACCGGCGTAATTACCTATATGCTGACCTTCGGTAAATTACCGGAACTGGACCGTCAGGGCCGTCCGAAAATGTTTTATGGCCAGCGTATTCACGACAAATGCTACCGTCGTCCACATTTCGATGCCGGCCAGTTCGTGGAAGAATGGGATGACGAGTTTGCCCGTAAAGGTTACTGCTTATACAAAGTCGGCTGTAAAGGCCCGACCACCTACAACGCCTGTTCTACAGTGCGCTGGAACGAAGGTACTTCATTCCCTATTCAGGCAGGTCATGGTTGTATCGGCTGTTCTGAAGATGGTTTCTGGGACAAAGGTTCTTTCTATAACCGCCTGACCGATATTCACCAGTTTGGTATTGAGAAAAATGCCGACGAAATCGGTACTGCAGTTGCCGGTGGTGTCGGTGCAGCCATTGCTGCCCATGCCGCCGTCAGCGCCATTAAACGACTGTCCAGTAAAAACGATTCTGAGGATACCTCTGCATGAACATCCCGCTGAACGCCAGCCAGCTCGACAATAATGGCCGCCGCGTGGTGGTCGATCCGGTAACCCGGATTGAAGGTCACATGCGCTGCGAAGTAAACGTCGACAGCGACAATATTATCCGTAACGCCGTTTCTACCGGCACAATGTGGCGTGGTCTGGAAGTGATTCTGAAAGGCCGTGATCCACGTGATGCCTGGGCGTTCGTTGAACGTATCTGTGGTGTCTGTACCGGTACTCATGCACTGACGTCCTGTCGTGCAGTGGAAGACGCACTGGATATTCAGATTCCGTACAATGCCCACCTGATCCGCCATCTGATGGATAAAACCCTGATGGCCCACGATCACATTGTGCACTTTTATCATCTGCACGCGCTCGACTGGGTTAACCCGGTCAATGCGTTAAAAGCCGATCCGCGTAAAACTTCTGAGCTGCAGAAAATTGTTTCCCCGGCGCATCCGAAATCCAGCCCGGGCTATTTCCGCGATATTCAGAACCGTCTGAAAAAATTCGTTGCCAGTGGTCAGCTGGGTCTGTTTAAAAACGGTTACTGGGATAACCCGGCGTATAAATTATCGCCGGAAGCCGATCTGATGGCAGTGACGCATTATCTGGAAGCACTCGACCTGCAGAAAGAAATTGTAAAAATTCACACCATCTTTGGTGGTAAAAACCCGCACCCGAATTATCTGGTGGGCGGTGTTGCCTGTGCCATTAACCTGGATGACGTTGGCGCATCCGGTGCTCCGGTGAATATGGTCAGCCTGAACTTTGTGCTGCAGCGCATTAAAGAAACTCAGGAATTCACTAAAAACGTTTACCTGCCGGACGTTATGGCGATTGGCGGTCTGTACAAAGACTGGCTGTACGGTGGTGGTCTGGCCAGCGAAAACGTATTGGCTTACGGTACTTACGCACAAACCCCTTACGACAGCTCCACTCACATGCTGCCTGGCGGCGCGATTGTGAACGGCAACTGGAACGAAGTTCTGCCAGTAGATGTGCGTAATCCGGATGAAATTCAGGAGTTTGTTGATCACTCCTGGTACCGCTACGCCAACGGCGCCAAAGGTCTGCACCCATGGTACGGTGAAACTGAACCGGACTTTACTCTGGGGCCGAACACCAAAGGCAGCAAAACCGATATTAAAGAGCTGGATGAAGCGCATAAATACAGCTGGATTAAAGCACCACGCTGGAATGGCCACGCTATGGAAGTGGGTCCACTGGCGCGTTACATCATTGCTTACGCATCCGGTCAGGAAGCGGTTAAGGAGCAGGTGGATAAATCTCTGGCGACCTTTAACCAGAACACAGGCCTGGATCTGGGTCTGAAGCAGTTCCTGCCATCAACCATCGGCCGTACTCTGGCCCGTGCGCTGGAATGCGATCTGGTAGTGGACTCCATGATTGATGACTGGCATGCGCTGGTTAACAACATTAAAGCCGGTGATTCTTCCACCGCTAACGTGGAAAAATGGGATCCGAAAAACTGGCCGAAAGAAGCCAAAGGTGTGGGCACCAACGAAGCACCGCGCGGCGCTCTGGGTCACTGGATTAAAATCAAAGACGGCAAGATTGAAAACTATCAGGCCATCGTACCGACTACCTGGAACGGTTCTCCCCGTGACAGCGACGGTAATATCGGTGCCTATGAAGCCTCTCTGCTCAACACGCCGATGGAGCGTCCGGAAGAACCGGTGGAAATTCTGCGCACCCTGCACAGTTTCGACCCATGTCTGGCCTGCTCTACCCACGTGATGTCAGAAGACGGTGAAGAAATGACACGGGTTAAAATCCGTTAACAGGAGGCGGCTATGTCTGAACAAAGTGTAAAAGCCGAAGAGGCTACTGAACAGGCTGCAACGCTTCCGGCAGCAGGCAGCGGCGAGCAACAGCTGGTCCGCCGCCAGACCGCCGTCTATGTTTATGAAGCACCACTGCGCCTGTGGCACTGGGTCACCGTGGCCTGCATTACCGTGCTGTGTGTTACCGGTTATTTTATCGGTTCTCCGCTGCCGACCATGCCAGGCGAAGCCAGTGACAGCTTCCTGATGGGCTATATCCGTTTTGCACATTTTGCCGCCGGTTACGTCGTTACCATCACTTTTATTGGCCGCATTTACTGGGCCTTTGTCGGTAACAGTCACGCCCGTGAGCTGTTTATTTTACCGATCACGAAAAAGGCCTGGTACAAAGAACTGTGGCACGAAATGCGCTGGTATATGTTTCTGGAAAAAACCCCGAAAAAATACATTGGCCACAACCCCATGGGGCAAAGTGCCATGTTCGTATTTTTCGTGCTCGGCCTGACCTTTATGATTTTCACCGGCTTCGCGCTGTATGGTGAAGGTCTGGGTTACGACAGCTGGGCCAGCCAGATGTTTGGCTGGGTTATTCCACTGATGGGCGCCAGCCAGGATGTGCACACATGGCACCACCTGGGTATGTGGTACATCATTCTGTTTATCATGTCCCACATTTACGTGGCCGTGCGTGAAGACATTATGTCCCGTCAATCGCTGATCTCCACCATGGTGGGTGGCTGGCGTATGTTTAAAGACGACCGTCCGGACTGAGTATGACAAAGCGTTTTTTATTACTTGGTATCGGCAATGTGCTGTGGGCAGACGAAGGCTTCGGCGTTCGCTGTCTGGAGCACATCAGTCAGCATTATGCATTTCCCACCAATGTCAGTCTGCTGGACGGCGGCACCCAGGGTATCTACCTGCTGCAGCACGTGCAGGACACTGACGTTCTGGTGGTGTTTGATGCCATTGATTACGGCCTTGAACCCGGCACCCTGAAACTGGTGCGCGATGACGAAGTGCCGAAATACATGGGGGCGAAAAAAATGAGTCTGCATCAGACCGGCTTTCAGGAAGTGCTGGCCATGAGCGAATTTACCGGACACTACCCGGAAGAAATTCTGCTGATTGGCGCACAACCGGAAATGCTGGAAGATTTTGGCGGCAGCCTGACCGACGTGGTACGCCAGCAGATTGAACCAGCAGTTCAGATCGCCCTTAATTTTCTCGCTGAACGTGGCATCACGCCGTTGGCAGAGGGAACCACTGATGCGTCAGTAGCGTCTATTTCACCGGAACTGGCCATGCATGAATACGAAAGTGGCCGCCCTTCCGAAGAAGCTGCCTTTCGTTTTGGTGATGCGCGCTTTATTCCGGCTGCGGAGAAAAACGTCTGATGTGTGTTGGTATCCCAATGCAGGTCATCAAAGCTGAGAACGACAAAGGCATCGCCTGGTGTCGTTCCTGGCTGACGCCGCAGACTGAACACGATACAACTCAACAACCCGAAATGGTCGATACCCGTCTGGTTGGCGAGGCTGATGAAGGCAGCTGGTTACTGGTATTTCTTGGCGCTGCCCGGGAAATCATCAGCGCCGAGCGTGCCCGTCAGACCGGCCAGGCATTACAGGCCTTACAACAGATCGGCAGCGGTGATACCTCAGGCCTTGATGCCCTGTTTGCCGATCTCGACCGGGAACCCCAACTGCCGCCCCACCTGCGCGCGGCAGCTACTGGAGAATAATCCGTTATGTCCCATCCATTAATCGGGCGTTTGCTGAACGATTTTGGTTATCCATTGCTGGATCAGACAAACCTGACTGAATTCCTTGCAGAGAATGAATTCAGCGTGCTGTTTTTTACCGATGATCCGGCGCGCAACAAAGAGACACCGGATGTCGCTGTGGTACTGCCCGAATTAGTTACCCGGTTTCCACAGCTGAAGGCCGCAGTCATTGACCGCAGCTGCGAAAAACAATTGCAGGGCACCTTTGGCTTTGCGGTATGGCCGGCACTGGTGTTTATGAAAGGTCAGGATTATCTGGGCAATATTATCCGCATTCAGAACTGGGATGATTACTGCAACATGATTCCGGAAATTCTGCAGCGTAAACCACAGACCCTGAACCTGAATTCACTGCAAGGGGAGGCCAGCTGATGAGCGGCGATATTCCACTGTTTGATCTGGCCAAAGGTGCGGTTCCGTCTCAGGCGGGTGTCGCCCAGGTCGGCCCCGGCTCCCAGGGCGAAGATGGTCTGCGTTATATGCGTATGCCGACGGAAATGGATACCTTTGAAATTCCCGAGTTGCCGGAAGCACAGGAACTGGCCATGTACCCCGAGGTCGGCCAGATTCTGCTCGATCTGCAGAGCTCTCTGGAAAAAGGCGCAGCCAATTTAAGCGGTGCTATGAGCTGTGCGCGTATTAATCTCGATCATCTGAGCAACGATGCCTGCGCCCTGCTGTATCAGACACTGGGAGAAGGTGAAGTTGCGGCCCGCATCGAACACGCTGGCCTCAACGTCCGGGTTCAGGAAAGTGTACTGGCTGGCGTGTGGTGGCTGCAGCAACTCGATGCCGATAAAAAAGTCGCGCACCAGTGGCTGGAAGTCGGGGCTGTACCGGATTGTCTTTTAACCGACAGCTTCCCGTTCAGCAGTGATTACGTTATGCCGGAAGTTCCGGCTGGTCTGCTGAACGCGGCCCCGGTATTACTGGAACTGCTGGAAAAAGCCAAAGAGCATCAGCAGCGTCCGTTTACCGAACCTCACGTCATCAATTTCTCTCTGCTGCCGTTCAGCGAAGAAGACCATGCATACCTGGGCAATACCCTGAGCCATGGCGGCGCGGTGATTCTGTCACGGGGTTACGGTAACTGCCGTATTACCAGTTGTGCGGTTCCGGGGATCTGGCGGGTACAATACTTTAACAGCACCGATCAGCTGATCCTTGATACCATCGAGATCATCAGCATTCCGCACGCCGCCTGTGCCGCGCGTGAAGATCTGGAAGACTCAGCCGAACGGTTACACGAAATTTACCAAGCCATGATGGCCGACTGAACAGGGTAAACATCATGACGAATCCCGATAAAATGTTTGAAGGCAGCTATATGGGCGACAACAGTCAGCTCAGTGACGACGCTGTTCTTGAATGCAAAATCTGCTGGTATCAGTATCACCCGGAAGAAGGTGACAGTGATCAGCATATTGTTCCCGGTACACCATTCAGCCAGTTACCGGACAGCTGGCGCTGTCCGCAATGTGAAGGCGAACGGGATCAGTTTATGGTGGTAAATGACCACTGAGGTAAAGCACTCTGCAGCTGACATGAAAGAACGCATTGAGCGTTTTTATCAGGACGCCGCAACCCGTATGCAGGATCTGCCAATGTACAACCCTGCCCTGTCCGTCGAAGTTATCGGCTGGCAGGCGCTTAACACCCACAGCGGTGTAACCAGCGGAAATCAGGAACTGTCAGGGCAGCAGAATGATCATACTGACGACAATCAGCGCGATAAAAAACCACAGGCCGCAGAACAACAAAAGCAACAACCAATACAAAAACAACAGAGCCTGAATGAGCAGCAAACCCCTTGGTTTGGCATAGTAATTACGCCCTGGTCCATGCTTTTGTGGGCCAGACCGGGGGCTCAGGTCAATGCCGTAAAAGGCAGTGACTGGTGTTTAAATTTACCCGCTGGTGAATGCATTCTGACTCATGCATACGCAGAAGAAACCGGAGCGTACGCCAGCACCAGCCTGATATCCCTGATGACGGATATTCCCTCTCAGGACGATGCCCGAACCATAGCTCAGGAAATTCTGCACACCTTGCTGGAAGCACCGCAATCGGCAAAGGACTCTGCGCAGGCCGGCCCCTCTTCCGCTGACTATGAGAGTGCGGAAAGTGACGCCGGAATCCGATCAATCAGCAAACAGCAGAAACCCGTTATGGTCTCACGCCGAGGCTTTTTAACCGGGTTACGCTCGGGCAGAAAAAATGACTCTTAAAATCAACGTAAGCTATCTCGACGGCAATATAAACGATCTGAGCACCGGACTTGAACGCTCCGGCGATGCAGTGGGTAAATGGCTGCAGCAACAAACCACAGAAGAAGCACTGGCGGCGATTCCCACTGTATTCAGTATCTGCGGCCGCTCCCATGATGTCGCCGCGCGTCTGGCGCTGGGTGAGCTGACCGATACCGACGCCGCGCAACAACTGGCACATAAAGCCGTCATCGAATCCATCCGTGAATATGTGATCCGTCTGCTGCAACACTGGGACTATCCAATTGACCGGGCCGCACTCGGTCAATGGATGCAGGCCGTTAACGAAGACACTCTGACACCGGCAGACCTGGCGCGTCAGGTTCAGGCGCTGTTACCGGATGCCCAGCAGACCGCAGACTGGCTGAGTAATATTCAGCAGATCTGGCAACGTCAGTTCGGCAACGTGCAGTTCAACACAGAACAGACAAACAAAGAACAGTTACAGACGTATTTTCAATGGTCGCCTCAGGCCCCCGGTGCCGATGTCAATTTTTACGCCGGCACAGGCGCTGATGTATTGGCCAGTCACAACAGTACTCTGGATCAGGTACTGGCCGAAGTGATCCGTCAGATGCTCAGTGATATGAATTATCTGATTGGCCGCCTGACTGGTGAAATGACCGGTTACGCTCTGATTCAGCATTGCCTGCGTGAGGACGAACAGGGCCAGCACAGTGAAGGCTGGGTACGTACTTCCCGTGGCTGGTTATGCCACCGTATTACAACTCATGGCAACGACAGAGAATGGCAGGTAATCTCGCCTACCGATATTAATTTTGCCTCTGCCAATAGCCTGCTGAACACTTTATTATCGGCCACTTCATCCGCGCCGGAGGCAGTTGAGTCTGTGGTTGCGGCGACAGTTAAAGCCATTGATCCGTGTGTTGAGTTTACCATCACGGTAAATGGCACCAGCTCAGGCGAACGTCATGCATGAAATGTCCATAGCTGAAGGTATTATTCAGGTATTGGAAGATCAGGCCGTGAGCCAGAATTTCAGCCGGGTAAAAGGTGTCTGGCTGGAAATCGGGCCACTGGCCAGTATTGAAAGCGATGCTCTGCGCTTTTGTTTTGATGCCGTTATTCGCGGCACCCTGGCAGAAAATGCCAGACTGGAAATTATAGAAATTCCCGGACTCGCCTGGTGTCTTGGCTGCGGACAGACCGTCGCCATTACCCAGCGTTACGACGCCTGCCCGGATTGTGGCAGTTACCATTTACAGGTGACACAGGGCGATGAGATGCGGATTAAAGAACTGGAGGTTGAGTAATGTGTACGGTTTGCGGATGCAGTGAAGGTGAAACCCGTATTGAGGGTCACGATCATCATCATGGCCATAGTCATGACGACGGACACAGTCATGAGCACGGCCACAGTCATGAGCATGAGCATGCGCACGCTCATAATCACGATCATAACCACAGCCACGCTCATAACGACGACCACCGTCACAGCCATGAGCACGATCAAAGCCTGCGCACTGAGCACCTGCATGATTATGGTCAGGGGCCGGCCCGCGCCCACGCACCGGGTTTAAGTCAGAGCCGTATGGTACAGATTGAGCAGGATATTCTCGGCAAAAACGATCAGTATGCCGCAGTTAACCGTGCCCGCTTCGAGCAGCAAAGTATTCTGGCACTGAATCTGGTCTCCAGTCCGGGTTCCGGTAAAACCACCCTGCTGACAGAAACCGTGCGCCGGTTAAAAGAACGCTGGCCACTGGCCGTCATTGAAGGCGATCAGCAGACCAGTAACGATGCTGACCGTATCCGTGCCACCGGTGTCGCGGCGATTCAGGTGAACACAGGCAAGGGCTGTCATCTGGATGCCCATATGGTCGGTCATGCACTGGAAAATCTGCCGGATCTCGAAGGCGGCGTATTATTTATTGAGAACGTCGGCAATCTGGTATGCCCGGCGGCCTTTGATCTGGGTGAAGCCCATAAAGTGGCAATTCTTTCCGTCACCGAAGGCGAAGACAAACCAATTAAATATCCGGATATGTTCCACGCAGCGGATATTATGATTCTGAATAAAACCGACCTGCTGCCACATCTGGATTTTGATGTGAACGCCTGCATTGAATACGCCCGCCGGGTAAACCCGGATATTCAGGTGCTGCAATGTTCTGCACGCAGTGGCGAAGGTATGGACGAATGGCTGAACTGGATTGAAGTACGGCGCAGTCAACGCATTCAGCAGCGCATAGATGCACTGCAAAGCCGGATCGCCAAACTGCAGGCGCTCTGATGCAAAACCGCACTGACACACAGAACCCGGCCGCGCAGACGTCAGAAGAGCAGACGTCAGAAGAGCAGACGTCAGAAGAGCTGACTTCAGAACAGCAGATCTCAGAAGAGCAAACCTCAGAAGAGCAACGCCAGGCCAGCATATTAGCCAGCCAGCCGTTCGGCTGGCTTGTTCGCGTTCAGGGCATCGTCCAGGGTGTTGGTTTCCGTCCCACGGTTTATCGTCTGGCCACCGCAATGCAACTGCCAGGCGATGTCTGCAATTTCGGCAACCGGGTAGAAATCCGTCTTTATTGTTTGCAGAAACAGGCCTCGGAATTCTGTCAGGAACTGCTGCGTCATAAACCGCAACGGGCGCATATTGCAGAAATTAAACTCGATATTCTGCACGACTATCAGGCTAGCGAATTTACCATCCGTAAATCCGAAGCAGCAGCAAATTTAACCGGCAGTGGTGTGATTGCCGACCTTGCCCCCTGCCCTGACTGTCTGGCCGAATTATTTGATCCGCAGTCACGCCGTTATGGCCATCCGTTTATTAACTGCACCCAATGTGGTCCGCGTTATACCCTGCTGAAAAAACTCCCTTATGATCGCGCCAATACCAGCATGGCAGATTTTGCCTTATGTTCTGGCTGCGATCAGGAATACCATGATCCGGCCAATCGCCGTTTTCATGCACAGCCCAATGCCTGCCCGGATTGCGGCCCGCATATCTGGCTGGAAACAAACGCGGCAGGCAACCCGCCAGAAAATGCAGCAGAAAAGACAGAACAACATTCTGCACCAGCCGCTGAGGTAATTGATCAGGCACTGGCGGTTATTCAGTCCGGTGGTATTCTCGCGTTAAAAGGCGTGGGTGGTTTCCATCTGGTGTGCGACGCAACAAATGCCGATGCCATTGCCCGCTTGCGTAAACGCAAACAACGCCCGTCAAAACCATTAGCCATTATGCTGGCCAACCCAGCTTCCGCCAATCGCTGGGTGCAACTGACGCGTACCGGACTGGGTTGCCTGTCGCATTCTTCCGCCCCGATCGTATTACAGAATGTCACCACCGGTATCCGTCAGGAATATCCCGATGTCTGCCGCCAGCTGGCCCCCGGGTTAAATGCATTGGGCGTAATGTTGCCACAAAGCCCGCTGCACTGGCTGCTGTTTCACGCCGCTGCTGGTCGCCCTGAAGGCCTGACGTGGCTGCAACAGCCACAGCAAAGCGCATGGGTGATGACCAGTGCAAATCTCTCCGGCCAGCCATTAATCACAGCGAATAAACAGGCTAAAGAAGATCTGGCTGACGTTGCCGATGCCTGGTTAATGCATGATCGCGACATTATTAACCGCTGTGACGATTCTGTGGTTGATGCCCGTGACGACCTTCTCAGTGGACAGCAAGGCGCCATTATTCCACCACTGACCAATCGCATTGGCCGTGGTCTGGCACCGTTAAACATTACCCTGTCGAATTTGCCAGACTCCGCCGATAATCCGGATATTCCATCGATACTGGCCTGTGGCGGCTATTTAAAAAATACACTGGCACTGAATATCGGACGCTCGGTTTTTCTGTCACAACATATTGGCGATCTTAATAATGCCGCCAATGCCCGTCAGCAAAAACAGACTGCTGCCCAGCTGAGCCAGTTATTACAGGCCGAACCGGATTTAATCGCCTGCGATCTGCATCCGGAAGGCAGCGCCCGTTTGTTGGCGGAGCAACTCGCTGAACAAATCCCAGGACAGCGCCCTGAACAAATCCCGGAACAACGCCCAGAACAACATGGCGCAGAAAATAATGCTGAACAACTGATGGAAGTGCCGCATCACATTGCTCATATCGCGGCGGTTATGGCTGAACAACCGGAGAAAGAAAAAGCACAGACAGAGAATGCCGACTCTGACGGCGAAAAGCCCGTGCTCGGTCTGGCACTGGATGGTTTTGGTCTTGGCAGGGATGGTGAAGCCCGCGGCGGCGAACTGATTCTGCTGTCGCCGCCGGATTTTATGCATCTGGGATCTTTCTCTGCCCTGCCTCTGCCCGGTGGCGATAAAGCCGCCCGTGAGCCCTGGCGCATGGCTGTCAGCCTGCTTTACGCCTACGGCGAAGAAGGTCAGGCAGAGCAGTGGTTAAAGCAACATAAAGCGATTGATGCCGCTCAGGGCCAGATGGTGCTGCAGCAACTGGAAAAAAATATTAACTGCCCGCTGACCACCAGTGCCGGGCGGTGGTTTGATGCCATTGCCGGATTGCTGGGGATCTCAGATATCCAGAGCTACGAAGGCGAAGCGGCCATGCGTCTGGAAGCGCTGGCCGGGCGCGCGACGAAAATGACCAACCCCACGGGCTTAGAACGCCTGTGCCGCAGCGAAATTGTGAAAGGCAAACGCCGCCTGAGTCTGCGTTTACTGGCACAGCATATTATTAATGCCTGTCTGACACCGTCAGCGGCCAATACCGACGCCAACGACAGCAGCTGTCTGGCCTGGCTTTTCCATCAGCAGCTCGCTCAGGGTCTGTGTGAGTGGGTGGTTGATGTGGCGCGTGATTACAATCTGAATGCCGTTATGCTGTCCGGTGGCTGTGCCCAGAATGCGCTGCTGCGGACTCTGCTGCGTAACGAATTAAACAAATACTCTGTCCGCCTGATTCTGCCGCATAAAGCGCCGGCAAACGATGGCGGCCTGGCCCTTGGCCAGCTGGCGTGGACGCTGTATTCCCGACCTCAGGCTGAGGCCAGAACAGTCTCTGCACCCGCTGCTGCAACGGAGCAATAAATTATGTGTCTCGCCATTCCGGTAAAAATTGAACGAATCGAAGACGACAGCACCGCCATTGCTGATATTGGCGGCCTGCGTAAAGCCATTAATATTTCTCTGGTGGCCGATGTCAAAGCCGGTGATTACGTTATCCTGCATGTGGGTTTTGCCTTAAAAAAACTCGACGAAGAAGAAGCACAGAAAACACTGGCGATGATTTCTGACATCGATCTTCACAATGCCCGGACAGAAGCGGCAGCAGGAATCTGAACATGAAATACGTTGATGAATTCCGCGACGCGGAGCTGGCCAAAAAGCTGGCAGATAAAATCCGCACAGCAGCAGATACTGGCCGTACTTATCGTCTGATGGAATTCTGTGGTGGTCATACTCATGCGATCTTCCGTTACGGTATTCCCAACCTGCTGCCGAAAAACGTTGAGCTGATTCACGGCCCGGGTTGCCCTGTGTGCGTGCTGCCCATTGCCCGTTTAGATATGGCGATGATGCTGGCGAAAAATCCCGATGTTATTTTATGCACCTTTGGCGATATGCTGCGCGTACCCGGTACCGGCCGCACCAGCCTGCTTAATATCCGCGCTCAGGGGCACGATGTGCGCATGCTTTATTCGCCGCTGGATGCGATCAAACTGGCACGGGAAAATACCAGTAAGCAGATCGTCTTTTTTGCTATTGGTTTTGAAACCACCACACCGCCCACAGCGGTGTTACTGGAGCAGGCGAAAAAACTCGGCTTAGCCAATCTTACAGTCTTCTGCAATCACGTACTTACGCCGTCAGCCATGCACGCCATCCTGAACAGTGACGATGTAAAAATTGATGGCTTTTTAGGGCCAGCTCACGTCAGTACGTTAATTGGCAGCCAGCCTTACGAAATTTTTCCGCAGCAATATAACAAGCCGGTGGTGATCGCCGGTTTCGAACCACTGGATGTGCTGCAGGCTATTCTGATGTTGATTGAGCAACTGAATAAAGGCCGCTGCGAAGTGGAAAATGAATTCACCCGCGCAGTCACACCGAATGGTAATGAAAAAGCCATGGCCCTGTGTGACCAGGTATTCCGCACCCGGGCAACCTTTGAATGGCGCGGCCTGGGTTTCGTACCACACAGCGCTCTGGAGATACGCCCGGAATACGCGCAATGGGATGCTGAAGTACAGTTCGCTGACTGGCTCGCTGAACAGCGGGCACAGCAGGAAAAACCACCAGCAGATAACAAAGCCTGTGAATGCCCATCCGTGTTGCGCGGCGTTAAAAAACCTCATGAGTGCAAACTGTTTGGCAATCCCTGCACGCCGGATAATCCGCTGGGTTCCTGCATGGTGTCGTCAGAAGGTGCCTGCGCCGCGTATTACCAGTATGGTCAGCGCCGCATAGCCGTAGCATCCGGCAACTAAAAAGCAGAACAATTATTTAACCATACACAGCAGATACAGCCGGTCACACAGCATGAATATAAAATCCGCACAGGTCGAAATGGTTCATGGCAGCGGTGGCCGCGCCATGATGAAACTGATTCACGAACTGTTTGCCAGTCACTTCCGTAACGAATGGCTGGATCAGGGCAATGATGGTGCCGTATTAAATGAAATTCCTGCGGGTTACCGCCCGGTGATGGCCACCGACAGCCACGTAATTACGCCGCTGTTTTTCCCAGGTGGCGACATAGGCTCGTTGAGCGTCCACGGTACGGTCAATGATGTTGCCATGATGGGCGCTAAACCTCTGTATTTAACCGCTGGCTTTATTCTGGAAGAAGGCTTCCCACTGAGTGATTTACAGCAGATCGTTCAGTCGATGGCGAGCGCCGCCCGCGAAGCCGGTGTGGCCATTGTGACCGGCGACACCAAGGTGGTGGAAAAAGGCAAAGGCGATGGCGTGTTTATTAACACTACAGGTTTTGGCATCGTTCCGGTAACCGTCAATCTGAGTGGCAGCCGCGCTCAGCCCGGCGATAAAATTCTTGTTTCCGGCACCATGGGCGATCATGGTGTGACGATTCTGTCGTCCCGTGAAAGTCTCGGTTTTGAATCGGAACTGCAATCCGATACTCAGTCATTAAACAGTCTGACTGAAGCCATGCTCAGTGCCATAACGAACCCGGCAGATTTAAAATGCCTGCGCGATCCTACCCGTGGCGGGCTGGCCAATACCCTGAACGAAATTGCACAGCAATCGAAAGTCGGCATTCACCTCAGTGAAGCCGATATTCCGCTGAAACCTCAGGTCGCTGCCGCATGCGAATTTTTAGGTCTTGATCCGTTATACGTAGCCAACGAAGGCAAGCTGATTGCCATCTGTAGTGCAGATATTGCCGATCAGCTGCTGAGTGTTATGCGCCAGCACCCGGCAGGACAGGATGCAGCAATCGTCGGTACCGTGGTGGAAGATGATCAGTGTTTTGTCGAAATGACTACCCGCTTTGGTGGCCAGCGTATGGTGGACTGGTTAAATGGCGAGCAGTTACCGAGGATTTGCTGAATAAAAAACGCCGGCATAAGCCGGCGTTTTTTTACAAAGCTCTGAGCAGATCAGAACTCAGTGGTGGTGACCGCCTTCACCGTGAACGTGGCCGTGAGCCAGTTCTTCTTCGCTGGCGTCACGTACAGATTCAACTTTTACGCTGAACTGCAGGGATTTACCCGCCAGAGGGTGGTTCGCGTCAACTGTAACAACCGCTTCGTCTACTTCAGTAACGATCAGGTTGATCGGACCGTGTTCAGTCTGCGCGGTGAATGCCATGCCAGGCTCTACTTTTTCAACACCTTCGAACGCTTCCATAGGTACTTTCTGTACACGTTCTTCGCTGTATTCGCCGTAAGCGTCTTCAGGAGCAATGGTTACTTCCAGTTCGTCACCAGCGCTTTTGCCTTCCAGAGCAGCTTCCAGGCCCGGAATAATGTTCTGAGCACCGTGCAGGTAAGTCATTGGCTGACCGCCTTCGGAGGAGTCGATGGTTTCGCCGCTGGCAACATCAACAACTTTGTAGTGGATGGTTACAACTTTCTGTTGTGCAATGGTCATAGGATAATCCTCTGTTCGTCCCCGTCTGTGCAGGGCTTGCATGGTTGATCACTCAAATAATGAGCAGTTACGCAAAGACGACCTGGGACCTACCCGTGCGACCTGACTCTACGAAAGCGCCAGTATAACAACTGGCGTGTGTATTCATAGGGGCCGGGGCCGTGCAGAGTGGCTCTGTTCAGTCTGTTCGCCGTATATGGCAAGTATATGTCGCGCCGGGATATGTCAGATGCAGCCTGGACTGAGACTACAGCAGCCGCAGCGTAACGGCTCAGCTGAGACGGCGGATAAAATTCAGCGCCTGCGCCTTGGCCAGGGTGCGGTCAGTACTGTCACCGTCAAAGCGCACTTTCAGGTAGGTTTTATCTTCGGACAGCACAGTGCCATTGCCCAGTGTTTCATGCTGAATGCGGTAGGTGGCAATCTGATGCTGCTTACGCTCAATAATATGATTACCACTGCCGCTTCTGGCACCCGGTACTTTTCCTGCACCAGCTGTAACAGCCGCAGTAGCCGCGCCGGCTGGTCTTTCCGGTATTTTGGCCAGCACCAGCCGCAGTGTCAGCTGCAACCGTTGCAGATACTGATCCAGCCAGGCCGGTAAGGCACCACCAGTAGGACTGATTTCTGCCGTGTCACTGCCCTGATACAGCGCCTGACCAATGGCCTGCGAGCGTTCGTACTGCATTTCCTGCTGGAAGCGGCTGGGCCAGCTCTGATCGCTTTTCCCCGCCTTGCCAATCTGACTGCCAAAGCCCTGTGAGGTATCCGGTGCCACCAGATGCAGCTGCTGGCGCGCCCGGGTCATGCCCACATACAGCAGGCGACGCTCGCTTTCGTCACTGGCCGGAGTGGTAAATTCCGCTTCCGGGGTATAAGGGTAATAATGCGCGTTCAGGCCGGGAATAATCACCACCTGCCACTCCAGACCTTTGCTCTTATGAATGGAGGTCAGGTGCACCCCCTGCTGCCCTTCGCGGGTCTGCTGCAGGCGTTTGGTTTTCAGTTCCTGCAGATAATCAAATCCATCACGGCTGCTTTGCCCGGACTCTCGCATAAAACGGATAAAGGCGCGGATGGTCTGGGTTTTGTCTTCTACCTGCTGTGCAGAAAAAGCCGAATCGGCAATGCCGTCTTCCAGATCCGTCTGCTCGACGTAGTTACTCAGCAGACGCCAGGCGTGCTGATTTATGTGCTCAGCGTCGGCGATGATTTCCGCCCGCGCCTGAATCTGCTGTACCTGCCAGCGACTCAGTTCATCGGGAATAGCGGCACTCAGTGCTTCACCAAAATCCTGCTCAGCCCTGGCTGCCTGTGAGGCAATACTTTCCAGTACCTGTCGCTTTACCTTGGGATAAGGCGTGGTGAGGATATGCAGCCAGGCATCTTTGCGCTGTTCTTCACTGCGCTGCTGGAAACGCCCGGCGGCAATTTCCAGCAGCAACCAGAAAATCTGCAGCTCCCAGCGATCCAGTACCGACAGCGAATTATGCAGCTGATAGGGCACTCCAGCCTGCAACAGGCCAAGCTCAATGGGGGCACATAACGCCCACAGACGGTTGATGACAGCGATCTGCTCCAGCTCTGCCTCAGACTGGATAAGCTTCAATACCAGAGCTGCCTCTGAGCGCGCCTGATGCAGGCGGATACGGGTCTGCGGCGTTGATGCATGGGACAGGCACAGAACATCATCGCGTTCTTTGTTGTGGGTAATCAGATGATTGGCCAGCAGCGACAGGCAATGCCCGTAACGGAAGGTATGAGGCAGCTGGTAAGTATTGACCTCGCCCATGGATTCACGGAAGCCGCTGACAATAAATTCCGGCCGGGATCCGCGGAATTCATAAATGGTCTGATCCGGATCACCGATCACCATCACCGAACCACGGCCACCGTACAGGACTTCGAGAAACTTCTGCTGAATGGCGTTGATATCCTGGTATTCGTCTACCAGTATCCACTGCATATGGCCGCCGAAATGCGCTGCGACATCCGGCTGATAGACAAACGCCATCACCGGATCGTAAATCATATCGGCATAGCTGATACGGCGCTGCTGGCGGCGCCAGTCTTCGAATTGATCGAACAGTTCAACAAATATGCGGCATTGAGGCGGCAGATCGAGTTCTTCGAACACTTCTGCCGGCGAGGCCAGACCGGATTTCACCAGATCGATAAAACCCAGTGCCGGTTCAACCCATTTCTTACGCTGGGAAAGAATATCCTGACGCGTATCTTCATCGGCCAGCTGCTGCAGCATACGCCACACCACCGGCTCACACTCACCATCTGACAGGGGCTTGCCGTGAAATGGCGGTAATACGCCCTGTTCAATCAGGCGGTGATAAATACGCAGACCGAGCGAGTGAAATGTCCGCACTTCCGGCAGTGCCTGCCCGGGTAACAGCTGCGCCAGCTTGCGCTCAAAATCCACCCGTGCGGCGCGGTTGTACATCAGCACCAGCATACGTCGCGGTGGCACACCGTCACTGAGTCGGGCGCCAATAAAATGCGTCAGCGTGGTCGTCTTGCCCGCACCAGCCACCGCGACAACCCGTGCATGGCCGCGCTGATGCGCAACCACACGGGCCTGCTCTGCCGTCAGGCCCGCAGGCGCGCTGGCAGAGTCAGTGGAATGGGAAGCGGATTGAATGTCAGTCAAAACAGTATCTGGGCTATGGCGTATTTGCCTGGCAGTTTAACAGATCACTGATCGGCAGATAACTGATGCCAGATACCGTCTGAGTTGGCCGCAACCATACTGCTGGCCGTTCAGGACATGCCGTTAGGATAGTCCTGCAGACTGGCGGTCAACTGGCTGCGCACCGGTGTCAGAGCTTCAGTGTAGAGTCTGAGCAGGTTCAGCGCGCAGCCTGTCCTCTTTGCCAGATAATCATCACTTTCGCGATCCTGAATATCGGCCCACAGATGATTAACATCGCGGAAAATCAGCTGCTCTGGAATAAAGTTCAGGCGGCTGTTCTTGTAACTGTTAGCGCGCAGTTCATTCACGACCATAGCACCACCGGTTCCGGCCGATACAGTCACTAACAGCGCGGGTTTATGCGCCAGCTCTCTGGCGCCGACCCAGAGGAAAAAGTTTTTTAATCCGGCCGGTGCCATACCGTGCCACTCTGGCACGACAAAGACAAAAGACGAGGCTTTTTCTGCGGTCTTTTTCACCCGTTCAACCACCTCAGCCGGGCTTTCGCCATTGGCATCCGGCTGTTCAGAAGGGTCTGATCCATCCCACATGGGCAAACGGTCTTCGTTCAGGTCAATCATACTGGCCTGACCTTCGAGAAAGCGGCTTTTTAAATGGTCGCCGATACGGCGGCTTTGCGAGTCTGCACGGTGACTGGCAACCAGAATACAGACGTCTTTGATATTCACGGTTTGATTTGTTGCCGACATACATCCTCCTGTCCGTTGTTGAAGGCAGGCTTACACCTGCCAATATTTACATGATTTACCATTTATATGACTTACCATGTACATGATTTAACAGCGACAGGCACTGTACCTGCCGCATACTTGTGCGACAGGTTTTCAGTGAATATGTTCTGACAATTGCTGACAAAACCGTATCAAAGATACGAACTATTTTTCAGGAACTTTTCATTGCCGGCGATTACCGGCGAAGGATAAATACCGATGGAGCAGATTACATAAAAGCGGCTGACGGGCGCTGCTTAATCTTCTGCTGCCAGCTGACCAGAGCCGGAAATTCCTCTGCATCCGGGCGGATACCAACCACCTTGGCAAACTCCAGAGCACAGAAAGCCGAGATATCCGCCGCGGAAAATTCATCGCCGGCCAGATATGCATGATTACTGAGCTGCGCTTCCAGTACCGGCAGAAACCTGCGTGCCAGCTGGCCACTTTCCTCGCCCCATACAGCAATCGGTGTCATGCGATCTTTAAAAAATCCGGTAGAGTGCTGAAAGCACTGACCAACGGCGGACATAAAACTGATCTCCGCACGGCGCTCCCACATCTCAATAATGGCCTTCTCTTTGATATCCGAGCCAAGTAACGCAGGTTCTGGCTTCAGTTCTTCAAGATAACGGTATATTGCGCCACACTCAGAAATGCAGGTACCATCGTCCAGCTCAAGTACAGGCACTTTGGCCAGTGGGTTTTTGGCGCGGAAATCTTCGTGCAGGTTATCACCGGCAGCCAGATCAAGATTGACGACTTCAACGTCCGTGATGCCTTTTTCGGCAAGGAACATAAGGATACGGCGGGGATTCGGGGCTTTTGCTGCGCTGTAGAGTTTCATAATCTGACCTGTTAACTGTTTTTATTACTGTTATATGAGGCGACCGGTTATTCCGGTAACGCTTCAGCAGTTAAAGAGTATCAGGACAGCAGAAAAACAACAGGGCCGTATCTGCCCGGAAACGCTTTTTTCAGATTTTGCGCACAGTACTTAATTCAGTTTAACGCCAGATAAAAAGCTGAGGCTCACCGCTGCGGCAGCGGTACGGTTTTCCACACCCAGTTTACGGAACACGGGTTCCAGATGTTTATTCACCGTACGCGGACTCATATTCAGAATCTGGCCAATCTCCTGATTACTTTTCCCCCGCGCCAGCCACAGCAGAACTTCCGCTTCGCGTTCTGTCAGAGAAAATTCATTACGTAACTCACGGGTTTTAAATAAATCGTCTTCGCCGACGATACTCAGCAGAAACTCGCCCGGATACGGTTGACCCAGCATACACAGACTCAGCGCATAATCGCTCAGGGTAAGCCGGCATTTACTGTTTTTTTGTGGATTTCTGCTGAGCCATCCCATTACATCGGCATTCTGATGATCGTCGCCATTAATTGCCGCAGACAGGGATGCCATATCACTTTCCATAGCCGCCAGTACTTCTGATGCACGTGGCGTTGCCCACAGAATCTCGCCCTGAAGATTGCAGGAAAACGCTGGCTGGCCTATTTCATTTAACGCTCCCCGTACACTTAAAGCCTTACGGGCATTTTCCAGATGAACATGCACCCGCGCCATCAGTTCATTTATCTGCACTGGCTTGGTCAGGTAATCAACACCACCACTTTTCAGACCCCGGACAATGTCTTCACTATCGGTCAGACCTGTCATAAAAATGACCGGAATATCCTGCAACTCCGCATCTGACTTCAAAGCCTGACAGGCTTCAAAACCATCCATATTCGGCATGATGGCATCCATCAGAACAAGATCGGGCGCCATCCGCCCGGCAATCGTTACCGCCTGCTGCCCATCCATTGCTACCAAAACGGTATAGCCTTCACTGGTAAGCGCCTCATTCAGCATGGTCAGAGATTCTGCTGTGTCATCAGCGATTAAAATAACACCTTTGCTGTCAGCCCCGGTCATGATCAATTACCTTTTGAGTCATCGATATTATGGTAGCGAACTGATAGCTGTGAACCAGCTCCAGCAAATGTTCTGTACAGTCTTCACTACCTGGTCTGACGTCCATGTTCTCAATTAATTTTTCTATTCCTGTGACATAGCCCAGCTCCGCCAGGTTCTGTAATTCCCTGACATCGGCGATGGCCATTCCTTCGCACAGGTTTTTATCCGCAGTATTAACATGCCTTACTGCCACTGGTTTATCTTCGCGGAATTCCCAGTCAAGCTTCAGCACTGCACCCAGTTTATTCAGCAAAACCTGATCACGGATGGGTTTAATGACGTAATCACTGTTGGTGCGCTTACCGATATCTGCCGCTCCCTGGGCCGAAGCCGACACTCTGTCCTCAGCATCAGCTGAAACCATAATGACCGGCGTTTTATATCCGCGCTTTCGTAATGTCCGCAGCAGTTCCCAACCCGTCATACCGGGCATGGATATATCCAGTAAAAACAGATCAACCGGCGTACCACTGACGTTATTCAGACAGTCATAGGCATCCGTCGCTTCGAGAATAATAAAGCCCAGCGGCTGCAGAATTTCACTGATCAGACTGCGGTGAGAGGCATCATCGTCCACCACCATAATGGTTTTGGATGGGCCTTTATAACCACAGATCCGGCGGGAGGGCTTAACAACCTGACGGGGTTTATCAATACTGGACAGCATCAGTGAAAGGCGGAAGCGACTGCCGGCACCAATCTGACTGGCCACGGTAATTTCGCCCCCCATAATGTCTGCCAACAGCTGACTGATGGTAAGCCCAAGCCCGGTACCGGGTTTTTGTGGCATGCCCGGGCGGCGGATACGTTCGAACGGCTGAAAGATACGCTTACGCTCACTTTCATCGATACCCGACCCGGTATCAGTAACGGTAAATTCTGCCACCTGACTACGGTACCGGACCGACAGTGTGACGCTGCCCTGTTCGGTAAATTTCACGGCATTAGAAAGCAGGTTAATCAGAATCTGACGGATATGTTTTTCGTCTGTATTGACGAACTCAGGCAGAAAAGGTGAAGGATCATAAATAAACTCAATGCCTTTGCTTTCGGCCTGCAGCCGGAACATATCCACCATTTCGTTGAGCAGATCACGGATAGCAACTTCATCGCGACGGATTTCCAGCCGCCCGGCTTCAATGCGGGAAATATCCAGCAAACCTTCAATCAGATCGGCCAGGTGGTCACCACTGCGGCGGATCAGCTTTATTTTATTCAGTTGAGCGGGCAGCAGATCTTCATCTTTCTCCAGTAACTGGGCATAGCCCAGTATGGAATTGAGCGGACTGCGCAGCTCGTGGCTGATACCGCCGAGATACCGGCTTTTGGCCAGGTTAGCAGCTTCCGCCATTTCTTTTGACTGCTGCAATTCGCGGTCGGTAGCTTCGTGGGCTGCGATTTCCTGGGTCAGTAATTCGGTCTGACGCACTGCTTCATCCAGTGCAAACTGGCGACTTTCATTGGCCAGCACAAACAGCCAGATTAATACCCCGACAATAATTAATAAGAGGAAATACACCTGAATTAATGTGGTTCCGACCAGCACCTGCCCAGAGGTTCCACCTGGTAACTGAATATAAACCAGCCAGAACAATACGCCGATGGTAAAGGCAATCACACTGAGCAGACCCGCGAACTGCAGCAACCTGGGATCAACCCGCTCCACCACCGAGGCTGGCAGCATCTTTTCCAGCAGGCTCTGCACCTGATCACTCAGTTTTGCTCTGGGCTTACACTGATCATGACAACGCGATTCCAGCGTACAGCACAGCGAGCAGATGTTGCCGTTATACGCCGGGCAAAAAGCGATATCCTCGGCATCGAAATGATTGTCGCAGACACTGCACTGATGTTTAACGGTGGCTGGTACGATAGGAATCACATCCCGCGCCAGATAAAACTTGCCGCGGGTAAGAACAGCAATCATGGGGGAAGCAATAAAGGCCGTGAACAGAGCCAGATAAGAGGACATGGCTTTGGCCATCTCACCAGCCACACCGACATAGCAGACAATTCCGACCAGTGATGCCATCAACATGGAGCCAAAACCCACCGGATTAATATCGTAAAGATAGGCGCGTTTGAATTCGATGTGTTTCGGGCTGAGGCCGAGGGGTTTATTAATGATGAGATCGGCCACCAGAGCGCCAACCCAGGCGACGGCTACGTTGGAGTAAATACCAAGAATATGCTCCAGCGATTCATACACGCCAAGTACCATCACCATTAACGCAATCATTACGTTAAACACCAGCCATACCACGCGCCCGGGGTGACTGTGCGTCAGGCGGGAAAAGAAATTCGACCAGGCAATGGAACCGGCGTAGGCATTGGTAACATTAATTTTTATCTGACAAAGAATGACAAAAATACCGGTCAGCGCCATGATCACCAAAGGCGAATCACTGAGATAACTGAAAGCAATACGGTACATTTGTGTTGGGTCTGACGCTTCGCGCAATGACAGGCCGTGTTGCAGAGCCAGCACGGCAAGAAAGGAACCGGCAAGAAATTTAAATGCCCCGACAACAATCCAGCCTGGTCCACCACCGATCAGGGCCGCCCACCAGCGCAGGCGCTGCCGGCGACTGTCACCGGGCTCCGGCAGAAAGCGCAGAAAATCCACCTGTTCGCCAATCTGGGCAATCAGGGAAAATACCACCGCCGACGCTGCGCCGAAATACAGCAGATTAAATGAGCTGCGATCAGAATGTGGGGACTGCACCGGTTCCATAGCGCCGTGAAAGTTCACCCACTCGATGGCAGCATCCCATTCGTGCCAGAGAATAAATGCAAACGGCAGCAGCTGCAGCACGATCCAAATGGGCTGAGTCCACAGCTGAAAGCGGCTGATCAACGTAATACCATGGGTAACCAAAGGAATGATAATCAGCGAGCTGAGCAGATACCCGCCCATCAGCGGCAGACCAAACAATATCTCCAGTGCCGATGCCAGAATGGCCGATTCAAGGGCGAAAAAGATAAAAGTGAACGAGGCATAAATCAGCGACGTAATGGTTGAGCCAATGTAGCCAAAGCCTGCTCCACGACTCAGCAGATCAATATCGACACCGTAACGCGCGGCGTAATAGCTGATGGGGATTGATGTAAGAAAAATAATGGCAGACACCACCATAATGGCAGCGACAGCACTGTCGAAGCCGTACACCAGGGTAATGGCAGCGCCAATGGCTTCCATGGCCAGAAATGAAATAGCGCCAAGCGCGGTATTAGACACCCTTACCGCCGACCAGCGTCGGGCATCCTTGGCGGTGAAGCGCAAGGCAAAATCTTCAAGTGTCTGGTTTGCTACCCAACGGTTGTAACTGCGCCGTGTCTTAAACACGTACTGATCAGTCATTACCCCGTTCTCCCAACCCTGTCGGTTTAATGCTGCTCCGGCACTTATATGGGTTTGCACCGGTAGTCGTTATTTTACTGTCCAGCTTTATAACACAGCGCAGTACCGGTTGGCCGGTGTTGACTGTCATGTTTATCCGCCCGCTTTGTAACCGTTAACTCCCCCACTTTTGATAAGTATTAAGCAGAAGAGGGCGTACGCGTGAAGGTAAACACTCCTCCGTTTTACCGATATGCGTCAAATGACGTAGTCACCTGCTGCAGTTGCCGGATATTGCGCTTCTGCTGCTTGCTGCATTCTGAGCCTGCTCAATCCGTTACCACGTAAAAACCTCATTAACACGAAGGAAAGGAGAGGCACCTATGCGCTCAAGCAAACGTTCCCTGACCGGCAATGTGCAACGCCGCACACTGCTCAAGAGCCTGCTGGCCATTCCGGCCGCCATCGCTCTCGCCGGTTCGCCAGCTGTTATGGCTGACTCAGTTAACACCACAGGCCTGGCCGTTACCGACGACACGGTAAAAGTCGGTATTCTGCACTCAGTTACCGGCACCATGGCCATCAGTGAAACAGGTTCCGTGCAGGCGGAGAAACTGGCTATCGAACAGATCAACGCCATGGGCGGGGTTCTTGGTCGTAAAATTGAATTTATTCAGGAAGACGGTGCCAGTGACTGGCCAACCTTCGCCGAAAAATCGAAAAAGCTTCTGGTAAACGACAAAGTTGCCGCTGTATTCGGTTGCTGGACTTCCGCTTCACGTAAAGCTGCTCTGCCAGTATTTGAACAGTACAACGGTATGCTTTACTACCCGACCTTCTACGAAGGACTGGAACAGTCTCCAAACGTTATTTACACCGGTCAGGAAGCGACTCAACAGATTCTGGAAGGTCTCGACTGGGCTAACGAAAAAACAGACGCGAAGAAATACTTCCTGCTGGGTTCAGATTACATCTGGCCACGTACCTCAAATAAAATTGCCCGTAAACACATCGAAAACGTGCTGAAAGATAAAGTGGTTGGCGAAGAGTACTACCCACTCGGTCACACCCAGTTCAACTCTGTGATCAACAAGATCAAGCTGAAAAAGCCTGATGTTGTCTTTATCTCCGTGGTAGGTGGTTCAAACGTTGCGTTCTACAAGCAGCTGAAAGCCGCCGGTATCGATATGACCAAAGAAAAGCCTCTGTTCCTGACCATCTCCGTAACTGAAGATGAAATCCTGGGTATCGGTGGTGAAAACATTGAAGGTATGTACGCTTCAATGAAGTACTTCCAGTCTCTGCCTAACGACAACAACAAAGCATTTGTTGAAGCGTTTAAAGCGAAATGGGGTAAAGACATCGTGATCGGTGACGTAACTCAGGCTGCATACCTTGGCCCATGGCTGTGGAAAGCTGCGGTTGAAAAAGCCGGTTCCTTCGATATCGATAAAGTCCGTGAAGCTTCACCAGGCATTGAACTGACCACCGCACCAGAAGGCTACGTGAAAATTCACGAAAACCATCACCTGTGGTCCAAAACACGTATTGGTCACGCTAAGCTGGATGGCCAGTATGAAGTTGTCTACGAAAGTGAAGAGCTGATCGAACCAGACCCATTCCCGGAAGGTTACCAGTAAGGCTCAGCTTCACCCGGGGGCAATCCCCCGACGTGATCCGGACAGTGCGCATAAGCGCACTGCTCCAAACGCCGAACTATACACCGGGAGGATTTACCAATGTTCGCTGACTATTCCATGGCGGAACTGACATCGATTTTTGCGATGCAGGGATTTGCCGGCCTTATTCTGTTTTCTGTATTTGTTCTTATGGCGCTTGGTCTGGCGATTATTTTCGGCCAGATGGGTGTTATTAATATGGCGCACGGTGAATTTATGATTCTCGGTGCTTACGTTACCTACCTGACGTCCAATATTTTCTCTTCATATCTGCCTGAATCTGTTTATGGCAGTTATTTCTTTATTGCCATGATACTGGCCTTTTTTGTTACCGGTGCATTAGGTGCATTTATTGAATGGTCGGTTATCCGCCATCTGTATAAACGCCCACTGGATACTCTGCTGGCAACCTGGGGTCTCAGCCTCATTATGCAGCAGCTTTATCGTTCAATTTTTGGTGCCCGTGAAGTGGGTGTCACCCTGCCCGACTGGTTGATGGGATCTTATGCCATCACCGATATGATCGAGGTACCTATTAACGGTATTTTCGTGATGATTCTGACCATCATTATTACCATCGCGGTTGCGCTGATGATGCAGAAATCCCGCCTGGGTAAACAAACCCGCGCCGTGGTGCAGAATCGTCCGATGGCGGCCGCTGTCGGTATTAACACCGAAAGAGTTGACCGTCTGACCTTTGCCCTTGGCTGCGGGATCGCCGGTATTGCCGGTTCTGCATTTACCATGGTGGGCTCTACCGGTCCGACCGCGGGTCAGTTGTATATCGTTGATACTTTCCTGGTCGTTGTTTTTGGTGGTGCATCCAGCCTCATTGGTACCGTTGCCTCTGCCTTCACCATTTCCCAGGCCCAGTCCACGATGGAATTCTTCCTCAGTGGTTCCATGGCCAAAGTTCTGACCCTGCTGACGGTTGTCATCATTCTGATGCTGCGTCCGGAAGGTCTGTTCTCTCTGAAAATGCGTCGCTAAGGAGCAGAATATGAATAAAGTCGGTTCATTTATCGAACGCTATCAGCTCAGCCATTTTATTATTCTGGCGGTGATCATCTTTGTGGTGATGCCACTGGCTCTGGATTCTTTCCGCCTCAACATGGTCGGCAAATATCTGACCTACGCTTTCGTCGCACTGGGCCTGGTTCTGTGCTGGGGTTATGGTGGTATTCTGAGTCTAGGCCAGGGCGTCTTTTTCGGCCTTGGCGGCTACTGCATGGCGATGTTCCTCAAGCTGGAAGCCTCCAGCCCGGAAAATACCGCCATTCAGTCCACGCCGGGTATTCCGGACTTTATGGACTGGAACCAGCTCACTGAGCTGCCATGGTTCTGGGAACCCTTCCACAGCTTTGCCTTTACCATCGTCGCCATTCTGGTATTACCAGCGATCTTCGCCTTCATTATCGGCGTGGCAATGTTCAAACGTCGTGTAGGTGGTGTTTACTTCGCCATTATCACCCAGGCCGTCGCCGCTATCCTGACCATTCTTATTATTGGTCAGCAGGGCTACACCGGTGGTGTTAACGGCATTACCGACCTGCGTACTCTGCATGGCTGGGACATCCGTACTGACGAAGCGAAAAATATTCTCTACTTCGTTAATGGTGTACTGCTGTTCGTCTGCCTGTTTGCTGCACGTTTTATCATCAAAAGCAAACTCGGCCGTCTGCTGGTCGCCATGCGTGAACGTGAAGACCGCGTACGTTTTTCCGGCTATGACGTATCGTCTTTCAAGATTTTTATCTTCTGCGCAGCCGCTACCATCTCCGCAGTTGGTGGAGCCATGTTCACCCTGCAGGTGGGCTTTATGTCACCGACCTTCGTTGGCACCGGGCCATCTATTGAAATGGTGATCTTCTGTGCCCTTGGTGGCCGTCTGGCAATCCTTGGTGCGGTTTACGGTGCCCTGGTCGTTAACTGGGCGAAAACCAGCTTCTCGGAATCGTTCCCTGAACTCTGGCTGTTCGCCATGGGTGCACTCTTTATTGGTGTGGTAATGGCCTTCCCTAACGGTCTTGCCGGTCTGTACCAAACCTACATCGCCCCTTGGTTGCAGAAATACGTTCCTGAGAAATTCCACTGGATCGTTACCAATAAATACGCCGAAGAAAAGCCGGTCTCTGCAACCACATCTGCAACAACAGAAGGTAGCGAAACAGAAGATTCATCTGCTGACACTAAAAAATCTGAAAAGGGAGACCTGAGCCATGCTGGAAACTAATAAGCATATCGGACCGAAAGACTTCGTTCTCAGTGTCGAAGGATTAACAGTGTCATTCGATGGATTCAAAGCAGTAAACGATTTATCTCTGTATGTAGAGGAACAGGAAATCCGCGTCATTATCGGCCCTAACGGCGCCGGTAAGACCACGGTACTGGATCTGATCTGTGGCCGTACGAAAGCCACTGAAGGTTCCATTAAATTCAAAGGCAAAGAACTCACCAAAATGAACGAGCACCAGATTGTTCATGCCGGTGTTGGCCGTAAATTCCAGAACCCTTCGATTTATGAAGATCTGACAGTGTTTGAAAACCTGGAACTGTCCTTCCCCCGTGGCCGTAATGTCTGGGGGGCACTGACCTTCCGTCGCGATAAGGAAGTGATCGATAAAGTGCAGGAAGTTGCCGACATGATTTTCCTCGGCGACAAACTGGATATGCAGGCTGATCTGCTCAGTCACGGTCAGAAGCAATGGCTGGAAATCGGCATGCTGCTGATTCAGGACCCGGAACTGCTGATGTTGGATGAACCGGTTGCAGGTATGTCGGTCGCCGAACGTAAACAGACCGCTGAATTACTCAACCGTATTACCAAAGACCGTTCAGTACTGGTGATTGAACACGACATGCAGTTCGTAGCGGATATTGCCCACCGTGTGACGGTATTGCACCAGGGCAAAGTGCTTTCTGAAGGTTCCATGGAACGCGTTCAGAACGATCCGAAAGTTGTTGAAGTGTATCTGGGACACTGAGGAGGCATTTATGTTCGAGTTATCCGATTACGGCGTTGCCTACGGTCAGAGTGATGTCATCAGTGGCATGGACCTGACCGTAAATAAAAATGAAATCGTCGCGATCCTGGGACGCAATGGCATGGGTAAAACCACGTTAATGAAATCCCTGATCGGCATGATCCCCAGTAAAAGCGGCAGCATAAAACTGGACGGAAAAGAAATATCCGGCCTGAAAAGTCACGAACGTGTCGGCGCCGGCGTGGGTTTTGTACCTCAGGGACGGATGATTTTCTCCACTATGACAGTGTCAGAAAACATCGAAACTGGTTTAACCAGCACAGGTGAGAAGAAAATCCCGACCGATCTCTACAGCCTGTTCCCGGTACTGGATGAAATGAAAAGCCGTCGTGGCGGTAACCTCTCCGGTGGTCAGCAGCAACAGCTGGCGATAGCCCGCGCTCTGGCCAGCAATCCCAGCGTTCTTCTTCTGGACGAACCGACCGAAGGTATTCAGCCATCCATTATTAAAGAAATGGCACGCACACTGAAACAGATCCGCACCCAGCGTAACGTCACCATCATCGTATCAGAGCAGGTATTAAGTTTTGCTCTGGATATGGCTGACCGCATTCTGGTGATTGAAAAAGGAAAAATCGTACTGGACGTACCGGTGGAGGAAGCTGACCAGCAGACCATCACCAAGTACCTGTCTGTTTAATTTCCAGCAGAGATTAACAGGCAGAGCTTTCTGCTGTTTGTGCATGACTGCATAAGCAGCGGAAGGCGGCTTCAACAAAAGACAACCTATAGACGACCACAGACGACCATTTTCAGGAGCAGTTTATGAGACACGGTGATATTTCCAGCAGCGGCGATACGGTAGGCGTAGCAGTCGTAAACTACAAAATGCCACGCCTGCACAGCAAAGCAGAAGTCCTCGATAACGCCCGCAACATTGCCGACATGATCGTTGGTATTAAGCAGGGTCTGCCTGGGATGGATCTGATTGTGTTTCCGGAATACAGCACCATGGGCATCATGTATGACCATGATGAGATGATGGCGACGGCCGCCACCATTCCGGGGGATGAAACCGCTATCTTTTCTGAAGCCTGCAAAATGGCCGATACCTGGGGCGTCTTTTCACTGACCGGTGAACAGCACGAAGAACACCCGAACAAAGCGCCATACAACACTCTGGTATTAATTAATAACAAAGGCGAAATCGTTCAGAAATACCGCAAATGTATTCCATGGTGTCCGATTGAAGGCTGGTATCCCGGTGACCGTACCTATGTGACCGAAGGTCCTAAGGGTATGAAAATCAGCCTCATCATCTGCGACGACGGCAACTATCCGGAAATCTGGCGTGACTGCGCCATGCGTGGTGCTGAACTGATTGTCCGTTGTCAGGGCTATATGTATCCGGCCAAAGAACAGCAGGTGATGATGGCCAAAACCATGGCATGGGCTAATAACTGTTACGTAGCCGTAGCCAACGCCAGTGGCTTTGACGGTGTTTACTCCTACTTTGGCCACTCAGCCATCGTGGGTTTCGATGGCCGCACTCTGGGTGAATGCGGTGAGGAAGACATGGGCATTCAGTATGCTCAATTGTCCGTCTCACAAATCCGTGATGCCCGTAAAAACGACCAGTCGCAAAACCACTTATTTAAATTACTGCACCGTGGCTACACCGGCATGTACAACTCAGGTGATGGCGATAAAGGCGTGGCTGACTGTCCATTTGAATTCTACCGCACCTGGGTTATGGATGCCGAAAAGGCACGGGAAGACGTTGAAGCTCTGACACGCGAAACCATCGGCAGCGAAGAGTGTCCGGTGGGCAACCTGCCGGGTTCAGAAAAATCGCTGGAAGCGGGTTCCTGAGGAGTTTCCGGCAATGGTATTCGTAACCGACATGATGGCAGAAAATAATCGTAAAAAAGCAGCTGAAAGCACATCAGCCGCTGCGGTTATGTCACGCTTCCTGTTTGATCCACAACAGGTGGAACAGCAGCTGCGTGAGCATATTGTCGGCCAGGATCATGCCATTGCCAGTCTGCGCCGGCAGTTCAACATTATCAAAGCCGGTCTTACCGATGAACGACGTCCATTGATGACGGCTCTGTTTATCGGTGACACCGGCGTCGGAAAAACGGAAATGGTGCGCTGTATCGCCCGGGCAATTCACGGCCGTGCCGATGCTTTTTGCCGGGTCGATATGAACACCCTGTCACAGAGTCATTACAGTGCCGCAATTACCGGTGCCCCCCCGGGCTATGTCGGCAGCAAAGACAATCTTACCGTCATCGATCAGGAATTAATTGAAGGCAGCAACAGCCGCCCAGGCATAGTGCTGTTCGATGAAATTGAAAAAGCCAGTGTCGAAGTTGTACGCAGTCTGATGAATGTTCTGGATAACGGCATGCTGACACTGGCCTCCGGACAAAAAGCGCTGAATTTCCGCAACACCCTGGTGTTTATGACCAGCAACGTAGGTTCTGCACAATGGCAGCAGGCCAGACGTTATCACTGGTTGCCAAAAACTCTCCGGGAAAAGCAAAGAGAACGCATGCGCCAGCAGGCACTGCGCCGCCATTTTGATGCTGAATTTTTAAACCGCATTCATTGCATTGAAACCTTTGCTGGTCTGACAGATGACAGTCTGCCGACCATTCTGAAACTACAGATTGATGCGCTCAACCAGCGTCTTAAAAAGCGCAGGGTAACGGTTCTGTTCAGCGAGCAAAGTATTCACTGGCTGTGCTCCGCTGGTTATGAGCAACACTACGGCGCCCGCGCCATTCAGCGCATGTTTCAGCAGCAGGTTATGGCTCCGTTAGCCACAACCCTGCTCACCACAGATTGCAGCAGTGCGGTTGAGATCCGCGCTGATGTAAAGAACCACCAACTGATTTTTACCCCAGGGCCTTCGCCCGAAACTGGCAGCACGCCTCACACAACGGCCACAAAGGCCGAAAAAGGAGAAAGAAATGGCTGATACCATCATCAAGATCGATCTCAGTAAATCCGCCTATGAGAATGACAGCGTTCACAACCGCTGGCATCCGGATATTCCTATGGTTGCGACCGTTAAGCCTGGCGATGATTTTATCGTTGAGTGTTACGACTGGACCGGCGGGCAGATCAAAAATGATGACAGTGCAGAGGATATCCGCGATGTCGACCTGACTCAGGTTCACTTTCTGTCGGGTCCGATTGCTGTAGAAGGTGCCGAACCCGGTGATCTGCTGGAAGTTGATATTCTCGACATCGGTGCTTTCGATGAACAGCAATGGGGTTTTAATGGCTTCTTTGCCAAGAAAAACGGCGGCGGCTTCCTCACTGATCACTTCCCTGAAGCACAAAAATCCATCTGGGATTTTAACGGTGTTTATACAAAATCCCGTCATGTGCCTGGCGTGGAATTCGCGGGCATCCTGCACCCGGGTCTGATCGGCTGTCTGCCATCCCGTGACATGCTGGATATGTGGAACAAGCGTGAGAAGGAGCTGTACGATACAGATCCTGACCGCGAACCAACTCTGGCCTGCCTGCCTTACGCTGAAACAGCTCACATGGGGCGTATGACAGGTGATGAAAAAGCCGCCGCCGCTGCCGAAGGTGCACGTACCGTACCACCACGCGAACACGGTGGTAACTGTGATATTAAAGACCTTACCCGCGGTGCCAAAGTGTACTTCCCTGTGTATGTAGACGGTGCAGGCCTGTCCGTAGGTGACCTGCACTTCAGTCAGGGCGATGGTGAAATTACCTTCTGTGGTGCCATTGAGATGGCTGGCTGGATCCACATGCGGGTGAAACTGATCAAAGACGGTATGAAAAAGTACGAGATCAAAAACCCGATCTTCAAACCAAGCCCACTGGTACCTAAATACGATGATTACCTGATCTTTGAAGGTATCTCCGTTGATGACGATGGCAAACAGCACTTCCTGGATACCAGCCTTGCATACAAACAGGCCTGTATGAATGCCATTAATTATCTGACCAAGTTTGGCTACAGCGAAGCTCAGGGTTACGCCATTATTGGTTGTGCGCCGATTCAGGGGCATATCAGTGGCGTTGTGGATGTACCTAACTCCTGTGCCACGCTTTGGTTACCAACCGATATTTTCGAATTTGATGTTAAACCAAATGCCGATGGTCCGGTGAAACATCTGGATGGCTCTATTGATATTCCGAAAGCTCCGGATCTTTAACGATTAATCTCTGATTTTCGTTAAAACCAGGTATACCGGCTCCTTTTGGAGCCGGTAAATAACACAAGATGACTCCAGCGATTTCAATTCTTCAGTGTGTTTCATTCAGACTGTAAGGAGATAATAATGCCTTTATACGATTACAAATGTCAGAGCCATGGTGTATTTCAGGAACTGGCTCCCATGGCAGAACATGACCAGCCTAAACCGTGTCCACAATGCGCTGCAATGTCTGCACGCGTCATCGTGCTTCCACCTGAAATAGCTCAGATGATTAAAGAGAAGCGCGAGGCAATGGAACGCAACGAAAAGGCCCGCGAAGCGCCTGATGTTATGACAGCCGCTCAATATCAGGAACGCGAAACTGAAAAGAAAGAACGTCACCTGTTCGATAATAAACACAAACACAGCAGTAACTGTGGTTGTAATAACAAGCGTAAAAGCAATCTTATGTATACAGCGGATGGCAATAAAATGTTTCCGGGTATGCGCCCATGGATGATCAGTCACTGATTGTCATGCAGCAGCCGGCATAACATACCGTACCCGCTATTGGCCAAAAGGCTGATAGCAGCACCGCGTTCAACCCGCAGTACTCCACCCTGCTACGTTTTTGGAGTCTTGCCCCGGCCTTGCGCCGGGGCCTTTTTCTTAACAGACTACAGCTGACTTACGCTGCCGGTTATTTAAACTCTAATATTTAAAACGACCGCCTCTTTAAAACGACCGCTTCTTTAAATCACCATATCTTAAGACTACCGTATCTTAAAACTGCAGCAAGCCAGGGCTATCTGCTCCCCGGCGCTCAGTTGGTTCCCATAAACTCAATCGCAATACCACCACTGGTCATTTCACGATAATAGTCCACCAGATCACTGTTATAGCCGTGACTTACCCATAACATCAGTGGAATGTTGCCGACGGTGAAGCTGGCTTCAGCCAGTAATGTGTTATAGCGGAAGGTATCTTCAATACCCGTGCGGACTTCAAGATAAATTTTTTCACTGTTTATCCACGAGTGCGAAGAATTGAAGCGGTACTTATAAGCGAAGCTCAGTCCGTCCACTTTACGTCGAGGTTTTCCTTCGCGATCATTCTCCCACTCACGATACTCTTCCGCATTCTCCTGAATCAGACCTTCGTCCAGCAGATAACGGACCTCGGTGAAGGTAACAATCCGTGTTGCATCCGTTGCCACCCAGGGCTGAGTCCAAAGCACTGCGGCATAATCCCAGCCACGGCTGATATAGTCACGGGCATTACGCGGGTCATCACCATCGACGGCCAGCTCAAGTGCCATGGCGTTATAGCTGTCGACATCATTAACGTTCTGACCGTTGGATTCGTGCCCATAAATAATATCCAGCGAAGCGTCCCCCTTCACTCCCGCAATATCTTTCAGCCAATAGCGGCCAAACAATTCCGGGTTATAACGTTTGGCAATCACGGGGGATGAAGCACGGGTACCTATGTAGTGACCAAAACGGCCGCTGAAATCAAAATAAGGATAAGGTAAAAAGCCCAGCGCCGCGGACTGAGGCTTACCGGAATGCAGAATGGGATATTCCAGCGACAGCTTAAAATCCATATAACCGACATCGTCCTCATCCCAGGTGTAACCGAGGAATATTGGTTCATGACTTTTCAGGTGGCCATATTGTTTTTTCTCAGCCTCACGCTCCGCTTCCTCAGCGGATGCCTGTGCAACCGGCAATGCAGCCAGAGACAAAAATGAAATCATGGTACAGAAATATTGAGGGTTCACGGTGTCATTCCTTTAGTTATTACAACGCCGGACATGCGCAGATAAGATGCTTTAATAACATAAAATTATGACACAGCAATATGCATCCACCTTAATATTGACGAGAGCCAATATTTTTTATCTTCTGATATTCTCTGAAGCGCCGCGCTCTGTCAGAGTCGGTAGCAATGTCGGCATCTGTGCATGCATAAAGATCATTGCCATTAAAAATCGGCCACTATTTATCAGTACACCTCAGCACACTTCAATACACCTATTAATATATTAATCATCAGGTAACGCGACACACAGAGATGTGCTGTTAGTTATTATTATTTCAACATTATGACAAAAAGCCGTTTATAAACTTTATTTTACCCTTCCTGATAAAACAAAGGTTTTCACCAGCGAGTGGCAAACATGTTATTGCCGTAATTGAAAGTTCCTGACAAAAAGGGTTTTTTCAGCTCAGTCCGTTTTCTTACGGCTTGCATTAAACGCTGTTTCAGCGTGCTAGCATCGTCTGTATTCAATATTGATATATAAATCAATTTATTAACTATTCCACTTAAATGTGCCATAGCACGAGGACTACCTGGTGAAATACTCTCTGCCCGCAGTGTTAATGATAGGTCTGAGCAGCGGCTGCTCTGTTAATGTTCCGACATCGACTCAGACAACAGGCCACAAAAATACCTACGAATACGCCACCAAAGCTGTTTACACACCCGCAGTCAGTGCGGCCGATTATCAGCAGCCGCCCGCAGGCTATGAGCTGGTCTTTTCTGAACTGCTTGCCCGCCATGGTTCACGCGGACTTTCCAGCCCCAAATACGACCATATCAGCCTTAATATCTGGCAATCAGCACAACAGCAGAACCAGCTGACGGCAGCCGGAAAGGCGCTGGGCAGTGAAATTCAGCGCATGATGGATGCCAACATTGCTATGGGCTACGGCAACCTGTCAGAGCTGGGCAAGCGTGAACATGCTGGCATCGGTCAACGTCTGGCGGAACGCAATAAGACCTTGTTTCAGCAGCAGGCTGACAAAGAAATTCTGGTCGAATATTCGGGCAAACAACGGGCGAAAGACAGTGGGCTGGCATTCAGTCATGGGCTGACAGAAGCCAATCCGGCCCTGCAGCAGGTCATATCAGCTCCCGTCGCCAATCCTGTAACTCTGTATTTTCATAAGCAGCCAGAAAACCGTGACTATCAGGATTACAAAGAATCCGACCCTCAGCTGCTGAGCGTCTTTGATACGCTGTTTTATTCTGAGCACATGCACAGCATCGCCCGCGATGTCCTCAGTCAGATATACACCCCGTCTTTTATTGATGAGCTGGCTGCCGGCAAACACAGTTACAGTCGCCCGGATGAAACTGAAGTGAAAGTTTATAACGATGTGGACGCTATGCTGCAGCTGTTTAATCTGTATCAGATTGCACTGGGCATGCCGGATGAAGCCGGAAACAAACCGTGGGACTTCCGCAAATACTTTACGCCGGAGCAAACACAATGGCTGTCTTATGTGATGGATGGCGAGGATTTTTATGCCAAAGGCCCTGCCTTTAAAGGCCGGGATATCACCTACCGTATGGCCCGTCCACTGGTGCAGGATTTTTTTCAGCGGGTAGAAGACGTTCAGCAGGGTGACAGCGAATACTCTCTCGTTGCGCGTTTTGCTCATGCCGAAACACTGGTGCCGTTCACTACCTACCTGCAGTTGCCGGGCAGTGATCAGCCGCTCAGTGACGGCCAGCTTTACACCCGTGAAAACAATCCATGGCGAGGTGAGGACGTCGCGCCGATGGCCGGTAACGTGCAGTGGGATGTATTCCGCAATGCGGAGAACCAGATACTGGTAAGAATGCTCTACAACGAGCAGGAGAAGCCATTTAAAACGGCCTGTCAGCCAATAGCCGATAACAGCTTCTACTACAGTTTTACCGAACTGAAACGCTGCTATTCGATCTAATCCGGATTGAACCTCCGCTGCCGCTGGTCATTAAGACCAGCGCAAAACTTCATAAAAAAGACGGTTAAGAAATTCTTAACCGGCTTTTTTCTGAAGTTCAGTTCAGATCATTATCCCTGACGGGCACGACCTTCGCTGCGGCCTTCGTTTTTACCGCGGTGTGGTTTTTTAGGACCGCGGTCAGACTGACCTTTTGCTCCACGACCGGCACCAGCCTTGAAAGCCGGACGGCCACCCGCAGGCTTACGGCCACCACGACCACCGTCTTCCGGAACGTCAGCCGCTTTGTACGGTTTGATTTCCAGAGGGCGGCCACAGACGCGGGCTTTCTTCAGTTTATTCATTACCGGCGCTGGCATACCTTCCGGCAGATCAACCACAGCAAAGTTGTCGAAAATTTCGATGTGGCCAATGTACTCACTGTCGAGATCGGCTTCGTTAGCAACAGCACCCACCAGGTTACCTGGCTTCAGACCGTCGTCATAACCAACGCTGACCATGTAACGCTCCATATCCACTTCCGGATGACCCTTCAGTGCTTTCGCGTGTGCCTGTGGCAGCTCTTTGCTGGCACCACGGTCACGCTTAGGACGTTCGCCACGTTCAAAACGCTCGCCGCGTTCACGACGTTCGCCACGCTCCGGACGGTCACCGCGTTCTTCACGACGGCTGTTCATACGGCTGTCGGCTTTCTCGTCGATAAACAGCGGTTTCTGGCCCTGCAGCAGGCTGGCAACAGCGGCGGCCACATCCAGTGCATCCAGCGGATTTTCTTTCAGAACTTCTTCAATAATATTGCGGAATTCCTGATTTTTCTCGGAGTGGATTGCGTCCACGATCTGAGATTTAAATCCTTCACGACGTTTTTTGTTCACCATTTCGGCAGTCGGCAGTGGCATCTCGTCGATTGGCTGACGGGTTGCTTTTTCGATGTCACGCAGCATGCGTTTTTCACGGCCGCGAACAAACACAATGGCTTCACCGCTACGGCCGGCACGACCGGTACGGCCGATACGGTGTACGTAAGACTCGGTGTCTGACGGAATGTCGTAGTTAATAACGTGACTGATACGTTCAACGTCCAGACCACGGGCTGCAACGTCAGTCGCAACAATAATATCCAGCTGACCGGCTTTCAGCTTTTCTACCGCTTTTTCGCGCAGAGCCTGCGGAATATCGCCGTTCAGTGGTGCGGATTTAAAACCGTTGGCCGACATAAAATCGGATACTTCTTCGGTCGCCTGTTTGGTACGTACGAACACCATCATGGCATCGAAGTCTTCGGTTTCAGCAATACGCATCAGTGCATCGTTTTTATGCACGCCGCCAACAAACCAGTAACGCTGACGGATACGGTCGTTGGTGGTGGTTTTCGCCTGAATTTTTACTTCCACCGGATCGTTCAGATGGGTTTCTGCAACCTTCTGAATTTCACGTGGCATGGTCGCTGAGAACAGAGCTACCTGACGTGAACGCGGAGTCTGTTCCAGAATCCAGTTAACGTCATCGATAAAGCCCATGCGCAGCATTTCGTCGGCTTCGTCCAGAACAACGGCCTTAATATCGGCCAGGTTCAGGGTGCCGCGACGCAGGTGATCCATAACACGACCCGGCGTACCAACAACCCACTGCGGACCGCGCTTCAGTTCACGCAGCTGTGAGCCGTAATCTGAACCACCATAGATGGCAGACACGTTAATACCCGGAATGTACTTGCTGTAAGTTTTAACCGCTTCGGCAACCTGCTGCGCCAGCTCACGGGTTGGTGCCAGACAGAGTACCTGAGGGGTATTGAAGTCAGCCTGAGTGCGGGTCAGCAGCGGCAGAGCGAAGGCAGCGGTTTTACCGGTACCAGTCTGCGCCATACCCAGCACGTCACGTCCTTCCATCAGAGGAGGAATGCTGTTGGCCTGAATTGGGGATGGTGCTTCGTAACCCAGTTCCTCCAGAGTACGGAGAACAGGAAAAGGAAGACCCAGGCTCGCAAAGCCTGTAGAGTTTGTATCGGACATATTGTACCTGTGTGCAAAGGAAGGAAGGGCGTTGCCGTTCCGAAAAGCCAGCTGCTTTTCATTCGCGTTTGCTTACACGGCGGGGCCCGACTCATCAATTCTTGAAAGGGGTCGCGGACTATACAGGAAAGAAAATGCTATGTCGCGTGAATTTTGTCCATCCAGGCAGGTTTTTCTGTGATATTACCGCTGACCGACAGTTAGGACAGGTACATTGGCGCCCACTGGTATAAGCCGCTTCCACCTGATACGTAAAATTCTCCTGGATCGCCCCGGAAACCGGCCTGTCAGCCAGGCAGAATGCCGATATCGCTACGCCGCAGGCAGCGCAGGTGCTAATCTTGTAAAGACTGAATAAGCAATTATGCAGGAGCCGTTGCCGCAGTATGAGTATCAAATTCCGTATTTTACTGACAGTTGTTTTGCTTCAGGTAATGGGGTTTGCCGCTCTGCTGCTGAATTATAACCAGCGCGCCCATGAAGGCATCGTCGAATTCAACCGTTCCCAGGTGATGGCATCGCTGAAAGCCACGGTCAGCCAGATGGACGCACTGTCGTCGCAGATGGAACGCACCGCCGCCGGTCTGGCCCGTGGTGGTGAGCATTTCGGCGAATACCACCATGAACAGCAGGCGCAGGATATCCGCAATAAACTGCAGCGCCTGCTGTTACGTACCTTCGCGTCTTTTCCTGATGCCGTGGGTGGTGGCGTCTGGTACGAGCCCTACTCCCTCTCCCCTGATGAAGAATTTATCGGCGCCTATGTATTCCGCAGCGATATTGGCCTGTCGTTTACCTGGGACTACGAAGCCGGATACGCCAGCTCCTGGTGGTATCAGCTTGGCATACCGGATAACTGGCCGCGCACCGAGCACCGCCCCGACTATTTTTACTGGACCGCGCCCTACGTCAACGAGAGCGGACAATGGACCATGAAAGTGGTTTCTCCGATGTACGATGATGACCAGAAACTGCTGGGCGTCGCCAGTGTCGACTGGGCACTGCCCCAGGTGATGGGCAGCCTGCAGAATATGAAAGTCACGCAGGACAGCAAGCCCATACTCTACTCACCGCGCATGAATGAATATCTGGGTGACAGCCGCCTGTCCATGATTGATCCGTTTGCCCGCCTCGACAGCAGCATGCGCGTGCAGCAGCTACCGACCGACAATGGTGACTACCTGTACGCTGCGCGCTCCCGCACCGGTCTGATTCTGGCGGTCTGCATTCCGCAGGAAGAACTGTACGATCTGGTTGAAGGCACCCTGTCAAAAACCATGATGGTAAACACCATTCTGGTGATCGCCTTTGTAACCATTATGCTGATCGCCCTTGAACTGCTTTTCCGCCCGCTGGACCGCATTCTGACGGCGCTGCGCACATCCATCCGCTTTGACAGCGGCAGTGGTCAGATTACCTTTTCGCCACTCAATACCGAATCCCGTAACGAATTCACCCAGATCATTGATACCTTCAACCGTCTGGGAAAACAGGTGGTGGAATTTACCGGCCGGCTGAACCGTACCAACACAGAACTGCAGAAAGAAAAACGCCGGTCAGAAGAGCTGAACGCCACTCTGGAACAGAAAGTAGTGGAACGCACCGCCGAGCTGGCAGAGAAAAACCGCGAAGTCACCGAATCACTGCGTATTCTGAAGCTGACGCAGAAACAGCTGGTTGATATGGAGAAACACGCAGCTCTGGGCGACATTGTTGCTGGTCTGGCCCATGAAATTAATACGCCGCTGGGCATCAGTGTCACGGCCGTCAGTGCCATGGAAGAACAGCTGGAAGAACTGAAAACCCTGTTTAACCAGAACCGCCTGAGCCGCGACCACTTCAACGAATACGTTGAATACTCCAGTGAAGGCATCAGTATCGCCGCCGAAAACCTGCGCCGCGCTGCAGATCTGATCACCCGTTTCAAACAGGTGGCGGTAGATCAGGCCAGCGAACAGAAGCGTGATTTCGAACTCTGTGACTACATCAACAGCATCATTACCTCGCTGCGCCCGGGCTATAAATACCGCCCTGTGGAAGTGGAGCTGAAATGCAGCCAGTCGGTTATAACCACAACCTATCCGGGCGCACTGGCGCAGGTAATCACCAATCTGCTGATGAACTCACTCACCCACGCCTTTCCCGCGGAGCAGGATGACCGCAATCACCCGGGCCATATCACCATTGAAGTGTCAGAGCGTGAGGACAACGCCGTTATTGTCTTCCGTGATGATGGTCAGGGCATGAAAGAAGAAGTGTGTCAGCGCGTTTTCAATCCCTTCTTTACCACCCGGCCTGATCATGGTGGCAGCGGGCTGGGCGCCTTTATCATTCAGGATCTGATCATTAATCAGCTGAAAGGCAGTGTGTCTGTTACCAGTGCGCCGGGCCAGGGCACCGAGTTCACCATCATTCTGCCGCTGCGCATCAGCGCTGCCAGCTGAAGGCCGTGCAGCTGAACTGTCATTCCTGTCGCCCGACGGACAACAATAGGCCAGTACGGCGACCGATTGCCCGGCGCGCATGAAAGCGTATAATCGGCGCTCTTTTCATCAAGACGGAGCTCCCAAGGTGCTTACAGTAAACGAATATTTTGACGGCAACGTAAAATCCATCGCCCTGCAGACCGAAACCCTGCCTGCCACCGTTGGTGTGATGGAAGCCGGTGACTACGAATTCGGCACCAGCAAAAAAGAAGTGATGACCCTTGTGTCCGGTTCAATGGACGTTCTGCTGCCAGGTGAAACCGAGTGGAAAACCTTTGCTCAGGGCGAATCTTTTGAAGTTGCTGCCAACGTGAAGTTCGGCGTTAAAACTCAGGGCCAGGTTGCTTACTTCTGCACTTACGAATAAGCAACTGAGCGAATAAGCAACTGAGCCCCCGGGTTCAGTCTGAATAAGTCAGCACTTATTCAGCACAGATCAGCCTCTGTCCGCTAGCGGATCCAGAGGCTGAATTCTTTATGGCACAGGGGTTTTGAGAAGTAATACCCCTGAAAGGTATGACAGCCATTTTCCTGCATAAATTTAAGTTGCCCCTGCGTCTCGACACCTTCTGCCAATACCTTAAGGCCCAGCCCCTCAGCCAGATTAAGAATGGTACGGGTAATAATCCGTCCCTCTTCTTCTTCGTCCTCCAGCGTACTGATAAAACTGCGGTCGATTTTTAATTTATCGACACGGTAACGGTGCAGATACGCCAGTGACGAATAACCGGTACCAAAATCATCCACCGCCAGAGAAATACCCAGCTCTTTTATGCCAGCGATGGTGTTCATCACACCGGGCGTCGGTTTCAACAGCGCACCTTCGGTAATTTCCAGCTCCAGCCACTTAGGATTCAGGCGGTAATATTTCAGCAACGCCGACAGGTGTTCCACCAGACCACCGGAAATAAAGGTCGGTTGCGTGATATTTACCGCCAGCACAATGGGATCGTAACCCCGCGACTGCCACTGAGCCAAACGACAGCAGGCACTCTGCAGTACCCAGTAATCCAGTGCAGTTATCAAACCGGCGTCCTCGGCCACCGGCAGAAAACGATCCGGAAAAATCAGCCCCTGCTGCGGGTGATTCCAGCGGATCAGCGCCTCAGCTCCGATCAGCCGTTCACTGCGCGCATCCATCTGCGGCTGAAACCACAATTCCAGTTCGGTTTCTTTTTTCAGTGCCTGGCGCAGCTGCGAGCCAAGCTCAAGGCGGTCATTGGCGGCCTGAGTCAGCTCAGAACTGTAATAGCAGTAATGATTACGGCCGGAATTTTTGGCGTGGTACATAGCCACTTCGGCATTGCTCAACAGCGGAATGGCATCCGCACCGTGATCCGGGTAGACACTGACACCGATACTGACACCGACAAACAGCTCCTGATTCAGGCCAATATCATAGGGCTGCGACAACAGCTGCTGCAGCATACCCGTCACCCAGCGGATCTGATCGTCGTCGACAACGTTATTCAGCACCACCAGAAATTCATCGCCGCCAAGACGGGCGACGATATCTGTTTCACGCAGCCGCCCGCGCAGACGCTGAGCACAGATACGCAACAGGCGGTCACCGGCCGGATGGCCAAGGCTGTCATTGATGTGTTTAAAGTGATCCAGATCGATATACAGCAGGGCCACACGACTGTGTTTTTCAGCGGCACGGATCAGGCATTTATCCACTTCAACCTGCACAGAGGTGCGGTTCGGCAAGCCGGTCAGAGAATCATTATTGGCCAGAAAATCGAGCTTTTTCTCTGACTGACGGATCTGACTGGTATCTTCAAATACACCAATAAAACTCTGAATTTTATTTTTTTCATTACGGATGCAGGTGATGGTCAGACTCTGCGGAAACGCTTCACCACTTTTACGCCGGTTCCAGACCTCTCCATGCCAATAGCCCTGACGGATGCAGCTGCGGATCACGCTGTGCATAAACATCCGGTCCGGCTCACGGTTATCCAGCACGGATACCGGCTCACCCAGCACTTCGGTTTTACTGTACCCGGTAATTTTACTGAATGCCGGGTTAACGCCGTTAATAATGCCTTTACTGTCGGTGATAACCACACCTTCAATAATCGACTCATACACCCGCGAGGCAAGAATCAGACTCTGCTCTTTGCGTGTCTGCTCGGTAATATCCTGCACCATACCACTGCGGCCGATAATCCCGCCCTGTTCATCAAACGTGGTTTTTGCCAGTGCGCGGATAACTTTCTGTTGTCCGGCGGAAGTAATAATCCGGTAGCAGCCATCAAAGGTTTCCGGCTCGGTCAGACTCGTCTGAAAGCGCTCCATGACCGCCAGCTTATCGTCGGGGTGGATGAAGTTAATATAATCATCGCGGGTAATTCGCGTAACACCTTCCGCTACACCAAAAATCCGTGCCGCTTCACGGGTGAAATAAATCGACTGGGTTTCATAGTTTTCATTCCAGCTGCCAATACCGGCAATGGCTTCGGTATGCGCCAGTAATTCCTCGCGTTTCTGCAGTTCACTGAACACAGCAATACGCTCGGACACCACATAACACAACTCCAGAAACGCATTCAGCAACTGGCGCTCGTAAGGCTCCGGAATTTCACTATTGGCATCAAACGAAAGAAACAGAGCACCAAAAATATCGTTATCCTGCGCAACCGGTATGAGCAGAAAGGATGGCGTTTCCAATGCCTGAAAAATGGCATCAAGGGCTGGATTTTCACCACGCTGACCTTCATCCGCCAGCACTTGCTTTTCATACATCAGCCAATGATCACAGATATCCGCAAGGCGTTTGGATTTTTCCTCCGCACAGGCTGCGCTGGCGGCATCAATGGCAATGCGGATTGGCTCTATACAACGGCCTTCGCGACAGACCAGCATAACAATGGCCGGACACTTAAATCGTTGCCCGACTTCATGTAATGCTGAACGGATATCCTGAACCAGAGTGTCCGGTGTCGTCCGCAGAAAATGGCGGATCAGGCGCGATATTAATAATTCCATACGCGGTGTATTCCTGACCGGGTCCTGTACATACTCTGTGACATTAAGCTGTGCCTGTTTCCATTTTCCGCAATCATTCTGCGGCACACCATGAAGCTGAGACCCAGTCATACAAGCACTCCTGATTGGGGCTATTGGAAATAAACATGTGACAGCACATAAGCCTGCAAAGAAATTTTGTCGTTATCGTTCAGTCCGCTGAACTGAATACCCAGGCGGATACCGGATTCTTCCGGTTGAACAGAGCGGACAATACCGTCGAGATTCACCAGCCGCTCCACACCACTGATCTGCAGCATGGCGACAAGACGCACCGGTTCATCACGCATAACCGCTGCATCTTTTGCCAGCACGCTGGCACCGCCGAGACTGATATCACGGACTCTGGCGGATTTTTTCTCCTTAAGGTCCGTGCCGAAATGCATGGAGGCGATCAGATTCACCCGGGCGCGCACGCTGGAGCGCACCTCACCCAGCGCCAGCGCTTTGGGCTGAGCAAGATGCAGATGGGCATAGGGAGCACGGGCGATGTGCACGACTTCGGTATGGAAAGCACAGGCACAGTTCATCTGGGTAGCGAACAGACGCACGTTCAGCGGCGTTCCGAGGCGCAGCGACATAGGCGCGCCGTTTATCACCGGCGTCGTTACAATAAGCCCGTTGCCGGCCCGATAACCCACCAGAACGGAACGATCACGGTCGTTGGTATACCCTTCGATTTCCAGCTGCAGCGCCTGCCCGGGCAATAAGCGCAGGTCTTCAAAGCGGACTTCTTTCTTTTCCGCAGTCATTAGGGTCATCCGGCAAATCCACATCCAATTGTCGGTTATTACTACTGTCCCGGTGTTATCAGCTGAAGACTAATGACAAACCAGACATCATTGGGAAAGTGTAGACCACCAGAACAGGAACGTGTGGCTTGCAGTAAAAAGCACAGATGTTCATCATATTGTTTCAGTCGTTACGGGATGGTTTACGGTGTTTGATAAGACAGATCTGGTCAGGCTGGTTACAGTCACCATGCCGTTTGGCAAGTATCAGGGCAAAGTATTGATCGACCTGCCCGAAGAGTACCTGCTGTGGTTCAGCAAGAAAGGTTTTCCGGAAGGACAGCTGGGGATGTTGCTGGCACTGGCACTGGAGATCAAAATTAACGGGCTGGAAGGCGTACTGAAACCCATCCGCGAAAAAGCCATACCGCAATCAGCTGCGACATCAGAGGATAAACTGCACTGAATGAAAACCCTGGGATTTTTAGAAACTGACACCCTGTACCCGGATCTGCTGGACGACTACCGCTCCTACGGCAATATGTTCCGGCGGTTTTTTACGTCGCTGGGGGCAGACCTGAATTTCCGTTTTTATCAGGTTCAGCAGGGCGAGTTGCCTACCACACCCGGTGAGTGCGATGCCTATCTGATTACCGGCTCCAAAGCCGGTGTATACGAAGACCTGCTGTGGATTCCGCCACTGCGCAACTGGGTTCAGCAGGCGTTCGCCAACGGCGAAAAAATGATTGGCATCTGCTTTGGCCATCAGCTGCTGGCACATTCGCTGGGCGGTCATGCCGCGCGCAGTCCGAAAGGCTGGGGGATTGGGGTTCATACCACCCGCGTGGTTCAGCATCCGGTCTGGGTCAATGACGACCTCAGTCATCTGCGTCTGATCTACAGCCACCGTGATCAGGTGGAAATTCTGCCGCAGGGTGCGCGCCGTCTGCTCAGCAGCGACTTCTGTGAAAATGCCGGTTTTTATATCGGCAATCAGGTGCTGTCATTTCAGGGGCATCCGGAATTTACCGTGGAGTTTACCGAACGTCTGCTGCCACGCCGCCGTGATTGTATCGGCCCGGCGGTTTTTGATCAGGGGATGGCGACGCTGTCGCAGCCGACCGAAGCGGAAACCGCCGGTCGCTGGGTGCTGGAACTGATCCGTCTCTGAACACTGTCCGGACTGTCTTAAACAGCTGTCCGTCAGAGAAATTTCTGCACGTACCAGCAGCTGGCTGCCAGCGAATAATTCTGTTCTCTGGCCCAGCTCAGCCCGGCTTCCACCAGCACTTCCGCCAACCCCTGCCCACGCAGACCAAAGGGTACATAGGTGTGGGTAAAATCAATCTGAGTACCTCTGATGCTGTAATCCAGCACGCATTCCTTAGCGTCTTTCAGCAACACAAAGCGGCTCTGCGCCGGTTGATGTTCAATCGTGTAATCGCTCATAAATACTCCTGGCTGACGTTCAAAAATACAGTCTGTCAGTCAATACAATGCGGCATTTAATACAGTGCATCAGTGAATGCGATGAGCCTGCAGACGCAGACCGATAATATGGCGCCCGGCCAGAGTTACCTTGCCTTCATAACGCTCGTCGCCGGTGGAAGAAAATTCAAAGCGGAATTCACGGTGCAGACGCCAGCCACCCGGACCACGGCGCACAGCCATGCCGGACATCACCAGAGTGTCATCCAGTAACTGCACATCTTCCTGCTGGCAGTGTTTGCGCACGGCTTTCAGCGCCATACTTTTCGCCTGTTGCTGGCGGTTCCAGAACAGGTACAACAGAACACAGGCAGTGAGAAAATACAGCCAGCCAAGCATAAGGAATCTCCGCGTAAGGTCGGAGGCATGATAACAGCACTCCGCTTCCCTGCGGAAATGCTGTCAAAGACGGGATCAGGAAGGCTTACGGCGCTGGCTACGGCGCAGAGTTCCCTGCGGACGTTCTGCTGCCGGTTTTTCCGGTGCCACCATGCCATACGGATTCACCGCTGCTTTGGCTGGTGCAGCTGCTTTGGCAGGCTGGGACTGAGCACCGGCACTGTTCGTTGCCGGACGCTTCTGCGGGCGACGACTGTTTTCTGAACGGCTGCTGTCAGAACGGCGCTCCTGACGACGGCTGTCTGAACGATTATTGTCCGCACCGTTATTGCCGGATGCTTTGCCTGATGCACTCTGAGCAGGCTTACCGCCGCGCTGCTGCTGGCGTTTTTCCTGACCATCAGCTGACGTTTTATCAGCCGGCTTTTGTGCACCACCACGGCGGCTGCGGTTGCCATTGTTCGCCGCGTTATGTTCACTCTTGTTACCGTTACGGGCTTTGTCACCGCGCTGGGCATTGTTCTTCCGACCCTGTTCGCTGCGGCCCTGGCCACTGCGCCCCTGTTCGTTGCGACCTTGCCCGCCGCGGTTGTTGGCACTGCGCTGCTGATCGTCTGTACGCGGTGCTTTTGCCTTCTTAGGTTTTTTCGGTTTACGCGGACGCGACACTGGCAGCGCCACCACAGGTTCAAAACCGGCAAGGGTACGACGCTCAATCTCTTTACCGATCAGGCCTTCAATGCCTTCCAGGTCTTCCAGCTCTTCCGCGCAAACCAGCGACAGGGCCTGACCACTGGCCCCGGCACGCCCGGTACGGCCAATACGGTGGACATAGTCCGCCGCAACATTCGGTAATTCGAAGTTCACCACGTACGGCAGCTGTTCAATATCCAGACCGCGGGCAGCGATATCCGTGGCCACCAGTACGGCGATATCCCCGGACTTAAACTCTGCCAGTGCGCGGGTACGCGCCCCCTGACTCTTATTGCCATGGATCGCCGCAGCACGGATATTGTTCTTTTCCAGATGCGTAGCAAGGCGGTTAGCGCCGTGCTTGGTGCGGGTAAACACCAGTACCTGATGCCATTTGTTGTCCTGCAACAGTCGCGTCAGCAAAGCTGACTTCTGCTTTTTATCCGCCGGCACCAGCCATTGTTCAATGGTGTGCGCCGTGCTGTTGCGTGGGCTGACATCGATTTCCACCGGATCATTGACCAGGCCTTTGGCCAGATCGCGGATCTCTTTGGAAAAGGTCGCAGAAAACAGCAGATTCTGGCGTTTGGCCGGCAGCAGCTTCAGAATCTTTTTAATGTCATGAATAAAGCCCATATCCAGCATACGGTCCGCTTCATCCAGAACCAGAAATTCCACCTGATCGAAACGCACAGCGTTCTGCTGATACAGATCCAGCAGACGCCCCGGGCAGGCCACCAGCACATCGACACCACCACGCAGAGCTTTCATCTGCGGATTGATACCCACACCGCCGAAGACAACTGTGCTGTTCAGTTGCAGATACTGACTGTACTGCACCACGTTTTCGCCTACCTGAGCTGCCAGTTCACGGGTTGGCGTCAGTACCAGCGCACGGATGCGGTTAGCACCGGCGCGTTTACCGGATTGCAGGCGCTGCAGCATAGGCAGAGTAAAACCAGCGGTTTTACCGGTACCTGTCTGCGCCGCAGCCATGACATCGCGTCCGGCCAATACCGCAGGAATTGCCTGCGCCTGTACCGGTGAAGGAGTGCTGTAGCCCTGTTCGGAAACAGCCCGCAGAATTGGATCACACAGATCCAGATCGGAGAATAAAGTCATTAAAAAGGCAGCCGGAACGGCAAAAAAGAGGAATGAATAAGGGTAGAGCCGCGCACTCTACTGGAAGACAGCTGCCCAGTCCAGCGCAGCTGCCGTTTGTGTAACGCCTGTCACACAGCCAGATAACCGGCGTCTACCGGATAATAGGCACCGGTAACAAAAGACGCGGCATCGCTGACCAGCCAGGCCACCAGATAAGCAACTTCTTCCGGTTTACCCAGACGACCCAGCGCATGCTTGCTTTCCAGCATCTGCACCACTTCCGCTGGCAGGCCGTTGTCCACCAGCGGAGTATGAATAAAGGCGGGTCCGACCGAATTGATGCGGATACCGTCTTCTGCGTGTTCCCAGGCTGCAGCTTTGGTCATGCCCACCACACCGTGTTTGGCAGCGACATAGGCCGGAGATTGCGGAAAGGCAACCTGACCGAGAATCGACGCCATATTAATAATGGCACCGGACTTCTGCCCGCGCATGGCATTGATGGCCGCATGCTGACAATAAAAGACTCCGTTCAGATTGATGTTAATAACCTTGTTCCAGTCATCGATGGTGTAGTCGCCGGATTTCGCCGAAGGACCACCGATCCCCGCATTATTCACGGCAACATCCAGTCCGCCCAGCGCTGCGACCGTGTTATCCATGGCCGCCTGAACAGCAGCAGCATCGCTGACATCCACCACCTGGGTAATACAGGGCACATCATAATCTGCGGTGATCTGTGCTTTGGCTGCCTGCAATGCGTCTTCTGACAGGTCCCACAGGGCAATCGCCGCACCGGACGCTGCCAGTACCTGAGCCGTCGCCAGACCAATGCCGGAAGCACCGCCGGTAATCATGGCTTTTTTGCCCTGCAGCTGGTAATCGATCATATTCACATCCTTTGGTTAATGTCCGGGACGCAGCGCCTGCACTGCAAACCTCAGATCATGTAATCGGAATCGTTCTGCTCATACTGTTTTTGTGCGATGCGTTCAAACGGACGTACAACAAACAGCACCAGAATCACAGGCACTGCAATTAACAGAACGGCCGCAATTATGATTACAGACAACCATAAATGTTTCATTGATCTGGCGTAGACCTGCTCCGCAGGGATCACCAGCGCAAAATATTCCGGCGGGTTCTGCGCCCGGGTAAACACGGAAGCAAAAGAAAAATATTCCCGGCCGTTAAGAAGCACCCGCTCAACCCGCTCCAGTCCCTGTGGGTTTTCCGTCAGCAACTGCAGATGGCGATAGGGTACAACCGCCATTTTCGCCGGTTTTATCACTTCACTTTCGGCGAACCATTTCTGCCGCAGAAATTCCCGTGAAGAGGCCGGTACAGCAGCAATAGCCTGATCCAGAATATCTTTCAGCGGTGCCAGTTCAGGACGCACACGGATGTGCAGTGCGTGGGGTAAATCCAGTAATTGCGGCACCTGTGTGTCCAGCACCAGTCCTTTCATGTACTGCTGCTGCAGCGTCTGACGCAAAACCACTTCTGCATCAATAGCAGCATCCGCTTTACCCTGCTCCACCGCCCGCAAAGCATCGCGCAGGGAACGCATACTCTGCAGATTAATTCGTGGATATTTTTCATTAAGAACAGAAACAATCGACCAGCCGCCAATTAACGCCAGAGTTTTGCCATTGAGATCGCTTAAATCGGTAATTTCTTCCGCATCGGCACGACGTACCAAAGCAAACGGCATATCAATCACCGGCTGGGTTAATTCATCCAGGGTTTCGTCAATGGCAACGACTGGCTGCAGCATTTCCAGCTCACCAGTGTTAAACATATTCACCAGTTCTGCCCAGCTGTAACCATTCACAAATTCCGTTTTCAGACCGATCATGCGTGACAATACCCGGATCATGTCGACGCTGTAGCCGCTGGGATCGCCACCGACGGAAAAATCCACCGGCAGCCAGTCCATTTCATTGGAAACATGCAGGGTTCCCAGCGTATTTACATACTGACGCTGCTGCTCAGTTAATTTCATCGGACTCACCGGCGGCAGCCGGCGGTAAGCATTATCGCTGTGATTACTGGCCAGCAGACTGCCGTCCTGCTGGTACAGATACAGCTCACCATAAGCGCTCAGTGATTGTGCACGCAGGTGAGAAGACAGAGTGGAGAAGGTAATATCCAGTGCCAGTACGTGACCCGTTCCCGGCAGTTTTTTTACGAAGCTCTGACCCGGCGCCTGCAGGTGCTGAAACAGATAAGGCCGGGTTTTGCTCACACCCTGTGCATCGGCCTGGGTAAACCAGATGCGCTCCCGCACATCATAATCACTGCTTTCAGAGCGGGAAAAATTAAGCTCAAAGTCACGGCTGTAATATTCAAAGCGACGCTGGCGCTGCGTGCCTTCTCCTTCGACAGCAATAACAACCCAACGGTCAGCCGGAGTGGCATTCAGTTGCCGGCGGATAACTTCACTGCTGTTCAGGTTCACCAGCTCAAACAGATCGCCGTCATCAAAACCGATATAAAGTGCATAAAATACCGGATTAGTGCGCAGCACTTCGGCAAATAACTCCCGCGTGCCATTATTAATCCACGGGCCGCGCTGCTTATCCTGTTTGATCAGCGCCGGGAAATGTGACAGCACCTGTACAGTTTCCACTGCACTGGCGTCCATGTGCGCAAGATAATTGCGCGTTGCTGTCGCGGTCAGACGATATTGTTCTTCGGCGGATTCCAGCGCCATATCGCGGCTGAACCAGAAATGCAGAGAAACGGATAAAAAAGCGGTAAGTAACGTGGTCAGCACAACCACCAGCATCAGGCGCTGGCGGAGTTTCAGGCTTTGTTGTTCGAACTCGTCGTGCAACTGCATTCCCTGCCCCCTGTCTTACTCATGATGACGCTCACAAGCGCTGTAAGGATCATGCTTCCACATCTAAGTGTAATCAAGATATCCCTTGCTGTGACCCCACGCCATGGAAATTATCTGATGATCAGGTCAATTCCTCATCCAGGTCACGGCTCAGCTGATCAATAATACGCTGACGCAGCGCTTCTGCGGCATCCCGCCCGGCAATACCTTCTGCCAGCGTCAGCTTTTTACCGTCATCACTGTGCAGCTTAAGGCGGTAATAATCCGTCTGTCGTTTACCGGAAGTGGCCGTAACGGACTTATCCAGATGAATCTGCTGTGGTGAGCGGATCGTGGCGGAACGGCTGTACAAAGGTTTACCAAACATGCGTCGTACGATGGTCACCTGACGCCCTTCGATCTGGCATTCCAGTCCACGCCCCAGTACAAACACACCACTGACAAACAGCAGGCCACCAATTAATGCAAACACCGGCCCCATAACCCACAAAGCCCCGCCCTCCTGGCTGGCCTGCCAGGTAAGAAAAACACCGACGGCGGCAAATATAAATCCCATGGGTAACAGAGGTAAAAAGACCGCCTTATTGCGCCCTGCCGCGCTGTCCAGTGACAAACCGCCAGCACTCGCGCTGGTGCTGATCTGACGTGCAGCTGATTCCAGCGAACGCTGCTGTTTTTCACTGCGATCCTGCACCTGCTGACTGACCGGCGGCTGCCAGGATGAACGCTGCTGACCGCGTACCACTGGTACCTCCCAGCTGCGGGAAAATTCCATCGTTTCTGCCGCCCCCGGACCTGCCATATTAAGCAGCCCTTCGCACTGAATTTCCCAGCTGACAGTGCCGCGGCAACCTTCGGTCTGTTCACTTTCCGGCAGATTATCCGGTACATCAAATACCGCCCGCAGACGCTGACCAGAAGCCAGCATATCAACGCTTGCTACGACACTTTCCTGCCACACGGTACGATGATGCGTGCTGCGGTTTTTGCCGCTGCCGGTGGTGTAGGTATCAATGCAGCACAAACGTATTTCCGGGCGCTGACTGAAGCGGCCGCTGTTAACTTCAAAATAGCCACCCACCTGGCCACCACAACAGCCGGGCAACGGATCACAGAAAAACGGAGTGGCGCCAATACGCAAAAACCGGGAGCGCATACGAAGTCCGCCGAACACCATGCCAGCCCCGGTAAGCGGAAAAATAAGCACCAGCAGTACAGCATAATCACCGCTGCGCAACGCATCGGGAATGGCTGCGACCATGATCGGCAACGAAATCAGAATAAAGGGAATGCCAACAACCATCATCACCCGGTAACCGCTGCGGGCACTGCTGCGGATGCCCTGACTGAAAGCCGCACGGGCCGCTGTTGCCTCATGACCACCGGCATCTGCCAGACTGCTTAATGCCGCATAACGTGAACTTTTACTGCCTGAGCGACGACCAAACCAGATAATGCCGGCTCCGGCCAGAGCAAACACCAGACCGAACAGACTGCTGAACAACAACATCACCGGGCGGATACTGCGATCCAGCACAGACTCATAAGGATTTTGCGGATTAACCCAGACAACAGCGCTATTGCTTTGCTTATGCCGCTTAAGATCACTGTACAGTTCCTGCCAGTAGCTGCCGATATTGTCGTAGCCATCGTAAAGACTGGCGTCACTGCCACTGTAGCCGGCACCATTAAAATCAAAACGATAACGGGTGTTCACCCGATAAGTATCGGAGTTGTCGCTGCGGCGGGAATCCAGTTCAAGCATTTCGATCTGTGCACTGACCGGCAGCCAGCTTTGACTGCCATACCATTTCAGCAGCGGTGACAGCGCCATAAAGAAGATGACAGCAAGCCCGGCGAGCAGAAAAATCCCGCCGAATACAACAACGAACCAACCTCCTCTGCGCTGTTTAACTCCCGGTTTTTGCTGTCGTCCACTGCGCATGAGCTGTTTCCTTTTCAGTCGCGATATCTGATAACTGTCTGCTGAACACAAACGCTTATGCACCGGACTTTGCCAGAATCACCGGCGTCGCACCAGCCGGCAAAACACAAAGCCGCTGCCCGCACTGGCCTTGCAAAGTTGGTCAGGCAGCGCTGGAGAAGTGGCAGACTTTGTGGCAGCCTCAGCAGAATACAAACAGAGCAAAGCTCTTAATAATCACAACAAACAATAAAAAGGACTTTTATGAACGCCGTGCGCCGTTGGCTCGGACATCCGCTGCCTGCTGTTATTTTTCTGCTGATTTATATCGTTTCCCAGACCCTGATCGCCCGCACACTGCAGGCTGGCAACGCCGAAGCTCTGTTGTTTCAGTTCCAGTTCAGTTACAGCGCCGCGGATTTTAACGCCCTGCTGAACAGCATTTCCGCTGCCCAGTTAAACGCACTGCAGCAGCACTTCACTTACGATCATATTCATCCGGTCTGGTATGGACTGCTGGCCCTGTCGCTGACCAGCTGGCTGATGAATCTCAATGAATTATCTCCGCGCTGGTCCTGGCTGCTGCTGCCGGCCATCCTGATGGCAGCACTGGATGTGGTGGAAAACAGTATTCACGAACCCTGGCTGCAACTGCAGTCCCAGGCCAGCGATCCGTTGACCCTCATCGCCGGCGTTGCTGCCACCAGCAAATGGTCACTGGCAGCAATCTATCTGGCCGGTGCCCTGCTGCTGACCGCGCGCTATTTTTTCGTTGTCCGCCGGCACAAGGGTCAGCGTCTGCGTTAGCACCGGGTTTAGCGACTGGTCCAGCTCTCAGGTTAATGCCACCCGGCGCACAAAGCCGAGCTGCGGCAACAACCGTGTTTGCCATGCAGAAAAGGACACAGACTGGCCGCAGGCGAACAAATACAGGGATTTTTATTCGCGCACGATCCTCTATACTGACCGTTTGACCTAACCCCGGCACTGATATGAAAAAGCATCGGAGCAAACGTGAGATACGCGAACAACTGGATCAGGAAGTTCAGGATTTCCTCGATCACGGTGGTTCCGTGCGCCAGGTTGACCGGGGGGAAACCGGCCTGGTCGATGGCCGTTACAACGACCGCTCACTGGGCTTTGAGAAACCACGGGAATCGCGCACGCCACTGTCCGACGTGATGAAAACCCTCGATCAGCGCAAAGAAGAACGGCGTCAGAACAACCGCCGCCCGGCAGCGCCCACGCGGGCGAAAAAGCCGCGCAAAAAAATTATTTACGACGATTTCGGCGAGCCATTACGCGTTATCTGGGAAGATGACTGATTATGCTTGATACGCCAATGGCACTGATTCTTGCCGGTGCTGTTTTCACTTACGCTCTGCTGTCACGCTGGACTGAGCAGCAGGCGTTCACCGCCCCCATGTTGTTTACCGCTCTGGGCATTCTGGTCGGCCCGCTGGTGTTTAACATCGCCAACTTCGACGATGACGGCCACAACCTGATGTTTCTCGCCGAAGTCTGTCTGGCCATTATTCTCTTTACCGACGCCAGTCAGATCAAACTCTCTCATCTGGTGAAATTTGAAATTCTGCCCATTCGTCTGCTGGCGGTGGGTCTGCCCCTGACCATTGTCGTGGGCACACTGGCGGCGCAGGCGCTGTTCACCAGTGGCTGGCTGCTGGCATTATTGATGGCGATTATGCTCACCCCCACTGACGCTGCACTGGCGCAGTCCATTTTTGGCCGCAAAGACATCGACGAATCCCTGCGCCATTCCATTACCGTAGAAAGCGGCCTGAACGATGGCATTGCCCTGCCCATATTACTTTTTGCTCTGGCTCTGTTTATCAGCCTGCAACAACCCGATGCCAGTGTTGATCACTGGTACTGGCTGACTTTTATTGGCGAGCAGTTTGTTATCGGCGCACTGTGGGGCTTTCTCAGTGGTCGCGGCGGCGGCTGGCTGGTGCATATTGCCTGCCGTTATCAGCTGGTAACTCCCATGTACCAGCGTCTGGCGGCCATTGCGCTGGCCCTGCTGGCTTATTCCGGTGCCGAAGCTCTGAACGGCAACGGCTTTATCGCCGCCTTTGTCGCCGGCCTGCTGATGCGCCCGGGTTATAAGAGAGTGCAGGAACGCATTAAAGAATTCAGCGAGGCGGAAGGACAGTTACTCAGCCTGCTGGTGTTCTTTTTCTTCGGTCTGATTTTCGTCACCGACGCTCTGCCTGACGTTACCGTAAAGAGTCTGATCTACGCTCTGTTCGCCCTGACCCTGATGCGCATTATTCCGGTGCTGATTTCCCTCACCGGCTCAGGTCTGCCGCTGCGTGCCCGGCTGTTTTTATCCTGGTTTGGGCCACGTGGTATCGCCAGCATTATTTACCTGCTGTTAGTCGTCGAACAGACCGGTATGGCAAGCCCGGCTGTACGCGAACTGTTTGCCACTACGGTGCTCACCATTCTGCTGAGTATTTTTATCCACGGTATTTCCGCCCGCTTCTTCCATAACCTGCGCGTGCCGGGTAAGCCAGATCAATAATCCAGCGATATTTACCTTCCAGAACGCCAGCACCGTCACGCCACTGTTTAAATATTTTTATCAATAGCGGACAATGCAGTTGCTACGTCCGTACCGTTACGCTTATGAAGCCAGTCCGGCGCAGCGAATATTTCAGATCGGTGAACATCGGCCTGTTTCTTTCACAAATGGCGAAAGGCAGGACATTCATCAATAGCGAATCTGAGAAAATCCGTTATAGTTCTGTCAGTTGATGATTTCCGGAGCACCCCATGGATCGAAAGACGCTGCTTATCCCCCTGCTGATCGTTGTGATTGCCGGAGCCACACTGGGCTGGCATTTTCTCCATCAGAATACCTTGCCGGAAGGCCTGTACAGCACCAATGGCCGACTTGAAGCGGAACAGGTTCAGGTAGCCACCAAAACCGCTGGCAGGGTCGCGGAAGTACTGGTGAAAGAAGGTCAGCTGGTGCACAAAGGCGACCTGCTGGTACGCATGGACAACCAACAGCTGCTGGCGCGCAAACGTGAAGCTGAAGCTCAGATTGCCGCCGCCGAATTAGCCTATGAAGAAGCCGACGCCGGTGTTGAACAGCGCGAAGCTCAGCTGAAACTGGCCGACAGTGATCTGAAACGCGCCAAATCCATGTTCGCCAAAGGCGTTGCCCCTCAGGAAACCCTGGATCAGGCTCAGACCCAATACGATTCAGCCAAAGCCGCCCTGCGCCTGAGCAAAGCCACTGCTAACCGCGCCGAGGCCAGCACCGAAGCAGCCCGTGCGGCACGTGCGGAACTGATGACCCTGCTGGAAGACACTGAGATTAAAGCACCGCGCGATGGCCGCATTCAGTATCTGCTGGCCCAGGCCGGTGAAGTGCTGTCTGCTGGGGGCCGTGTGGTCACCATTCTGGATATCTCTGACGTCTACATGACAGTATTTCTGCCTGCCAGTGTGGCCGGCAAACTCAGCCTTAACGACGAAGCCAAACTGGTACTCGACCCGATCCCGCAATATGTAATTCCGGCGCAGGTCTCTTTTGTGGCAACCGACGCTCAGTTCACGCCGAAATCGGTAGAAACCAGCGAAGAACGCAATAATCTGATGTTCCGCGTCAAACTCAGCATCCGCCCGGATCTGCTGCACACCTATGAAGAACTGGTCAAAACCGGTATCCGCGGTCTGGGGTATGTGCGTACCGACCCCCGCACACCCTGGACCGAAGAGCTCAGCAAGCCTCTGCCTCAGCCTGAAAACGTCAGTGAATAAACGCTGTCAGCGAATAACATTGGCCCTGCGCGGAGAAAGGCATGACTGATATCGCCATTGTGCACAACCTGAGTCATCGTTACGGCGATACACTGGCGGCCGATAACATCAGCCTGCGCGTGCCGGCCGGTGTCATGGCCGGATTTATCGGCCCGGATGGCGTCGGTAAATCTACCCTGCTGTCGATTATTTCCGGCACCCGCAAAATTCAGCCGGCTGAAAAACCAGGGGCGCAGAAACAGAACACAGAAGACGCCGTTAACCGCGTCGAAGTGCTTGGTGGTGATATTCAGGACGCCAGCCATCGCCGCCGCAGCCAGCCGCGCATTGCTTATATGCCGCAGGGGCTTGGCAAAAATCTCTACCCCACCCTGAGCGTGGCGGAAAATCTGAATTTTTTCGGCAACCTGTTTGGTCAGGGCGCAGAAGAGCGCCAACGCCGCATTCTGCAGCTCACCAAAGCCACTGGCCTTGATCCGTTTCTTGATCGTCCGGCGGGCAAGCTGTCCGGTGGTATGAAACAGAAACTCGGTCTGTGCTGCGCGTTAATTCACGATCCCGATCTGCTGATTCTTGATGAACCCACCACCGGCGTGGATCCGTTATCGCGCCAGCAGTTCTGGCAGTTAATCAGCAGTATCCGTCTGCAGCGCCCACAGATGAGCGTTCTGGTGGCCACCGCCTATATGGAAGAAGCCCAGCAGTTTGACTGGCTGGCAGCCATGGATGACGGCAAAGTTATCGCTACCGGCAGCCCACAGGAATTACTGCAGCGCACCGGCTGCGATACGCTGGAGAGTGCGTTTATTTCCCTGTTGCCACAGGAAAAACGCGACCAGCACAAAGCGGTTGTGGTGCCACCCATGACTGACGCGCAGGCAGAACCTGCCATTCAGGCATCGCATCTGACGCGCCGGTTCGGCGATTTTATTGCTGTGAACGATGTGTCGTTTGATATTCAGCGCGGCGAAATTTTCGGTTTCCTCGGCTCCAATGGCTGTGGCAAAACCACCACCATGAAAATGCTTACCGGCCTGTTGCCATTTTCCTCCGGAGAAGCACGCCTGTTTGGCCAGCTACCGGACCCGGATGATATGGCGACGCGCAAACGCGTGGGTTATATGTCGCAGAGTTTTTCACTGTATGCGGAAATTTCCGTACGCCGTAATCTCGAGCTGCACGCCAAACTGTACGCCCTCGGTGATGAGCAATCCGCGCAACGCATTAACACAGTGATGCAGGAATTTGGTCTGCAGGATATTGCCGAACAACTGCCGGCGGAATTGCCTCTGGGTATCCGCCAGCGTCTGCAGCTGGCGGTTGCCGTGCTGCACGAACCGGATATTCTGATTCTCGATGAGCCGACCTCTGGCGTAGACCCGGTAGCCCGGGATCAGTTCTGGACCCATCTGGTGGATCTGTCACGCAACAAAGGCGTGACCATTTTTATTTCCACCCACTTTATGAACGAAGCCGAACGCTGCGACCGCATCTCGCTGATGCACGCCGGTAAAGTACTGGCGGTGGGTAAACCGCTGGCATTGGCGCAGCAGCGTGGCAGTGATTCGCTGGAAGAGGCCTTTGTTGATTATCTGAAAGAAGCTGCCGGAATCCGTGATGAGGAAACAGACGCTGAGGACAATACTCAGGTTCTGAATGCTGACGCAGATACAGCCCAGAACCGCCTGCGACAGGACAGCCAGCAACAGCACAGCCGCGGTTTTAATTTCCGCCGTTGGTGGGCCTACGCCTGGCGCGAAAGTCTGGAAATTCAGCGCGATCCGGTGCGTCTGGTTTTTGCTTTGTTCGGCCCGCTGATTCTGATGGTCACCTTTGGTTACGGCATCACCTTTGACGTGGAAAACATCCGCTACGCCATCATAGATAACGATCATTCGCGCGAAAGCCGGCTGCTCACTGAAGGCTTATCCGGTTCGCGCTATTTTCAGCAGGAAGAAACTCCCGCCTCCTACGCCGACGCCATTGAACGCATGCGGCTGGGTAAGCTGACACTCCTCATAGAAATACCACCGGATTTCGGCAAGCATTTTATTCTTGGCTGGGAGCCTGAACTGGGCATCACCATTGATGGTGCCATGCCGTTTAAGGCAGAAACCACCTCAGGCTATATTCAGGGATTATTGTTGCAGGAACTGCAGCAGATCGCCGCGGAAAATTCACTGGCTACGTCAGTAGCTTATCCGGTCAACGTACAGAACCGCTTTGAATACAATCAGGCATTCAAAAGCGTTTATGCCATTGTTCCCGGCGTCATCATGCTGATGCTGGCGCTGATTCCGGCGATGATGACGGCAGTGGGCATTGTGCGTGAAAAAGAAACCGGCTCCATTGCCAATTTTTATTCCACACCAGTGTCGCGGCTGGAGTTTCTGCTGGGTAAACAGGCGCCGTATGTGGTGATTTCCTTCCTCAGTTTTATCACCCTGCTGGTTATGGCCATTGTGGTATTCGGTCTGCCCGTGCGCGGTAATGTGGCTGCTCTGGCGTTGGGTTCACTGCTCTACGTTACTGCCACCACAGGCTTCGGCATGGTGGTGTCGACCTTTACCAAAACTCAGGTCGCAGCGATTTTCGCTTCCATGATTCTGAGCATTCTGCCGGCGGTTAACTTCTCTGGGCTGTTGTCACCGGTATCGTCCCTGTCCGGCCCGGCTTACCTGATCGGTAATGCTTTTCCGTCATCCTGGTATCAGCTGATCAGTATTGGTTCCTTTACCAAAGGGCTGGATATGGCAGAACTGTGGCAGAACTTTGTCATGCTCGGGGTCTTTATTCTGGTGTTTACCGGATTTGCCTGGCTCGGTCTGAAGAAGCAGGAAGCCTGATGAATATTAAAAACGTTACCGAACTGGGATTAAAAGAACTGTTCAGCCTGCGCTCTGATCCGGTGCTGATTTTTCTGATTATTTATATTTTCTCCATCGCCGTATATGCCGTCGCCAACGGCGTCGACTACGATGTGAATAATGCCGCGGTGGCTGTGGTCGATGAAGACCGTTCCGCGCTTTCCCGCAATATCTCCGCCGCCCTGTTACCGCCGCAGTTCAAAACCCCGGTAGAGATAGCCGCCAGTGATATTGAAGAAAAACTGGATAAAGGCGAGTACCTGTTTATCGTATCGTTTCCGCCACGCTTTGAAAAAGACGTGCTGGCCGGACGCCAGCCTGAAGTTCAGGTGCTGGTTGATGCCACCGCCATCGCTCAGGCAGGTAACGGTGCAAACTATATTGGGCAGATTATTCAGCGCGAAGCCATTGATGCTCTGTCTCCGGGAACACAACTGGATGATCTGCTACCAGTAAAAACCCGTATCCGTAAACTGTTTAACCCTAACTCATCGTCCGTATGGTTTAACTCGCTGATGCAGGTGATTAACAGCATTACCATTCTGGGAGTGATTCTGACCGGTGCGGCGCTGATCCGTGAGCGCGAACACGGTACCGTGGAACATCTGCTGGTGATGCCGGTGACGCCGGCGGAAATTATGCTTGCTAAGATCTGGGCCAACAGTCTGGTGATTCTGGTGGCATCGGTCTTATCCCTGCAGCTGGTCGTGAAGCTCTGGCTTGACGTACCAGTACAGGGATCACTGCTGCTGTATATCTTTGCCTGTGTGCTTTATCTGTTTTCCGTGACATCGCTGGGAATCATGTTGGGAATTCTGACCAACTCCATGGCACAGTTTGCGCTGCTGCTGATCCCGATTGTCATCATTATGTACCTGCTGTCCGGTGGTACGACGCCACAGGAAAGCATGCCGGTATTTTTGCAGCGGGTGATGATGTTTTCGCCATCCACGCACTTTGTTACCCTGGCGCAGAATATTCTTTACCGTGGTGCCGGTCTGGAAAGTATCTGGCAGGAGCTGGTGATTCTGGCAGGCATCGGTGCGGTGTTTTACAGCATTGCGCTGGCGAAATTCCGTAAAGCGATCGTGACTATGGGTTAAAAGCCACGGGTTAAAACACAAGGGCTAAGAGCCAGTGGTTAAGAACAGAGTTAAGGGTTAAGCACCGGGAAATAACAAAACAGGCAGCGCAGTTTACTGATCGCTGCCTTTTTTGGCTTTAGCCCAGGGGTCTGTTGCCGATGGTTTAGCACCCGACGTTTTAGCAGCGGATGTTCTGCTGCCGGAACCGGCGCGGTTACCTGACGGCGCAGATTTTTTCGCTGACGGCTGGCTTTGTTGCTTTAAGCGCTGACGTATTTTTCCGGCGCTCTCGCCTTCTCTCAAGCCGATATAAACGGTTTCCACCTGCTCCCGGGCCCACAGCGTTTTGCGCAGAAATTTCAGACTGGATTTTATGCTGGGGTCGGAACGGAAGCAGTTAATGCGCACCAGGTCGCCCAGTGTTACCCAACCGAATTCATCGACCAGCTCTGTCAGAATGGTTTCCAGGGTAACGCCATCCAGATGGCGGCGGGGATTTTCTGTGCTCATTCATTATTACCTTGTGTATGGCGGTTTTTCGCTTCGATCCACTGCGCCATATATTGTGTACTTTTCATGCTGTGGTGGCGCAGCATCATACCGTAAAAATGCTGCTGACGGTGGCCCGCGGGATCCTGCTGTATTTTACTTACCGCGTGCGCCAGCCGTGGTGCGTGATCGGCAAAGGCAAAGCGCTGTCCGATCAGCTGACGGCCATTAATGCTTAAGCTCTGCCACAGCGTTTCGTCGTTATACAGATGCTCCGCCTGTTGTGCAAAATCACTGGCGTTATCCGCTATCAGACCACAGGGGCTGTCAGGATGATACATGCCTTCCGCGCCAATGGCGGTTGTCACTGCCGGGGTGCCACATTGGGCCGCATCAATTAATTTACCCTTTAAACCCGCACCGAAACGCAGTGGTGCCAGCAGTACCCGGGCACTGCTGATCACCTGATGCGCATCTTCCGCCCAGCCGCGGACCAGAAAACCCTGTTTTTCATTGTGCAGCTGAGTGGCTTTTTTCGGCGGATAAGCACCATACACATGCAGTTCCGCCTGAGGTAGCTGACGACGGATCAATGGCCAGATCTGTTCTTTGAGGTAGCGCACCGCATCCCAGTTGGGTTCATGGCGGAAATTACCGATGGACACGAAATGCTGGCGTTCTATCATTGCCGGTACATCCGTAGCGTCGCTTTGCTGTTCCATAAATGGCAGATACAGCAGCTGCGATTGCGGTAGCTGAAACTGCTCTGTCAGCCACTGCATTTCAAATTCTGAAATCATCAGTGTCAGATCACAGCGCAGAATGGCAGCAATTTCGCGGATGGCCAGTTCACTGTGAGCAAACGCTGGTGTGGGCCTGAGCGGCAGAGCATCCGGCTGCGCTTTCAGCATGGCGTGGCGCGCATGGCGCAGTGAATGCAGATCTTCGGTATCGAGAATGCGCACCGCCTGCGGGCAATATTTTTCCACCCGCCAGCCAAACTGCTCTTCCATCATAAAGCGGTCAAACATCACCGCCTGTGGATTCAGCTGCTGAATAAAATCATCAAACGACGAGTGATTCAGGGCAATGGTCTGCGGCTGAATATTCATCGCCTGCAGATTAACAGCGTGGGCGCTGTGCTCCGCCGGTGACGCATAGACCACATTAAAACCCTGCTGCTGAAAGGCACGGATCAGTTGCAACATACGGCTGCCGGCGGCCGAGGATGCCGGTTCCGGCCAGACGTAGCCGATAACCAGCAGGGTCTGTGATAAAGGAATGTCGGAAGCTTGATTCATGGCGCGATTATAGCCGTGCCCTCCCCCTGATCACCACAGCATTCACTCTGGCATAAGATCAGCGCAAACAGATTAAAACCAGCGCTGCGGATAATTCCGGCGTGCGATCAGGCGGTGATAAAGCACACCAAACAGCACGATCAGCAAAGTACCGCTCAGTACCGGTGTCAGTACAAAATTCCATCCAGGCTGCGTCAGCATCACCAGTAATGGATTGGCGCCCGCTGGCGGATGGGTGGTATTGGTCAGCATCATCAGGGCAATGCCCAATCCGGTGGCCAGCCCCAGACTGAGCGGATCAGCGCCGAAAAAATGCAGTACGCTCAAACCCGCCAACGTCGTCAGCAGATGACCACCCACGATATTGCGCGGCTGCGCCAGTGGGCTGTCAGGCAGAACAAACAGAATCACCATGGTGGCACCAAAGGGTGCCATTACCAGCGCAGTGCTTTGCCAGTCCTGCAACAGCAACAACAGACTGATGCAGGCGGCAGCGCCACCTCCGGCAAGAAGGGCGGCGAATACGCGGCTACCAAAGGCTGCGCTCAGCAGGGGAAATCGGGTGTCAGCGGTTTTCATATCAGGCTCCGTTTTTAGGCACAGTTTTAAGGCCGGGTTTAAGGCCTGTCAGCAGTCAGTTCTTTTACAGCGTTAATCTGGTCACCTGAAGAGGTAGACCGAGCTGTCTACCAGCAAGAGTAGACAGGTTGGTCTACTCTTGTCAAAATATTTTGCACGGGACATTTCCCCGCGCCCGCAGATGAGAGCGAAACCATGCCGGACTCACCAACCAAAGCACAAAACAAAGCCAAAGCGTCAGCCACAAACTCACCAGAGACCCGGCAGACCGGAGACAGCAGTGGCAAGCGCAGTGAACTGGTACAGACGGCTTTCCGCCTGTTTTATCAGCAGGGTATTCACGCCACCGGGATCAATCAGATACTGAGCGAATCAGGTATTGCCAAGAAAACCCTGTATCACCACTTCCCGACCAAAGACGATCTGCTGCTGGCCGTCATCGCTTATCGTGACCAGATCTTCAGTCAGTGGTTACTGACACAGCTGCAGGAATGCGCAAGCGTTGAAGCGTTATGCGACGCCTGGTTTATGGCGCTGGATGACTGGTTCAACGACCGTGTCGATACTCTGCTCGGCTTCCGTGGCTGTTTTTTTATCAACAGCAGCGGTGAATACAGTGAACCGGATCATCCGGTATTGCTGGCCTGCCGGGCACATAAGAACAGCCTGCAGCACGCCCTGAAGAAGCTTTTGCAAGGCCTGATGGACGAAGCTGCGGCTACCGTGCTGTCAACTCAATGGTGCCTGCTGAAAGAAGGAGCTATCGTTGCTGCCACCGTCAGTGGCAATAAAAATGCCGCTCGTGATGCCCGGCAGATGGCACGAACCAGGGTTTAAACAAAAACGGCAAAACAGCTGAAACACCCCGCTAAAAGCAAAGTGCGACAAGCGCGATAAAGGGAAAAGACAAGCGCTGTGCGTCACCCATAATGACCCGGTTGGCTGCTGCACTGGCCAAATTGCCAATAGGTCAAAGTTGACAAAGTTGCTAATATAATCAGCACCCTGAACATTATAAGAATTCATCCGTGCTGATTATCGCTAAAATCCTGACCACCTTTCTGACCGTTGTTCTTCTGGCGCAGGTCGCTCAGCGTATGAGCCCACGTCATGCTGGCCTGCTGGCAGGTTTCCCGCTGGGAACGGCCATCGCACTGTACTTTTTTGGCTGGCAACAGGGCGCTGAGTTTGCCGCTGCCGGTGCTGTGTATACCCTCTCCGGCCTGACTTCGGCGATCTGTCTGGCCTTCGGTTACTGGCTGGTGATCCGCAAATTACCCGGCCTGCGCTGGCTTCCACTGGCCGTTGCCAGTGGCTTCAGCTGTTTTTTAGCATCGTCTTTTCTGCTGCAGTATCTGCCTCCTTCTCCGGCTGTCAGCCTGGCTGTGATCATTGCTGCGATTCTGCTGTTCCGCACCTTGTTTAAGCACATACCCGAAACCCATATCGATAACACCGCACCTCCGCAGAACCGTCTGAGCCAGCTGCTGGCGGGCAAAACGGCTACCCTGCTGTTCCGGGCATCCATTGCTACCGCGTCCATTCTGCTGATTACCGCGCTGGCCGATGTACTCGGCCCCTCGCGGGCGGGTCTGCTGGCGGCTTTCCCGGTGAGCTTCTTCCCGCTGATTCTGATCCTGCACATCAGCCATGGCGCCAACGTCCTCAGCTGCACCATCAAACACTACCCGGACGGGATTGGCGCGCTGGCGGTGTACGCACTGGCGGTGATTTACCTGTATCCGGCGCTGGGGCTGCATATCGGCACCGCAGCATCTCTGCTGTGCTCCGTCGCCTACCTGCTGATCTATGGTCAGCTGCGCACGCGCCTGCAAAAAAGCTGAAAAACCGCGTTCAGCTGGTACAATGCGACTGCTGAAAAGCAGACCAGCAAAAACACTATAAGCAGAATGCCCGGCCGGACCTATGTTGCGGCCGGCACATACCGGAACAGACCCCATGAAAGAATTTACCACCCCCGATTTTCTCAAAGACGCAGCAGACCTGATTTCCGCCGACGGCTTTGCGACCTCGAATATCTGGTATCACGGCACAGCATCCGGACTGGTCGAAGCCATCAAAACCTCTGGTCTGAAAGGCTCGGGGGATGCCGAACTGCTGCAACGTCAGATGAAAACCCTGGGAACCATTGGTCACGAAGCCAGCGATCAGCAGGACCCGCTGTTCGTCACCCAGAGTAAAGAGCTGGCGTATTTCTGGGCTAACCAGAAAGCCCATACCCGTAATCTCTACATGCAGCAGGAAGAAACACCTGTGGTGTTTAAACTGGAACTGCCGGAAGAGCTGAACAAGCTGGTCATCACCGATGCCGGTGGTGCAGCACTGCTGATGGAGCCAGGCAATATTTATCTGCTGTGGCTGAAAGAGCTGTACAAAGAACTGGGACAGCAGATGCCGGAACTGAACCCGTTAAAATGCGACCGCATGGATTACCTGAACAAACTGGGTCTGGCCTATGTCGCCGGCGATGTTGATCCTCAGTATCTGACCCTGCTGCAGTCGCACTGATCTGTGCGCTGATCTGCTCCAACAAAAAGCCGCTGTTGCCACTGCTGTCCCACAAATTTCTATTCAAGCATTTTCGAAAAATGTCAGGCCCCTTGTCCTCATAGAGGGGCCTTCCGAAACGTCGGACCGCCCCTCTCGCCGGACGGGCTAAACTCCTGACCGCCATGGATGGCGGAAATGC
>MDSZ01006301.1_pt1 | contig 115152 bp, 100 predicted proteins | sample 811201 | NCBI WGS metagenome assembly MDSZ01 (sample SAMN05326647, study PRJNA326480) | marine metagenome | isolation source: seawater | place: Indian Ocean: North | collected 2010
CACGTTTTGAGACGGGGCCTTAGCTCAGCTGGGAGAGCGCAACACTGGCAGTGTTGAGGTCAGCGGTTCGATCCCGCTAGGCTCCACCAAACTCTCAACAAACGGTCCGGGTCCCCATCGTCTAGAGGCCTAGGACACCGCCCTTTCACGGCGGTAACAGGGGTTCGAATCCCCTTGGGGATGCCATCTCTGATCTGCTCAGAAACAGATCAAAGAGAGCGTAAAATAAGTCGGCTATGCCGGCTTTTTTTATGTCTGCGATTTACCCTTCCTTCAATATCACTTTTATTCTTTTCCCGGTAATGAGTTTTACCTGCGGTCTGCGGTGTCTTCCTGTACGGGGCCGATACAGCGGCGGACAAACCGGTTACAATGCCGCTTTCTCTGGCGGACAGCGTTATGATTCAGCTTACAAATTCAGTGCGGGAACGTGCCCGCAGTATCCGTCTGGTGGTTTTCGATGTTGATGGCGTTCTCACCGATGGCACGCTGACCTATTCTGCTGATGGCGAGCAGGTTAAGCACTTCAATGTCAAAGACGGTGTCGGCATTAAACTTCTGCAGACCTACGCTATCCAAACCGCGATTATTTCCGCGAAAGATTCTGCGCCATTAAGCCGCCGCGCACGCGATCTGGGTATCCGCCATTTCTTTCCGGGTACCAAAGATAAATGGGCGAAATTATCGGAGCTTATGGCTCAGCTCAATATTGATGCGGAAGATGTCTGTTACGTCGGTGATGACGTCATTGATCTGAAAGTAATGAAGCGGGTTGGTCTGGCGGTAGCACCGGCCGATGCGTTCTGGATGGTGAAAGACAATGCTCAGTTTATTACTGCAGCAGCCGGTGGCAAAGGCGTGGCACGGGAAGTGGCCGACGCAATTTTAGGCAGCCGTATGTCACTGGAAGAAGCTTATATTAAGGCGATGTTACCTGAGTTTGAGGAATCGCCTGAGTTCAGGAGTATGAAAAAATGAAAATTCTGATCACCGGTGCCGCCGGTTTTATTGGTGCTTTCACCAGCAAGCAATTTGTCGAGCAGGGGCATGAGGTTATTGGTATCGATAACCTCAACGATTATTACGATGTGTCATTGAAGCACGGTCGACTGGAGTGGCTGAATCAACTGGACGGTTTTCAGTTTATTCAGGTAGAGCTTGCTGACCGCGCGGCTGTCGAGGCAGTTTTTGATAATCACGAATTTGATCGTGTCGTGCATCTTGCGGCCCAGGCCGGTGTACGTTATTCCATCAGTAATCCGCATGCCTATGTCGACAGCAATCTGATTGGTTTTGTGAATATTCTGGAAGCCTGTCGTCACAATGAAATTGAGCATCTGGTGTATGCGTCATCCAGCTCGGTTTACGGCTTGAATACGCACATTCCTTACAGCACATCGGACCGGGTTGATCATCCGGTGTCTCTGTATGCGGCGACAAAAAAATCCAACGAGTTAATGGCGCATACCTATTCACACCTGTACGGTCTGCCAACTACGGGTCTGCGTTTCTTTACCGTATACGGTCCGTGGGGACGCCCGGATATGGCGTATTTCAGTTTTACCCACGACATTCTTGCCGGTAAAACCATTAATGTATTTAACCACGGTAAAATGCAGCGCGATTTCACCTACATTGACGATATCGTCGAAGGTGTTACCCGTATTACCCAGAAAATTCCGCAGGGTGTTGCCGGCTGGACGCCGGAGAGTGGTGACGCCAGCCGCAGTTCCGCTCCGTATAAAATTTATAATATCGGTAACCACAACAGCGTTGAGCTGGGTACCTTTATTAAAACCATCGAGCAGGCGCTGGGTAAAGAAGCCGATAAAAACTACATGGAAATGCAGCCAGGTGATGTGCTGGCTACCTATGCCAACGTTGATGATCTGAGCGCCGATGTTGGCTTTGCGCCAAACACGCCGCTGTCGGATGGTATCGGTAAATTCGTTGAATGGTATCGCGATTTTTATAAGGTGTGATGACGGATGTCTGACTACAAAATTGTTATTCCGGCGCGTTACGGCTCCAGTCGTTTACCAGGTAAGCCGCTGATTAACTTATGCGGCAAACCTATGATTCAGCACGTCTGGGAGCGGGCGCAGGAAAGTGCCGCTGAGGACGTTGTGATCGCTACGGATGACCAGCGCATTTTTGACGTAGCCAAAGCATTCGGCGCGGATGTGGTTATGACTGCTGTCGATCACGAAAATGGAACCGAGCGTATCGCTGAAGTTGCCCGTATTAAAAACTGGGCGGATGAGGTTGTGATCGTCAACCTGCAGGGTGATGAACCATTAATTCCTGAATCTCTGATTGAAGCCACCGCTGCCAGTTTGATTAATTATCCGCAGGCGGGGATGAGCTCGGTTTGTACGCCGCTGAATCATGACGGCGATGCCTTTGATCCGAACGTGGTTAAGGTGGTGCTGGACCGTGAGCAGTTTGCCATGTATTTCAGCCGTGCCTCGATTCCATGGGATCGGGATGGCTATAAAGCGCAGCCAGGGGTGATGACGGCAAAAGTGCCGGTGTATCGTCATATTGGCATGTATGGCTACCGTGTTTCCTTCCTGCGTCAGTATATGGAAATGGAAGCCTGTCCGCTGGAAACCACGGAATCTCTGGAGCAGCTGCGAGCGCTCTGGTACGGTGTGAAGATTCATATGTCAGTCATTGCTGAGCCGCCAGGGCATGGCATTGACACCCCGGATGACGTCGCCCGGGTTGAAGCTCTGCTCTCCGCCGGTATCTGAATCCGGTCGCAAAAATGGCCTCTGTGTCTGCTCAGAGGTCATTTTTTTCGTTACTTTTCCCTCAACTCCCTCTATGTTGTTATTGTAAGTCGTTGAAAAATAACCATTAGAATGGTTCTGTCCGGCGATGCCGGGGGGAATCCGGAGGTGCTTATGACGTTTTCAATCTCAGAAAAACTGGGTTATGCGGGTCTGCTGCCTTTTATTATCGGCATGATGGCCGTGGTTCTTGGTTATGAGCAGGGTGAAGAATTTTTCAAACTCTACTCTCTGTTGATTCTGGCTTTTATGGCGGGTGGCTGCTGGGGTGTTGAGCAGGCAAACCCGGAAGAAATGGATGAAATTCCGCTGGAGCTGGCGATTGGTGTGTTCCTCTGGGGGCTGCTGGCGTATTTCCTGCCAACCAATATTGCCTGTCTGATGTTTATGGTGGGCTTCTGGTTGCTGCTGTGGACGGAAAGTAATCCTATTTTCCGCCGCTCTTATGCTGCGTCCTATCAGCGTATGCGCAACATACTGACCGGTGCGGTGACTGTGATTAATATCGCGGTGTTTGTCGCGGTACATTAATCAGATAGAACGGGGCAGTTAAGAAAACTCCCGGTTAGCAGAAAAAAACACCCGGTACAGATGCCTGTACCGGGTGTTCTCTTCAGCGGGTATTCTCTTTTCACTCAAACTAGATGCGCAGGCGACGGGTTTCCCGTGACAGGCGGGCGGAGCGCCACCATTCCTGATACTGATCCTGCAGGCGGGCGACACGGACGCGGTCATTCAGGCTGGCTTTCACCCCCATGCGATCCATGCTGATCCAGCAATACGCTGGCATGATGACCAGGGTATCTTTCAATCCGGAATACACTTTCAGCTCAATGCGGCTGCTGATGCGCTGTTGCAACTGAATCAGTGGGTGATCGGCGATACCGGAGTACTCCTCGTTAATGATAATGCGCATGCTGCGCTGGCGGGCGCCACGCAGATAGCGGGGGAAACAGCTGAGCGTTGATGCATCGGACCAGACCGGCAGGGCGAGGTCTGTGATGGCGATATTAATCGCTGCCGGTCCGTAACTGCTGATGATCTGAATCAGGCCCTCGGCAGAAGCATTCGGGTCGAGGCGGTAATCGGTATTGTCTCTGCCGGGCACGAACGTGTCGGACAGGCTGCCGCTGCGTGCCAGGTGTTTAATCATGCGCACATGAGGAATGCCTGCATCCATGTTGAATGCCGGTTCCGGAATAAAGCCATGGCGGTGGTAAAACTGCCAGGCATGGATCTGGGCATTGGCCTTTAACAGGCTGCCGTGGGATTCTTTAAGGTAATGATCTTCTGCAGCTTTCAGCAGGGCGCTGCCCACACCTTTGTAGCGGACTTCGGGAATAACCGCCATGCGTCCGACCTGACCGTTAGGCAACAAGCGGGCACAGCCAAGCGGATGGCCGTTGTAATGGGCGATAAAATGCACCGCGTTGATGTCTTCTGCGTCCCATTCAAGATCCTCTGGGACCTTCTGTTCGTCAATAAAGACACGCCGCCGGATGGCTTCCAGCGCTTCGCGGTGTGATCTCCAGTCAGTGACTTCAATCTCCATATTCTACCTCTGGATCGTATATAAAATGCTGTTCAATCAAAGATTTAAGCATTTTTTCGGCGTCTTCGGAATGAATTGAGGAAATTATCACTTGTGCCTCATAGCTGCGGTTGTCGGATAGCAGGCTGAGCAGAGGCTGGTCACCTGCCGGTAATACCCACTCCTGGCCCATGGCGTAGAAGCGGCAATGGTCTTCATGGACAGAATAGGCGAAGCGGCTGAATTCAGCGCGTTTCCAATTGTCACTCTGTGCCAGTAACGTTCTGCCATCTTCTTCCAGCGCTACGGCTTCCGGCACGTGCTCAGCGTACTTGGGGTCTGTCATCAGGCGGCCAATGATCGACTGCAGGCGTTCGTCGTCACTGATGGCGTCAGTGAGCAGTTTACGCAGGCGCTGGGCAGCGGCCGTATCGATCAGGCCGGTGGATGACTGTTGGGGCAGGTCAGGATCGGCATAACGCTGATCATCGGACGCATTGTCCATCACGTCATCGAATACCAGTGGCGCCAGTTCGGTCAGAGCTGGTGCGCGGAAACCAATACTGTAAGTCTGGCATTCGCCACGGGCTATGCCCCAGTGGGCCAGTGCTGGCGGCAGATACAGCATGTCACCCGGATTCAGTACCCAGCGATCGCTTTCTTCAAAGTTTTCCAGAATACGGATCTTCGGGCCTTTCATAAATGGTGTGTCTTCGCCACACATCTGGCCTGTGCGCCATTCGCGCTGACCTTCGGCCTGCAGCAGGAATACATCGTACTGGTCATAATGTGGGCCGACGGAACCGCCGTCGGTGGCGTAACTGATCATCAGATCGTCGATACGCCAGCCTGGAATAAAGCGGAAATATTCGAGCAGGTCGGCGGCTTCCGGAATCCACTGGTCAACCCCCTGAATCAGCAGGGTCCATTTGTTTTCCGGTAACTCCAGATAATCGTCTTCCGTGAAGGGGCCTTTGCGGATCGACCAGGGGCCGTCTTTGCCTTCTTCTTCGACGATGCGCGATTCAATTTCCTGTTCCAGTGACAGCCCTGCCAGTTCCTGTGACGACAGCAGGGGTTCGAAATCCGCCCATGCGTTACGGATTAATACCGGTTTTTTGTGCCAGTAATCACGCAGAAATTCTTCAATCGACAGCTCACCGAGAACATGCATAAACGTACTCAACTTAGTGGGAACAGATAAATGGAAACAGAAAACAAAAAAGCCTCCCGCAGGAGGCTTTCAGGGGCATTACAGGATAGGCGAAATCAGACGTTTTTAGCCTGATCTGCGGCATTACCGATGTAATTAGCCGGGGTCATGGCATTCAGCTCATCTTTCGCTGACTGTGGCAGCTCGAGGGAGGCAATAAAGTCGCCCATGGCGTCTTTGGTGATGGCTTTGCCACGGGTGAATGCTTTCAGTTTTTCGTATGGCTGTTCGATGCCGTAACGACGCATTACAGTCTGTACCGGCTCCGCCAGCACTTCCCAGGCGTTATCCAGATCCTGTGCGATACGGGCAGCGTTCACTTCCAGCTTGCTGATGCCTTTCAGTGTCGCCTGGTAAGCGATCATGCTGTAGCCCAGACCCACACCCATGTTACGCAGCACGGTAGAGTCGGTCAGGTCACGCTGCCAGCGGGAGATCGGCAGTTTCTGCGCCATGTGTGTCATAACAGCATTGGCGATACCCAGGTTGCCTTCGGAGTTTTCGAAGTCGATAGGGTTAACCTTGTGCGGCATGGTGGATGAGCCCACTTCGCCAGCGATGGTTTTCTGCTTGAAGTAGCCGTTAGAAATGTATGCCCAGATGTCGCGGTCAAAATCGATCACGATGGTATTGAAACGGGCAATCGCGTCGAACAGTTCAGCGATGTAATCGTGTGGTTCGATCTGAGTCGTATAAGGGTTGAAGGTCAGCCCCAGAGACGTGACGAAGGTTTCTGCGTTGGCAGCCCAGTCGATGTCCGCATACGCAGACAGGTGTGCGTTGTAGTTACCGACAGCACCGTTGATTTTGCCCAGCAGCTCGACGGCGTTGATCTGTTTGATCTGGCGCTCCAGACGGGCAACCACGTTAGCCATCTCTTTACCCAGCGTGGTTGGCGATGCGGTCTGACCGTGAGTACGGGACAGCATTGGCAGAGCGGCATGCTCGTGGGCCAGCTTGCGGATATCGTCGGCGATTTTCTGCATCACAGGGACAACCACGTCACGGCCGGCCTTCAGCATCAGACCATGAGACAGGTTGTTGATGTCTTCAGAGGTGCAGGCGAAATGCACAAACTCGTTGACGGCCATCAGCTCGTCGTTACCGGCAAACTTCTCTTTGATGAAGTATTCCACGGCTTTTACGTCGTGGTTGGTCGTCGCCTCAATGGTTTTGATGCGCTGCGCATCTTCTTCGCTGAAGTCAGCGACGATGCTGTCCAGCTGTGCATTAGCTGCCGCTGAGAACGCCGGTACTTCGGCAATGCCTTCGTGGGCTGCGAGACGCTGTAACCAGCGGATTTCGACTTCAACCCGTGCACGGATCAGACCGTATTCGGAGAAGACAGGGCGAAGATCGATGGTTTTACTGCCGTAGCGGCCATCAACAGGCGATACAGCGGTCAGGGCGGACAGCTCCATAGGCTTGGACATAGCGGTTCTCAACTGACTAATAGATTGAATTGCGGGTGTGGTAAAACGGCGCGGGATTGTACCGGATTTTTCCGCTGATCTCAGCTAACTTTGTGCTTAACCGGCCCGAGCGGGCGGAAATTGTTTGATTACGGCAGGTAACGGCGTATCTGGTGTGCTTTCGGTAGCCCCCAATCGACACTCTTGCGCTGGGGGCTGAAGCGCTGTTACAGAAGGTTATTTCTGCAGGCGCGGGGGACGGGCGTGTTGCTGTTGTTTCTGCGGCGGCTGTTGTCAGCCGCGCTATTTTTCAGCTGCAACTATTTTTCAGCTGCTACGACGCTGAACTCGACCAGAATTTCCGGGCGGGCCATACGTGCTTCAACACAGGCACGGGCGGGTTTGCCCACTTCTGCAATCCAGGCATCGTATACCGCGTTCATGGCGCCAAAGTCTTTCATGTCACGCACGTAGATGGTGATGGACAGTAGGTGATCGCGGTCACTGCCGGCGTCAGCGAGTAAGGCATCAATCTTTTCGAGGCAACCCTGAGTCTGTTGTTCGATGGTGACGTGGTCGTCATCGCAGGCGGTCTGGCCGCACAGATAGATAGTGCCGTTATGTTTAACGATACGGCTCATGCGCTGGGTGCTTTGCTGGCGTTCAATCTGGCTCAAAAGATCTCTCCGTTGGAATCTGAATGTGTGGCGGCCATCAGTTGGCGATCGCGCCTTTATTAACGCCTTCGAAGGCTTTCACTTCTATATCCTCCGTGGGGTATTTGCCACGGATTTCCGACGCCAGATGAGCGGCGATAAACTCAACTGTGGTATCTGTCTGCATAAGATAGCAGGCGCGTTGCGGCAGGCTGAGGCTGAATTCACCCTGTTGCGAGCGGTAGGCGAAGTGGATTGTGTCATCGGTTCGTGCGCTGATGTCTTCTTCACTGCCCAGATAAATATCAGCAAACTGTTCCGCCCATTCTGCTTCCAGACTTTTGTCGCGGCTACCGGCGCGCCAGATTTCAATGCGTGAACGATGGCCGTGGGCAATACGCTGGCAATTACCGGCGTGTTTTTTCAGGCCATGGCTGTAGTGGTAATACGCGCCCTGGATATCCTCGGGAGCGAACAGCAGTGTCAGCTGATCGACATTCACCGGGAAAAATTCGCGCAGTTGTTCGCGACACCAGTCCGCGACTGAATCGGTGGTAATGGCGTCAGCATCGACCAGAGCCACGGCTTCGCGTGGTGCTTCCATGGTCAGTACTTCACCGGATTCATAACGCCAGCTCAGGGATACCCGCTGTTCATCGCCACTCAGGGTCAGCGCCGGAGAGCGCACCGGTACCAGCAGGCGGTGATCCAGTTCGTCGTCCAGCCAGTTGCGCAGGGTTTTCTTAACAATACCGAAATCGCACACCATGCCCTGATCATCCAGAGCTCCGTCCAGAATCGCCGATGCCCACCAGGTTTCGCCAACCAGACCGCGACGGCTGTCCAGGTAGCTGAAATCGACGTTGGTCAATTGATCGACAAATAATTGCATTGAAACTCCGGAGTTCTGGCGGACAAATTGTGCTGGCCGGGTCTGGCCCGGGCGATGAGGCGCGCATTCTAACGGAATTCGGCGCTGCAGGGGTAGGGGCTGAATGTATGGCTTTGTGTCCGCTGGCGGTTATCTGTAATGACTATGAGCTGTGCCGTCCCGCTTGTTGGCTGTGTGGTCGCGGGGATGGGGGCTGTGTCGTCGCGGGGGTGGGGGCTGGGTGGGTGTTGGGTTGGTGTTGGGTTGGCGTTGGGTTGGCGTTGGGTTGGCGTTGTTATTGGTGCGACCGTGGAACCGGCTGTACCACTGGTGGTCTATGCAAATCCTTACGCTGACGACTATCAAGCGGGCGAAAGCCTGTTATCATGGTCGCCATTTTTACAGTAAGCCAATACGGGCTTGGAATCAGGAAAAGCGAATATCCTTTTATGACCATCAACAAAGCCATGTCGGCTTCACTGCTGACGCCGCTGCTGCTGGCCAGCGTCATCAGTGGCTGCAGCAACGATTCATCCTCTTCATCCAATATTTCATTTTATGTGCAGGCCGGTCAGGAAGACATTGAAGAAGGTCTGGTGCGTGTCGTTTCCGCCGAAGGTGGTCAGCTCAGCCGTGATGCTGAAGGTCGTCTGTCCGGTACAGAATATGTGACTGACGAAGAGGGTGAGGTCAATCCGCGCGCGGCTGCGGCTGAGATTTATTACTTCGAACTGCTGGGTCACGTCGCTGAAGAAGACACAGGTGTTGAGCCAACCACTGTTCGCTGTCAGTGGGCTGCTGGCTGCACCGCCGGCGGGTCTGATTATTCCTTTGGTGCCGATGTCGCCCGTATCGATGGCCTCGGCTGGCGTGCGGTTGCTTATGATATCAGCAGTGGTGAGCGGGTGCGTCTGACTCCGCTGACCGATCTCGCTGCTCAGCTGGCATTTGATTATGTCTACGATGAAGGTCAGTCCGCCTGGACTGCCACCGGTTATTACTCGCCGTACTCTGTCGAGCAGAGTATTTCTCAGGTATCACAGATCTTCGGTATCGACAGTGTCGAATCCCGTGAGCCGACCGATCTGACTGAACTGAGTCGCGTCGCCAACAGCAGCAGTGCTGATACTGTGTACAGCATTCGCTACGGTGCCTTAATCGCCGCCTGGTATCATCTGAGCGAAAGTTACAGCGGTGATTTTGCTGCGGATGTGGCCGCTGAATTCAGCACTAATGCCGGTCAGATGACAGAAGCTGATGATGGCAGTGCGGTCCTCACGCTGCAGGCACTTTATTCCGCCGCGGTTGAAAACCTTGAGCAGATTGCGGCCAGTGAAGATATTTCCGGTACCGCGCTGACGTCAGCGATCTCTGGTCTTAATCAGGATATCGCGTCCCTCAGTCTGACTTCTCCGGCAACGCTGACCAGCGTGCGTCCGGCAACGCTGGACGAGTTATTCGGTGCGGGCGATCTGGAAGATCTGCAGCTGGGACTGAGTCGCGCCAAGGCCTTTGTGCAGGTGCTGCGTGATTACGAAAATACCTTTTTTGAAGATGGCTATCGCGAAACTGCTGATGCCTATATGGATATGCTGAAAGCGATTGGCGAAGAGAATCAGGATGACCTGAATCTGCTGATTGATCAGTACATCGATGTAAAAGACCTCTATGTTGCGACCTATCTGCAGAACACAGGTGTCTGTGCGGATACCTCGGCTTATGCCTGGATGAGTGGCGCCAGCTGTTCCTATTCATCCGCCACTGCACAGCTGACGCTGACCGGCAGCAATGGCACCAACCTGGTGGTTACGCAGAAAGTTGCTGACGTAAACCTCACCGATGAAGAAGATGAACCGACAGAGTCGCACGCCATCGACGTACTGATTACCGGCAGCATGCGTGCCGGCGATCTGGGCTTTGTGGTGGATAACACCTACGACAATGACGATCCGGAGGACGATATTCTGTCACCAACCGGTATCCGTATTTACTACGACAACATCGTCAACACGCTGGTGGAAACCGATTCCGGCGCTAATGAAATTCTGGCCTACGAACTGCGCTGGTCTGATTTCTCCATCTATCGCTCAGGCCTGCCGTCTGAAGTGAATGGCACGCCGGTGACTCAGGACGATATCGAACTGAGTGGCGCTTACCGCATTTTCTACCGGGGTGTGCGTGATCCGCTGGATGATCCACAGAATCCGGTCAGTGATCTGCGCTTCAACATTGATACCGTGGTGCTGAACGGTCGTGTGTCGGATGTCATTGGCGATGAAGATGACGACGATGACAACTACACCACTGTGTACATAGCCGCCAACGCGGAGAACGCATCGGATTATTATCCGGAGAAAGAGTGGACCTCGTTCAATGGCTTCTTCACGCCGAACGCTGCCAACGGCTATGCCGAAGGTTCTGTGCAGGCGGATCTGGCAACCTACGAGCGCGGTAGCCAGACCATTTCCGGTCAGCAGGTGGATTACCTCGATGTGAAACTTATGGTCGATGGCGTGGCGCTGGAAGATTCCGCCCGTTACCGCTTCTATCCTACGCAACTGCGTGAAGACGATACCGATATCAACCGCGATGATGAAACCGATGATCTGGTTTCTGTCTTTGATATCGAGATCTGTGAACTGGAATACAACAACGGCAGCTGGAGCGTGGGTACCTGTGATCCTAAGCAGCGTCTGTTCGGCGAGCGCGATACCGATCAGGCCATTAATGATCTGTGGGAAGCCGGCGCCTTCTCCCGTGTGACTGTGCCGGGTCGTGGCGAATACTTCATCACCTGGAGCGCATCTGCGGGCAGTGATGGCTGTTATGTTCTTGATCCTCTGACCAGCGGTACCCTGGATGGAACCCTGTACGAGCCAATGGTTCTGGGTCTGAGCAGCGCGCGCTTTACCGCGGAAACCATTCTCGAAGATCAGCCGGATACGGCGTTTGATATTCTGGTGAATGCCCGTACCGCTGACCGTTATACGTTAACTGCGGCTCTGTCCCATGATTATTCCGGACTGTCGACTAACGGCGATATTTATTACGGCACTGGTTCCCGTCTGGACCGTATCCTGGTGTCCTACGATACCGACTCTAACTATGGCGTAACCGGTAGTCTGGAAATCTACAAAGACGGCGTGTCGCTGACGCTGGATCCGGGTACTGCCAATGAAGAAACTGATGTGGTCGACAGCACGCTGGGGCTGACTCTTAACCGCCAGTACACCTCTTCGCCAATGCCATATCACTATGTGACGGATGATGAAGGTAACTACGATATCTGTGTGACCGATAACATCGCTGAAAATGCGGCAGAAACGCTGGAAGGCTCGGTGTATTACCTGACGTTCCGTGGCGTGGTATACGGCAGTATTCAGGAAGAAAATGGCGTGTGGGTTATCCGCTACATCGACGGTTCTTTTGAAACCCTCTGATGTCATGCCGGTTTGAACGCAGGACAGAAAAAAGCGGCCATTGGCCGCTTTTTTTAACTTTTTTATCTGGTGCTTTTCAGGTTCTGCTTTTCTTTTTGTGTGCTCTTCTCGTGTGTTCTTTTCGTGTGTTCAGTGCCAGGTTATCACGGGTTCTTCTTTATCAGGACGCATACAAAAAGTAATGACACAGAATGCGGAAAACGATGCCGATCAGGGCACCGTAAATCGCCGGGCGGGCCACCGCAGCGACGTTTTTACCTGCCGCAACCAGAATGGCCACACCTGCCACATCCAACGGACAGATCAATAAACCGGCCAGCAGGTTAACGTCAGCGGGGGAGAGGACGCCTGCCTGGAACTGTTCCATGGCAATGCCCATCATGGCGGTACCGCCGGCAATGTATTTGGTGATTGCCAGCAGGAAGGTCTGCTGCGGATAGCCCAGCGCATTGACGGCAGGTGCAAGCCAGTCCTCCAGGGTAACAATCAGCCCGGTCAGACGCAGCAGATTGACGGCGACCAGAGCGACGACTAACAGCGGCAGGGCAGAAAGCGAAATTTCCCAGGCATCTTTACCAGCACGGCGGATCACCGCCATCGCGGATTCTTTGTCGGCGTTATCCGGTAACAGTTCGCTCTCATTTGTCGTTTGTGTTGCAGACAGGGAACGGCCGAACAGATACCAGACAGCGGCGCTGGCGAGCAAGCCACCGGCGATGGCAATACCAATGGTCGCGCCAACGTTGAGGCCGGCGGCGGCCATGGGGAAGACCACATTGGCCTGGGCCAGAGACAGTACCATCGCCAGTGTTGCTGCGATATGACGCGGTGATGAACCGTTTCTGGCCATCACCGCCAGAGTGGCGATGGGGGCGGCGAAGCTCACCATGGAGACCTGCATCAGGGCAAAGATGCCCAGACCGGACAGCCCAAACAGCGCCATGGCCGGCGAAAACGCTGCCACGATACGATTGAGTATGCCGCGGGATTCCAGCCAGTGCATGATGCTCAACATCACGATCATCACGGGTAACAGAATGAAAAATGCCAGCTCGACGGCGGAGCGGCCAGAGGAAAGTATGGTATTGGCTATCTGATCCATAAAAAACTGACTGTTTGATCAAAAGCGTACAATAGCAGATCGTCTGCACAACCGCGTGGCGACTTTGGTAACGCCGTAACAGCTCCTGCTGTGGCCGCAGAGGCTGGGAAAACAGGATGCACTATTCATAAAGGTTATATAGGGTATCAATCACAATAGATTCGGGTGATGCAGTGGCTGGGGTATAATCCGTCGACTTTAAAGTTGTTGATCAGGTTCTTAACAGTCAGCAACTGTGACACCCATTTAATCAGGCCGCACCAGCGGTCGGTGAACACACGATAATTGAGGCAAAATAATGACTGGATACGTTCAGAAAGGTGGCATTCAGGTCGCTCAGGAACTGTACGATTTCGTTAACGAAAAAGCGATTCCGGGTACAGGTGTTGATGCAGAAAAATTCTGGGCAGAGTTTGATGCTCTGGTGAATGATCTGGCACCAAAAAACAAAGCCCTGCTGGCCAAGCGTGACGATATCCAGGCAAAAATTGATGCTTACCACACTGAGCGTAAGGGTCAGCCTCACAACGCTGCGGAATACAAAACCTTCCTGCAGGAACTGGGTTACCTGCTGCCGGAAGGCGACGACTTTGCCGCTACAACTGAAAACGTAGAACCAGAAATCGGCCAGATGGCTGGTCCTCAGCTGGTTGTGCCGATCATGAATGCACGTTTTGCTCTTAACGCTGCTAACGCGCGTTGGGGTTCTCTGTACGATGCACTGTACGGTACCAATGTGATCTCTGAAGAAAACGGTGCGGAAAAAGGCGGCAGCTACAACAAAGTACGCGGCGACAAAGTGATCGCCTGGGCTCGCGATTTTCTGAACACCTCTGCACCACTGGCAAGCGGTTCTCACGTTGACAGCACTCAGTACGCCATCGAAGGCGGCAAGCTGGTGGTGACTCTGGCTGACGGTTCTGTTACTGGCCTGAAAGACGAAGCTCAGCTGCAGGGTTACAAAGGCGATGTCGCTGCTCCGACTGCGATTCTGCTGAAAAACAACGGTCTGCACTTTGAAATCCAGATTGATGCTTCTTCACCGGTTGGCTCTACCGATGCTGCTGGCGTAAAAGACATTCTGATGGAATCCGCGCTGACCACCATTATGGACTGTGAAGACTCTGTTGCTGCGGTTGATGCAGCGGACAAAGTGCTGACCTACAGCAACTGGCTGGGTCTGATGAAAGGTGATCTGTCTGAGGAAGTATCCAAAGGCGGTAAAACCTTTACCCGTACCATGAACCCTGACCGTGAATACACAGGTCTGAACGGTGAGACTGTGTCTCTGAAAGGCCGTTCTATGCTGTTTATCCGGAACGTGGGTCACCTGATGACTAACCCATCCATTCTGGATAAGAACGGCAACGAAGTACCGGAAGGTATCATGGATGGCATGGTATCTACCCTGATCGCCATTCACGATCTGAAAGGCAATGCGCCGTTCCGTAACTCCACTACAGGTTCTGTGAACATCGTTAAGCCTAAGATGCACGGTCCGGAAGAAGTGGCATTCGCCAACGAACTGTTCGGCCGCATCGAAGACGCACTGGGTCTGCCACGATTCACCATGAAGATGGGCATCATGGACGAAGAGCGTCGTACCACAGTGAACCTGAAAGAATGTATCCGTTCAGCGAAAGACCGTGTGGTATTCATCAACACCGGCTTCCTTGACCGTACCGGTGACGAAATCCATACCTCTATGCTGGCTGGTCCGTTTGTGCCTAAGAGCACTATGAAGCAGCAGACCTGGATTGGCGCTTACGAAAACTGGAACGTGGATACTGGTCTGGAATGTGGTCTGCAGGGCCGTTCTCAGATCGGTAAAGGTATGTGGGCAATGCCGGATGAAATGGCAGCCATGATGGAACAGAAAATTGGCCACCCGAAAGCCGGTGCCAATACTGCATGGGTTCCGTCTCCAACTGCAGCAACTCTGCACGCGACTCACTACCACACAGTGGATGTATTCGCGGTACAGGACGAACTGAAGAAACGCGCCCATGCGTCTGTTGATGACATCCTGACCATTCCGCTGATGACCGCTGAACAGGCTGCCGCACTGACTGAAGAAGACATCCGTAAAGAACTGGATAACAACTGTCAGGGTATTCTGGGCTACGTAGTACGCTGGGTTGATCAGGGAGTTGGTTGTTCCAAAGTGCCTGATATTCACAACGTTGGCCTGATGGAAGACCGCGCGACGCTGCGTATTTCTTCTCAGCACGTGGCTAACTGGCTGGAGCACGGTATCTGTACCCGCGATCAGGTTGAAGACAGCCTGAAGCGTATGGCTGCGGTTGTTGATGGTCAGAATGCCGGTGATCCTGCTTACATTGCTATGGCACCGTCTTTCGACACCATCGCTTTCCAGGCAGCGTCTGACCTGATCTTCAAAGGTAAAGAACAGCCAGCCGGTTACACCGAGCCTCTGCTGCACGCTTACCGTCTGAAGTTCAAGGCTGCACAGAAATAATCTGTTGGCCTGAATGAAAAAGCCCGGCTTTTCCTCGGAAAAGCCGGGCTTTTTTGTTTGAAAACGATCGTGCCGATAATGTTAGAATCGCTTTGTTCTCACGCGGATATAAAAATAATGAAACGCAGGATCAGAGACATAGCAGTACTCACTGCTGTCACCATACTCGCCGGCTGCTCCGGTAACAGCAGTTCAGGCTCAGGTTCCAGAGCAGAACCCAGATACGTCAATGGTTATGTAGGCGCCAGTAATGTTCACAACGCTTTGGTGCAGGCAGTACCGATTAACGCCAGTGGCCAGCCCCGCACCATCATCAATGACAGTCGCGCAGAGGTCTATGACGGCGAACGCGCCAGCAGTACCGCCCAGGCTTATTACCGTGTCGCCGTCAGCGAACAGGACATCGGACATCCGATGACATTGATTACCCTGGCTAAGGATGGGCAGGACGACGGTGATAACCAGACCCGCATCCGTTGTCAGCTGGTGGCCGGATGTGGCGGCAGCTGGAGTTATGGCAGCGATGCGGTGGTGGATCAGCGGTTACAGATAGCCGGTGACAGTTCGGATACACCGGCTTATGAGTTGCGTGCTTCTGTCGGTAATGTGATGGAAGACATGCGTATCAACGTAAACTGGATTACTCATCTGGCGAGTGCATTTGCCTACACCAGTTACATCGATCAGAGCGGCAATGAAGGCACGGATCCTACGACACCACGTTCAGGTATTTATACTGACGTCACTATTGAGCGCGCAAACCTGTGGCTGAACCGGATGTTCGGCGTGGCAGACATTATCTCCAGTCAGCCTCTGGAGCCTTACGACCTGCGTAATGAGAATGACGTGTCCACGGCGCAGCTAAGCGATGCCATTTACTACGGGGCATTGGTCGCGGGTGCCCAGCAGCTGGCAAAAGATGATGGGCTGAATGAGGTCACCTGGCTCTATTATCTGGTCGATGATTTTCTGACGTATAAGGGCCAGCTTTATCAGAAGGGCGGTAGCGGTACATCGCTGTACGATATTTTTGCCGCTGCCCGGGCTGTGCTCAGCAGTAATAAAGCGTATCTGGAAGAGCGCAATTACCGTGTTCCCGCTCAGACAGACGCTGTTCTGCAGCGACTGACTGATCAGATGGCGCGCTTACAGGACGGTCAGCTGACCAATGTCAGCGTCCGTTTTGATGAAGTGGAAAGCTGGAATGATGTGGTGGGCACGACCAAACGCTTTGTGGCAGATCTGAATGAACGCCTGCTGAACTGGGATGCTTCAGACCCGGATACCTGTCCGTCTGGCACCGACCAGAATGCAACAGGCTGCGTCCACAGTTTCGTCGATCCGGCTTATGTCGCTAAAACTCTGGCGTATTACGATAACCTCAACGCGGTTTACGACGGCGCTGCACCTGGGCTTAATGCTATGACGCAGCGGTTGCGCGATGCGTCACTGGCGTTTATTGCCTGCCTTAACGGTCATGCCTCCTGTGCCGGAGATTCCGCCTATCGCGCAGCGGACAAAACTTATGCGGTCAATGCCAATGGCTCCTTCCGTTTGTCCGTGGCTGGGGTTGCTGCCGACGGCTCTGCGGGCAGTACGGAAGACACGTATGCCTTTGATATCCTGCTGCCTTCCGGAGAGCTGATTGTTCCTTACCAGACCGCAGGGGGCGCCAGCCGCCAGTTACGTGCGGAATTTGCCGTATTACGCAGCGAGAACGATCTCGGTGAAACGGTCGAAAATAAGCCTTATGTACGCGTGGTTTATGATCAGCAGTATGCTCAGGTACCACTGACAGCGGTGGCGGATGCACAGACCGGCACCGTCCCGGATGGCTATGTTGAGCCCGTGGGTTTTCGATTCAGCTGGCCTTACGTGCGGATTCCACTGGATCAGGATGGCAGCAGTGGCCAGACCGCAGAGCTTTACTTCGAGGCCAGCCTGATTGGTGTGCGCGATGTACTGACGCTGGCCGCGGGTGGTAACTCGCCTTACCACTACAACCTGGCTGAGATCGGATTGCAGTTGCTGGCACTTGGCGAAGACGAGGGCAAACTGGCGGAAGACGGTGGCGTGGTCACCCTGGGTGATAAAGCCGAGCTGACGATTACCGGCAAAGCGACCAATGCCGCGGATTATTATTCTGACAGTCTGTGGCCCGAAGCCGATGATTTTTTCCGCGTGCGCGAAGGCTATGAGGCTGGCGCCAGCGCAGCGGATTTATTCCGCTATCGCATCCAGTATGACGAGAGTGTGCGCTTTGGCACCGACAGCCAGAATCTTGCGGTTTACCGCATGGCCGATTACATCGAGGTTGAAGTGGATGGCTATGGTATCAACCGCATTGAAATATTCGCCGACGATGATGTTGGCAGTGCCGGTGTACGGAACTGTTCTGTGGTTGTGGTGTCCGGTACCCGGCGCACAGAAAACTGCACTCAGGTCAGCCTGACCGGCAGTGTGCTGTCGGTACAGTCGCTGGTGGACGACGGCTATCTCGGTTTATTCTCAGTGCCGTCACGGGGCGCCTATGCACCGGTCTTTGCCCATGATGGCAACGGCAAAGCCCGGTTGGCGGCGGAAGGTGTTGAAGAAACCCTGGACGGTGAACTGAAAGCGGTATTCTCTCTGGGTATTGCCGAGCTCAATGTGCGCCTTGCTCAGGAACTGGTGGAGTGCACCCGCTCCGCTGGATGTCTGGACAATACCGTGAGCCAGTTCAGTCGCCTGCCACTGGCGCTGGTGGATTTGAATCTGGTTCGCGAAAGCAAAGATCAATGGGAAGTGGCGATAACCGCAGGGTATGATTATGACTACCTTGTCGATATTCTGCCCACCGGCCTGCGTGCGCAGGGTTTGTATCTGGCGTACGCGGTGGGCACCACTGGCGTCGTAGATCCGGATAGTGGTGAAACCATTAACTACGGTTTTGAAATCGCAGATCTGATTGTTTTCCGCGGTGGCGTTACCTTGCTGGGTAACAGCAGCGGCGAAAGCATCGGTCTGACGATTTCGGCAAATGCAGAATACGCTATTGATGAAAACGGTGAGCAGCAGCCCTGTGGGGTGATTAACCGCAAAGAACTGCGGGTTAACAGTTGTGAAGCCGTGGGCTATCTGACGTTCCGTAATTCGCTGATCGGTGTTATCCGGGAAGAGCGTGACGGTGTTTATGTGGTACGTTTTATTGATGGCCAGTTTTTAATTCTTGGAGGCTGATTGAGCCGTACAGCTTTTTATTCAGGGCTTGCTCTGATCTTACCTGTGTCTTTCTGTGTTTCGCCGGCGGCTCATGCCGCCGGTGAAGTTTTTCTGGCTGCGGATGTTCATGCTTCTTCGGAGCCGGTGTCTGTCAGCGATATGATCCATGGCTGGGATGACGGTTTTACCCGGGGCGAATACGCCTATGCCGATCTGCGTCTCAGCAGTGGCGTGCGCTATGACGACTGGCAATTATCGGCGGAAAAACGCTGGTATTACTATTTTACCTTCAGCAAAGACATGTCCGAGTTCTACTACAACATGGAGCACGGTCTGACGTCGGATAAAGAACTTAATCTGAAACTGGACGTGAAATCGTTCCGTGCTGACGGTATCCGCCTGGCTAAGCTGTTCAGCGTGCCAGACTGGCAGTTTCAGCCATCATTGGCGCTCTATAAGGTCGATCAATACCAGTTTGGTTCGCTGGATGGCGTCTCACTGGCTGGCTCCGGTGCCTCTGCGTCAGCGACGCTGGATTATCATTTCGATGAAGACAAAATCCTCGAATACCCGGTCAGCGATAGCCAGGGTTACGGCGCTTCGCTGGATCTGAATCTCGCTTACACCGGTTTCACTGACTGGACGTTGATATTCGGCGCAGGCGATGTATTGAATCGCTGGTATTTCAACGATGCCGGCTTTACCACGGGCTGCATCAACGTCGGCTCCAGCGCCGGGATTACCTGTGCCAGCAGTGGTTCGGCATCAGGGCGGGCAGGGCAGAGTGATTACGATGACCGCATCCCGATGACACTGACGGCCAGTGCGCAGCTGATGAGTCAGCATCTGCTGTTCAGCGCTTACCGGCATGATGAGTATCAGCGCCTGAGTGCGGAAAAAGCCTGGCAAACACCTGTGGGGCTGATGGCGCTGTCAGTGCACAGCACCCGGCAGCTTGGTCTGCACTGGCGCTCGGCGTGGCACAATCTGAGCCTGATCACAGACGATAACCGACTCAGTCACGCCCGTGACCTGCAGATTAACCTGGGGGTTAATTTCCACTGGCGCTGAAGACCTCAGCGCCCGCCCACAAAATCCGTTATGATGCGGCCTTTTAACGCTGCAGCTGCTCAGGCGAGATATGTACCTCGAATATTTCGGTTTTGACCGATTCCCGTTCACCATCGCACCGGATCCGGATTTTCTCTTTCCTTCTGCGGGTCATCAGGAAGCACTTGCGCATCTGCAATACGCGCTGACCGGCCTGGGCGGACTGATCTGTCTTACCGGCGAAGTGGGTACGGGTAAAACCACGCTGTGCCGGTCATTTCTGGCAGGTCTGGATGACAGCGTGCGCACGGCCTATATCTTTAATCCCCAGTTGTCACCGGCCGAGCTGCTGCAAAGCATCTGCGACGATCTCGATATTGTTTATGGGGATTCTGATTCGTTACGGGATTTATACCGTTATCTGAATGAGTTTCTGATCGCCGAATACGCCGAAGGGCGCAAAGTGATCTGCGTTATTGATGAAGCCCAGGCCATGCCCCCTGAATTGCTGGAACAGGTGAGGCTGCTGACTAATCTGGAAACTCATACCGAAAAACTGATGACGGTTATTCTGGTGGGGCAGCCGGAGCTGCAGCAGACACTGGCACGCTATGATCTGCGCCAGCTCAATCAACGCATAACCGCCCGTTACCATTTGCGTAATCTGAGCCTCGGGGAAGTGCGTGAATACGTCAGCTTCCGTCTGGTCCGGGCCGGACGACCGGATGATTCTTCTGCTTCGTCCCGTGACAGACTTTTTACCGACGGTGCATTGCGCAGACTCTGGCAAGCCAGCGGTGGCGTGCCGCGGATGATTAATACCCTGGCTGACCGGGCTTTGTTGGGCGCTTACGCGCGGGAAAAAACGCGTGTTACCACGGCACTGATAAAAGGCGCAGAGAAAGAAATTTTGCCGCCGAAAAACAGTGCTGATATTGCCCCCGCCGCGGGTCGCAGTAATCGCGGTGTTGCTACCTTATTCAGGCCTGTTGGTGTGCTTTTACTGTTGGTGGTAATAGCCGGCGGCGTATTTTTCACGCTGTCTGATAAATCGCTGACCAGCTCTGGTATCAGGCAGCTCGCGGCACACTATTTACATACTGAACCCGAAAATCCGGTTACCGTTCTGAGCACTGAAGCCTTCGGTCAGCCTCTTGAACAGTGTGCGCAACTCAGCGGTACAGATTATCGTTGCCTGTGGGTCGATTGGCCGCTCAGTCAGTTGTATGTCGGCGATTATCTGCAGTTGATTCAGGTGCGCGATTTTAATGGCAATAGCCGCTGGCAACGTGAAAAGCCGCAGGCGCCGGATAAATACAATGGTCAGGCGTTGATCTTCTGGCAACCGCCACAGGGTTTTGATGCGGACCATCTGATTAAACCGGGTGAACGTTCGACGGTGGTTGGCTGGGTAAGGCAGAAGCTGGGCGGCAGCTGGGATCACGACTGGCAGGTTATTGGTCCGGCAGGAGACGGGCAGGCTGCAGATTCCGATTTTTATGATCCCTTGCTGGCTAATAAAGTCGAACAGTTTCAGCGCGCCAATGGTTTATTGGCTGACCGCATTCTCGGGCCGCAAACCCTTTATTATCTTCAGCAGGCAGGAGGCTGATTTCCGTGTCGTATATTCTTGATGCGTTGAAAAAATCCGAAGCCCAGCGTCGTCAGCAGGAAGGACTGGCAGCGGATGCTGTGCTGAATCAGCAGAGCAATGCAAAAATCAGTAATCGGGGCATCTTTCTGTTGTTGGGCGTCGCACTGCTGGTTGTCGCCCTGTTGCTGTGGAATCTGCTGACACTGACTGCTGATTCTGATGTGGGCGAATATCATCGGGTCACTGACGCGGAACAATCGCAACCGGCATCGGCGGACGGACGTAAGGTGAATGTTCCTGCTGCACCAGAGCATGAGATCGCCGTCGCAGAACAGACTCATGAGCTGGATATCGCACCTGTGCCGGTGAAGGTGGCCTCCGGGCCTGTCGCTCCTGCTGTAACGCCTTCTACAGCAACAGCCCGTACGGAACAAAAGATTGAACAGGTGGCCTCTGACAGCACGCAGAGTGCTTTGAATGATCCAGCTGTGCAGCGCGCGATGCCACCGATTTCAGCCTTGCGCCGTATCCCGCAATTGATGATTAACAGTCATATTTACAGCCCGGTAGCGGATAAACGCAGTGTTATTATGAATAACCGTGAGTGGCATGAAGGCGATTTTGTTGCGGAAGGCGTTTATTTGAAAGAAATTACCTCCGACGGTATCACCCTGGATGTTGAAGGCTGGCCCGTGCATGTTGGGCGCAGCAAAGGCTGGCAGGCCATTCCCGGATTCGATTAAGAAGACAGCTGAATGTTAAGTAAAGAAACCAAAGACCGGATCCAGTCACTGTACCGGGAATGCATTAAAGCACTGAACCTGAAGCCGCGTTATGGTCAGCGGGTGATGATTGCTGAGGTCGCAAAAAGTCTCGCAGCTGTGCATGAAGATGAAAAAGGTGCGCGTGATAATAATGCCGGTATTTCTGTGGTGGAAGCCGGTACCGGTACCGGTAAAACGCTGGCATATCTGCTGGCGTCTTTGCCGGTGGCGATTGAAAAAGAAAAGAAATTACTGATTTCGACGGCTACAGTGGCGTTGCAGGAGCAGATTCTCGATAAGGATTTACCTAACCTTAAGAAAACGATTTCGATGCCCTTTAATTTTGCTTTGGCAAAAGGGCGTGGGCGTTATCTGTGCCTCTTAAAGCTGGATAAATCGCTGCAGCATCTGTCTGGTTTATTGTCGACTGTGGATTTATTTGAGCAGTCGCCGGAAGAAAAAGATAAGGCGCTGTATGAAGAACTTCTGCAGCAATATGCTTCTGGTAAGTGGGATGGTGACCGCGATCGCCTGACCGATGAAATGGAAGATTCCCAGTGGTCGCATTTAACCGCCACGCACCGCGAATGTTCCAATCGCCGTTGTCCGCATTTTCAGAACTGCGCTTTCTATAAGGCGCGTAATGCAATGGACGAGGCTGATGTCATTGTTGCCAACCACGATCTGGTGCTGGCGGATTTATCGCTCGGCGGTGGCGCTGTGCTGCCATCACCGGATAAAACCATCTATGTCTTCGATGAAGGTCATCATCTGGCCGACAAAGCACTGAATCACTTCCGTCTGGAAATTGGTATCCGTGGTCAGCGTCAGTGGCTGCAGCAACTTGAAAAAGGCCTGGAGCAATTTATTTCGGCAGCAGGTATCCCACATACACTGATGCACGGTTTATCTGAAGCGCCGGGGCAGATTCAGGAAATTCAGCAGGCCATCAGTCTGGTCTGGCCATTGCTAATGGATATGATGGGCGAACAGGAACGCCTGCGTTTCGAACAGGGCCGGGTGCCGGAGAATCTGCGCCAGCTGCTGAGCAATATGAAAGGGCCGTTGCAGCCTCTGTTGCTCACGCTGGATAAGCTCAATGACATGCTGCAGAAATCCCTCGATCCGAAGGAAGACGGCGATATCGCCCGGGATGTCGCAGAGTCCTGGCAGGCTCCGATGGGGATTTTGTTTTCCCGTGCTGAACAGTTATCTGAAGCGTTATCCTGGCTCTGTGCCGAAGAGGAAGAAGGTCAGCTGCCGGTGGCGCGCTGGCTCAGCAAAATTCCGTTTGGTGAGGGCTGGGATATTCGCCTGAGTGCTTCACCGATTGCGGTAGCAGAGCAGCTGCGCCGTAATCTCTGGAACCGTTGCTACGGTGCAGTGGTGACATCGGCGACTCTGACGGCACTGAACAGTTTTAATAAACTGATCTGGGAGTCCGGTTTGCCAGACTGGGCTGTTTATGAGCGTGTCGCCAGCCCGTTTGATTACCCATCGCTGGGTGAGTTGCAGCCGGTGTCATTGGCCAGTGATCCTAAGAGTGAACAGTTCCAGACAGATATTGAGTCCTGGCTGAAGCAGGAAGTGGATACCAAAAAAGGCACGCTGGTATTGTTCAGCTCCCGGGCCCAGCTGGAAGCGACACGGGATACGTTTTTATCTGACTGGTACGATCAGTTGTTGTGTCAGGGGTTTTTACCCAAAGCTGAAATTGTGCGCAGGCATAAAGAGCGCATCGACAAGGGCGAAGGCAGTATTATTTTTGGTTTGGCCAGTTTTGCCGAAGGGATCGACTTACCCGGTAATTACGTGACCCATGTAATTATTGTGAAAATTCCGTTCGCGGTTCCGGATGATCCGATTCAGGCCGCCATTTCCGAATGGCTGGAAAGCCGCGGGCGAAATCCTTTTATGGATTTAACACTGCCTGCCGCGTCGGTGCGTCTGGTGCAGGCCTGTGGACGTCTTATCCGTACCGAATCCGATCATGGTCGCATCAGTATTCTTGATAAGCGTCTGCTGTCACAGCGTTACGGTCGCCTGTTGCTGGATTCTTTGCCGCCATTTAAGCGCATTCCCTGAGCGATCATCCCGCACATCCTGAGCAGGGCGAAAGCCGGCTCAGGCCATTTTTTGCTGATTGTCTTTTGCCTGCTGATCTTTGCCGCTGAGCAGAAGATGATGTTTCAGATAGTCCAGCAACTCATCGGCATGATTCAGATCGCGCTGGATAATCAGGCAGCGCAACGTTTTCCGCTCCCTTGCCAGAATACGTACATGGTAGCCGTTACCTGTGTGCGGAATTTCCAGCCAAAGAGATTTGCAGTTATCTGACAGGCTCAGGTCGGACTGCATCAGTTCGAGCTCACAGCCGGCAAAATTGATATTTTTTATCCGCACTTCATGATGTTTATCTTTGCTGCGGTCTTTCAACAGGTAGGGTTGGGCTAACGGACGCTGACGTGATTGCAGTCGCTGATCAGCAGAATCAAACGCCTGCGGATTAAATATTTCTGTACCCTGAATTCCTTCCAGTGAGTCACCCTTCATAAAACGATGAAACAGTTCGGTGGCTGCTTCTTTGCGCTCAAACTGAGCAAGATGATCAGCATTATTAATTACCGCAAATACCGCCTGCTGACACTGTCGTGCCACGGCAGCATTTTCTGCTGGCAACGTAAAATTATCGAATTCGCCGGTGGCGATTAACGTGGGGCACTGAGGGAAGCCGGTAAACCCGGCGAAATCGAGCAGGCGTTTGGTGTTCTGTGCATAGCGCATACGCTCGTTATCGTTCAGGCGGGTAATCTGACGGAACAATAAGCGGCGGTAGGTCGGGCTGACATCCGTTTCTGTCAGACGGCTGTGATTAATCAGATTACACACTGCGGTAGTGGCAAATGCCTGCATATCGCCCTGGGCCAGCAGATCGAGGGAATCTTCCAATAGTGTGATCAGACTGTCACGGCGAAAACAGGTGATGCCAGATAACAGCAGTCGCTCGGTTTTTTGCGGATGACGATGGGCGAACAGGGTGGCCATGGCCGAGCCGTAACTGATGCCAAGTAAGGTGATGCGCTGCAATGACTGCGAATCACAGAACAGATTGAGAAGATCGGCGTAATCCTCCAGCGACAGCTCGGGCGCCAGTTGATCATTGCTTCCCTGAGACGGAAGGTCTGCCAGAATAACCGGATGGGTGGTCAGTACCCGTTCTGCTTCACTACGGAAAGAGGAGAAGCTCTGAAAGGCGCCACCAAGGAACAGAACCGGGGTTCTGTGCTCGTTGCCTGGTTCGCAGAACGCCTGAAACTCAACTTTATAAATCTGTTGTTGAAAACGGATAGTGCAGATACTGGGGGCAGCTTTAAGTGCTGCCGCGGAGAAGCGGGAGAACTGCATGGCATTGACTGCTCTTTTATTCTTATAGTCGCCCGACTCTAAACGATTTATAGACATATTGCCATACTTGTATGTTTACCGTTTTATTCTTTAGTGTTTTGTAAGGTATTGAAATAAAAGGGAAAATATTCAGCGCTTTTGGACTGTTGTGGCCTGAAGGGATATGTTTTCAGGTTGTTGTGGTACAAAAGTTTTGTATCTGTGATTGGTGTGTCTGTGATTGGTGTATCTGTGATTGGTGTATCTGTGATTGGTGTATCTGTGATTGGTGTATCTGTGATTGGTGTATCTGTGGTTTGTGTGCCTGTGACGTCTGCCCGGGCATCCGGTTCACAAACCGGCCAGCGCCGGCAGGCTATCCCGGCCAGGCGGAAACTTTTATTTGTTTACGGGACTCTGACACAGGCTTTCTTGTAGCCGGGGCAAACAGTTGAGGAAAAGCAACTCGGCTCAATATGCGCCATGGCTATCGCTTATCGAACCGGAGTCGGGCAAAATTGCCAGCCATTGCACTGTGCAGTCGTAAACCCGGACGTCATAAACGTATGCGACTGTATGACGTCAGAACGACACAATTTTTAACCATTCACGTTCAAACAAACGGATCTGTATTCTCATGAAGTCTTCCGGTATGTCTTTGCCCGTCTGGGTTGGACTCCGCTATCTGGCCGCTAAGCGCCGCAATCACTTTATTTCATTTATCTCCGCATCTTCCATGATTGGCATGACACTCGGGGTGGCGGTGTTGATTCTGGTGCTGTCGGTGATGAATGGCTTCGACCGGGAATTACGCGAACGCATTCTTGGCATGGTTCCTCACGCGGTTGTTTATGAGCGGGGTGGTATCAATGACTGGCAATCGCTGGCGCAGACGGTCAGTGAATACCCGGGAGTCGCTGGTGTTGCGCCTATGACGCGCCTGCAGGGCATGATGGGCTATGGTGGCCGGGTGCAGGGAATTATGGTCACGGGCGTTGATCCGGACGCTGAGCGTCAGGTATCGATCCTGCCGGATCATATGATTGAAGGGGATGTGCAGAATCTGCAGTCCGGTGAATTCGGCGTGTTACTGGGCGATCTGCTGGCGCAGCATCTGCGCGTTACAGTTGGCGATAAAGTCACCCTGATGCTGCCGGAAGCTACGCTGTCGCCAGCCGGTGTCCTGCCGCGCATCAAACGTCTGACAGTGACCGGTATTTTCTCGGTTGGGGCAGAGCTGGATGCCAACCTGGCCATCGTTAATCTTGAGGATGCTGCAAAACTTGGACGTCTCAGTTTTCAGGCGCAGGGCCTGAGAGTGAAGTTCGATGACCTGTTTAAAGCGCCGCAGGGTGTGTGGGATATCGTCTCCACTCTGGATGGTGATTATTACGCCAGTGACTGGACCCGCACCCACGGTAACCTGTTCCACGCGATCCGGATGGAAAAAACCATGATTGGTCTGCTGTTGCTGATCATTGTCGCGGTGGCGGCGTTTAATATTATCTCCACTCTGGTGATGGTGGTGACCGATAAACAAGCGGATATTGCCATTCTGCGTACCATGGGGGCGAAGCCTTCGACCATTATGAAAATCTTTATGGTGCAGGGCATTTCCATTGGTCTGGTTGGGGTGGTACTGGGAACGGTACTCGGCATTATCGGTGCGCTGACCATTTCCGATCTGGTGGCCTGGCTTGAGCATTTGTTTGGTTTCAAAATTCTCAGTGCGGATGTGTATTTTATTTCCTATCTGCCATCGCAACTTTTGTGGGAAGACGTAGCGATTATTACCGCTTCGTCGATGTTGTTAAGTTTCCTGGCGACTCTGTATCCATCGTGGCGCGCATCCCGGGTTCAGCCAGCGGAGGCTCTGCGTTATGAATAAAAGCACTACTCTGATAGCGAAAGATCTGTGTAAAACCTATACCTCAGGGCCGCAGAAGGTCACTGTATGGGACAACATTAATCTGCAGGTGGCGGCCGGGGAAACTCTGGCGATTGTCGGTGCTTCCGGCTCGGGCAAAACCACCTTACTCAATGCACTTGGCGGCCTGGATAACGTCGATCGTGGCGAAGTGACGATCGCCGGTCATGCGCTGGCCGCATTGTCTGAAACTCAGCGCACTGCATTGCGTAATCAGGAGGTGGGCTTTGTCTATCAGTTCCATCACCTGTTGCCGGAATTTACCGCGCTGGAAAACGTGATGATGCCGCAATTGCTGGCTGGTATTGGCCGCAAACAGGCGGCAGAGCGGGCCCGTGAGTGTCTGGCTCAGCTGGGTCTGGCAAAGCGCACCGACCACAAACCAGCAGAACTGTCGGGTGGTGAGCGTCAGCGTACCGCCATCGCGCGGGCTTTGGTGAACCGTCCGGGGCTGGTGTTGCTGGATGAGCCGACAGGGAATCTGGATGAACAGACTGCACGGCAGGTAGAAGATGCCATGCTGGCACTGGCGCAGGATTCTGATACGGCGTTTGTGATGGTTACCCACGACCGGGCGTTGGCGGGGCGGATGGACCGCTGTCTGTTGCTCGCTGAGCAGTCACTGAATCCGTTATAAGCGGATTCAGTATTCCTCTTCTTCAGCCTTGCGTTTCAGCCGGCTGATACGGCGTCGTTCCCAGTTCTGCACCACGTGACGACGCCAGATTATCTGAATGGCAATGTAGCCACCGACACCGCATATCACTCCGGATACCATTGAACCGGCAAACAGCGGCTGCCAGATATTACCCAGTTCGCTCAGAACCCATTGCACCGATAACTCAATCGAGAACGGATTTGGCGGCGTATTCAGCAGCCAGGTGCCGAAACGATAGGTGGCGTAAAAGATGGGGGCCATGGTGAATGGATTGGTTATCCAGACGAGCCCTATCGACATCGGCATGTTCGCGTTAGCATAAAACGCCATCAGCGCAGCAATACCCATCTGAAAGGGCAGTGGCAGGAATGCACAGAACAGCCCGACGAGAAAGGCGCGGGAAACCGAATGCCGGTTGACGTGGAACAGGTTGGGTTTGGCAAACAGCGGCGCCAGCAGTTTCAGAGACGGATTGCTCTGTACCTGCTCCGGAGACGGAAAGTATTTCTGTAAGAACTTTTTCGGCATGGAAAGCGCCAGCTGGTTATTGCGGGGCGATTATGCCGATAATGCCATGGAGTGGCAATGCACAAACTCATGCTCAGTGGCATTGCCGGCATGATTGCCGGATGCTTCCTTCCGCTAAGCGTTGCGCTGGCCTGCTCAGGACTTCTGTTGTTGGTCTGGTTGTTGGCCAGGCCTTTGATTTGTCTGTTGCTTTGCGTTTGTCAGCAATCAGGCCGGTTTTCTGCACTGCGCGTGCGTAACCCACGATCAGAACCTCGGCGTTATCAGCCTCTTTACTATAGCCTCTTCTTTGTTCTGACTCTGCTGTTTTCTTCCTTTTGGGTAGGTGTTCAGCTGGAACACCGTTTACCAGTTTCTCTTGATCGGCAAAGCATTGATATCCAGGTCGCCATACGCAGCATCGAGGCGCGTGAACGCGGTTTCCGTTTAACGGTGGATGTGTTGCCTGATCAACCGCTGGCGGACAGTCTGCCGGCATTACGCTCGCTGCAGCTTAACTGGTATCCGCGACAGCAGCAGGCCTTGCCGCCACAGGCGGGTCAGACGGCGCATATACGGGCGGTGCTGCGGGCTCCGCGGAATTTTGCCAACGGTCTGGCATTTGATTACGAAGCGTATCTGTTGTCGGAGGGCATAGATGCTACTGGCTATATCCGCACGCTGGAGCTGACCTCCCCGGCGGATGGGCCTGTGCTGAGCTCTTCTGAGTCTCTGCGGCAACGATTCATCTCATGGGGTTATCAGCGCCTGCCTCAATATGCCGCCGGGGAACAGGAGCAGGCGCATGAGCAGGCGAAGAGCTGGGCCGGTGGTCTGATTTTCGGTGATCAGCAGGCTTTCACCACTGAGCAGTGGGATCTGGCTGCATACACGGGCACTCTGCATCTGCTGGTCGTCAGTGGTCTGCATGTCGGGTTGATTGCGCTGCTCGGTTGGTTGCTTGGTGGTGTTCTGATGCGCTTTGTCGCGCTGTTCAGTGGGGTTGTAACCTTTGGGGCAGCTGGGACTGTCAGGGCTGGCTGGTCTGTAAGGTCTGTCAGGACTATCAGTCTGATAGCCGGTATGATCGTAGCGCCGCAATGGCTGCGCCTGCTGCCGGTGGTGGTGTTGTCTGCTGCCTATGTCTGGCTGGCGGGGGCGGGAATCGCTTTGCAACGTGCCGCATTGATGATTGCTCTGGCGGCATTGCTGGCATGTGTGCGCCGACGTCCCGACTGGCTGGAAATCGCGCTGTTGGTGATGTTGCTGGTTTTGCTGATAAATCCATTGATCTGGTTACGGCCAGGGTTTGGCTTTTCGTTCTGCGCTGTACTGGCCTTATTGGCGGCGTTTCGTGGGCGTAAAAGTCGTTGGGCAGAGCAGTGGTGGTTGCCCCAGTGGCTGGTATTTATGGCCATCCTGCCATTGATGCTGTTCTGGGGGCAGGCGGTTGGCTTTCAGCATTTGCTGGCGAATTTTATTGCTGTGCCATTCTTTACCCTGATTCTGATGCCACTGACGTTTGCCGCGGTGATTACCGGCTGGGACGTTATCGCAGACGGGCTGATTATTGCCGGCGATCTGTTCTGGCAATGGCTGAGTCTGGTTGAAGGTTTGGCGATGCCGCAGTTCGCCCCGGTAAACACTGCACTGATGTTGCTGTGGTACGGGCTGCTTATTCTGTTCTGGCTGGGTGTTCAGCGCATATTTGTGATATTGGCTCAGGCGTTGATGTTGGCGGGTCTGCTGCTGATTCGCCCGGCTGATGTTAATACCGTCTCAATGGCCGATGTGGGGCAGGGGCTATCTGTATTCGCCGGCGCCTCTGATGCGACTCTGATTTATGATCTGGGCGCACGCTTTTCGGATCGTTTTGATGCCGGCAGTGCGATTGTTTTCCCACTGTTGCAGAGTCTCGGTGTACGCAGCCTGGATCTGCTGGTGATCAGCCATAACGATAATGATCACGCTGGCGGTGAGGTGGGATTCAAACGTCTCGCACAATCCCGTGGTATGGATATCGGCCGACAGATTTATGGTCAGCCTGCTGCTGGCGGATCCAGCTGTCATGCGCTGTCATCGCAATGGCAGGAGATGCACCCAAATCTTCGCATCCGCTTTTTCCCATTGGCAACTGATGAAATCCGGCCAGTGGACAACAATGCCTCCTGCGTATTGCAGCTGGACTGGTTCGGCACACGCTTTCTTCTGACCGGTGATCTGGAGGCGGATGGTGAGACACTGCTGGCCGATGTGTACGGTGCGGAGCTTCGTTCAGAGGTATTGGTTGTCGGTCATCATGGCAGCCTGACCAGCACATCCGGGCGGCTTTTACAGGTTGTGCAGCCGATGGAAGGCTGGATCAGTGCCGGGTTTAACAACCGCTTCGGACATCCGCATCCTGATGTACTGGCACGCTTGCATGAGGCCGGCGTGCGTACCTTCAATACCGCTGAATGCGGCAGAATTTTCCGGGAACCAGATGGGGTTACCCGCTGTCAGCGTAAGCTCTGGCAGCCACGTTGGCGACAGCCGTTGTGACGGCCGGATATTTGTTAAATATCAGTCGCTTAATTCACATTGTCAGAGCTCGTATTGAGTATGGTCACAGAACCTGCTTTCAGGTCTTATGCTGCCATACTGGCTTATGCTAGAGTACAGCGAAAATTTGTAATGAGATCGCAGGAGTAGAGTACGATGCTGGAAATCATCCAGAGCGGCGGTTGGATGATGGTACCTATCATCCTTTGTTCAGTGTTGGCATTGGGTATTGCGGCTGAACGTTTCTGGACACTCCGGCCAGGGCAGATAGCGCCACGGGATTTGCTGGCACGGGTCTGGGGTTGGATGAAAAACAATCAGCTGGACTCTGCGCGTATTAAGGAACTGCGTTCCGCCGGGCCTCTTGGCCGGGTACTGGCAGCAGGTCTGATCAATTCCCGTCATGGTCGTGAGATCATGAAAGAAAGCATCGAAGAAACGGCATCCCATGAAATTCATGGTATGGAACGTTATATGAACGCGCTCGGCACGATTGCTGCGGTAGCGCCTCTGATGGGCCTGCTTGGTACTGTATTTGGTATGATTCAGGTGTTTTCAGAAATTATGTCGCAGGGCACCGGACAGGCGAATCTGCTCGCCGGCGGTATCTCGGAAGCACTGGTCACGACAGCAGCAGGTCTGATTGTTGGTATTCCGGCACTGGTTTGTCACCGCGTGTTGCAGCGTCGTGTCGATAACATCGTTGTGTTTATGGAGCAGGAAGCCATTAAGCTGGTTGATGTTCTGCATGGCGATCGTGAAGTGGCGGATTCATCAGAGGCAGTTAAGTGAATTTCAAACGTCAGAGTCGGGAATCCATCGATGTTAACCTGACTCCGCTGATCGATATTGTCTTTCTGCTGTTGATTTTCTTTATGGTGTCCACCACCTTTACCAAAGAGAATCACCTCAGTATCGATTTGCCGGAAGCCAGCGCTGAAGCCTCTGCCACGCCGGCGGAAGCCATTGAAATTCTGATTTCCGCAAACGGAGAGTACAGCGTAAATAATCAGGCATTGGTCAATCATCAGCTGGAGACGCTGAAGCGCGCGATCCAGAAATCGCTGAACGGGCAACAGGTGGCTCCGGTGGTTATTACTGCCGACGCCAAAACACCGCATGAAGCTGTGGTGCGGGCGATGGATGCCGCCGGTCAGCTTGGTCTGATTAACCTCAGTATTACCACCCGACAGCCGGGAAAAAGTGAATAATAATGAGTGAAGAAATTTCAGTCGGGCGCATTTATAAGCGCCTGCTGTCGTATGTCTGGCCGCATAAAGCGGCCTTTTTCGTTGCTATTCTGGGCTACGTAATGTTCGCCTCGGCGGCGCCCATGATGGCTCATCTGATGGGTTGGGTTTCGGAGACCCTGGATGCACCGACCCACGAGAATATTCTGGTGCTGGTATTTAGCTTGCTGGGTATTTTCTTTTACCGCGGTATCGGTACGTTTCTCGGTAAATTTTTTATTGCTGTGGTCGGCCGTAACGTCGTGCATTCACTGCGTACGCAGCTGTTTAATAAAATGACCCGCTTGCCAAGCAGTTATTTTGATGGCGAATCCAGCGGCCGTCTTATTTCCCGGGTAATTTTTGATGTTGATCAGGTGACCGGTGCGTCGACCCGGGCGCTGACGACGTCTATCCAGGAAGGCGTGACGGTCATTGGTCTGATGTTGTATCTGTTGTGGCTGGACTGGACGCTGACGCTTATCTTCGTCGCTCTGGTGCCGATTATTGTTGTGGTTGTTGCCTTTGCCAGCCGCTTTTTCCGTCGTTACAGCCGCCGCATTCAGAAGGCCATGGGGAATGTGACTCAGGTGACCAATGAAAGTATCAGTGGCTATCGTGAAGTGCGGACATTCGGTGGTCGTGACTACGAACAGCAGCGCTTTTATAAAGCCAGTGAGTACAACCGTAAACAGTCGCTGAAATTCGGTTTAACGGAAGCGATTAACGTCCCGCTGACTCAGCAGATTGTGGCTCTGGGTCTGGGTGTTATGGTTTATCTGATGTTTCAGCGTCTGCTGCACGGTCATATGGATCGTGATCAGTTCTGGCAGTTTATGACAGCAGCTTCTCTTATTGCCAAGCCGCTGCGCTCGCTCACCGATATTAATGCGGTGGTGCAGAAAGGCGTCACCGCGGCGGCATCTGTTTTTTCCGTACTGGATGCTGAATCAGAACCGGATACCGGCAGTAAAACTCTGCAGCGCGCACACGGTGATGTGAAATTTGATCAGGTACGCTTCCGTTATCCGGGAGCAGAACATGATGCGCTGAAAGGTATTTCGCTGGATATTAAGGCCGGCACGTCGGTGGCTTTTGTTGGTAAATCCGGCAGTGGTAAAACCACCCTGGTGAATTTAATTCCACGTTTTTATGAACTCACGTCAGGTGGTATTGCCATCGACGGTACTGATGTGCGTGAACTGACCCTCGACAGTCTGCGCGATCAGATTGCGATCGTCAGTCAGCAGGTAACCCTGTTCAACGGTACGATTAAGGACAATATCGCCTACGGTGCGCTGGGCAATAAAAGTGATGATGAAATCATGGCCGCGGCTAAAGCCGCTCATGCCGATGAATTTATTTCTCAGCTGTCGGATGGCTACGACACCATGGTCGGAGAAGACGGCGTATTACTGTCCGGTGGTCAGCGCCAGCGTATTGCCATTGCCCGTGCGATTCTGAAAAACGCACCTATTCTGATTCTGGATGAGGCAACCTCTGCGCTGGATACGGCGTCGGAGCGCCATATTCAGGCAGCCATGGAAGAGGTGATGAAAGGTCGGACAACCTTTGTTATTGCCCATCGTCTGAGTACCATTGAAAACGCGGACCGCATTGTGGTGATTGATCAGGGTGAGGTGCGTGAAGATGGCGGCCATGCTGATCTGATTGCACTGAACGGAATCTATGCGCAACTGCATCAGATTCAGTTCAGCGAGTAACCTGTGACTGACACGCGTGATCGCAACAGTGCGGATGCTTCCTGCAGTGAAGCTCGGCCCGTAACCGCCGACAGCAGGCGTAAAGGCCTGCTGTCCGCTCTCGGCGCAGTCATTGAGCGTAACTGGTATCGCTCTGCATTAGCTAACATCTGGTTGTTGCCACTCTGGCTGATTGTGGCTCCGGTGGTGTATTTAAAGCGTCTTAAATTCCGTCTGCAGCCACCAAAGCCTGCTTCTGTGCCGGTACTGGTGGTCGGTAATATTACCGTCGGCGGAACCGGCAAGACGCCATTGATTCTGTTGCTCATCGAGCGCGCCAGAGTGCTGGGTCTGAAGCCGGCTGTGATCAGTCGTGGCTATGGCAGCCGTAATGAACAATGGCCGTTGACGGTGACATCTGCGCTTCAGGCTGACGAGTGCGGTGACGAACCCAAATTAATCCATGCCCGCAGCGGTGTGCCTGTGGTCGTTGATCCTCAGCGGGCGAGAGCTGCAGCAGCGGTTCCTGCGCATACCGACATTATTTTCAGCGATGACGGTCTGCAGCATTATGCGCTGGCGCGTGCAGCGGAATTAGTGGTTATGGATGGTCAGCGCCGACTGGGTAATGGCTGGCTGTTACCGGTTGGCCCTCTGCGTGAACCAGCGAGCCGGTTAAAAAGTGTTGATATGGTGCTGGAAAACGGCAGCAGTTTTCGCGTTGAACCCATCGCCCTGGTGAATGCACTCAGCGGTGAGTCGCGGCCATTGGATTATTTCGCCGGCACGGCGGTGTGGGCGGTCTCCGGTATTGGTAATCCGCAACGTTTTTATGCATCGCTGGCGCAGATCGGCGCAGAGACGAAGCCTGTCAGCTTCCCCGATCATCATGACTTCAGCCCGGCGGACTTTGATTTTACTCAGGGTTCGTCATATCCGGTCGTCATGACGGAAAAAGATTGGGTAAAATGCCGGGCATTCGCTCAACCAGACTGGTGGTACCTGCAGGTCGATGCGGTGCCACAACCCGATATTCAGGACCGGCTTGATGCCTTGCTGCTGGCGACCGCACAGCGCAAAGGCTGAAGTCTGCCGGTGAGATTACATTACAGGTGAAGATTACTATGGATAAACAACTGCTCAGCATGCTGGTGTGCCCACTGTGTAAAGGCAAACTGAAACTTGATAGCGACGCTGCTGAACTGCTGTGTACTTTTGATGGTCTGGCATTTCCGATTCAGGACGGTGTGCCTGTGATGCTGGAAGGCGAAGCGCGCCGCATGAGTGAAGAAGAAAAACTGGAAAAGGCAGAAAAAGCTGCCAAACCAGCCGCACAGGAATAACTATGATCCGCGTGCTGTTTGTTTGTCTGGGCAATATCTGCCGCTCGCCAACCGCCCATGGTGTCATGCTGAAAAAGGTTGAGGCGCTTGGTCTCAGCGGTGAAATTCAGGTAGATTCTGCGGGAACGGCTGCCTATCACGTCGGTGAAAAGCCCGATGCCCGCGCCACACAGACAGCAGCGAAACGTGGTTATGATCTGAGTGCGCTGCGTGCCCGTCAGGCTGTGGCAGAGGATTTCGGCACCTTTGATTATGTGCTGGCCATGGACAACGAAAACCTGGCGAATCTGCAGGCTATTTGCCCGCCTGGCAGCCAAACCCAGCCGCAATTGTTCCTCAGTTTTGCCCGGCGTTTTCGTGAGAGCGAAGTGCCGGACCCATATTACGGTGGTGCTTCGGGCTTCGAACACGTGCTCGATCTGGTGGAAGATGCCTGTGACGGTCTGCTGGCAGACATTGAAAACAGGCAAAACAAACAGAACAGGTCAGGTGACGCTTGATCCGCTCTGGTGTCATTCAGTCAGACTACGATCTTTCCCTTGCTAATACATTGCGTCTGCCTGCGCGGGCGAAAGCCTGGGCGGCATTCTCATCGCCTTCTGAACTCATCTCTTTGCTCGATGAAGCAGACCGACGCGACTGGGGCGTCAAGGTGCTTGGTGGCGGCAGTAATGTGCTGCTGGCGGGCGATGTTGATGCGCTGGTGTTGCATTCACACATGAAGGGCGTTCAGCTGCTGGGTTATGAAGCAGATTCTGACGGCGACTGGGTGAGGGTGGCAGTTGATGCCGGGATGAACTGGCACGACTGGGTATGTAACAGTATTAAATTTGGTCACGGGCTGGAGAATCTGGCGCTGATCCCGGGTACTGTGGGCGCATCGCCGGTGCAGAATATCGGCGCCTACGGCACGGAAGTCCGCGACTGTCTTGAATCCGTCAGCGGAATTCAACTGAGCACCCACCAATGGCGGACGCTGAGCAACAGCGAATGCCGTTTTGGCTATCGTGATTCGGTCTTTAAGCGCGAACTGGCCGGCGACTTTATCGTTACCCGCGTGGTTTTTCGCTTAAGAGTTCAGTTCCGGCCGGACCTGAGTTACGGTCCGCTGAAGCAGTGGGCGGATTCCGCTGTTCAGGTCACGGCGGAGGGTCTGATCGAAGAGATTTGCCGCATCCGCTCACAGAAATTACCGGATCCGGCAATCACCGCCAACGCAGGTTCTTTTTTTAAGAATCCGGTCGTAAGTGCAGCCGATGCGCAGTGTTTAAGCGCACAATATCCCTCATTGCCGTGCTACCCCCAACCATCGGGCAGCGTAAAGCTGGCGGCGGGTTGGCTGATCGAGCAGGCGGGCTGGAAAGGGCGCTGGCTGGAGCATGTCGGTGTACACGATCTGCAGGCACTGGTGTTGGTGACGGACGGGCAGGCAACATTTGCTGAACTGATGCAATTACAGGCGCAGATTCAGGGAGATGTGGCAGATAAGTTTGGTGTGGCTCTGGAACCAGAGCCACAGGAGTTCTGATCAGAAATCGAACGATTCCAGGCGGATGCCCTGCTCATCGGCACGGATCAGCCAGCCACCGGTGTCGCTCCAGTCGCCCAGAACGATGCGGCGCAAGGATTGATCATTTTCCTGCCAGTGGTGATCGTCAGGGCGATGGGTATGCCCATGAATCAGAGTTCTCACGCCAGCCCCGGTCATGCAGCGCACAACTTCTTCCGGCGTAACATCCATGATGTCATTGCTTTTCATCTTCTGATCGCTCTGGCTTTCTGCCCGCACATAACGGGCAAAGGCAATGCGTTCTTCCAGCGGTTTGGCAAGAAACTCCTGTTGCCACGCCGGGTTGCGGAACATCTGACGGATCTTCATATATTCCACATCCTGCGTGCACAGACTGTCGCCGTGCATCAGCAGAACCGCTTCGCCATTGAGCGTCACCGTGGTCGGATCTTCCAGCATCTGCGTACCGGTCTGCTGGCAGAACAGGTCTCCCAGCAGAAAATCCCGGTTGCCCGGCATCAGGAAAACCTGAGTGCCGCTGTCAGACAGGGCTTTCAGACCGTCTTTCACGGTACGGACGAAATCATTTTCAAAATCGTCGCCCATCCAGACTTCAAAGAAGTCACCAAGAATGTACAGGGCTTCCTCGCCATGAAGGCGTTGCAGTAATTCCAGAAACCCCTCCGTCATGGCCGGATGCTCCGGCTCAAGATGGAGGTCCGAAATGAAATAACTGGTCATCAGTCGATGATTTCCGCTTTCTCAATGATCACGTCATCAGCAGGAACATCCTGGTGACCCATGCTGGTGATCGTAGGAACGCCTTTGATGCGGTTTACCACATCCATGCCTTCCACAACTTCGCCGAATACACAGTAACCCCAGCCCTGGGTGTTCTTACCGGTGTGGTTCAGAAAGCTGTTGTCAGCCACGTTGATGAAAAACTGTGCACTGGCGGAGTGTGGGTCCATGGTGCGCGCCATGGCCAGAGTACCGGCTTTGTTTTCCAGACCGTTGTCGGCTTCGTTTTCAATCGGAGCGTCAGTTTCTTTCTGGGTCATACCTGGCTCGAAACCCCCACCCTGAATCATGAAACCATCGATTACGCGGTGAAAAATGACGCCATCGTAATGGCCTTTTTTCACGTAGCTTTCGAAGTTAGCAGCGGTTTTCGGTGCTTTTTCGTGGTTCAGTTCGACTTTGATGTCACCAAAATTGGTTTTGAGAAGAATCATGTGTTGCCTCGCAGAATTCATGTACCCCTGAAGGGGATTGAATGCGTATAATACCGGCTTTTTCCCGGCCATAAAGTGCCGGAACGGTCAGTGGCGGCCTGATATTGCAAAAACATCGTGTAAACAGGGCCGCAGCTTCACTCTTAAGCGGATGGTTATGACAGATACAAACCCAATCAGTCACAATTTTGTTGCCAAAGTTGTTCAGGAAGACCTAAACGCCGGCAAGATGGCGAAGGTCGTTACCCGTTTCCCACCGGAGCCGAATGGCTACCTGCACGTGGGCCACGCGAAATCCATTTGTCTGAACTTCGGTGTCGCCAAACAGTTTGGTGGTGATTGCCACCTGCGCTTTGACGATACCAATCCCGAGAAAGAGAATCAGGAATACATTGACGCGATCAAGTCAGATGTCCGCTGGCTGGGCTTCGAGTGGGCAGGGGAAGTTCGTTACGCCTCTGACTATTTTGATCAGCTGCACGAGTGGGCATTGCACCTGATTCGTGAAGGTAAAGCCTATGTCTGTGATCTGACTCCGGAGCAGGCCCGTGAGTACCGCGGCACTCTGACTGAGCCAGGCAAGAACAGCCCGTATCGTGAGCGCAGTGTGGAAGAAAACCTGGATCTGTTTGCGCGCATGCGTGCCGGCGAATTCGACGAAGGCTCCTGTGCTCTGCGTGCCAAAATTGATATGGCGTCACCGAACATGAACCTGCGTGACCCGTTCATCTACCGTATCCGTAAGGCACATCACCATCAGACCGGCGATAAATGGTGCATCTACCCAACCTACGACTTTACCCACGGACAGTCCGATGCCATCGAAGGCGTGACGCATTCCGTCTGTACGCTGGAATTTGAAGATCACCGTCCTCTGTATGAATGGTTCCTGGCTAACCTGCCAGTGCCGTGTGTGCCAGTGCAGTATGAATTCGGTCGTCTGAATCTGGATTACACCGTGACGTCCAAGCGTAAGCTTAAGTCACTGGTCGATCAGCAGGTTGTCTCAGGCTGGGATGATCCGCGTATGCCAACCATTTCCGGCATGCGTCGCCGTGGTTTTACGCCGGCCTCTGTGCGTACCTTCTGTGACATGATCGGTGTGACCCGCAGCGACGGTATGGTGGATATCGCCATGCTGGAACACGCGTTGCGTACCGACCTGAATAAAAATGCTCCCCGTGCCATGGCGGTCATCAATCCACTGAAAGTGGTGATTGAAAATCTGCCGGAAGATCATCTGGAAATGCTCACCGCCGAGTATCATCCGGAGCAGGATCTCGGTACCCGTGAATTTCCGTTCACCCGTGAAATTCTGATTGATGAGGGTGATTTCAAGGAAGAGTACAGCAAGAAATTCAAAAAGAAATTTACCCCGGGTAAACGCATTCGTCTGCGTCATTCTTATGTGATCGAAGCAACTGATTACGAAAAAGACGACGCTGGCAAAGTGACTCTGGTTAAAGCCAGACTGATCGAAGGTACGCTCGGTGAAAACCCGGCGGACGGTGATAACCCGAAAGGTGTTGTGCACTGGGTGTCTGCGTCACATTCCATTGAAGCGGAGCTGCGTCTGTATGAGCGTCTGTTTACCCATCAGACGCCGGACAAAACCGATGGTGACTTTATGGAATACGTGAACACGGATTCCCTTTCGGTGGTGACCGCTCGTGTTGAACCTGCACTGGCCAATGCTGCCGCTGAAACAAACTTCCAGTTTGAACGCGAAGGGTATTATGTGGCGGATCGTTTTGATCATTCTGCTGAAAAACCTGTGTTCAACCTGACCATCGGTCTGCGTGAGGACAAAGGTCTGGCTGACTGATTTCTGTGGAAAACGTTACCACACCTGAATTATCCGCGGCCGGTGCAAAGCCGGTCGCAAAGCAATAAATAGTTACGGAAGCATCATGACACTGAAAATTTTTAACACCCTGTCCCGACAGAAAGAAACCTTTAAACCTCTGGTCGAAGGCAAAGTCGGTATGTATGTCTGTGGTATGACAGTGTACGACTTCTGTCACCTTGGTCATGCGCGGGTGATGGTGGCATTTGATGTGATCGCCCGTTATCTGCGCCATCGTGGTTACGAGGTGAATTACATCCGTAACATCACAGATATCGACGATAAAATCATTACCCGCGCCAACGAAAATGGTGAAGCCTTTAATGAGCTGACCGAGCGTTTTATTGCAGAGATGCATAAGGATTCTGAACTGCTCGGCATCGAAATGCCTGATGCGGAACCGCGTGCAACTGCGCATATCGGCGATATTATTGCCATGGTTGAGACCCTGATTGAAAAGGGCTTTGCTTATGCTGCCGATAACGGTGATGTGTATTACTCAGTGCGTAAATTTGAAGGTTATGGTCAGCTGTCTGGCAAGATTCTGGATGAGCTGGAAGCCGGTGCCCGGGTTGGTGTGGGCGAGCTGAAAAAAGATCCGCTGGACTTCGTGTTGTGGAAAGCAGCAAAGCCGGATGAGCCACACTGGGATTCTCCGTGGGGTATTGGTCGTCCGGGCTGGCATATTGAATGTTCCGCTATGTCTACCTGCTGCTTAGGTAATACCTTTGATATTCATGGTGGCGGCCCGGATCTGAAATTCCCGCACCACGAAAACGAAATTGCACAATCCGAAGCGGCTACTGGCCACAAATACGTAAACACCTGGATGCACGCCGGGGCAGTGCGTGTTGATGGTGAAAAAATGTCTAAGTCTCTGGGTAACTTTTTTACTATCCGCGAAATCCTGGATAAGTACCCCGCGGAAGTTGTGCGCTTCCTGCTGTTGTCGAGTCAGTATCGCAGTGCAATCAATTATTCCGAAGACAGCCTGAAGGAATCTCAGGTGCGTCTGGAGCGTTTCTATAATGCGCTACGTGGTGTTGCGGTGGGTGCTGTTGAAGATATCGACAACGAATATTCACAGCGTTTCCATGCTGCGATGGATGATGACTTTAATACCCCGGAAGCCATTGCGGCATTGTTTGATCTGGTTCGCCAGGTGAACAAAAGCAGTGGCGAAGAGCAGGCCGCTCTGGCTGGCCAGCTGAAATATCTGGGTGGTGTGCTGGGTTGTCTGCAATCTGATCCGGAAACCTTTCTGCAATCCGGTGCGGGTGACGATGCAGCCTGGATTGAAGAAATGATCCAGAAGCGCGCGGATGCCAAAAAGGCAAAAGATTTCGCCACCGCTGATGGCGTGCGTGATGAATTGCTGGCGAAAGGTATCGTGCTGCGCGACGGGCCGGAAGGCACCAGCTGGTCGAAACAGTAAGGTCGATACGCTGAATAAAAAAGCCCGGGCTGGAAACAGTCCGGGCTTTTTTTATTGGCTATTGATTATTGATCAGAACGCGTCTGCACAGCGCCAGTCGCGGTTGATTTAATCAGATGTCGTGCAGGGTTTCACAGGCGAACAGGGTGTTTTCCAGCAGCTTGGCACGGGTCATCGGGCCAACGCCACCAGGGACTGGCGTAATAAATGAGGCGCGTTCTGCAGCGCTGTCGAAGTCCACGTCGCCAATCAGTTTGCCGCTGTTCAGACGGTTGATGCCTACGTCGATCACCATGGCGCCTTCTTTAATCCACTCGCCGTTTACGATGCCGGGTTTGCCAACCGCGACGATGACGATATCGCCCTGGCTGACAAAGTACTCCAGGTTTTCAGTAAAACGGTGGCAGGTGGTTACGGTGCAGCCTTTCAGCAGCAGTTCAAGACCCATAGGGCGGCCAACGATATTGGAAGCACCAACGATGACAGCATGCTTGCCGCGGATGTCTTCGCCTGTGCCATCCAGCAGGTCAACGATACCGGCAGGGGTGCAGGGACGGAGCAGGGGCATGCGCTGGGCGAGGCGGCCGACGTTGAACGGGTGGAAGCCGTCTACATCTTTGGTTGGGTCGATGCGCTCGAGAATTTCGCTGGCATCCAGGCCTCTTGGCAGTGGCAGCTGAACCAGAATGCCGTCTACTGTGTTGTCTTTATTCAGGGATTCAATCAGATCCAGCAGCTCCTGCTGGGTGGTGTCTGCTGACAGGTCATACGCTTTACTGACAATGCCCACCTGTTCGCAGTCTTTACGTTTATGCGCGACATAAACTTCAGAAGCCGGGTCATTGCCCACCAGAATGACGGCCAGACCCGGTGCGCGCTTGCCGGCGCTGATTCGGGCTTCTACCTGCTGGGAGATGGATTGTCGGATTGCGGCGGCGGCTGCATTGCCATCGATCAGTTGCGCGGTCATTGACGCTGTAAACCTGTAGCTGTGACTGAGGCGCGCGATTTTCTCATGCCGGGAACAGAAAAACAAAGGATTACAAAACCGTCGTGCTCATTAACGATGTGCTCAGTAATTAACCTGAATAAGCCCCGAACCGATTGTTTTTATTAATTTTTTTTAAAAAGTCATTGACGGGCAGGAGTCCCGGCTATAATATGCGCCGCACTTGAGAGACAGACGTCTCGCAGGTAACCGTTCGGGGTATAGCGCAGTCTGGTAGCGCGCCTGGTTTGGGACCAGGATGTCGGGAGTTCGAATCTCTCTACCCCGACCATTTAATCGCCTGATTAGATGGACATGCGCCCGTAGCTCAATTGGATAGAGCATCGGCCTTCTAAGCCGAGGGTTGCAGGTTCAATCCCTGCCGGGTGCGCCATTCTGGCGAACTCAGCAGTTTCTGTGGTGGCTGTAGCTCAGTTGGTAGAGTCCAGGATTGTGATTCCTGTTGTCGCGGGTTCGATCCCCGTCGGCCACCCCACTTATTTCCCTCCCTTGCTTAACTCCTTGAAAATTAAAGACTTTTTAGTGGTTTTAATCCGCCTGTCGGTTGCGTTATAATCCGCGACTTTCTTTATATGCAGCGTCTGGCAGTGGCCAGCGCTATGATCCGACAGTTTAATTTGAGAGGCATCTATGCAAGTGTCCATCGAGACCACTTCTGGTCTTCAGCGTGTTATGACCATTGGTGTTCCGGCTGCCGAGCTGGAAGAAAAAATCACTACTGAGCTGAAGCGCATTTCCAAAGGCCAGAAAGTTAATGGTTTCCGTAAAGGCAAGCCTCTGCCACCTAATGTTGCCAAGCGTATGTTCGGCAAACAGGCTCGTTACGAAGCTATTTATCAGCAAATGCAACAGTCTTTCTTCAAAGCCGTTCAGGATGAAGAAATCAAACTGGCTGGTATGCCAAGCTTCGAACCAACCGTTGATGAAGACGGCAAAGACCTGGAATTCAAAGCGACTTTCGAAGTGTATCCGGAAATCACTCTGGCTGATTTCTCTGCTATCGAAGTAGAGCAGATGTCTGCTGAAGTGACTGACAAAGACCTCGACACTATGGTTGAAACTCTGCAGAAGCAGAATGCTCAGTGGGAAGAGTCTGAAGAAGCCGCCGCTGATGGCGACCAGGTTGTGATCGACTTTGAAGGCTTTGTTGATGGCGAAGCATTTGAAGGCGGTTCTGCTACCGGTTACAGCCTGACTCTGGGTTCCGGTTCCATGATTCCAGGCTTTGAAGAAGGCCTGGTGGGCGCGAAAGCCGGTGAAGAGAAAACTCTGGAAGTGACTTTCCCAGAGGACTACCACAAAGAAGAACTGAAAGGTAAACCAGCTCAGTTCAAAACCAAAGTTGCGACTGTTAAGAAAGCGCAGCTGCCAGAACTGAACGAGGAATTCTTCAAAGGTTTCGGTGTCGAAACTGCTGATGCTGCTGAGTTTAAAGCGGAAATCCGTAAAAACATGGAACGCGAACTGGCCCGTGCACTGCGTAATGTAACCAAACAGCAGGTGATTAACGGTCTGGTAGCTTCAAATGAAGTTGACGTTCCGGCTTCTCTGATTGATCAGGAAATTGATCGTCTGCGTCAGCAGGCAGTTCAGCAGTTTGGCGGTGGCCAGCAGCTGGATCCGAGCCAGCTGCCAGCTGAGCTGTTCAAAGATCAGGCAGAAAAACGCGTTGTTATCGGTCTGCTGATGAATGCTGCGATCGAAGCAAATGAATTGACACCTTCGGCAGAAAAAGTCGAAGAGTTGATTGAAGAAGTTGCTTCAACGTATCAGGATCCGGAAGAAGTCCGTAACTACTATGCCAACAACCCACAGCAGAAGTCTCAGGTAGAGGCTCTGGCTCTGGAAGAGCAGGTGGTTGAGAAGGTTCTGGCGGCGGCAAAAGTAAGTCAGACCGAATCCACTTATGAAGACGTGATCCGTGCGGCCAACCAGCCTGCATAATCACTCGCCAGAGTGACTGACACAGGGCCAGTTACTGGCTAAACTCAAAGACAGCCGCCAAAAGCGGCTGTTTTTGTTCACAAGTATAATCGCGTGAGGGAGTACTGAGTCTTATGTTTGACTCCATGAAGCAACAGTCACAAATCATCGAAGCCAGCGGTATGGTACCAATGGTTGTTGAACAGTCAGCCAGAGGCGAGCGGGCTTACGACATTTATTCACGCCTGCTGAAAGAACGTGTGATCTTTCTGGTTGGCCCGGTTGAGGATCACATGGCCAATCTGGTGGTTGCCCAGCTGTTGTTCCTGGAATCGGAAAATCCTGACAAAGACATTCACCTGTACATTAACTCACCGGGTGGATCGGTTTCTGCGGGTCTGTCTATCTATGACACCATGCAGTTTATTAAGCCGGATGTCAGCACTATGGTTATTGGTCAGGCCTGCAGTATGGGTGCCTTCCTGTTGGCCGCCGGTGCGCCGGGTAAGCGTTTCAGTGTGCCGAATTCACGTATCATGATTCACCAGCCGAGTGGCGGTGCTCAGGGTCAGGCTACTGATATCCAGATCCACGCTAAAAACATTCAGGACACTAAAGAGCGCCTGAATCGCATCCTGTCAGAACATACTGGTCAGAGTCTGGAGCGTGTTACTGCCGATACCGAACGTGATAACTTTATGGATCCGGCAACTGCTCTGGAATACGGTCTGATCGATAAAGTTCTGGCCAACCGTAACGGTTAATATGAATTACCTGTTCCAGGGGTTGAACTGGAGAGGTTTAGGGTCCATGTTATGGACTGTAGATACAGAAAATGAGGCAGTCGAATGACCGACGATACCAAAGGCAAAGGCGACGATAGCGGCAAACTGCTGTACTGCTCTTTCTGCGGAAAGAGTCAGCACGAAGTGCGTAAGCTGATCGCCGGCCCATCGGTTTTCATCTGTGACGAATGTGTTGATCTCTGCAACGACATTATTCGTGAGGAAGTACAGGAAGCTGAGAACAAAAGTTCCGGTGACCGTTTACCGACTCCGCAGGAAATTAAGCAGACGCTTGATGAATACGTGATAGGCCAGGATAAAGCGAAGATTGTGTTGTCTGTGGCGGTATATAACCACTACAAACGTCTGCGTACCGGGGAGGGCAAAGCCGAGGTTGAGCTGTCCAAGAGTAACATTCTGCTGATTGGCCCGACCGGTAGTGGTAAAACCCTGCTGGCCGAGACTCTGGCACGCCTGCTGAATGTGCCGTTTACCATTGCTGATGCCACGACGCTGACCGAAGCCGGTTACGTGGGTGAGGACGTGGAAAACATCATTCAGAAGCTGCTGCAGAAGTGCGATTATGATGTCGATAAAGCCCAGCGGGGTATTGTTTACATCGATGAAATCGACAAGATTTCCCGTAAGTCTGACAACCCGTCCATCACCCGTGATGTGTCTGGTGAAGGCGTACAGCAGGCACTGCTCAAACTGATTGAAGGTACAGTTGCATCTGTTCCTCCACAGGGCGGCCGTAAGCATCCGCAGCAGGAATTCCTGCAGGTTGATACGTCCAATATCCTGTTTATCTGTGGCGGTGCATTTGCTGGCCTGGATAACATCATCCGTGACCGCTCGGAAAAGAGCAGTATCGGTTTCTCTGCCACAGTGAAAGGCAAAGAAGAACAGAAAGCCGTTGGTGAAGTTCTGCGTGAAGTAGAGCCGGGTGATTTGGTGAAATACGGTCTGATTCCGGAATTCATTGGTCGTCTGCCGGTGGTTGCAACGCTGGATGAACTTGATCGGGATGCGCTGGTCCGTATTCTGACGGAGCCTAAAAACTCACTTGTTCGTCAGTATGAAAAGCTGTTCGAGATGGAAGACGTTGAGCTGGAATTCCGTGATGCTGCTCTCAATGCAGTAGCGGGTCTGGCAATGGAGCGTAAAACCGGTGCCCGGGGTCTGCGTTCCATCCTGGAAGGTGCGTTACTGCATACTATGTACCGTATCCCATCGGAAGAATCGGTATCCAAAGTTGTCATTGATGAAAATGTCATCAGTGGTGAATCCGAGCCTCTCATCATTTATGAGAATGCTGAGGTTGGTAAGGTGTCTCCGGACAACGATTGATCCGTATTTCCTGAATGCTCAGGACAAGACGTTCACGACAAAAGGAGGCTTATGCCTCCTTTTGTTGTTTTAAGCCTTGTAATTCTTGCAACCGGCCCTCACTTACTGACATATTGGCTTACATACCCAGCTTGCAGGTACATATTTAATGACACACGAAGTCCTACCGTTACTCCCTTTACGAGACGTGGTTGTTTTCCCGGCAATGGTTTCACCTTTGTTTGTTGGCCGCGAAAAATCCATTCAGGCGCTGGAAGAGGCGATGGAGAAGGATAAGCGTATTATGCTGGTTGCTCAGCGTGATGCCTCTGACGACGAGCCGGGTCTGGAAGATATGCATCCGGTTGGTACCATTGCCAATATCCTGCAGTTGCTGAAACTGCCGGACGGCACAGTTAAAGTCCTGGTAGAAGGGGATGTCCGTGCTGAACTGCTGGAACTGATCGACGAAGAAACCATGTTCCGCGGCAAAGTAGAAACACTGGTTGCGGAAGACATCACCGAGCGCGAGAACGAAGTGCTGGTACGCTCGCTGACAGGCCATTTTGAACAGTATGTTCAGCTGTCCAAAAAAGTCCCGAGTGACGTACTGTCCACTATTTCCGGTATCGAAGACGCCTCCCGTCTGGCTGATACCATTGCCGCCCATATTTCCCTCAAACTTGACGAAAAACAGCTGGTGCTGGAAATCACTGACGCCAAAGAGCGCGTTGAGCACCTGATGGAGCTGATGGAGTCGGAAATCGACCTGCTTAAGGTTGAAAAGCGTATCCGTGGCCGCGTTAAGAAGCAGATGGAAAAAAGTCAGCGTGAGTACTACCTGAATGAGCAGATGAAGGCTATTCAGAAAGAACTTGGCGACATGGAAGACGGCAGCAACGAATTTGATGAGCTGACGCAGAAAATTGAAGAATCCGGCATGACCAAAGAGGCCCGTGAAAAGGCCGATGCAGAGCTGAAAAAGCTGCGCATGATGTCACCGATGTCAGCCGAAGCGTCAGTCGTACGCGGCTATCTCGACTGGCTGATCAGTATTCCGTGGAAGAAACGTACCCGTGTCAGCCACGATCTCACCAAAGCTCAGGAAATCCTCGACGCTGATCACTTCGGTCTGGACGAAGTGAAAGAACGTATTCTCGAGTATCTGGCGGTTCAGAACCGGGTGAAGAAAGTGAAAGGCGCTGTACTGTGTCTGGTAGGGCCTCCGGGTGTTGGTAAAACATCGCTGGGTAAATCCATTGCCCGCGCGACAAACCGTAAGTTTGTCCGTATGGCGCTGGGTGGTGTCCGTGATGAAGCTGAAATCCGTGGTCACCGTCGTACCTACATTGGTTCTATGCCGGGTAAGCTGGTGCAGAAAATGTCTAAGGTTGAGGTGAAAAACCCGCTGTTCCTGCTCGATGAGATCGACAAGATGGGCATGGATCACCGTGGTGATCCGGCGTCTGCACTGCTTGAAGTGCTGGATCCGGAACAGAACAGCACGTTTGCTGACCATTACCTGGAAGTGGATTATGACCTCTCCGATGTGATGTTTGTCTGTACCTCTAACAGCATGGACATTCCGGGCCCGCTGCTGGACCGTATGGAAATTATCCGTATTCCGGGTTACACCGAAGCCGAGAAAGTTAACATTGCCCGTCGTTACCTGCTGCCTAAGCAGATTAAGCAGAACGGTCTGAAAGAACGCGAAATTGACGTACCTGACGAAACGCTTCAGGACGTAATCCGCCACTACACCCGTGAAGCCGGTGTTCGTGCGCTGGAACGTCAGCTGGCCAAGCTGTGCCGTCGTGTGGTGAAAGCCAACATGCTGGAACAGAATCAGCAAGCACGGGAAATTACCCCGGAACTGCTGGAAGAATATCTGGGTGTAGCGAAATTCCGTTATGGTCTGGCAGGTGTCGAAAATCAGGTGGGTCAGGTGACTGGTCTGGCCTGGACATCGGTGGGTGGTGAACTGCTGACACTGGAATCTGCTGCGACACCGGGTAAGGGCCGTATTATAAAGACCGGCTCTCTGGGTGATGTGATGCAGGAATCCATTCAGGCCGCTCTGACCGTGGTCAGAAGCCGTGCAACAGGCATGGGTGTGGCTGAGGACTATTTTGAAAAACACGACCTGCACGTGCACGTACCGGAAGGTGCTACGCCAAAAGATGGTCCAAGTGCCGGTATTGGTATGGTGACCGCATTGGCTTCAGTCATGACCGGTGTACCTGTCCGTGCTGAGGTCGCCATGACGGGTGAAATCACATTGCGTGGTAAGCTGTTGGCGATTGGTGGCCTGAAAGAAAAACTGCTGGCGGCACACCGTGGCGGCATCAAGATGGTTATCATTCCGAAAGAGAACGAAAAAGACCTGAAAGAAGTGCCGGAAAACATTCTGCAGGACCTGAATGTGGTACCGGTCGACTGGATCGACGAAGTACTCGATCTGGCTCTGGAAAGTAAACTGGAGCCTAATGTTGGTGAAATAATAACCAATGAAGACAAGAGTGCGAAAAAAGATGATCAGGGGCGGCCAAGCACCCACTAAGGTCGCTTGACGGTCTCCTGACCGCTTGGTATAAATCGTCGCTCTGAAATATTTCCTGTAGCGATCGCCCAGTCGCATAACAAGAATTCACAATTGCGCACAGAGTAAGGGGATAAGTGTGAACAAATCTGAGTTAATTGATTCTATTGCAGCGTCAGCTGACATTCCAAAAGCAGCAGCTGGTCGTGCACTGGATGCTATGATCGAGAGCATCGGTGAAGCTCTGAAAAACGGTGACCAGGTTGCTCTGGTTGGTTTTGGTACCTTCCTGGTTAAAGAACGTGCAGCACGTACTGGTCGTAACCCACAGACCGGCGCGCCTATCGAAATTAAAGCGGCTAAGGTTCCTGGCTTCAAAGCTGGTAAAGCTCTGAAAGACGCCGTTAACTAAAAGTTAAGGACCGGTAGTTCAGTTGGTTAGAATACCGGCCTGTCACGCCGGGGGTCGCGGGTTCGAGTCCCGTCCGGTCCGCCAGATTAAAAGCGCATCAGTGATGCGCTTTTTTTACGTTCTGGCAATGCATTCATATTGGAGGAAATATGCTACAGACAATGCGGGATAATGCTCAGGGCATGATCGCTAAAGTAATTGTCGGTTTTATTATCATTGTTTTCGCGCTTTGGGGTGTAGAAAGCATTGTCAGTCTGGGTACAGGCCCGGAAGCAACAGCAACTGTGGGTGATATCGAAATCACAGAAGCCGATATCAGTCGTGTAGTTGAACAGCAGAAAAACAATCTGCGTCGCCAGTTTGGCGATCAGTACGACGAAAATCTTTTCAATGAAAAATTCCTGCGCGATTCTGCGATTGAACAGTTAATTGAACAGAATCTCGCTCTGGTACAGGCTGATGAGATGGGCCTGTATGCTTCCCCTCGTGAAATTGACGAATCCATTGTAACGATTCCTGCATTTCAGCAGGATGGTAAATTCAGCCGTGATCAGTTCCAGACCGTACTGCGGATGAACGGTATGAGCCCGATGGGCTTCCGCCAGGTGCTGGGCGATGAAATTAAAACCCGCCAGGCTCAGGCTGCATTTGTGCTGTCCAGCATGGAAACCCCTGTTTCTGTGAAGCTGTCTGAAGCGCTCAATAATGAGCTGCGTACATTCAGCTACAGCGAGATTCTGGCTAAAGATCTGGAATCTGGCATTGAAGTCTCCGAAGAAGACATTCAGGCAGCTTATGAAGCGTCTAAGGACCGTTATAAAACACCTGAACAGGTCAGCCTCAATTACGTTGAACTGAAGCGTTCTGATCTGGCTGCTGATGAGACAGTAAGCGAAGAAGAGCTGCAGCAGGCATATGATGACTACAAAGCGCAGGAAGCGTCGAAAGAACAGCGCAGCGCCAGCCATATTCTGATTGAAGTGAACGATGACCGCAGTGATGAAGAAGCGAAAGCTCTGGCGGATGAGGTTTATCAGAAAATCGAAAACGGTGGTGATTTTGCTGAGCTGGCAAAAGAGTATTCCGATGACATCGCCAGTGCCAACAATGGCGGCAGTCTGGGCCTGACTCCGAAAGGCAGCTTTGTGCCTGAATTTGATGATGCGCTGTATTCTTTGCCAAAAGGCGAAGTATCAAAGCCTGTTCAGACTGAATTTGGTTACCACATCATTCGTACAGACGACATCGTTGCCCCTCAGATTAAAGCCCTGGCAGATATTAAGGACGAACTGTCTGAAAATATTAAGCTGGCCAAAGCCGAAGCCGTTTATGCCGAGCGTCTGCAGGAACTGTCCAATCTGGCTTTCTCCGGTGAGACCATTGATGCTGTAGCGGAGTCTATTGGCCTGCAGCCTCAATCGACTGAGCTTTTCTCTCGTCAGCAGGGCGTTGGTGTGGCTGAAAACGAAGCCGTACGTCAGGCAGCATTTTCTGACGAAGTGATGCTTGATAAGCAGATGAGTGATGTTATCGAAACGGAAGAAGGCGCTCTGGTTGTCAGCGTCAAAGATCACGTTGATGCATCCGTTCTGCCTCTGGACGTTGTACGCGCTCAGGTAGAACAATCTCTGCTGCGTGAACGTGCTGTTGCTAAGGCGCAGGAAGTTGCAGAAGCGGTTGCTGCCGGCAATCAGGAAGCGGAGTGGACTCAGGTTTCAGCGACTTACACGCAAAGTACAGAAGCCCCACGTGCGGCACAGCAGAAAGTATTCTCTCTGCTGGAAGGCAAAACTGCCGCTGTTCAGACACCCGGTGGATATACCGTTGTGAAGCTCGATTCTGTTGATGGCCGTGACTGGAAGGAAATGGCTGTCAGTGATGAAGCAACGGAAACCGGCCGTGCAGACAACAGTCGTGCCGCAATGGCCAGCTATCAGTCATGGGCCCGTTCTGCGATTAAAGTAGAGCGTTCAGGAAGCTGACAGCAAAACATGACGGCTGGTTAATCCGGTCGTTATTCAGATAAAAAAGAGGCTGCGGCCTCTTTTTTTATGTCTGGATTTTACCAGATGCAGTGTTCTGTCGTCGGCTGTGCAACTCAGGGGACGTTAACCGACAGACAGAGTTGTGGAGCTGACGCACGATACTCAGAGTCAGCAATGCCTCCGGTATCTGCGGTTAATATTGCCGGGCGTGTTTGAAATCAGTTCTGAACCGCCGTTGACGGCTGTGCAGCAAGAGGGTCGGCCATACGGTACTGATCAAAGACCTGCAGTGTTGCTTTATCATGGCGACGGTTAGGCTTGGCCATAATGTCTGCCCGTTCTTTTTTATTGGTCCAGAACAAACCACCCGATGCAGCAGAAAATGGATCAAATAATTCTGTTGTATAACGTCCGCCCACCTGTTGTGGTAAGTGAATCCACTGCCAGTAGGCTGCCTGAGTAAAGTCCTGTGCAGGTCCGGGAATGTAGATGTTTTCCTGCAGCAGATAATCTTCAATATGTTTTCCGGCGCGTGACGCTTTACTGTTTTCAGCCATCAGGCTGGCTTTGGCGATGCCGCCAATATACAGACCTTCGCTGTCGGGTGAAAAAAGCGCGGTAACGGTTTCAGCGGACAATGGTGCTTTAAATTTCAGCCAGACCAGTTCGTATTCGCCCAGTCTGAGTTTTTCCGTTAATTCTCTCACCGGTAGTTTCGTTAACTGAATATTCAGATGTTTTTCGGCGGCTTGATTTTTTATTTTGCTGAGTAGCGGTAAGTCAGCGATGTCGCTGTAGCTGAGCGTGATGTTCGATGGTAAGACCCCGGGAGCGGCAGCTGGATGCTGGTCAGGCTCCATTGGTGAGGTATCAATAAGACCGGATTGCTGATGCAGGGCCGGGCTGTAGCTGCTCATTATTTCCGCTAAACCCAGCTGTGCGGCCAGCCAGGCCCGTTCATGGTTGTTACTGATGGTCTGTACTCTTGGATTGATTAACAGACCTGCAGGTGCTGTTCTGGTGTCGGTATACAGCCGCACCAGCTGAACCCGTTTTTTATTCAGACTGCTTTTAACCACTGGGGTCTGCCAATAGTCTGCGTTGGGGTATTCAATGGCGGACAGTTCTCCCAGAGTAAACAATTCCAGCTCGGTTCTGCTGTCGTTCATCGCCCTGAAAATTACCCGGTCGGTGTTAAAGCGATTGGCAAAGTAGGGCAGCTGATCTCCCCACCAGTTGCTGCGGCGACGAAAGGTTACGGATTGGCCGGGGCGGATCTGCGACAGATAATAAGGGCCTGTGGTCGGCTCTTTCATCCAGTTATATTCCGATGGCCAGAGATCTTCGTTGCGATAGGCGTGGTGCGCAAAAGGGCGCATATCTGCGAGGGTCGTCAGCGCTTCGCTGACCCCGGCGGTCAGGTGGAAGGCGAAGGTCTGGTTGTTGAAGATCACCATGCCGTCACTGACCGCTTTTAACTGCTGGCGCAGCCATGGTGCCCCGGTTTTCGGGTCACTGATAAATTGGCCGGAAAAAGCAAAATCTTCACTGCTTACGGGGATGCCATCTGACCATTCGGCGTCATCATGCAGGCGGAATACCAAAAGGCTCTGATCGGTATTTATGCCCCATGCACTGGCCAATACAGGCGTCCACAGCTCAGCAGAATCCTGCGGACCTGTGATATAGGATGGCAGCATAAGAGGCAGCTGCAGTGAGCGCAGAGTGCTGGCAAAGCGGGTGTCGGTGTCCGGGCCGATGCGGCGGAGGTTGCGCGGAAACTCAGCCACTGCACGAATCATGCGTCCGCCGCGTATGGCGTCTTCAGAACCGGGAGATAAGGGGTTTGCTGTGTCCTGCCAGATAACCTGGTCGAGATCGTCACTGTCGCCATACTGAACAGTAAAGGCGGCGGCGGGCAGAGAGCAGCCGACAATCATCAGCGCTGTCAGGAATCTGGCTGCAAGGTGCCGGAATCTCTTTGTTTGCTCCCTGTTATCGTGCACACAGGGGGTGAGTTCCGGCACTTTGCTCATATCGTTACTTCCTCGTTCCCTGAGCTGATTTTTATCAACGCATAACGTCGACGTACAGCGTCAGCATTTGCCCTGGTTGCAGGTATTTTGCTTTTACTTCGGCAGCATTCCAGCGCTTCAGATCTGAGATGCGGACGTTGAATTTCTGCGATATGCGCGCCAGTGAATCGCCCTGACGTACGCGGTAGCGGATTTTGCGGATAACTTCGCGTTTGCCCGGTGTGGTACTTTTGGCCCAGATTACCAGGCTTTGTCCGGCCTTCAGAGGATCGCCAGGTGCCATGCCATTCCAGCGCGCCAGTTCGCCAACGGACACGTCATGATTACGTGCAATCTGCCAGAAGCTGTCACCACTGCGCACCTGATACTCAATTTTTTGGGTATTGGTTGGCTGGCGTGCTGTTTTCAGGCGATCGAGGCGTTGGCTGACGCTTTGTGAATACGCCTGTTGTGACTTGAAGGCACCCGGAATCAACAGCTGGTCACCGGCACGGATAATATTCGAGCGAATTCCGTTGGCCTGCTTCAGTGCATCCGGTGTGGTGTGAAATTTACGCGCAATGGTAATCAGGCTGTCGCCGCTGCGCACAGCGTAGCGCTGCCACTTCATACGGGCTGAAGACGGCAGTGCAGCGATCTGCTGGTTGAAAATATCTTTCTGGGCAACCGGGATCAGCACTTCGTGCGGGCCTTCCGGACGTGTCGCCCAGCGGTTGAAGCCCGGATTCAGTTTGTAGATTTCATCCAGTGAGGTCTGCGCCAGATCAGCAACCTGTGACAGGTCGATCTGACCGCCGGTCTGTACCACGGCAAAATAGGGCTCATCAGGCAGAGGCATGAGCGACAGATTGTATTTTTCCGGCTCTTTGATCATTTTGGCCAACGCGATCAGTTTTGGCACATAGGCGCGGGTTTCGCGTGGCAGGTCGAGTGACCAGAAGTCGGTCGGCAGGCCTCGCTGACGGTTCTTGCGCATGGCTTTGCGCACAGTACCTGCCCCGGAATTGTAAGACGCGAGGGCCAGCAGCCAGTCGCCATTAAATTCACGCTGCAGGGCATTCAGGTAACGCAATGCTGCTTCCGTTGCTGCACGGATGTCACGGCGGCCGTCGTGCCACCAGTCCTGATGCAGACCGAAATCACGACCGGTTCCCGGAATAAACTGCCATACGCCGGATGCCCGGCCATGGGAGTAGGCGAATGGATCAAAGGCACTTTCGACGATGGGCAGCAGAGCCAGTTCGCCGGGGATATCCCGCGCTTCAATCTGCTCAATGATAAAGTGCAGATAACGTACGCCGCGCTCTGCTACCCGGTTCATGTAACCAGGATGCGATTTGTACCAGTTGAGCTGGGATTCTATGCGCGGGTTATCGACGCTGATATCGAGCTGATAAGAAGCCAGAATCCGGTCCCAGATGGTTTCATAGGTTTCCGGGCTGGCGGGTGCAGGCTGCCAGTCATCAATGATGTATATGTCGGCATCGGTGCGTTTGGTTTCAGCTTCGGCAGTTGGTTTTGAACTCAGCTGCGAACAACCGCTCAGAAAAATAAATCCGCCGAGAATCAGACTGCTACGTAACACCCGTGGGTGAGAAAGCCTGGGTTTTAACAGGTGTTTCGATAGAGAGAAGCGTTTCATACGTTTACAATGTCATTAGTCAGCGGCCAGTCTAATTAGCGTAGCTGCCATCCGCAAGTCAGCAACTGCAAATCGCCAGCTCTGATGCGGTTTGCAGACGGATCAGGATGAACAATCCGGGGGAATTAACATGGCAGGTAGTGTCCGGATTAAGCCGGAAATGTATCTGAATTGGGTAAAAACACCCGTCGCGCAGAGATTGTTAGCACTGGAAGCCGGATGGCTGCAGGAATGGACTTCTCAACTTTATGGTCATCAGCTGCTGTATGCCGGTATCGATAACCAGCCGAAATTTTTGCGCCATGGCCGTACCAAGCATGCATTTACCATGGGGCTGCCATGGCAACACGGCGTGACGGAATCATCGGCGCTGATGAAAGACGACGCCTGGCCTTTTGCTGACAACAGTCTGGATGTGGTGGTGTTGCAGCACTGTCTGGATATGAGCGGCAGGCCGCACCAGATTATCCGTGAAGCAACCCGGAGTATTGTCCCCAGTGGCTATTTGATTGTTACCGGTTTTAACCCTTACAGCATCTGGGGTGGCGTGCGCTGGCTGCGCACGTTTTCAACCCGCATGCCCTGGGTAACCAACCCGGTCAGCGAGCGGCGTCTGCGCGACTGGCTGACACTGCTGGATTTCCGGATTGAGCACAGCAATCCGATTGCTCATACCTGGCCGCTGACGCTGGGCTCGGAAAAAATAAGCCGGCGCACAGACCGGGTGCTGGCCGGGGTGCGCTGGCTGCCGGCGACGGGCTACATACTGATTGCCCGTAAAACCATTGCCGGAATGACCCCGATACGGCCGAAACGCTGGGTGCTCAGTGAGCCGGCGTTTGGCATGACACAACCATTAGCCGGGCGCACCGCTGCGCCGGCGGAAGATCTGGAGAAACTGCATGTCAGCTAAGGTATATCTCTATACCGATGGCGCCTGTAAAGGCAATCCCGGCCCGGGTGGCTGGGGCGCGCTGTTGCGCTACGGCGCGAAAGAAAAAGAACTGTGGGGTGGTGATAAATCAACCACCAATAACCGTATGGAGCTGCAGGCCGCCATTGAAGGTCTGAAAGCGCTGACCCGTCCATGTTCTGTGGTGCTCACCACGGACTCGCAATATGTAAAACAGGGCATTAACGAATGGCTCGCTGGCTGGAAAAAACGGGGCTGGAAAACAGCCGCCAAACAACCGGTTAAAAATCAGGATCTGTGGCAGGCTCTGGATGAGCAATGTCAGCGTCACGAAGTAGAGTGGCGCTGGGTTAAGGGGCATGCCGGGCACGCAGAAAATGAGCGCGCAGATCAGTTGGCCAACAAAGGTGTAGCAGAGGTGTTGAATTGAGACAGGTTGTACTGGATACGGAAACCACAGGTATTGGTGAAGGTCACCGCATTATCGAAATCGGTTGCGTTGAGGTTATTGAACGTAAGCTCACCGGGCGTCATTACCATGTTTACGTTAATCCGCAGCGTGATATCGATGAAGAAGCCGCCGCAGTTCACGGCATCACCAACGAGTGGCTGATTGAGCAGAATGCGCCGGTGTTTTCTCAGGTAGTGGATGACTTCCGTGCCTTTATTGATGGTGCAGAGTTGGTCATTCATAACGCGGCGTTCGACGTCGGTATGATGGATGCGGAATTCAGTCGCCTGAATCTGCCGATGACCCGTGAGTTCTGTGGCATTCTCGATACGCTGGAGCTGGCGCGGGATCTTCATCCGGGCGCACGTAACAACCTCGATGCTTTGTGTAAACGATACGGCATCGACAACAGTCACCGGGAGCTGCACGGCGCTTTGCTGGATGCTGAAATTCTGGCGGATGTGTATCTGATGATGACCGGCGGTCAGACCGATCTGGCGCTGGCGGTTGAAGATGACAACAAAGACGATGTGGTTGATCTGAATATCGACACGCAGAACATCAATGCTGAAGATCTGGTGGTGGTGCGGGCCTCGTCTGCCGAGCTGGAGGCGCACGACAAAATGCTGGATCTGGTCGATAAAAAAAGCGACGGCGCCATCTGGCGCCGCGTTTAATGCTTTGCTGTAAGTCCGACGGGATTTACAGCCAGTGGGTTACTGCGAAGTAGCCCACACCAGTCATTACGATGGTGTAAGGCAGCGCCATAACCACCATTTTGCCGTAGCTCAGGCGAATCAGCGGTGCCAGTGCCGAGGTCAGCAGGAACAGGAAGGCAGCCTGACCGTTCGGTGTAGCAACACTTGGCAGGTTGGTGCCTGTGTTAATCGCAGTGGCCAGCACATCGAAATGTTCACGGGTGATTTCACCGCCATCCAATGCCGCTTTCACTTCAGAAATATACACAGTCGCAACGAAAACGTTATCGCTGATCATCGACAGAATGCCGTTGGCCAGGAAGAAAATACCCGGCTGGGCATGGGTTGATACGTTATCGGTATCCAGAATCCAGGTAATGATCGGTGTAAACAGGTGTTGGGAATGAATAACACCAACGATCGAAAAGAACACCACCAGCAGTGCAGTGAACGGCAGCGCTTCTTCGAAGGCCTTACCAATCTGGTGTTCTTCAATGACGCCGTTGAAGGCGGTCAGCAGTACGATAACGGTCAGGCCGATCAGACCTACTTCGGCCAGATGGAAAGCCAGACCAAATACCAGGAACACGGCAACCAGCCCCTGAACGAACAGCTGAGCTTTGCGTTTAGGGATCAGTTGCTTCTGCAGTTCGGCGTCAAAGTCTTCCAGGATGGTGCGTACTTCGGCCGGGAGTTTTGCGCCGTAGCCAAACCAGCAGAATTTCTCCAGCAGCATACAGGTCAGCAGGCCCATAACCAGAACCGGCATGGTAACCGGTGACATCATGTGGAAGAACTCGATGAATTCCCAGCCTGCGATTTTGGCGATCAGCAGGTTCTGTGGTTCACCCACCAGAGTACAGACACCACCCAATGCGGTACCGACGGCACCATGCATCATCAGGCTGCGCAGGAATGCGCGGAAGTCTTCCAGTTCCTGACGGTGCTGTTCTTTGATGTCTTCATCGTCTGTGGCCAGGCCACCTTTACTCACGACCTTGTGGTAAACGTTGTAAAAACCGACTGAAACGCTGATCAGTACCGCTGTTACGGTCAGTGCATCGAGGAACGCAGACAGCAGGGCGGCAACGATAGAAAACAGAAAGGACAGAATGACTTTAGAGCGTACGCCAAGCAGAATCTTGGTGAAAACGAACAGCAGCAGGTCCTTCATAAAGAAGATACCGGCAACCATAAACATCAACAGCAGGATAACCGGGAAGTTGGCGAGGGCTTCTTCGTAAATGATATCCGGATGGGCCATGCCCAGAATAACGGATTCAATCGCCAGCAGACCGCCTGGCTGGAGGGGGTAGCACTTGAGCGCCATTGCCAGAGTAAAAATAAACTCGACGATCAGAATCCAGCCAGTTATGTATGGACCCAGAACATTAATAAAAATAACATTAGCAACCAGAAACCCCAGAATGGTTTTCTTATACCAATCCGGAGCACTGCCCAGAAAATTACTGGCAAACGCTGCAGGTATGCTTTTCGGCATGGTCAATATCCTTAAGTTAGCCGCTGCACGGCAAAAGAGCGTGGCGAAATGTAATCGCTTTGCCGTCAAATGCAATACGCAAAGTCAATAAATTGGCCATTAATCAATCATTTGCAGTATCGGAACAAATACCTGTGTATATTGTCTGAATTGCCGATGTGTTTTTGATCAAGCAGTATAGTCCATCACATTTATGTTGCAGAAAACGGATCGCTCTTTGCTTTTGTTGTCGTTAGAATGGTTTTCATGATTAATAAGAATGACGCGTATAATGGCTGATATATCGACAGGAAGTGAGGTCACCCAATTCTCCGTTTCACTGAATCTGGTGAAGGCGGAGATTTCTAATGCGCTGGATCAGGCGGCGTCCCACCTTGATGCCTATTCTGAGCAGGCGGACGCTGAAAGTCTGCGTTCCTTTCTCGAAGAGATACAGCAAATCCGTGGCACCTTTAAGATGCTGGATTTCCGCGCCGGTGAGCGACTGTGTGAAGAACTGGCCGAAACCGGTCGCAGCGTGCGCTCGCAGGGTGTATCTGAGCCGATTCTGAATGCCTTTACTCAGGCCGTCGTATTCCTCAAACGTTATGTAGAATTTGTTGCTGCCGGAAACTCGGTAGCGCCCAGTCTGCTGATTCCGACCATCAATGTGGTACGCCGGGTGCGTGGTGAAAAGCCATTGCCGGAAGCTTACTTCTTTATTGTGAATCTGCGCCCTAAACTGCAGATGCCGGAACCTCAGCATGATGCAGCGTCTTTCCCGTATCGTCGTGCCCGCCAGTTATATCAGCTGGGGCTGATTGGTCTGATCCGTGGGCACGGTCGTCGTGGTCCGGTGCAGGTGATGCAGCGTGCCGTGAAACGTTTTGAGCAGGCCAGCCGGGGTGGTGCATCCTGGTTGTTCTGGCATGTGGTGGCAGGTGCGTTAGATGCGCTGTCGCAGGATTCCTTTGATATGACCCCACAGCGCATCTCGCTGCTGGGTGCTCTCGACCGTCAGGTCCGCCGCATTCAGGAAAGTAAAGGTCAGGCCTTTACTGAAAAGCTGCCGGACTGGCTGCTGAAAGAATTCGTTTATCTGGTTGCGCTGGCAGAGCCAGAAACCGAACAGCTGCAAACACTGCAGCGCGAATTTCATGTAGAAAATGAAGTCCGCGAAGCAGGTCTGGCACACAGCCGCGCCCGTCTGAGCGGCCCTGATCAGTCCGCGCTGCAGTCTCTGGCTGATGCGTTGCAGGATGAGCTGCAGTCGGTTAAAGATCAGCTCGACCTGATCGAACGTACAGATGCTTCGGATACCAGTGTTGAAGAGCTTGCCCAGTCTCTCAACCGAATCGGCGATACTCTGCAGATTGCTAATGAAGTGCAGGGATCGGAGCGTTGTCAGAAGCTGGTAGAAAAGCTTGAAGCAGGCGGCAGCGCCGTGCTGAGTAAAGAAGTGGCTTTCATCGCCGATGAAATTATTCACCTTGAGCAGGCCATCCGTTCGCTGACGCAGGAAGGTCTGGATCAGAATTCGCTGGTTGATCCGGTCAGTCTGAATGAAGCGCGGATTGCTGTGTTGTCGGAATCCATGACGGCCATGACCATGATCAAGCGGGCAGTGGGTTCTTATATCGATTCGAATGGCGATAAACTGCATATCCGCAACGTCGGCAAAAGCATTATTGATGTATCCGGGGCCATGATGTTCCTGGAGCGGCCGGAAGTGCATGACATGCTGATGGAGCTTAACCGCTTCCTGCAACGCGATGTACTTGAGTCGGAAATCCCGCCGAAACAGGCGCAGATGGAAGCTATGGCAGATGCGCTGACGGCCATCGAGTATTTCCTTGATTCTCTGGTAGGGCAAACCGCCGGTGCAGAAGAAGCCGTTCAGCTGGCTCGGGAAAGTATTACCCATCTGAGGAAGTAACGTATGTTACAGGGAACACTCACTGGCATTACCAGTGTTCTGCTGATTATCGCCATCGTTATCGTGGTGCTGCTTTGGTGGCGCCGTGGCTGGTTTATTCAATGGCTGAAAGGCACGCTCGGCTTTGTGCTGGTATTACTTACAGTGGCCGGCGTCTTTGCCCTGGTGGATCTCTGGAGTTATCGTCAGTTACTGCAGGAGCAACCTCTGGCAACGGTCAGTGTGTATCAGCTTGATGATCAGGTTTTTGACCTGACGCTGGCCGGTGCAGATGGCACTGAACAACGCTACAAGCTGATGGGTGATCAGTGGCAGCTGGATGTTCGTCTGTTGGTCTGGAGTGGTCCAATGGCGGCCATGGGTAAGATGCCTCTGTATCGTCTCGACCGTTTGTCCGGGCGTTACCTGTCGCTGGAACAGGAACGTACTGCTGAGCGCACCGTGTATGCCTTGTCTGATTCCCGCTGGGTCGATCTGTGGAGTGCGCTGAAAGGGCACAGTTTCTGGCTTGAAGCTGAATCCGGACGTGCCGTGTATATGCCGCTGGTGAATGGTGCCGTGTATTCTGTCAATTTGACGCCGAAAGGTATGATGGCCCGACCATTGAACGATGTGGCGGAGAAAGTGCTGCAGAGTGACTGGTAAAGAACGAACGCAACAGCTAGTGGGAAAGCTCAGAAAGAGCTGGAATCCAGACATAAAAAAAGCGGCCATTGGCCGCTTTTTTCGTTTCTGGCAGATCAGGCAGGGAAGAGTTCGCCCAGCTTGGTGGCCAGCATCATGTCACCTTCAACACGCAGTTGACCGGACATGAAAGCCTGCATGCCATCAGTATCACCGGATACGATGCCTTCCAGGGTTTCAGTGTTCATGATCAGAGTAACGTTAGCGTCGTCGTTTTCGCCTTCAGCAACGCTGCAGCTGCCGTCTTTAACGATCAGGTGGTAGGTCTCGCCGTCTTCAATATTGAACTGGAAAATCAGGTCCAGGTCAGCTGCGGCCGCGGCGTTGAACTTGCTGTTCATTGTTTCGATGATTTCTGCAACAGATGCCATAACGGTTTCCTTATTATTGCTACTGAAAGACAGGAGATCTGCTGATCAGATGTTGCCGTGTCAGCATCCTGTCATGGGTGTTATTTTGCATGATAATTTGCAATGGTTGTCCACTGGACCGGTCAACTCTATGGTGAGACGGTATGCCTGTCAATCAAAAATCATACGTCCGTTTGAATTCCTTGCAAACGCTGACTTGTCCACGCGCCTGAATCCGTTATCCTGTGGCATTGCTGCAAATATTACGTACTAAAGGAAGCATGTGTGGAATTTATCTCTGACTATGGCCTGTTTGTCCTCAAAGCGGTGACAATTGTGGTGGCCATTCTGGTTGTGATCGGTGGAATCGTTGCCATTGGCAGCCGCAATCGCCGCTCCAACGAAGGCGAACTCAACATCCGCAAGATCAATGATGACCTCGAAGACCATAAAGAACAGCTGGAAGACTCTGTCCTGACCCGTGACGCCATCAAGGCGAAAGAAAAAGAAAAGAAAAAAGAAGATAAAGAAAAAGCCAAAGCTGAGAAGAAACGTCTGAAGGGCGTTAAAGATGCTATGGCGACTGTCGACAAAACCAAACGTATTTATGTGCTGGATTTTGATGGTGATATTCAGGCCAGTCAGGTGGAGCATCTGCGGCAGGAAGTGACCGCTGTTCTCACCTTGGCTACGCCAGATGACGAAGTGGTTGTGCGACTGGAAAGTGGCGGCGGCATGGTGCACAGCTATGGTCTGGGGGCGTCTCAGCTGAAACGTGTGCGTGACCGTGGTATTCCACTGACCGTGTGTATCGATAAAGTCGCAGCCAGCGGTGGCTATATGATGGCGAGTATTGCTGATCGCATCGTTGCTGCGCCGTTTGCCATTGTCGGCTCTATCGGGGTGGTCGCACAGCTACCGAACTTCCACCGTTTGCTGAAGAAACATGACGTTGATTATGAGCTGTTCACGGCCGGTAAGTATAAGCGTACGGTGACCATGTTCGGTGAAAATACCGAAGAGGCACGGGAAAAATTCCAGACCGATCTGGAAGACACGCATGTGCTGTTCAAAAATCACGTTAAACAGTTCCGCCCGCGCATTGATATCGAAGAAGTGGCCAACGGCGACATCTGGTATGGCCAGCAGGCGCTGGATAAACGTCTTATTGATGAAGTGGGGACCAGCGATGATTATCTGATGGCAGCCTGCGAAAGAGCAGATGTGTATCAGGTGCGTTATGAATTCCGTAAAACGCTTCAGGAAAAACTGGGTGTCGCGGTAGAGCGCGGCGCTGAGGGTGCGTTTACGCGCCTGTTAACTATGCTTACGCGCCAACAACAGAATAAGGGGTAACCCCCAACGAGGAGGCAATATGGCATTTCTTGCATACCGCGTGGAAGAGGATTCCAGCGCTGAAAAACCGGTTTATACGACCGGCTGGCAATCCATGGAAGACAGTGATTTACCCGACGGTGACGTAGTCATTGAGGTTCATTATTCCTCGCTGAATTATAAAGATGCCTTATCAGCCTCAGGCAACAAAGGGGTAACCCGCAGTTACCCGCATACGCCTGGCATCGATGCTGCAGGTGTTGTGCTGAGCAGCAGCTCAGAAGAATTTGCCGCTGGCGAAGAAGTTGTGCTGTTTGGTTATGATCTGGGAATGAATACCGCCGGCGGCTTTGGTCAGCATATTCGTGTTCCGGCCAGCTGGGTGCTGAAAAAGCCCGATAATCTGACCATGGCCGATGCTATGGCCTGGGGGACGGCAGGATTCACCGCTGCCTTAAGTGTGCAGAAGCTGGAGCGCGCTGGTATCGCACCGGGTAAAGGCCCGGTGGTCGTCACGGGTGCTACTGGCGGTGTAGGCTCAGTGGCAGTAGCACTGCTGAGTAAGCTTGGTTACGAGGTTATTGCTCTGTCCGGGAAGCCGGAACAGGCGGAGTTTCTGACCTCCCTTGGCGCATCCGCCATTATTGGTCGCGACGAAGTGCTGGCTCTGAAAGGCAAAGCCATGGCCAAGCCTTTGTATCAGGCCGCTCTGGATACCACAGGCGGCGATCTGGTCTCAGCGCTGATTCCGCAGATCATGCCGGAAGGTGCCGTTTCTACTTGCGGCATGGTGGCAGGGATCAAAGTGGAAGCCAGCGTGTTTCCGTTTATTTTGCGGGGCGTCAGTCTGCTTGGCGTGGATTCAGTCGAAATTCCGCGCGAAGATAAGCAATCTGTGCTTAATAAAGCCGCCGCGGAATGGGCGTTGCCCGGACTGAATGATCTGACAACCGATCTTGGCCGCAGCGAGCTGGATGCAACGCTGAAGAAAATCCTCAGCGGCCAGGGGGTGGGCCGTTACCGGCTGAATCTGGCGCAGGAATAATATCTGCGCTTCACCGCTGAAATGAAAAAGCCCGCTGAGCGGGCTTTTTTGTGGCTGCTGGGCGTGATTTAGCGGTTGTGCATGGCCTGGCCTGGCCAGCCGGTTTGCAGTATCAGTCGCGGCGTAATTTATCGCTGACCGCAATGGGGTTCGGGTAGTTGAACACCACAATGTAACTGGAGATGACGAAGGTAATGATGGCGGTTGCCTGAATCAGCAGAGAGCCGGTTTCACTGAGCAGGGCGCTCTGCAGGGCAACAAAGGCGATCAGCAGCGAGAATTCGCTGATCTGCCCCAGACGGAAGCCGACATCCCAGGCCAGCTCCCGGCGTTCACTGAAGCGGCCAAGCAGAAAGCGGAAGCTCACCGGCTTGATGATCAGAATAATGATGGCCAGCAGCAACGCGGGCACGATCACATCCGTCAGTAAGCCAATATTGAAGCGGGCACCTAAGGCAAAGAAGAACATCACCAGAAAGAAATCCCGTAATGGCTTCAGGCTGATGGCCATAAACTGTGCAATCGGACTGGTCGCCAGGGTGACACCTGCGATAAAGGCGCCGATTTCGTGGGTCAGCCCCACGATTTTGGCGGCTTCCGCCACGGCCAGACACCAGCCAATGGCGAGAATAAACAGATACTCGTGGTAACGGTCGAAGCGGGCGATTAAGGGTAGGATCACGCCTTTCACCAGCAGGAAGCAGCCCGCGGCCAATAAAGGCAATGCTGCAAATGGCTGCCACACCGGCATGTTGGATCCACCCTCCATGACGCCCAGCAGAATCAGCACAAAGATCGCGAACATATCCTGAATCAACAGCAGACCAATCATCAGTTCGCCCATGCGCTTATGGTGCAGCACTGTGGTCGGCAGCAGCTTGAGACCGATGATGGTGCTGGAAAACATCATCGCCAGACCAATAATCAGGCTGTCGATACGGCTGAAGCCAAACGCCTGGGTCAGGCCAAAGCCGGCGGCGAAAAACACCAGCGAGCTGATAATGGCAACCAGCATGGCTTTGCGTAACACCGCCAGCAGCGCCGATGGCTGCATATCCAGGCCAAGCAGAAACAGCAGGAAAATAATACCGATGTCGGCCAGGTGCACCATCTGTTGCGGGTCACTGATCCAGCCCAGGCCAAACGGACCTACCAGAGCACCCAGCGCAATATAGGCAATCAGCACCGGCTGGCGTGTGTAGAGGGCGAAGGTTGCCAGTACGGCAGCGCCGGCAAAGATAATAAAGATCGAAAAGACAATGTCCTGCTGCATCGGCGCTCCACAAAAAAACGGTCAATGAAGAAACGGGCAATGAAAAAAGGCAGTGAAAAACGCGTGATTATACTGCGGGATATCCGGTCGGTCTGATGGATTCTGTTGGTGACATTTACCGCAAGAGTAAGGCAGGCGGGGAGACTTGGCTATCGGTAAACTACCAATCAGAACCATTGTCCTGACTGGCAGCTGGCGCCATGCCGTGCGTTATGCGCGGCGGCGGAACAGTGGACGCGGCTCGCGGGCGTCGGTCTGGTAGCAGCTGGTGAAGGTCGAAAATGCCTTCAGTGCTTCTTCCTGATCCTGATCATCGCGCAGGTTAAAGCTGTCGAAGCCACAACGTTGCATGGAAAACAGCTGGTCGATCAGCACATCGCCCATGGCGCGCAGCTCGCCCTGATAACCGTGACGTTCACGCAGCAGGCGGGCAGCGGTATAGCCACGACCATCAGTGAACTTAGGAAAATCAATGGCAATCAGTGCGAAGCGGCTGGCATCGTCACCGATCAGGTCAGCAGTTTCTTCACTTTTCAGGAACAGACCGAGTACGCCGGCCTGTGCTTTTTCAGCCAGAGTGTCGCGCTCTGCCTGCCAGCGGCTCAGCGAAACGATGGCATAATCAGAAACGGCGGCATCGTCTTCGATGACCTGCCAGTTATCGCTGCCGATAACCTGCTGTTGCTTAATCAGCTGGGCCATATACTGCCTCCTTAAATGCACCATGACCAATACGACGGTAAGCTTCGAGGAAAGACTCGCCGTCGAGGCGTTTTTCAACATAGAAGTCGAGAATGGTCTGAATCACATCGGCCATACGCTCACGGGCGAAAGAAGGTCCGAGGATTTTACCCAGTGACGCTTCTTCACTGTTGTTACCGGCGGCGGAGCCCCCCAGAGAAATCTGGTAGAACTCTTCGCCTTTCTTATCGACACCCAGTACACCGATGTTGCCAACGTGGTGGTGACCACAGGCATTCATACAGCCGGAAATGTTCAGGTCGATTTCACCCAGGTCATGCAGATAATCAAGATCGTCAAAGCGTACCTGAATGGCTTCTGCTACCGGAATAGACTTGGCGTTGGCCAGGGCGCAGAAGTCGCCGCCCGGGCAGCAGATCATATCGGTCAGCAGGCCGAGGGTCGGCGTCGCCAGGGCGTTGGCTTTCGCTTCCTGCCACAGTGCGAACAGTTCGGCCTGTTCCACATCCGGCAGAACCAGGTTCTGCTGATGGCTTGAACGCAGTTCACCAAAGCTGTAACGGTCAGCAAGATCGGCAACCTGATCCATCTGCTCGGCAGTGATATCACCCGGTGGCGTACCTTTCTGCTTCAGTGTCAGGGTGACGACGGCATAACCGGCTTTTTTGTGTGCGCGCACGTTGCGCTGCAACCAGCGGGCAAACGCTGCATTTTCAGCTTTGGCAGACGTCAGTTCGGCCGGCTCATCCTGCAGGTCTTTGTATGCAGGTTCGGTGAAGTGTTTTTTCACGCGATCCAGTTCGGCCTGAGTCAGTTTACCTTCGCCGTCACGGATACGTTCCCATTCAGCTTCAACCAGTTCACGCATGCGCTCAATGCCCAGCGCTTTGGTCAGAATCTTGATACGGGCTTTGTACTTGTTATCGCGGCGACCAAACTGGTTGTACACGCGGATTACCGCATCCAGGTAGGTCAGCAGATCTTCTTCCGGCAGGAAAGCACGGATTTCAGTACCAATAACCGGGGTACGGCCCAGACCGCCGCCGACGAGGATGCGGTAGCCCAGTTCACCGGCTTCATTGCGTACGATGTTAACGCCGATGTCGTGAATCTGAATCGCAGCGCGGTCAGCGCCTGGAACAGCATTCACAGCAATCTTGAACTTACGCGGCAGGAAAGCAAATTCCGGGTGGAAGGTAGACCACTGACGGATGATTTCGCAGTAAGGACGTGGATCAGTAATCTCTTCAGCAATAACACCGGCATACTCGTCGGTGGTGGTGTTACGGATACAGTTACCGCTGGTCTGCACGGCGTGCATCTGCACTTCAGCAAGGTCCGCCAGAATCTGCGGACACTCCGCCAGAGCTGGCCAGTTGAACTGGACGTTCTGGCGGGTAGAGAAGTGGGCGTAGCCTTTATCGTATTCACGGGCAACGCGTGCCAGAGCGCGCATCTGGGCAGAGTTCAGGGCGCCATAAGGCACTGCCACGCGCAGCATAGGAGCATAGCGCTGAACATAAATGCCGTTCTGTAATCGCAGCGGAAGGAATTCTTCTTCCGGGATTTTACCGTCGAGATAACGTGTAACCTGACCACTGAACTGAGCGACACGCTCATTCAGCAGCTGCTGGTCGTATTCGTCGTATACGTACATAGGAAACCGGTTGCTGATTGGTTTTGAGTTTGTTCGGGATGGCGGATTTGATCGTCAATCAGGTCATCGCTGATGGCTGGATCCACATCACCCCAGTTATATAGCAGCGCACATTAACAGAGCTTCTATATATACAAAATGAATATTTATCTATATGTCTAAAACATAGTGGAATAAGAGCGTTGCTGCTGAAATCTGCCCGGATTTAACCTTCCGCTGAGTTCGCAGCCGTATTCAGCAGGGGGCGGCTAATGAGCAACCCCTGTGTGTTCTGCGCTGGCAAGACCACGGATCATACGGCCCGGGAAGTCGGTAAATACCGCACTGACGCCCATATCCAGCAGCTTCTGCGCTTCATGGGCGTTGTTTACGGTGAATACCAGCATGTGGTAGCCGGCCTGACGGATTTCCGCGATCAGCGCTGGCTGCGAAAACTCATGGGCGAAGTGCAGGCCATGGCAGTCCAGTTCTTCCAGACGGCTGTGCCAGTCTTTGGGGATGGCTTCGACATTCAGGGCGCGGGTCAGATGGGGCAAATAGTCTTTTGCTGCGCGTAAGGCATAAAAAGAAAATGAGCTGAGCAGGATAGGCTGCTCGCTGGGCACTGTGCGCAGGGTTTCGGCAATGGCCCAGACGGTTTCGTCTTCGCGTCCTGGTGTCGGTTTGATTTCCAGGTTAAGGGCTATTTCCAGTTCGTTGGCCAGCAGAATTAGATCCGCCAGGGTCAGCAAAGGCTCGCCGCTGTAATTGCTGCTGAACCAGCTGCCGCAGTCGAGTTTTCTCAGTTGCGCCAGTTGTTGCAGAATCACCAGACCATTACCGTCAGAGCAGCGGTTCAGGTCGTGATCATGGTGAATAACCGCGATACCGTCGGCGCTGATGGTAACGTCCACTTCCGCCCAGCGGGCGCCCTGAGAAGCTGCCAGCCGGATAGCTGCGGCAGTATTTTCCGGCGCTTCGGCACTGGCGCCGCGATGGGCAACGACTGGCGTAATGTATTCGTAAGCCGATACCGGCTGCAGGGGATGAACTCTCGGCATACTGGCCTCATACGGAAAGTGTCAGATTTTAAAGCCTGACGGGCAGACGTTACTGCAAGGTTAAACGTCTTAAAAAGAAATCCGGCCCCATGTCTGCTTACGCCAGATGGCACCGTAGATGGCCGATAAAGTAATACGTTGTATGCCCTGAAGCAACCAGATTCCCAGCAGTCCGAAGCCGGCAACCGGACCAACCAGAAAGGCCAGTGGCAGCAGTACACACCACTGCATCAGCAGGTTGATGATCATGACCTGTTTGCTGGCGCCAGCACCCAGTAAAGCCTGGGTCAGTACCATGGCGGTGACTTCCAGCGCGATGTTCAGCCCGGTGATGCGCAGTGGCCATTCGCCCAGGGCGATCAGTTCAGGATGCGGGGTGAATATGCGCAGCACGTATTCCGGAAACAGCCACAACGGCAGGCCGGCAATGGCCATAATAAATACGGCTACGCGGGTGACTTCCCAGCCCCAGCGGTAGGCATCAACCGGCTCTTCACGCCCCAGTGAGTGACCGACCAGACTGGTGGCGGCCATGCCGAGGCCAACCGCAGGTAAAATCATCAGCAGCATCAGGCTGATCAGAATATGGCCGATGGCCTGCTCCTGCGTGCCGACCAGGCCGATGATCCAGAACAGAACACCATTACCCAGGGCAAACAGAGTCTGTTGGGTAGAATTGGGGATGGTCAGGCGCACGATACTGCGCATGGTGTCGGCGCTGACACCGCTCAGGCGGAAGCGTTCACGATGGCGGTGGAACGTGACCCAGAAATTCATGGCGCAGCCAAAAAACAGGGCAATGGTGGTGCCCATGCCGGAGCCAACCGCACCAAAGCCTTCCCAGCTGCCGATGCCAAAAATCAGCACCCAGCTGACAATGATGTTCACCAGATGCATCAGCAACAGAATGTAGAGGTATTTTTTGCCTTCGCTGATGCCGTTCCAGAATCCACGGAAAACGAAGTTCATACCGACAGCAACCGTCGCCAGAGTGCGCCACTCAAAATAGGGCATGGCAACGTCGAGCACTGGCTGATCCGAATTAAAGAGAGGGATAAACCAGGGCGTTGCGAGATAGACCAGCAGGGTGAGAGGTAGGCCAATCAAGGCCGCCAGTTGCAGGCCGGCAATCAGAGGTTCACCGATCTGATCCAGCTGTCCGGCGCCCTGGCGGCGGGCCACCATGGCCTGTACGCCAGCGGAAAGTCCCATAACCACAGAGACGGTGATAAAGGTTGCGTAACAGCCAATGCCAACGCCGGCCAGTGCAGCATCGCCGAGGCGACCTACCATGGCAGCGTCAACCAGATTGATCACGCTCTGGGACAGCATGCCACCAATGATGGGGATGCTGATGGCAAAAATGCGCTTGAGGCGCTTTTCTTCAATACGAAGAAGGACGCCCAGCATCAGAGCCAGGCGTTGCCAGCTTCTGGCGACCAGATTCATGCGATCTCTTGCGTCGTCCCTCATGCCACCTGTCATTCCACCTCAGCGGTCGTAGCTGAGGTGAGGTGCCAGCCAGCGCTCCATGGTTTCGACATCCATGCCTTTGCGGGCAGCGATGTCTTCAACCTGATCCTTACCGATTTTGCCCAGACCAAAGTATTTGGCCTCCGGATGCGCAAAATACCAGCCACTGACGGAAGCCGCCGGTGTCATGGCAAAGCTTTCGGTCAGGGAAACACCGGTTGCCGCTTCTGCATCCAGCAGGCGGAACAGGGTTTCTTTCTCGGTGTGATCGGGACAGGCAGGGTAGCCTGGTGCCGGACGGATGCCTTTGTAGTTCTCTTTGATCAGATCTTCATTGCTCAGGCTTTCATCTGCCGCGTAGCCCCACAGCTCTTTACGTACGATTTCATGCATGCGCTCAGCGAAGGCTTCCGCCAGACGGTCGGCCAGTGCCTTCATCATGATGCTGTTGTAATCGTCGTTGTTGGCGTCGAATTCCTTCGCCAGATGCTCAGCTTCAAAACCGGCCGTAACCACAAAACCACCGATGTAATCCTGGGTGCCTTCCGGTGCAACGTAGTCGGCCAGAGAGTAGTTTGGCTGACTGTTTGGTTTATCCGTCTGCTGGCGCAGGTGGTGCAGAATCGCCAGTTCTTCATGGCTGTCAGCATCAAATACTTTGATGTCATCAGCACCAACGCGATTGGCAGGCCAGATGCCGACCACCGCTTTGGCATTGAATAATTTTTCATCAATGATGCGCTGCAGCATAGCGCGGGCATCTTTATACAGATTGGTGGCAGCTTCACCGACCACTTCGTCTTCCAGAATGCGCGGGAATTTGCCGGCCAGTTCCCAGGACATAAAGAACGGTGTCCAGTCGATGTATTCAGCCAGTTCAGCCAGATCAAAGTTTTCGTAACGGGTAATACCGGTTTTTACCGGAGCAACCGGTGTGTAGCTGTCCCATTTGCCGTCAAACGGATTGGCGCAGGCGTCTTTATAGCTGAGCAGGGCTTTGGCTTTGCGATTGGCATTACGCTCGCGCACCCCTTCGTATTCTTCACGACGCTCAGCGATAAATTCTTTTTTCGAGTTCGCATTCACCAGTTTCTGCGCAACACCCACGGCACGGGAGGCATCGGCCACATAGACGGCAATATCGTTCTGATACTGCGGTTCAATTTTCACGGCAGTGTGTGCTTTCGACGTGGTCGCACCACCGATCAGCAGCGGAATATGGTAATTCTGACGCTGCATTTCACGCGCTACGTGCACCATTTCATCCAGTGACGGGGTGATCAGACCGGACAGGCCGATGATATCGACGTTTTCTTCTTTGGCGGTTTTCAGAATTTTCTCTGCAGGTACCATCACACCGAGGTCGATGACCTCAAAGTTATTACACTGCAGCACCACGCCAACGATATTTTTACCGATATCGTGAACGTCGCCTTTTACCGTGGCCATCAGAATTTTGCCCTGGGATTCTGACTTACCGTCTTTTTCGTCTTCGATAAACGGCAGCAGGTAGGCTACGGCCTGTTTCATGACGCGGGCGCTTTTTACCACCTGCGGCAGGAACATTTTACCGGAACCAAACAGGTCACCGACCACGTTCATACCATCCATCAATGGACCTTCGATCACTTCGATCGGACGGTCGAACATCTGGCGGGCTTCTTCAGTATCGGCTTCAACGTGGGCGTTGATACCTTTTACCAGGGCGTGCGTCAGACGCTCCGCTACTGGCAGAGAGCGCCATTCCTCGTCTTCTTTTTCTGCCACTGAGCCGTCGCCACGATAGTTATCGGCTACGGCCAGCAGGCGGTCAGTGGAATCCTCACGGCGATTCAGGACAACGTCTTCAACCAGTTCTTTCAGCTCTGCCGGCAGATCGTCATACACCGCCAGCTGTCCAGCGTTAACGATACCCATGCTCAGGCCGTTTTTAATGGCGTGGTAGAGGAACACCGAGTGAATCGCTTCACGCACCGGGTTGTTACCACGGAAGGAGAACGAAACGTTGGAAACACCACCGGAAATTTTTGCATAGGGCAGGTTTTCGGTGATGAATTTACAGGCGTTGATGAAGTCCACAGCGTAGTTGTTGTGTTCTTCAATACCGGTTGCTACCGCAAAAATATTCGGGTCAAAGATAATGTCTTCCGGCGGGAAGCCCACTTCATCGACCAGTATGCGGTAAGAGTTTTCGCAGATTTCGTTTTTACGTGCTTCGGTGTCTGCCTGGCCGTCTTCATCAAAGGCCATGACCACAACCGCAGCGCCATAGCGCATACAGGCCTTGGCTTTGGCAACGAATTCTTCTTTGCCTTCTTTCAGTGAGATAGAGTTCACCACGGCCTTGCCCTGAATGCACTTCAGGCCGGCTTCAATGATTTCCCACTTGGACGAATCCACCATGATGGGCACTCGGGCGATATCCGGCTCGGACGCGATCAGGTTGAGGAAACGTACCATGGCAGACTGAGAGTCCAGCATGCCTTCGTCCATGTTGATGTCGATGATCTGGGCGCCGTTTTCCACCTGTTCACGGCAGATTTCCAGCGCTTCATCGTAGTTTTCTTCAACGATCAGACGTTTGAACTTAGCTGAGCCGGTCACGTTGGCGCGTTCGCCGACGTTCACAAACAGGCTGGTTTCATCAAAGTTGAACGGCTCCAGTCCAGACAGGCGACAGGCTGGCTTGATCTCAGGGATTTTACGCGGCTTGTGTTTGGCAACCGCCTCAGCGATAGCTTTGATGTGTGCGGGTTCAGAACCACAGCAGCCACCGAGAATATTCAGGAAGCCGGAAGCGGCAAATTCTTCTACGATCTCCGCCATTTGCGCGGGCGTCTGGTCGTATTCACCAAATTCATTTGGCAGACCAGCGTTCGGGTGGGCTGAAATAAAGCAGTTGGCTTTGTTCGATAATTCTTCGATGTGCGGGCGCAGCTCTTCCGCACCCAGTGCGCAGTTCAGGCCTATGGTCAGCGGTTTGGCGTGAGCCAGAGAGTTGTAGAAGGCTTCGGCAGTCTGGCCAGACAGGGTACGGCCGGAGGCATCGGTAATGGTGCCGGAAATCATGATCGGCAGCTCTTCGCCGCGCTCTTCAAACACGCCCTGAGCGGCAAACACTGCGGCTTTGGCATTCAGTGTGTCAAAAATCGTTTCAATCAGGATTAAATCGGCGCCACCGTCCATCAGTGCATGGGTGGCTTCGGCGTATTCTTCCACCAGCTGATCAAAGGTAATGGCACGGAAACCCGGGTCGTTTACATCGGGAGAGATCGAACAGGTCTTGCTGGTAGGCCCCAGAACACCTGCCACGTAGCGGGCTATACCGGTTTCCTGTTCAACTTCATCGGCGACGCGGCGGGCAAGAGCGGCGGCTTCACGGTTCAGTTCAGGAACCAGATCTTCCATCTGGTAGTCTGCCTGTGAAACGCGGGTCGAGTTGAAGGTGTTGGTTTCAACAATATCTGCGCCTGCAGCAAAATATTGGCGGTGAATACCGGCGATAATCTCAGGCTGGGTCAGAACCAGCAGGTCGTTATTGCCTTTGACTTCCTGGCTGATGTCGGCGAAGCGGCTGCCGCGATAGTCTTTTTCTTCCAGCTGGTGTGACTGAATCAGGGTGCCCATGCCGCCGTCGAGGATGTGAATCCGCTCGGTAAGGGCCGTTTTTAATCGTTCGATACGCTGCTGACGGGTAGTGTTTATAGGCATCTTTTTCTGACTCATTGTGTTCGGGCAACTGGCAAGCATAAAAATGGGCGCGAATTGTACCAGAGGCAGAACCGCGTGTCTTATCCAACCATTTTGCTTGGGTATTTTGTTGCGGGATTGCCATGGTTTACAATGTCAGCAGATTAGAGAGGGAGTTACCATGACAAGTTACATCACCATCACCCCGGATGCAGAAGAGTATCTGGCCGAGTTGTTGGCCAAACAGAATGTAGAGGGGATGGCGGTCCGGGTTTTTATCACCCAGCCGGGCACCAAATACGCTGAAACCTGCCTAGCCTATTGTCGCCCGGAAGAAGTTCATGACACCGATATGATTCAGGACATGGAAAAGCTCAAGGTTTTTGTTGAAGGCATGAGCATTCCCTACCTGGAAGAAGCGGTCATCGATTTCGCCAAAGACCGCATGGGTGGTCAGCTGACGATTAAGGCACCAAACGCCAAAATGCCGAAGGTAAATGCCGACAGCCCGGTGGAAGAGCGCATCAATTATCTGCTGTACACAGAGATTAACCCGGGGCTTGCGTCTCATGGCGGCGAAGTCAGTCTGGTTGAATTCACTGACGAAGGCATTGCCATCCTGCAGTTTGGTGGCGGTTGTCAGGGCTGCAGCGCGGTGGATATGACCCTCAAAGACGGCGTTGAGGCATCCCTTGTCGCCAAGATCCCTGAAGTGAATGGTGTCCGCGACGTGACTGATCATACGCAGGCAGACAACGCTTACTTTAAATAAGACGCTGTGTCTGTTCTGAACGGACAGACAAAGACTGTAAAAAAGCCCGCATCTGCGGGCTTTTTTATTTCAGCGAATGTTGTCGATGACGGCGCCAATGCGGTATTCGTCATTACCCGACTGCTGTATGCGGCAGATGGTGATGTGGGCTTCCAGTGGATTGGTGTAGCCACCGCCACTGGAAATGACCAGTGAGCCGCTGATATTGACCGGCAGCGGCTCATAATGCTGTAGCTGAACGCCGCTGCTGCTCAGGTCGAGGCAGGTGAGTTCAATATGTTTGCCGTTGTCGAGGGTCAGCACGGCCGGTGCTGAGACCTGCATACGGATGAAGTCCCTTTTTTCTTGGTAGTTGCGGGCCAGGCTTGTCATGGGCGTTCTCCTTGATGGGTTCGTTCGATGCTAGCACTGCTGTCTAAATTTTGTACATTGAGAAATATTCAGCATGCTCTGTGCCAGTTCGGGGCTCTGTTCATAGCCTGTTTATCGTTAATCGGAGCAAAAAACGATCAGACAAAGATCGTAATCGTCTATTTCTGACCGATTAGGCAGGAAGGGGATTGCATGGTGCTGCGGTTGGGGGTAGTGTTCGCCGGAATCACAGTATTCTTTGCGCAACAGGCACTGTCACATAACAATCCGGCAGGCACAGATCCAGGAGCAACGAATGGCCGCTAGCGTGCTGGTCATCGATGATGATTCAACCGTTCGTGACAGCATGATCGCCTTTCTTGACGATTACGAATACCGGGCTGCGGCGGCAGGCAATGCAACCGAGGCACTGGAGTCTATTGCCCGCTCCATACCGGATATCGTCGTCTGCGATCTTAAAATGCCGGGTATGCACGGCATTGAACTGCTGGAACTCATCAAAAAAGATTATCCTGATCTGCCGGTCATTGTCGTCAGTGGCGCAGGCGTTATGGATGATGTCGTCAAAGCACTGCGTCTCGGCGCAGACGATTTTCTGGTTAAGCCCATCCTCGATCTGGAAGTGCTGCATCACGCCCTGAAAAAAGCCCTGCAGCGTGCCCGGCTTGAATGTGACAACCGCGCTTACCGCGAACACCTGGAAAAGACCAATCGTGAGCTGCAGCGTGGCCTGAATGAGCTGCGCGCAGATCAGCAGGCAGGGCGACAGGCACAGTTACGAATGCTGCCTGATCCGCTGGACTACGAATCGATTCATTGTGAACACCTGATTTACCCGTCTCTGATGCTCAGTGGTGATTTTCTTGACTACTTTGAGCTGGGCGACAATCAATTGGCGTTTTATATCGCCGACGTGTCAGGCCATGGCGCTTCATCCGCCTTTGTCACGGTCTTGCTTAAAAATCTTACCTATCGCCTGCGCCGCAACCGTCAGCGTGGCTCCAGCGACGATCTGATGCATCCGGCACAGGTTCTGGATCGCATCAATTCCGAGCTGCTGGCATCTGAGCTGGAAAAACACCTGACAATGTTTTACGGAGTGATCGACACCCGCACTCTGGAAATGCGCTACAGTGTCGGTGGTCATTTTCCTATGCCTGTACTGCTGGATGATGAAGGCGGTCGCTATCTGGAAGGGCGCGGCATGCCGGTCGGCCTGTTCCGTGAAGCCCAATATCAGGAGTACAGCGCAACCCTCAAAGCGGATTTTGCGTTGCTGATGTTCTCTGACGGCATACTGGAAATCATGAAAGAGTCTACTCTGAATGATAAGGAAGCTCTGTTGCTCGATGTTGCCGTGCGCAGCAGAGGTGATCTGTCTGTGCTGACCAGCGAATTGGGTGCTGGCACCACTGATGATTTACCGGATGACATCGCCCTGATGGCGGTACGACGGGGACGTTTATGAATTCAGGCAGTATACAGGTAGCGTTTTGTCGTGGCGTACACGTCATACGTCTGCGCGGTGACGTGCGCCTGAATCTGAGCTCGGCCTTTGAAAATTACCTGGACGAAATTCTGTCAGCGGGTAAGTTCGATAATGTTGTGATCGACCTCTCTTATGCAGAAGGTGTCGACAGCACCACACTTGGTCAGATGGCCAAGATTTCCATTGTGTGCCGGGAAAAGTTCGGCATTACACCTACCATTGCCAGCCCGAACCCCGGTATTACCCGTATTCTTATGAGTATGGGCTTCGATCAGGTTTTCCATATAATGGATGAGCCCTTCGAAGATGAAGCCGAGTTCTGTGAATGGGTGGCAGAGTCACTGGATGAAGATACAGCACGGGAGCAGGTCATCTCTGCACACCGGGTGCTGATGAATCTGAACGATAAGAATAAAGATGCGTTCAGAGAACTGGTAGACTCTCTCGAATCAGACGGAAACTGACCGTCCTCTGTTTAATCCGGAAAGCCTGGGGGCCCTGTGGCTATACGATCAGCAGCCGTAATTGGCGGCGGAAGTTTTGGTACGGTTATCGGTAACATCCTTGCCGATAATGGTATTCAGACCACTCTCTGGCTGCGCAATGAAGACGCAGCCAACGAAATCAACGACAAACATCATAACGAACAGTACCTGCCAGGTGTGCAGCTGAATCCTGAGCTGCGGGCTTCGGTGTCGCTGCAGGAAGCGGTAACCGGTGCGGATGCGATTTTCGTGTCAGTACCCAGTAAGTCTGTGCGCGAAGTGGTGAATTCCTTCGCAGACTGGCTGACGCCGGAACAGGCGCTGATCAGTACCACCAAAGGCATTGAGCCGGAAGGCTTTAAGCTGATGAGTCAGGTACTGGCAGAGCTGTGCCCGGACAATCCGATTGGCGTGCTGTCCGGTCCGAACCTTGCCAAAGAAATCGCTAAGCGTGAATTGGCGGCGACTGTTTTTTCAAGTGATAACAGTGACTTACGACGTAATCTTCAGCAAGCTTTGAGCTGTGATTACTTCCGCGTTTATGCTTCCAACGACCTTTATGGTGTGGAGCTGAGCGGTGCACTGAAGAACATTTATGCCATTGTCTCCGGCTTTGTAGCCGCTTTGGGCATGGGTGAGAATACCAAGGCCATGATCATTACCCGTTCACTGGCAGAAATGAGCCGCTTTGCTGTGTCTCAGGGAGCGAACCCACTGACGTTTCTCGGGCTTGCCGGCGTCGGCGATCTGGTGGTGACCTGTATGTCACCACTGAGCCGCAACTACCGGGTCGGTTACGCCATCGGTCAGGGTAAAACCCTTGATGAAGCCATCGACGAACTGGGCGAAGTGGCTGAAGGTGTAAATACCTTGCGTTATGTCAGGGCAAAAGCTGCGGAATCCAGTATCTATATGCCCCTTGTGATGGGCGCATATGAAGTACTCTTCAATGGCGCCGATCCCCGGGTTGTTGCTCAGGGGCTGATGACAGGTGATGCCGCATCCGATGTTGAGTTTGCGTTGCCACGACATGAAATTTAATTCACCAGCGTCTGCTGCAGCAGAAATCCATGAGGTCAGAAATGAACGATTTTAAAGAGAATGTAACGTCCGATGCTTTCTGGTTGAGAACGTTATACATCGCACTTTTCTTTCTGGTGTACCGGGTGCTCGATCTGGTTTTGCTGGTTGTTACTCTGGCGCAATGGGTGTTCCGCCTGTTGTCCGGACAGCCAAATGAAGCGCTGGCTTCTTTTGGTAAGTCGTTGGGTATCTACATTCAGCAGATCGTGCACTATTTATCCGGCAGCAGTGAAGAAAAACCTTTTCCGTTCAAAGACTGGCCTGCTGATGATGAGTAGCAGGGTATCCGTCAGTGAAAATTTATATTGTGCGCCATGGCTCCGCAATTCAGGGCGCCGTGAACGACAGCAGCCGCAGTCTGAGCGCAAAGGGTGAAAAACAGGCGAAAGGGGCAGCTGCATGGCTGAAAGAGCAGGTGGGAGAAGATGCTGTGCAGATTCTTGCCAGCCCCTTCCAGAGAACAATGCAGACTGCTGCAGCCATCAGTGAAGCGCTGGGTACCCAGATTGAAACCAGCGAAAACCTGACACCAGACGCCAATCTGAAAGCCTTGCTGGACGATCTGACGGCGTGCACTAATGATTTGATTCTGGTGTCTCATCTGCCATTGGTAGGTCATCTGGCGGCGGTTCTGGTTGATGGCGAGATCTACGATCAGCCCTGGTCGCCGGCTGAAGTCTGGCAACTGGAGGGGGATATTGCTGCCTCCGGCTGTATGACCGTCAAAGGCGTCTGGTATCCGGTTCTGGACGGTATCTGACCGACATCTCCTTGTGTGATGCGCGGACAGACGGTAGCTTAGCGGCTCCTGTGAAAATGGAGCCGGTCCGGCATTACAATAATATGAGTGACATCCTTCATTTCTCCCATGCCAATGGTTTTCCTGGCGGCAGTTACCGCCAGATGCTGGGCATTCTTGCTGAACATTACGACGTACGGGTGACCGATCGTCTGGCGCACAATCCTCTCTATCCCGTAACCAATAACTGGGATCAGCTGTGCAATGAGCTTATCCATTTCTTTGAGCAGGAGTACCAGCAGCCTGTCATTGCGGTTGGTCATTCATTGGGTGGACTGCTCAGTCTGATGGTGGCTGTGCGTCGGCCGGACCTGATCAAAGCGCTGGTTATGCTGGATGCGCCGGCACTGACCCGTCTGCAGGCCGGTGGTCTGAAAATGGCCAAGAAGCTGGGATTGGTTGACCGGATCACGCCGGGTGGGCGCAGTAATGGCCGGCGCGCGCAGTGGCCTTCCAGAGAAGAAGCCCTCAGTTATTTTTCCGCTAAAACCCTGATGAGAGGATTCGGTCCGGGCTGTCTGGAGGATTATGTTGATGCCGGAACCGAGCCCTGTGGCGATGGTGTCAGGCTCAGATTTGATCCTGAGACAGAGCTTAGTATCTACCGCACAATTCCCGATAACATCAGGGCTAAGCGGCCGTTGCTTATGCCGGGCTGCGTGGTCGGCGGGCGGGCAAGTAAAGTCTTTAAACCGGTCAATGCTGAGCTGATGCGACGCCGGCTGGGCATGTCAGTACGCTGGCTGCCCGGGTCACATATGTTTCCACTGGAACATCCGGGGAAAACCGCTGAAATCATTCATCACTGGCTGGAGCAGGCCTTATGAGCGATATAAGACCATCTTCTGCGTCATGGCGCTGTCGTTACGGTACGCTGACCGGGCTGCATTGGAGTGGGTCGCACTGGAGTGGACAGCGCAGTGAGGAATTGCGCAGAAATGGAACTTCACCCGTTCATGCCGCTGAAACTATGAGCACGGATAATGTTGCTGAATCTGCCGAGACGTCCGGCGTAACGATTCTGGCATTACACGGCTGGCTGGATAATGCTGCCAGCTTCACCAGGCTGGCCCCATTGCTGTGTGAGCTGTTGCCGCAATGTGAGGTGATTGCCGCGGATTTGCCCGGCCATGGTCGCAGCGACTGGTTAGGCGAAGGGGCAGATTATGCCATCTGGAGTGCAGTGGAGGCTTTATACGATCTGGTCACTCAGGTGTCACCTGAGAGTCCGGTGGTTGTACTCGGTCATTCCATGGGCAGCGCGATCGGGATGTTATTCGCCGGTGCTTTTCCGCGACTCTGTCGCGGCTATATCGCACTGGATGCACTCGGGCCCATTACTACGGAAGCGCAGGATGCGCCCCAGCAACTGGCGAAAGCGATTGTCTCGCGCCGTGACCGTTCTGCAGATAGCTTGCGCCCTTACGCCTCGGTGGAACAGGCAGTCGAAGCGCGGCGTAAGCTGACCCCGCAGCTGACGCCGGGGGCGATTCAACCCGTGATTGAACGTAACCTTGTGGCAGCGGATTCCGGACTGGTATGGCGTACGGATCCCCGGCTGCGCGATGTGTCCCGTGTGCTCCTGACAGAACAGCAGGTTGCGGCCTTTGCGGCAGCGATCAAGGTCCCGGCATTGGCAATCCGGGCCGAGCAGGGCATAGTGCCGCAGGCGATCATCGATCAGCGTGCGGCTTACTTTAATAATATGATCTGTAAGTCCCTGGCAGGTCATCACCATTTTCATCTTGAGGCAGAAGATTGCCCGGCGATTGCCGCGGAAGTCAGTCAATTTATCGAAGGATTAGCATGAGAAAGAGTCACCAGATTCTGTGGTTTGTTGTGTTGTTCAGCGGACTTTTAACCAGCCTCACCGCTGGCTGGTACATTCAGGCGGGGCAGAACTACAACTATGATTTCTGGTACGACTGGTACGACATTGGCGCCCACATCGATAAATTCGGACCGCAGAATCGTTATATCAGTGGCTTTGAAACCCTTGATAAGCCCGCTTACAGCCATCTTTTTAATCAGATCGTGTACGCCGTTCATCATCAGGGCGTGGGTTTGGCGGACATTAAATTCACCACAGAAGCCGGTCAGACCAAGCCTCTGCTGCGTCAGCCGGAGGTGGTTCATCTGCAGGATGTTGCCAATCTGATTGAGAAAATCTCACTACTGGGGATGTCTGCTGCCGTTGTGGCACTGGTGCTCGGGCGCGGACTTATGCGCCGTGGTATTCAGCCGCAATGGAAAGCCCAGGGGCTGTGCCTGGCCGGATTGCTGGTGATCATTGGTGCTGTGCTGTTGATTGCCGGTCCGAAAGAGGTGTTTTACCAGCTGCATGTGTGGATCTTTCCGGATAATCACGAGTGGTTTTTCTATTATCAGGATTCACTGATGAGTACGCTGATGAAAGCGCCGTTTCTGTTCGGTGGGATTGCTGCGGCGATTGCTGCCACGGGCGCGGTACTTTATGCCGTGTTGATTGTTGCGCTGCTCTGGTGGCAGCGCAAACAGAAGCCGGCCTGATCAGAAGTCAGGGCGGCAGATTATTTCCATTGCCTCGCCTGTGGCCGGGTGCCTGAAATCCAGCTCACGGGCGTGCAGCAGTAAACGCTTTTCCTGTTTTGCCTCTTCGCCCGCATAAAATACGTCGCCAACAATAGGATGACCCAGCTGTTGCATATGAATGCGCAGCTGGTGTGAGCGACCGGTCTTGGGAAAGAGCTCAAGCCGGGTGCGGTTGTTGCTGACATCCATCTTTTTCCAGCGCGTCAGTGCATAACGCCCCTGGGTATGACTGATCTGCTGCAGTGGTCGTCTCGCCCAGTCAACGCAAATGGGCAGATTGACGCAGCCATAAGAGCCGGGCAGTACACCAAGTAATACGGCTTCATACACTTTACGCGTCTGCTGTTTTTCAAACTGTTGCTGAATGGCGGTCAGTGCTGCTTTGTTGCGGGCGTAAACAATGATACCTGAGGTATCCATGTCGAGGCGGTGAACGATGTGCAGTTCGCCGTAAACCTCTGCCAGGCGGCCGAAAGCGGAATCTTTGTTGTAGAGGCCGGGGACACTGAGCAGTCCCGACGGCTTATTGAGAACGATGATGTGCTCATCGATATGCAAAATATCAAAATTCATTGAGGGTACTTATGGAGTTTCAGTAACGCAGCGTATTTACCGTTGGCTTTAATACGCTCAAGCCCGGTATTGAAGGCATCCAGAATGGTTTCTGCATCCTTTGTTGAACGCTTGATGCGCATACGCAGCAGCCGTTCGCCGACGGCATTATCCAGAAGTGTGACGTGTTCGGCCAGTGCGGGTTTCTGCTGCAACTGAATGGCCCCCGCCCATTGATCCAGCAATGCCAGATCCAGCGACTTGTTGCCGACATCGCGGATCAGCTGAGAGCAGTAGTCACGGTGATCAATGACGAATCCGTCCAGTTGCTGGTTGATGCTGCTGCCATAATCGACATCCGAATACAGCCCCAGACGATACCCTTTACCCTTAATGAAGCCGGACATCTGTTCAGGCGACTGGAAGGTGAACGGATCATTATCGCGTTTTGCAAAGACCAGACGGTTGGACAGGTAGGGGGCAGAGTAAAAGTATTCATCATCCTGACCTTCGCGGCGCCAGGCGGCTATATCGCCTGCCAGAGAGCCTTCATCGGTTTTATCTTCAATGCTTGGTCCGGACATAAAGTTTGCTTTGGTGCGGTAGCCCAGCTCGGCAAACGCTTCAGTGACAATGTCTACCGCCAGCCCCTGATTGGGCAGACCGGGTGCCATGTAAGGATCCCAGCTGACAGCACCGAACTCAATGACCGGCGTCTGATCCTGATACTCTTTGGCCAGAATCGAGATCGCCTGAGCGAGTCCCTGTTGCTGGATATTACGCGCGACCTGCTCGCGGTAAGACCGGATAAGACTGATATCGTTGAACTGAATATCGTACGCTTTCCAGCGATTACGGGTTTTGTACATACGGAAATTGATTGGCACATCGCCTTCTTCCGCATTGATCGTGCCTTTTACCAACGCTTTCTTGCGGTTGTCGGAATACTCCGCCGGACTGAAGGTAACGCCATAGCCATAATAAGCCGCGAAGGCGTCAGCGTAAGTTTCCAGAACCTTGTTGCGGAAGGTGTCGAGGAATGCCTGCCGTTGTGAAAAAGACGCACGCTTCCAGTTATCGCCAAGGACCTGCCGGGCCATATATTCTTCATCGATCAGCGGGACGAGGTGGTCTTTGATCAGCTTTTTCAGCAGAGGGGGGTGGCGGTTAACAAGGTCGTGCTCAGTATTCAGTTCGGCGAAAAATGCATCAGATTCCGCTTTAACCGTGGTGGACGCCGGGTCTGGTTTGGCGCAGGCGCAGGAAGTTACGAACAACAGGACGTACAGCAGTTTTTTCATGAGTTCCTCTGGTCTTCCGCTTGCAGATGACAAACTACACATCAGACAGTAAGTATAGTGCAATAGTTGCCGCGTACTCCTGCCTGATATGTTGTCCAGGATCAGGAAGTTACTGTTCTGGCAGGTTGCGGATCAGAAGTGCTTTACTCAGATCGGTTGCGGGACAACCTTCGGGGCGGTCGATAACCACCACGAAACCAGAACCAGGGGCATCATCGCGCGAATTGCCTTTCCTGTCTGTGATAGACGTCAGAGTAAATTCAACGTTCCCGGCGGGGGTCATCAATTCCAGTAAATCTCCGGTCTGAAAGCGGTTTTTTACGTCCAGCGTCAGAGTCTTACCATCATCCGCTGTTACCTCGGCAACAAACTGCTGGCGCGTGCTGGTTGATACGCCACGCTCATAGTTCTGGTATTCGTCATGTACATGGCGGCGGTAAAAGCCTTCGGTATAACCCCGGTTGGACATGTTTTCCAGCGTGTCCATAAGGCTTTTATCAAAGCTTTTGCCGGCCACTGCATCATCGATGGCCTTACGGTAAGCCTGCGCGGTACGGGCAACATAGTAGTGGGACTTGGTACGGCCTTCGATCTTCAGTGAATGCACGCCCAGCTCGACCAGCTTTTCGATGTGCTGGATTGCGCGCAGATCCTTTGAATTCATGATGTAAGTGCCGTGCTCGTCTTCAAACGCCGGCATGTACTCATTGTCGCGCCCACCTTCCTGCAACAGGAAGATCTTATCGCTTGGCTTACCAATGCCGAGTGTCGGGTCAAATTCGTTAACGCCAGCAGGAATAACATCGCCGGAGGCTGTTTCCTGAGCTTCGTGGGCGTCATATTTCCAGCGACAGGCGTTGGTGCAGGTGCCCTGATTCGGATCGCGGTGATTCATATAACCGGACAGCAGGCAGCGGCCGGAGTAGGCGATGCACAAAGCGCCATGAACGAACACTTCGATCTCCATTTCCGGGCAGCGCTGGCGGATTTCAGCGATTTCATCAAGCGACAGCTCCCGCGAAAGAATAATGCGGCTGACCCCCTGACGACGCCAGAACTCCACGGACGCATAGTTAACCACGTTGGCCTGCACTGAGAGGTGGATGACCTGGTCTGGCCAGCGGTCCTTGACCATCATAATCAGGCCCGGATCTGACATGATCAGTGCGTCGGGTTGCATCCCGATAACAGGTTCAATATCGCGCATATAAGTATCAATTTTACTGTTATGCGGCGCGATATTACTGGCAACATAGAACTGCTTACCCAGCTCGTGAGCGCGGGCGATGCCCTTACCAAGGTTGTCGAGGGTAAAGTCATTGTTACGCACCCTCAGACTGTAGCGCGGCTGACCCGCATAGACGGCGTCAGCGCCATAAGCGAAGGCGTATTCCATATTACGGAAGGTTCCGGCAGGAGAAAGCAGTTCCGGAGTGTTTGTTGCGGTGGTTTTTTGTGAAGATTCAGATGCCATTGGGAAGTCGTCATGCCCGGTTGGAAAACCCGGGCATTGTATCAGTGTTTAGCCGCTCTGTGATCATTCACTGGCAGGGGTGACAGCGCCGGCATCTTCGCTGAGAACCTGTTCTTCACTTTCAACCGGCGCCGGGATAATCAGAGCATCCAGTTCGGAAACACTGGCAGCGAACTGTTTATTGGTAACGGTCAGATCATCAACGGTAAAAACGGACACTTTATCGTCACTGGATTCCCAGTCTTCGGTTTTCTGGCCGACTTCATCAATAATGATCTGGTACGGCTTTTTACGCAGGGCCGGCATGGCAAACATGCGGGCGATAATGCGTGGCATGCCGCTGATGTTGACCACGTACACAACGCGGTTGGTATTCATGTAGCCTTCTTCTTTGCTTTCCAGCCACTCAGTGACGATGTCTTTGCCACTCATGTCATGGGCAAAAATGAGGAAACGGGTATCGGTCGGAATTTTCACCGGGGTTTCATGCTGGTCTTTAAGGCGCAGACGGTCCAGTTCATGGGGCAGTGCGTGAACGGCACTGGCAGTGGCGAGCAGCAGGGTCAGAGCAATGGCGGACAGGCTTTTCATTATAAATTCTCCATTTTTATCAAAGCAGCATGCCAGAATTTACTGGCTCAGGCCAAACAGGCTGGCATCAGCCTGTTTCAGCAGGTCGAAATAGGCGGTCGGCAATGGGCGCGCGGCGTTTTCACTAACCACTTCTGCGCAGGCGTCGAGCAGGCTGGTAAAGTATTCTTCAAAATCAGCGGTGTCCGAGCCGGCGTCTTTCATATCCGCATAAATCTCGTTAACCGCATTGATCAGCAGATCGGTGTCGTCACACTCAGGGTCAAACAGGCTTTCTACGGCGCTGTAGGCGGCGGAACTGATCAGCTGAATAATGACTTCGTTCAGATTGTCGGCATCCGGTAGCTGTTCACGCCATTCACAGAACGCTTCATGGAACCGCAGCAGGTTGGCCTCAGATTTCAGCTCGCCACGCAGATAAGCGGAGGTTTTCTGCAGCAGTTTGTTCAGATGAGACATGTCACTGTAACCACTGTCTGCGGCGAGATCGATGTGGGGTTGGTTAACCCGTGCGATAAGAAAAGCGGTGGCGGATCGGCGTGCTGGTGTGGTCACTCGGAAGCAGTCCTGACATTGGTTGAACGAAAAGGGCGGCTGTTAACGCGATGATTGCGGTAATGCGCCGGTCTGGCGGCCATGCTACCCGGAAATGATGCCCAAGTTCACCCGTTGCGGAGCCAATTACCTAAATTTGCGTTTCTGACGTCTGGTTTACGCAAACCAGAACCGTGTTTAACGGCGTCTGAATACGGGGGAGTTTAACCGGCTATGGCGCACGGTATGCTGATCTGAGTACTGTATGTTTCATGTTCCTGCAGTAGTCGGTAATTTGGTAATACCCTGCTGCCTGACGGCCATATCATTGCCAACAGGTATTCGTATTTTGTCCTGAAGATATGAAAGCGTATGTTGCTTATTGGTTTCGCTGTGTATATCTGTGCTTATATTGGTTATCGGAACAGCCGCATCCTGGCAGGACTTATTCCCTTTATATGACCTCCATCACAAAAAACCGGTTCTGTTTTATATGGCATATATTGAGGCCTGTGTGGCTGTTTACAATTAACTGGCATCATTATATATATGCGCTATCGTTTAAATTCTGTACAGTTGACAGGTGTGATCCCGATGGAAAACGTTCTGTTAAAGGAAAATGATATCGTCCTGGTGAAAGGCGTGGTAACTGAGTTAACTCCGATGGGGTTTGAGTGCGACGTTGAACTGGAAGATATGAGTGCTCTGCGTAAAGACAGTGGCAAATTCAGATATCTCGATATCGAAATGATGTTGAGTTCCCATGGCGGCGAGTGTTCTGTAACCGGGGCCGGTTGCGTGCATTCAGTACGGCGTATTTCGCAAAGCCATTGCAAAGTGACTGTGCGCTTTAAAGAAATAGAGCAGAACGGATATAAACTGATATCCGAACATATATCACCCAACCCGGTCGTGCATTTGGACGATATGCGTGCTGAACGCCAGTCACGTCGTGCCTGATTGATATTCTGCGCGCCTTAAAACTCTGCGTTTTGAAACTCTGCTTCGTGAAACTCTGCCTTATGGAAAAGAGTCCCGATACTGTCCCGCAGTCTGTTCAGCGATGGTCTGTCGCCTTCAATGGTTAATATAACGCCTTCCGTGGTAAATCCTTCGTCACATACACGAATGTTCATCTGGCTTAACAGATGACGGATATCCGATTGATCCTGAAAAGAGCAGGCTATCCGGGCATTGTATTGTGGTTGGTAGCTGCGCAAGGCGCCGGCGTCTGCTAACGCTGTCAGGGCCATACGGGCGCTGCGGGAATATGCCCGCTGTAATCCACCGGTGCCCAGTTTGGTGCCGCCAAAATAGCGTACGACACAGACCAGACAATTGAGCAGAGCATCGTGCTGTAACTGCTTCAGTACCGGCATGCCAGCAGTGCCTGATGGCTCTCCGTCGTCACTGAATCCTTCCGCTGGGTGCAGCTCACCAGCAAGCCGGCTCGCCCAGACCACATGATTGGCCTTCGGGTGTGCAGTCCTCAGTTTTTCGAGTTCGTGGCGGATGCCCGCATCATTTGACACTGGAAAAACAAGTCCGATAAAACGGCTGTTCTTTTCAATCAGCTCAGCTTCGGCAGTTTCTGAGGGAATAAACTGGTCATTAGACATAGCGGTTACTTGCGGGCGCGAAACAGGTTGAAGCGCTTGTCACTGGCAACGGTTGTTACCTGGCGGAATGTGCGCTTCAGTGCTGCAAAATAGGGTAAATGGCGGTTGGCGATTACCCAGAGTTCACCGCTATCAGTAAGGTGCTCTGAGGCGTCACGAAACATACGCAGGGCGATGTCTGTAGTTTGCCGGTGACCATCGTGAAACGGCGGATTGCAAACAATAATGTCAGCTTCTGCGTCGAGGCCGGTAAGTGAATCGTTGTGTACTGCGCTGAGCGGTAACTGGTTCTCTGTGGCGTTGCGGCGGCAACTTTCGACTGCGCAAAGCGAATCATCAATGGCGGTGATGTTGATATGTGGCCAGCGTTGAGCCAGGGTCAGACCCAACAGGCCATTGCCACAACCAAGATCAATCAGATGCCGGGCATTTGCCGGACACTCTATATTTGCCAGTAACAGATAGCTGGCAATATCCTGGCTGTCCCGGGAAAAAACGCCGGGTTGAGCGCCCAGCTGCAGTCCTGTATCTGTGCGGTAGCCTTTGAATTCCTGTATGGCCGGCGATCGCCAGCCTTCAATTTCGAGCAGTCGCGCCTTTTTGCGGATAGGCCATTGTTGGTAACGCTGTGAAGCGGATTCCAGTTGCTTAAGCAGGGCGACTGGAATGTGTTTGGCCATGCCGGCAAGATAAATAACCGCATGCGGTGCCGCTTTGGTGATGATATTCAGCCAGTAAATGAGCTGCTCCGAGTTTTTCGGGATGCGCAGCAATACCTGCTCAGTATCAGCCGGAATATCCTGCAGCTGGCTCAAAATACGCTGTTCGCCTGCATCAGGCAGATGGTTTTCCTGAGCGTTGCTCAGCCAGTTGTTGCGGGCGCTGATGCTGTCAGACCAGGCAAAAGCCTGTGGGCGGGCGCAGAACAAAGCCCCAAAACGGTCGTTAACGATGACGCTGATTTTATCCGCGCTGGTTTCCGTCAGCAGATATTCATCAGCAGTATCCCAGGGGCGGGCAACATGTTCAGGCAAAGGGGGAATGCAGCGCAGCGTCAGATCGCTGATGCTGCGCGCGGATGGTGCTCCGGACATCAGTAGATATCGCCGAAATCTTTGTCATCCAGCTGATCGAGCAGAGTGCGGCGGTCTTCAGCTTCGTCTTCACGTTCTTTACGCTCAGTGTCCTGTTGCTTGCGGGCAGCTTTTGCCTGCTCAGCTTTCTGTTCCGCTTTGAGGGCGGCTGCGCGTTCTTCTGCATGCTGACGATCTTTGGCTTCAGGGTTCTCCTGCAGGAATTTCTCATAAACCGACAGGCTTTTCTTTTTCACCCGTTTACCGGTCTGGCGGTCATAGCCTTCGCTGCGCGCCTGCTCCTTAAATCGGGAGATGCTGCCGGTTTTGGTTTTATGGATTCGCTTCAGGGAGCGGGTTTTCTTAACTCGGGTCATTTGTTCGCCTGTATCACTTCATCTTGTCTTCAGAGGAAAGATAATCCGGCTGGCAGGACTGCAGGAGTGCAGACAGAAGCGCGTTCTGAAGAAAACAGTGTTCATTTTACATGAGCTGGATTGCCACATTCCAGCGCTTTACTTTTTTCTGACCGCAGGTACTGTTGCCGATCAGAAAATAAGTTGAGATTTTATGAATAACCCCTCGTTTTTTGCACCTTTCGCTGTCACGGCGCCGATCTTTCTTATCATTTTACTGGGTATTCTTCTGCACTGGCGCAAAGTGATTGGCGATGAGTTTATCGCTTCGTCATCCCGTCTGGTTTTTACTCTGGCACTGCCGGTATTGATGTTCCGCGCCATTGTGATGGCGGATCTCAATCTGGCTGCGCACCTGGATCTGGTTTTGTACTCGGTACTGGCTGCCGCTCTGGCGGCGCTGGTCTCGATTTTCTGGGCAAAAATATTCCATGTCAGCGAGCAGGCGTATGGTGCCTTTGTTCAGGCGGCATTCCGTTCTAATCTCGGGATTATTGGTCTGGCGGTCTGTATTGCTGCCTACGGCGAGGCGGGTGCGGCGCTGGGTGCGTTGATTCTGGCCGGAGTGACGCCCGTTTATAACCTGATTTCGGTTCTGGTGTTAAGTAAAGGCAAGGCGCCGGACTGGAAGTCCCAGCTGCGCGGCATTATCACCAATCCGTTAATTGTGGCCATTATTCTGGCGATTCCATTTCAGCTCAGTGGCGTGCGCATGGCGCCGGTGTTCGATGACACGGCGCGTCTGATTGCGCAGCTGACGCTTCCCCTGGCATTGCTGGGTGTTGGGGCGAGCCTGAACGCCAGTCTGCGCGGCAGTATCAATTCCGTGGTGCTGCAGATCAGCTTCCTGAAATTAATTTTTCTGCCGGTAGCGATCACCGCAGGTGCTTATATGATTGGCATCCGCGGAGATGAGTTAAGCATTCTGGCGATTATGTTTGCCAGTCCGACTGCTGCTGCGTCTTTTGTTATGGCCCGCGCCATGGGTGGCGATGCGTTATTAACTGCCCGCGCAATAGCCGTAACTACTTTGGGGGCTTTGGTGACGATCAGTTGTTTTCTCTATGTTCTGGACGGTCTGCCGCTGGTATAGTCGGGGGTTGAGGGAATATTCGATTTATTGGCACCGCGACATCAGGTTCTCAGAGTGAATTCCGGACAGGGAAAAAAGCGTTATTTAGTGTATCTGGCATCCAATTTTGACGGATTGGATCTGGAACGGTATGAAATGGGACGACTGTTAGCAAAGCAGGGAATGCTGAATATTGGCATTCCTTGTCGCGAAGACGCCGGCCCGTACGACTGGGATCTGGTACGCAGCCAGATCGAAATTGCAGACATGTTCATTCTGTTGCTTGGCGGCAGCTATGGGCCCATGTCACCGACCGGTATCAGTCATCTGCACCGGGAGTTCGTCCATGCCCGTTCGCTGAATAAGCCAACTCTGGCCTTCATTAAAAATATTCCACCGGCAACAAACCCAACCGAAGATACCCGTCGCCTGGCTGGCTTTCACCGGGTCATTGCGCAACAGTCTCCCTACAAATTGTGGCATCTGCGTGAAGAACTGATGACACATCTGCGGGCGTCGTTAGCCAGCCCGCATCTGCAGATCGGTGATGGCTGGGTGCCTGCTCAATCGGTGGTTATGTCGGTACCAGCTGTTGCTCCCGTTGCCGCTGCTGCGGAAGAGCTGTCACCAAGTCAGCGCCTGGCGCGCAGTCGTCAACTGGTCAATCTGCAGGTCACTGCCAAAGTGTATCAGGGGGGGAATCTGTCCCTTGAGGAAGTGCTGTTGCCGGCACGCATGGATCAGATGCTGATCGGTCTGACGCCGGCGTTCAGAAATGGGGTGAGTGAAAGTCGTGCGCGTAAGCGACTGGAGACGGCAATTGCCCCCAGCATTCAGAAGCAGTTACTGAAACTGCATCCTAAGGCTCATGCGGTGGATGATGTTAAAATCAGCCGCGGCCAGTTTCATCAGATGCTTAAGCAGTGGAAAGAGCTTGGCTATGTCAGATCGGAAGGCGAAGGCAGCCGGGCCATCTGGCGTTCTGCTGCTTCCTGAGGCAATCGCGGTTTGTGACAACCGCGATCGAATGGTCCCGGGCGCATATTTACTGCGCGAGCGTACCCAGTAACGAGTTCCTTTGTTCCCATTCATCTTTCATGCTGTCGCACACTGTGTTGCACAAATCGAAGATGAAGGGTGCACCAATGCTGAAATAGGCCATATTTCCGTCCTGACGACGTTTTACCAGACCATGGGTTCGCAGGGTTGAAAGGTGCTTAGATACGTTTGGCTGGGATGCATTGGTTGCTTCAACCAGCTCTGAAACAGATTTTTCGCCGTTCTGCAGTTGGTGCAGAATCCGCAGGCGCATAGGGTCTGACAGTAAACGAAAACGCTGTGCAATCAGCTCCAGCATTTCTTCGGACATCATTTCGGACATTAGGTAGTCTCCATAGCAAGGCGCTATTTTAAGCGAAACCTGCGACAGGAAAATATAACCGGTTGCTTATTAAGTGTAATAATTAATTCTAAGGTTATTACCAGTGGTTATTCTTAATGGCTATGAGTGCAGATCTTTGGGGTTAGGCGTATACTGGCGCAAAATCTCCGGAGGTCTTATGTTTCGCATCCTGTTGTCACTGGTCTTTGTCGTCGTTGCGGGCTGCAGTGATCGGGAGTCAATCGTCAGGATCGAAGGACCAACCATGGGAACGGCCTACCACATTGCGTGGGTAGGCGATCCTGCTAAGGCGGAAGCTATCCAGGCGGATATTGATCAGCGGCTGGCTGCAATCAACCGCATCATGTCGACCTACGATCCGACCTCTGAACTTTCACTGATAAATCAATCAAAAGCACCTCTGGCCGATGATGGCTGGATTCCTGTCTCGGCAGATCTGGCAGACGTCATCGCAGATTCACTGGAAATTTATCAGAAGAGTGGTGGTGTATTCGATATCAGTGTCGGGCCTCTGGTTAATCTCTGGGGTTTCGGTCCCGATGCCCACCCTGATGAGGTACCTTCAGAGGACGTGCTGGCGGAAGCCATGAGCCGCACCGGGCTGGATGTGCTGCAGTTTGATCCGCAGCGTCCGGCAATCAAACTGGCGCAGCCACGCTATCTGGATCTTTCCGCTATCGCCAAAGGCTGGGGCGTGGACGATATTGCTGCGTTGCTGGAAGGAAAGAACATACACAACTACATGGTCGAAATCGGCGGCGAAATCCGCACGGGTGGACGTAAACCGGGCGACGCGCCGTGGCGGATTGCCGTCGAGCGTCCGGGAGCGCTGGCTGATGGCCGCAATGTTGAGCTGGTTATTGAGCCGGAAGATGTGGCGGTAGCGACCTCCGGGGACTACCGTAATTATTTTGAAAGGGATGGTGTGCGTTACTCTCACACCATTAACCCGTTTACCGGGCGTCCCATCACTCATCGTCTGGCATCGGTCACAGTGATTGATGCCTCATCAGCGATGGCGGATGGATGGGCGACCGCGCTGAATGTTGCCGGGCCGGAAAAAGGCATGGCCCTGGCGGAACAATATCGTATGGCAGTGTTTATGATTGTGCGTACCGACGATGGCTTCAGTGAGTTGTCGTCCGCAGAGTTCAGACGCCGCTATCTTCAACAGCCCTGAGAGGGCAGGAGCCAGTTATGACAATGTTTATGGTTGCCTTTGGCGTGATGTTACTGATCATCGCGGCCATGGCGGTGGGCGTTATTTTTGGTCGTAAACCAATCAGCGGGTCGTGTGGTGGCATGGCGGCCATCGGCATGGACAGCGCCTGCGATGTATGTGGCGGTGACAAAGCCCGCTGCGAAAAAGAAAGTAAGAAAGCAGCATCTGTAGCCGACAAGGCTGATTTTTATGATGCGACTAAGCGCTAATCCGGCGCTTCAGCAGAATTCACCTAGAATACGTAATGTCCGCTATGCGGATCACTGGTTAATCAAACGGAGAAATAAGGCATGACAGATTATCGCTACGACGTGGTTGTTATCGGCGCTGGCCCAGCGGGCGAAGGTGCAGCAATGAATGCAGCCAAGAAAGGTAAGAAGGTCGCCGTCGTAGAAGATAAGAACATGGTAGGCGGGAACTGTACTCACCTGGGTACTATCCCATCCAAGGCCCTGCGTCACGCTGTAAAACAGATTATTCAGTTCAATACCAACCCAATGTTCCGGGAAATCGGTGAGCCGCGCTGGTTTTCCTTTCCACGGGTGCTGAAAAGTGCTGAGAAGGTTATCGGCAAGCAGGTGAAGCTGCGTACCGAGTTTTACGGCCGTAACCGTATCAGCGTTTACACGGGTAAGGCACGGTTTGCCGATGCAAATACTATCGATGTTTTTCACGGCAGTCAGACCAACACCCGTCTGCATGCAAAAGAGATCGTTATTGCTACTGGCTCAAGCCCATGGCGCCCATCCAATATCGATTTTACTCATCCGCGGGTTTACGACTCCGACACCATTCTTCACCTGGAGCATACGCCACGTACCCTGATTATTTACGGTGCCGGTGTTATTGGCTGTGAATACGCTTCGATCTTTACTGGCCTGGGCGTGAAGGTGGATCTGATTCACCCGGGGGATCGCCTGCTGAATTTCCTTGATGACGAAATTTCCGATGCGCTGAGCTATCACCTGCGTGATAAGGGTGCCCTGATCCGCCATCACGAGCAGTTTGATTCCGTGGAAGCCAATGATAAATACGTCACTATGGTCATGGCCTCCGGCAAAAAAGTGAAAGCGGATGCTTTCCTGTGGGCAGCAGGGCGCAGTGGTAATACCAGTGATCTGGGGCTGGAAAATATTGGCCTGCAGCCAAACAGCCGCGGTCAGATTGAAGTGGACCGTGAATACCGTACCTCCATTGAACATATTTATGCTGCTGGTGATGTTATCGGCTGGCCGTCTCTGGCATCTGCTGCTTACGACCAGGGGCGCGCGGCTGCAGCTATGATTTCCTCACCGGAGGACTTCCGCTTCGTTGATACTGTGCCAACCGGTATTTACAGTATTCCTGAAATCAGCTCGGTCGGAAAAACTGAACGTCAGCTGACAGAAGAGAAAGTGCCGTATGAAGTGGGTCAGGCCTTCTTCAAAAACATCGCCCGCGCACAGATTACCGGTGAAGGCGTAGGTATGCTGAAAATTCTGTTCCATCGTCAAACGCTGGAAATTCTGGGTATTCACTGTTTTGGTGACCAGGCCGCAGAAATTGTGCATATCGGTCAGGCGATCATGGAACAGCCGGGTGAAGGTAACACTCTGCGTTATTTCGTGAACACCACGTTCAACTACCCGACCATGGCAGAAGCCTATCGTGTTGCTGCGCTGAACGGACTGAACCGTCTGTAATCGACAGTAGCGTTCAATTAAAATGTTCTAAAAATGTTCGAAAAAGGCCGCTTATGCGGCCTTTTTACTTTGCGGCTGTCGGTGAATATTCAGCACAGCATCAGACTGATGACATCAGAACGAACAATCGAGAATTTTCTGAATTTTGGTGTGCAGTTCTGCCAGCTCATCTTCCGCTGTTGAGTCGATCACGATCCCGCCTCCGGCCCAGCAACTGGCGCCATCGTCGCGGGCATCAATGCTGCGGATCAGAATGTTGAAATCCGCCTGTCCGTTATCAGCGAATACGCCCATGCTGCCACAGTAAGCACCGCGCGACTGGGGTTCCAGTTCTTCGATGATTTCCATCGCCCGTTTCTTCGGTGCGCCGGTAATAGAGCCGCCCGGCAGTGCTGCGCAGATAACATCAACCGGATGGCAGTCATCTTTCAGCTCTGCGCGGATGGTGCTGACCATATGGTGCACATTCTCGTGGGTTTCGATGTCGAACAGCTTGTCGACCTGTACGCTGAACGGCTTGGCCAGAATGCTCAGATCGTTACGCAGCAGATCGACAATCATCAGGTTTTCAGCCTGATTCTTTTTGCTCGCGGCAAGCCATTGGCGCAGGGATTCATCCTCGTCGGGCGTGCTGCCACGACGGCTGGTGCCTTTAATCGGCTGAGTCACCATCTGCTGGCCATCAAAGCAGATAAAGCGCTCAGGACTGGCTGAGAAAATACTTCTGTCCCGCATATTGAGATAGCCGCCAAACGACGGATTCATTTGCTGCAGCAGAGGGAAGGGCGAGCGCTTTCTCAGGTTTTCACTGGTATTGAAGGGCATAGTGAGATTTACCTGGTAAGCATCACCACTGCGCAGGTAATCGTGCACCCGATGAATGCAGCTGAAATAAAATTCGTCGTCCCATTGGCGCTGCCAGTCAACCTTGCGTGGGCTTTCTGCCTCTGCAGTCTGATGTTCTTCTGATTGCTGATAAAACCGGGCCAGCCAGTCCTGCTGATCCTGTTTGCTCATGCTTTCGGCGAAGCGCACCGTGGCTTCATCCGTTTGCGGATTAAGCTGAATTACTGCCGGATAGTAAGCGAATTCGGCCAGCGCAGAATGATACGAAAGACCCTGTAACGCACAGCCAGCTTCATAGCTGAAATAACCTGCCCAGCCGGAGCAGATATCTTTCCGGCTACCGCTCTGGCTTTGTGTCTTTTGTATCTGCTGCTTCAGCGTCTGGTGAAGATTACTGAGTTCTTCTGTTGTCTTTGCCGCGATCTGCCGGGTGGGCAGTGTAAACAGCCAGGCTTCGCCCGCGGCACCTGTATCCGCTGTGTTGTCGGCCTCTGAAGATCTCAGCCAGCGCCCGTCGGCACTGAACAACAACACAGAGTCAGGGTAGGCGTGGCCTGTTCTAATAATCTTCCGGGCACTCGTATTGAGTCTTTTGTGCGTCATAACAGGCCAGAAACGGTACTCTGCAGGAGAAGGTAGGTAGTTGATTTTACAGGGAAACCCATGGTTATGGGTAATTGCCGCAAATTTTAGGCAATTGGGTGTCGTAATCAAGTGTAAGCAATTGTAAAAAAAGGGGTAGACAACACTAAAGTCCCATAATAGATTGAGCCCGACCTGAGGCTTTAGTGCCAATGATAATAACAATAACAAGACGGTTTCTGATGTATCCCGCTCTTAACGAAATTCACACCATTCGTGCTCAATGATGGTCCGTGAATGGGCAAATGGAAGCCCTAAAACCAAGAAAAATAATCAGGAGTGTGCACATGAAATTCCTTAAGAAAGCTACCCTCGCCACAGCCATCGCAGCAGCACCATTTGCCGCGAATGCTGATCTGGTTGCTCTGGATGATGCGGTAATGGGTAACACCACCGGTCAGGCAGGTGTGACCATCGAGATTGATATTGCCGGTGATGGCATTTCTATCGGTGAAGTTGAATACATCGATGAAGGTTCTCTGGCAATTGAAAATATCCAGATCAACAATGCAGATATCACCCAAACCATCGACGTTGATGCTGATGGCAATCTGGTGATGGGTGTTTCGGCTATTACAGACCTGCAGCTGTCTATCGGTAATACGGATAACCCGACTGACGCGACGGTTGCTTCTGCCAGTGGTGTAATGCTGCGCCAGGCCGGAACTCCTGCCAACAATGCAGAGCTGGTGAATAATCTCTCTATGCAGCTGGATATGGGTGCTTCGACCACCACTATCTACAACATGAGCGCATATGACAAAGTTAATGATCCTGATGGTCTTGCCGCAACCTTTGATAACGGGGTGGATCCGGTGAGTAATGCGCTGACATCCGGTGTGGTGATCGCTGCTAACGCCAGTATTGATCTGAATAATATGGATGTTGGTTTGTTCGGTTACACGGATGAGCAGGCTGAGGCTCGTGCTGACTCCGTTGCTATGGGTGGTAATGGCAATGGTTCCCTTGATGCAGGAGAGGAGGGTGTGTACAACTCCCTGCGTAATGGCTCAGCTATTCAGATTACTGGTGTGCAGTTCTATGACACTGATGGTTCTGGCAACCGTATTAACGCAACCATTGATCAGAAAATCTGGGCGAATGGTGGTTCTGTAGCTCAGGGTGGTGGTGTTTATATCGCGATGGGTGAATTGAGTGGTACGCTGGAGGTGGGTGGTATTGCCATTGCGCAGCAATCCATTGGTACTGTAAAGATCTCTGATATCAATCTCTCTGGTATGACCCAGCGTATCTACGGTCACTGATCGGGCGCTGAAAAAGACCCGCTTCGGCGGGTTTTTTTATGCCGTGAATTTGCTGTTTTTGTCAGAAAACACCCGGTAAAAGGCCTGATTATCTATTGGTTGGAAAGGCCCTTTTCTGTACTATTGTACACCTCGCGAATATAACAATAATAAATCCGGAGGGGCCGCAGGCCATCATTCGTGTTCATCATTCTGTTGGGATCCATCATAGGTTTTGCAATGGTGCATGAGTTTGCCATTGTGAATGATCGTCCGCAGGGGGATACCGTTTACCGGGTCGCTGTTAATGAAGATTTTCAGCACGATGAAGTGGTAAATGTTGAACCTCTGGTACGCCAGAAATTCCGTAACGTCGTCCGCCAGGCGTATGACTATTCCTGTGGTTCAGCCGCACTCACTACCTTGCTCGACTTTTATCTCGGACGTAACTTCCAGGAGCGTCAGGTGATGGAAGGTTTGCTGAGGTTCGGCGAAACAGAGCGGATTATCGAACGCCGCGGCTTTTCGCTGCTGGATATGAAACGTCTGGTGACTGCGCTGGGCCATCCGTCCGGCGGTTTTAAAGCGGAAGCCAAAGACTTGCTGGAGCTGGATCACCCCGCGATTGTGCCTATTGAATATGCAGGATTTAAGCATTTTGTGGTGCTGCGCAGCGTTTATGAAGGGCGGGTCTATCTGGCCGATCCTGCTCTCGGCAATATTAGTTTCACCCTGAACCGGTTCCTGGAAGTCTGGGATAACAATGTGTTGTTTATCGTCTTCCCTAACGGACATAAGCCTGCTTCCGGACTTGAGCTGCGCGAAGAGGATATGCGTTATGTTGCAGATTATGTGATTGCAGAAAATGCATATCGTGAATTCCCTCTGATGGCAATGCGCTACAGCGACAGCATTACCAACAAATTAGGTGAGCTGTATAACAATGCTTATTCCTCTTACCAGCAGAAAACAGATGAACAAGGTGAAGCAGTCGTTGATGAAGAAAGCGGTAATCCGGTTTATGAGATTGTCGTCGAGGATTCATCCGACGGCCGTAAACGTGATGAATTTAATGTCCGCGTGACGGACGACCCCAATGAAAGCATTCATAAAGAACTGCGCTTCAGAAGAAAATAATAATACGGGATCAAAGGGATATTATGGGTAACCGGTTAATTTTGGCCGCCTCGCTGGCGTTGCTGACATTCTCAAACAATCTGTTGGCTGAGCAGGATGCTGATCTTTCCAGAGCGCGGGAGGCGCTGTCCAAACAGGAAAACGATGCCGATACAGAAAAGGCGCTGGAAGAAGTATTTGAGGCGGCAGAGAAAAACTATTCCCTGTTGCGTGAAGGCGGCGTATCGCTGAATTATAACTTTGATTACAGTTACTACGGCGATCAGCGTCTGGATCTGGTGATTGAACCAACGCTGGATTCTGAAGGCCAGCCAACAGGGTCATCTACGATACGTAATGCGGATGTCAGTCCGGTTGCCAGTCATACTTTTACCAATTCCTTCGCACTGGATTATGGTCTGTTCGACAATCTGACGATTGGTGGGCGCCTGCCGCTGGTCGCAAAATTCGATACCGAAGATTCTCTGACTGCTTATTCTCTGGGTGATATCAGCTCAACGGTTCGCTATCAGCCGTTCGAATACATACCGGGTAAGCTCAGCCAGACATGGTTTGGCAGTCTTAAACTGAAAACCGGTGACAGTCCGTATGAGATCGATACGGACGAAAGTCTGTCGACAGGCTCTGGTTACTACACGGTATCCGGTGGCGTCAGTGCATCAAAAGTACTGGATCCTGTCGTTCTTTTTGGTTCCGCCAGTTATGGCTATAACCTGCCGGAAAAAGGGCTCAATCAGGTTCGCGGCTCGTCTTTGCTGACAGAAGTTCATCCTGGCAGCAGTATTTCTTTCTCTATGGGCTTTGCTTATTCCCTGTCTTACGACGTATCGCTCAGTGCGTCTTTTCAGGGGTCTTTTAATGACGAGACGACATTTGTATTCCGTTCCGGTGGAGAGCGTCAGACATCGACTGTCGGCAGTCAGATGTCAGGCATCATGAACTTTGCGCTTGGTGTCAGGGTGTCACCAAAAACCATTGCTAACGTTAACGTCGGGTTTGGTATGACAGAACTTTCCCCGGATATCATTCTGGGGCTCTCGTTACCAATCGATATAGAAGGTGTTAAGGCTCCGGCAGGAAGCTGAGCTTTGCCATGACATGGATCGTAATAACAATAATTAAGCAGTGGCACATGTTAATGAGATTTCTCACCGGTTTATTTTTGCTGATGCCTGTCTTTGCCTATGGGCAGCTGTCGCAGAACCTGTTTATTGATACCAAGGCAATGTCGCTCGGGAATGCGGTAACGGCTGACCCGGTCGGCATTATGGATATTCATTTTAATCCGGCAGGTCTGACGAAGCTGGATGACCGGCAGATTCAGATACAGCTTATGAATATCGTGCTGAAATCGGAGGCTGATTTCAGCTTGCCTGAGGATTACGACTCATCCCAGGCTGGATTGCTGGACATCGCAGATGATCCGATCCTCGATCAGAATGGCAATGCGAAAAGCGAAGCGACAGCCGCAGCGTATATTCCTGGCTATGGCATTATGCCAATGACATTGCCGTTGCTGACGCTGCCCAATGGCGGTATTTCCATCAAACCTCCAGGTTCAAAATTCACCTTTGCTAATGCGGTATATGCACCAATGGCCGCGGGCTTTGCCAAAGAGGATGATGACGCCGGGCGGTTTCAGGCGAAGCAGGTAGCGCTGCAGCGCTTTACCTATTTCTCACCTTCTTTTGGTTATCAGGTAAATGATCAACTTTCTCTGGGGGCGGGTTTTCTGTTCTCCCATCAGGCGGTTGCAGTGGTTCAGGATATTCGTGCGCCCAATGTGCTGATATCGGTTCTGGAAGAATTGCAGGATGCATTTGCCTGTTTTGATGATAATGGTAATTCCACAGGCAATGACCCGCTGGCGCCGATTATCAGCCTGTGCGGCGGTAATGTCGGACCCTATGACGATGTGGGCGAGCTGACGATTAAAACCGAAGAGACGCTCTCTCCGTCTTTTAACCTTGGCCTGTTATGGGAGCCGGTTGACTGGTTTGCTTTTGGTATGGGGTATCAGAGTGAAGCAAAATCCCGACTCAAGGGAACCTATGAACTGAATTACTCCGACGACTTTGCTGACTTCTTCCGCACATTTAACAACTCAATCGTCGGTGCTATTGGCGGTGCTATCTTTTCACTGCCAACCGGGCTTAAAAAAGAAGCAGGGAATGTCACCACAGAATTAATATATCCGCAGCATTTTCAGACAGGGATTAAATTACGTTTCCTGGATGACTTTCAATTTAACGCCGATGCCGGCTGGACGGACTTTGATAAGTGGGATGAGCTGAAATTCCGGTTTGACCGTCAGGTCAGTTTTCTTGGGGCAGCCAAAACACTTGCTCCGGATCTGGTGACTAACGATACGCTGCGCCAGCCGCTGGGTTACAAAAGTGTGTGGAGTTTTGGCTTTGGTTTTCAGTATGACCTGAATTCCCGTGTTCAGCTGCGTCTTGGCTACGAACCGCGTAAATCGTCAATCCCGGATGAAGCCCGCAGCATTCAGGCACCGTTAGGATTCGCCCGCATGTACAGCCTGGGTATGGGGTATCAGTGGGACCTGGATACTGTGGTTGATCTGTCGCTGAGTTTTATGCAATCTCAGGAAACGATTCTGGCCGATCCGCAGGATGCTGAAGCGAGTGGCGAATATGAAAATTCCAGTAATGCACTTAACCGAAACTGTCTTACATGTACTGTAACCAATCCGTATCCCGGGCTGGACGTAGAAACCCGGCTGACCATTGGCGCCGCAGGTTTCTCCTTCCGTACCAAGTTCTGACCATTATCTTTATCTGTTCTGGTGTGGCGCCGGCGACAGCAGCAGAGGATGGATATTTTACCTGGATGGATGCTGAAGGGCGTATTCACAACTCTCCGCGCCCAGCTGTTAAGGTGAAAGAGGGTGGCGGGCAAGAGGATGAGGGGCAAGCGGGTGACGGGCAAAAGATTCGGGCAGCAGGCGCAGATTCTGAAAATAATGGGCAGAACACGAATACGAACACGAAAAAAGCCTCGATAGATAGGCCAAAAGATACAGCTTCAGATGCAGCCTCAAACACCCCAGTAGATGTACGAACAGATTCAAATGCAAAAGTCCCGGCGGCTGAAGAGTATCTCAGTGAAGCGGAACTCGAAGCGGCGTTAGAGCAGGAACGGCAGGAGCATCCGCCATTTTTTATCTGGACTGACACCGATGGCCGGGTGCGCAGCGAGTTTATTCCTCAGGGAGCTGTGGCAGGTGGTCAGGAGAATAATGCTGACAGTGAAACAGTGTTCTACGATCACATTCTGATTCCACCGCAGCGGGTTGCATCCGCAGTCCGGCAATCCGGGTGTTGCGCAGCTTTTCGCCAGCAGGCGAAACCTTTGCGGGCAGCGGGTAGTTCGACGATTTTTCGTCATATCCAGCAGAACAGTCCTTTTCCGGCCAGGAGTGGCTTGTCGCCAGCCTGGTATTTTTATAATGCGGAAAACACGGATGCCTTCACGCTGACATTGCGCATCCGAAGTACTGATGTGGACGCCGCGCTGATCGCGGTGGATGATGACTTTGTGCCGCTGCATTACCTTGAGAGGATGCAGGAGCAGACTATTCCGGCTAACTGGCATCGCCAGGCATATCGTGAATCCGTGATCCGTATTGAGGACCCGGATGTTCGTGGATACATACTGTTCTTCCGCGGTGCGGTACCGGAAGATTCCTCCCTTGAGGTAGAATGGTTCTGATTTCAGTAGGAACCATTCATGGATAAGCATCCCCTAAATTTAACCACCGCTTCAGCCATTCAGCATGCGCTGGTTATTCAGAAACCCAGATTACGGACAGACGGCGAATTACGTCGGCTGGTGTTATTGCATGGCGCTGGCGTGGCGGGTGAAGTTACCTGGATGTATCTGGTGAATTATCTGGAAGAGTGGGATGAAATTCTGATTCCGGATTTCGCTGGTATGGGCAAAAGCCGCTTTCTTGATAACGGCGAACCGGTTGTGAATGACTATGCCCGACAGATTCAGGAACTGCTGATCCGCATTAACTGGAGTAGGGTGGATATTGCCGGGTATTCCTTCGGTGGTATGGTGACCCATGCTCTGGCTGAGACTGGCCAGCCGGTTAATAACGTTTATCTGCTGGAACCTGCCATGTTGTTTTCCGGCGATAAAACTGAGCTTAATGCCAAAGCCGGAACCTATGCTGATATTTCTGCGGCGATTTTATCCGGTAATGCGGATGACAACACGTTTCTGAAATTTCTGGATTCCGTTTCACCGGCACGACCGGCCAACAGTGCGGTGGATCAGATGACGATCAATCGTCTTAAAGAAAACCGTGATGGCTTTGCTTTGTCTTTAAATGCGGTGAGCGTTGAAATAATGCAGCGTGCGGATTATTTCCTGAGCTGGCAGGCGCCATGGTCCGGTGTGAGTTTTGTCGGTGGTTTAACGCCGGCCTATATGCATGAGCGCCATCAGCAGCTGGCAGAGACAAGTTCAGACTGGCGTTATGAGTCGGTAGCGGGTGCAGATCACAGTCTGGTGTTTACCAAGCCGCGCACCATTGCCCGTGCCATGAATGCTCACCGGGCAACACGCGGTTCCTGACGATGTTTACAGCAACAGCGCCTGCGCTCAGTTGCGCAGGCGGCGTTCCAGTTGCGTTTCCACCATAATGCGCGTGGAAATTTCCTCAATCGATTTATCCGTGGTGCTGATGAAGGGAATGTTTTCCCGTTGATACAGCATCTCGACTTCATCAATTTCGTGATAACACTGTTTCAGTGAGGCGTAGCGGCTGTTGGCACGGCGTTCATTACGGATGGCTGCCAGGCGATCCGGGTCGATGGTCAGACCAAATAATTTGTGACGGTATTTTTCCAGACTGACCGGAATTTTCAGGTCATCCATATCCTCTTCGGTCAGCGGATAATTTGCTGCCTTGATGCCGAACTGCATGGCCAGGTAGAGACAGGTAGGCGTTTTGCCGGAGCGCGAAACACCGACCAGAATAATGTCTGCTTCTGCATACTGGCGGGTGCGGGCACCGTCATCGTTATCCAGTGCAAAATTCACCGCATCAATACGGGCGATATAGCTGGAACTGGTGGCCGAGGAGTGCGAGGTGCCGACACTGTAGGAGGATTCTACCTGCAGCTCAGCTTCCAGTGGCGCCAGGAATGCTCCGAAAATATCAATCTTCAAAGCATTGGCTGAATCAATAATCCGGCGGATATCACCATTTACAATGGTGTCGAACACGATCGCGGGCTTGCCGCTTTTTTCAGCAGCAGCATTGATGCGATCGGCTGCGTTATGGGCTTTTTCGACTGAGTCGATATACGGCAGGGTGACCCGCTCGAATTCGATAGCCTTGAATTGAGACAGCAGGCTGTTGCCCAGCGTTTCTGCGGTGATCCCGGTACCGTCCGAGATAAAGAAGGCGGTTCTCTTCATGTGGAAATTTGTTTCCCGTGGACTTAGTATTACGCAGCCAATGACCGCTTAGGCGAGTTTATTTGATTCTGGCAGGTGTGCATAGTTACAGGAGAAGCACGTTGACTGATTACGTACTGTGGTTTGATCAGGTATCCATGGGTGATGTGGAAAGGGTCGGGGGCAAAAATGCGTCCCTCGGTGAAATGATCAGCAACCTCTCAGAGGCCGGTGTTTCGGTTCCCGGAGGCTTTGCAACCACGGCGGATGCATACCGCGAATTCCTCGCGTTTGAAGGGCTGGATCAGCGTATCCAGAAAGCCCTCGACGCTCTTGATGTAAACGATATCCGCTCATTGAGCGATACCGGCGCACAGATCCGTGGCTGGATTCTGGATGCGCCGCTGCCGCCGCAGCTGGAAAAAGACGTACGTGAAGCCTTCAGCAAACTGCAGGAAGGTAATGCCAATATCGCTGTTGCCGTTCGTTCATCGGCAACCGCAGAAGACCTGCCGGATGCCTCCTTCGCCGGTCAGCAGGAAACTCACCTGAATATTGTTGGTATCGACAACGTTCTGCTGGCGATCCGCGATGTGTTCGCCTCTCTGTTTAACGACCGCGCCATTGCCTACCGTGACCACCAGGGCTTTGACCACCATAAAGTGGCTCTGTCTGCTGGTATTCAGCGCATGGTGCGCAGTGAAACGGCTTCCAGTGGCGTTATGTTTACACTGGATACCGAATCCGGTTTCGATAAAGTGGTGTTTGTGACCTCCTCATACGGCCTCGGTGAAACCGTGGTGCAGGGCGCCGTTAACCCGGATGAATTTTACGTTCACAAAGAAAACCTCTCTGCTGGCCGTCCGGCCATCCTGCGCCGCAATCTGGGCGCAAAAGCGATCAAAATGGTTTACAGCCAGGATGCCAGTGTAGGTAAGTCGGTTGAGACTCAGCGCGTTGACCGCAATCTGCGTCAGGTGTTCTCGCTGGCGGATGACGAGGTTGAGAACCTTGCCCGTCAGGCCATGATCATTGAGAAGCACTACCAGCGTCCGATGGACATTGAATGGGCCAAAGATGGCGATGATGGCAAGCTTTACATTGTTCAGGCCCGTCCGGAAACCGTGAAAAGCCGTGCCAGCAAGAACGTTATGGAGCGCTACCTGCTGAAAGAGACCGGCAAAGTGCTGGCCGAAGGCCGCTCCATTGGTCACCGCATCGGTAAGGGTAAAGTCCGTGTCATCAACAGTGTTGAAGAGATGGATCAGGTGCGCGAAGGGGATGTATTGGTCGCCGATATGACTGACCCCGACTGGGAGCCGGTTATGAAGCGCTCTGCCGCGATTGTGACCAATCGTGGTGGCCGTACCTGTCATGCTGCGATCATCGCCCGTGAGCTGGGTATTCCTGCGGTGGTTGGCTGTGAGGATGCCACTGAACTGCTCAGTGATGGTCAGGAAGTGACGGTTTCCTGTGCAGAAGGGGACACAGGTTTTGTTTATGAAGGTGCGCTGGACTTTGATGTGCGTACCAACAGCGTGGATTCCATGCCGGATCTGCCGTTCAAGATTATGATGAACGTCGGTAACCCGGACCGTGCCTTCGACTTCCAGGGGCTGCCAAGTGCCGGTGTTGGTCTGGCACGACTGGAATTTATTATTAACCGTATGATCGGCGTGCACCCTAAAGCACTGCTGAACTTCGATTCCCTGCCGGAAGAAGTGAAGCCGACCGTTGAGCGCCGTATTTCAGGTTACCCGGGGCCGGTGGACTTCTACGTGGAAAAACTGGTGGAAGGTATCTCCACTCTGGCCGCAGCGTTCTGGCCTAAGCGTGTGATCGTGCGTCTGTCAGACTTCAAATCCAACGAGTACGCCAACCTGATTGGTGGTCGTCTGTACGAGCCGGAAGAAGAGAACCCGATGCTGGGTTTCCGTGGCGCATCCCGCTATATCTCGAAAAACTTCCGCGACTGCTTTGAGCTCGAATGTCGTGCCATGAAGAAAGTCCGCAACGAGATGGGCTTTACTAACGTGGAAATCATGGTGCCGTTTGTGCGTACCGTGGGTGAAGCGGAGCAGGTATCTAACCTGCTGGCTGAGAATGGCCTGAAGCGCGGCGAGAATGATCTGAAACTGATCATGATGTGCGAACTGCCAGCCAACGCACTGCTGGCGGAACAGTTCCTGGAATACTTTGATGGTTTCTCTGTCGGCTCCAACGACCTGACACAGCTGACTCTGGGCCTGGACCGTGATTCCGGCATTATTGCGCACCTGTTTGACGAGCGTAACGAAGCCATTCTGGCGTTGCTGGAAAATGCGATCAAAGCCTGTAAGAAAGCCAATAAGTACATTGGTATTTGCGGTCAGGGGCCGTCCGATCATCCGGATTTTGCCAAATGGCTGATGGAGCATGGTATCGACAGTGTTTCCCTTAACCCGGACTCCGTGCTGGATACCTGGTTCTTCCTGGCGGATAAATAAGGATAGTTAAACCGGAATGAAAAGCAGCAGTGAGCTTTTCCCGGTCAGTCTGCTGCGGGCGGATGCCTTCAGCGGACTGACAGAGGATGTGTATCTCGTAAAACATAACCGCGACCCGGACCTCAGTGTCCAGGTCGCGGTTTCTCATCTGGGTTACCAGAATAAGCAGCACAGTGGGGTTCCTGTGATTCTGCTGCATGGCAGCTTCAACAATCGTGGATTCTGGCTGTCCGGTGTCGGTGAAGGTCTCGCCCGGCACTTGCTGGATCAGGGGTTTGATGTCTGGATGATGGATATGCGCGGCCATGGCATGTCACCACGCAATCAGGATTACCGTAATAACACTCAGGAACGCTACGCCTTGTATGACCTGCCGGCAGTCGCAGAGTTTGTCCATGAAAAATCCGGAAAGGCGCCGGTCTGGCTCGGCCATTCACTGGGCGGGGTGACCATTGCGGCGGCGGTTGCCGGCGGTCTGCTGCGTGATGAGAAGTGCAGTGGCATGGTCATTATTGCAGCGCAGGCTATCCGTCGGCCAATGTACCAGTGGGTTCCGTTTGCTTCTCTGGCTGCCCGTACCCGGGTAAATATGAAAGGTGAGCTGGACGGGCGTAAACTGGGCTTAGGTCAGGAAGCAGAGTCGGCTGGCATTATTGATGAGTATCTTGCCAGACATTCGCTGTTTGGCGCCTGGCAGCTGGCATCCACGCAGCAGAAGCTGTTACCGGCGTGGAAAGATGGCACCCCGGTGCCCTTGCTGGCGCTGGCCGGAGAGGCTGACCGTTCTGAGCCGGTGGAATATTGCTCGCGCTTTGCCGCGCTGTACGGTGGCGATAAAACATTTATCCCTCTCGGTACCGGCTCTGGCTTAAGTCAGGACTACGGTCATCTGGATATGATGTCTGGACAGACTGCAGGCAAAGAAGTCTGGCCCCAAATATCTGACTGGCTCAAAGCCACTATAGAAGCCTGAATCAGAAGCCTGAATCAGAAGCCTGAATCAGAAGCCTGAATCACCGCGCATGTCGGACAGCGGATGCAGGGGTGAACGCCTGGCATCGAACGCTGTCCGGACTTGACAGGCCCTTGGGGCATTCGTGGTAAAGTGTCAGCACACCCAAACCCATTTTCATAATTAAGGAATACGCTATGACCCGATACATTACTCCGGATCTGTGTGATGAATACCCGGATCTGGTTCAGGTTGTTGAGCCGATGTTCACTAACTACGGCGGCATTGAGTCATTTGGTGGTGAGATCGTTACCGTCAAATGTTATGAAGACAACTCCAAAGTGAAAGAGCTGGTCGAGCAGGATGGCAAGGGCAAAGTCATGGTCATCGATGGTGGTGCTTCCATGCGTAAGGCGCTGATGGGTGACATGATCGCCGAAAAAGCTGCGAAAAACGGCTGGGAAGGTGCGATCATCTACGGTTGCATTCGTGATGTTGATGCCATTATGGAGACCGATCTGGGCGTTCAGGCGCTGGCGACTGTTCCGCTGAAGACTGACAAGCGCGGCCTGGGTGACATCAATGTCCCGGTTAAATTTGGCGGCGTTGAGTTCATTCCGGGCCAATACGTCTACGCTGATAATAACGGCGTGATCGTATCTCCTGAACCTCTGAGCATGCCTGAATAAGGGCTGCTCAGCATCTGATACCTGAAAAGCCCGGCCATGCCGGGCTTTTTCGTATCCGTAACATCCCTATCGACAGACTCTCTGATCGGTAAAATTCCCATATTGCATACAATCTTAGTCTTATAAGCGGTTGCTTAATGAGTTTTTGCGAGTAAACTGCCATCAAACGTTAAGGATTGTAGACAATCTTATGTCTGAACCAATGACTCTGGCTGAAAAAGTATTTACCGAGCTGACCACAGCGATCGTACGCGGTGAGCTGCGCCCGGGGGATCGTCTGTCAGAGCAGACACTGGTTGAGCGTTATGGTGGCAGCCGTGCGCCGATGCGTGAGGCCATTCAGCGCCTTGAGGCGCGTAATCTGGTGAAACGTGTTCCTCATGCCGGCGCCAGAGTGGTATCCCTGACCACCACTGAGCTGCGTGACATCTATGAAGTCCGGCTGGAACTTGAGTGTATGGCCTGTCGCCTGGCGGCCACCCGTATGACGGATGACGAAATTCAGGAGTTGTACGCACTGCTGAAAGAACACGAAGATTCCATCGCTGCAGAACAGGGATTGGCCTATTACCAGAAGGCGGGCGATCTGGATTTCCACTACCGTATTATCAAAGGCAGCAAAAACAGCCGCCTGTATCAGATGCTGTGTGGCGATCTGTACCACATCGTGCGTATGTATCGTTATCAGACCAGTACCAGCAGCAAACGCCCGCCACAGGCGCTGCAGGAACACAAACGAATCGTAGAAGCCATCGCTGCACGGGATGCAGAGCTGGCTGAACTGCTCATGCGGCGTCATATTCAGACGTCGATAACAAACCTTGAAACCCGTTTGGCTGAAGAGGAGGGTCGGCAATGACTCCAGGTCAGAAATTCCGTAAAGCACTGGCAGACAACAAACCACTGCAGATCGTAGGTACCATTAATGCTTACGCCGCCATGATGGCAGAGCGCATTGGCCACCAGGCGATCTACCTGTCCGGTGGTGGTGTAGCAAACGCCTCCTATGGTCTGCCGGATCTGGGCATTACCTCACTGAACGACGTGATCGAAGACGTGCGCCGTATTACCTCAGCGAGCTCTCTGCCGTTATTAGTTGATATCGATACCGGCTGGGGTGGTGCATTCAATATTGCCCGCACGATTCAGCAAATGGAAAAAGCCGGCGCCGCTGCTGTTCACCTGGAAGATCAGGTTGCCCAGAAGCGTTGTGGCCACCGTCCGAACAAAGAAATCGTTTCGCAAAATGAAATGACTGACCGTATCAAAGCGGCAGTGGATGCCCGTAACGATGAAAGCTTCTTCATTATGGCGCGTACCGATGCTTTCCAGCAGGAAGGTATTGAAGCAGCGATCGAACGCTCAATCGCCTGCGTGGAAGCCGGTGCTGACGGCATCTTCGCCGAAGCGATTAAAACCGAAGAGCATTACCGCGCATTTTCTGAAGCGCTGGATGTACCTGTGCTGGCGAACATCACCGAGTTTGGTGCGACCGAACTGTGGAATACCGAACAGCTGGCAGAATGGGGCGCTGGCATGGTGCTGTATCCGCTGAGCGCTTTCCGTGCGATGAATAAAGCGGCAGAAACCGTTTACAAAGCGATCCTGGAAGACGGTGATCAGCGTAAAGTGGTTGATATGATGCAGACCCGTATGGAACTGTACGATTACCTGAACTATCACGAATTCGAACAAAAACTGGATGCACTGTTTGCCGAAGGCAAAAACAAGTAAGCAGCGTTAACGATTAGATTGGGAGATACATCATGGCAAAAGAACTGAGTGGTGCTGGCCTGCGTGGTCAGGTAGCCGGTAAAACTGCACTGTCTACCGTAGGTAAATCCGGTTCCGGCCTGACTTACCGTGGTTATGACGTTAAAGATCTGGCTGATAACTGTCAGTTTGAAGAAGTGGCTTACCTGATTCTTAAAGGCAAGCTGCCAAACCAGTCTGAGCTGGATGCTTACAAAACCAAGCTGAAAGGCCTGCGTAAAATGCCGGAAGCACTGAAAGAAGTGCTGGAACGTATTCCTGCAGACGCGCACCCAATGGATGTTATGCGTACCGGTTGCTCCATGCTGGGGAACCTCGAAACTGAACTCAGTTTTGATCAGCAGCAGGACGCAACAGACCGTATGCTGGCGCTGTTTCCGGGCATGATTAACTACTGGTACAACTTCAGCCACAACGGCAAACGCATTAATGAAGAAACCGGTGCGGATTCCATTGCTGAGCAGTTCCTGTGGACACTGCACAATGAAAAACCATCCGATCTGCATGTGCGCGTTATGCACGCATCCCTGATCCTGTATGCCGAACATGAATTTAATGCTTCAACATTTACTGCCCGTGTGTGTGCTTCAACGCTGAGTGATATTCACTCCTGTGTTACCGGTGCTATCGGTTCTCTGCGTGGCCCTCTGCACGGTGGCGCCAATGAAGCAGCGATGGAACTGATCGAAGGCATGAACGATGCTGAAGATGCAGAACAGAAGCTGATGGGTATGCTGGAACGTAAAGAAAAAATCATGGGCTTCGGTCACGCGATTTACAGCGAGTCCGATCCGCGTAACGCCATTATTAAACTCTGGTCAGAAAAACTGGCCGGCGAAAATGGTGATACCAATCTTTATGATATTTCTGTGCGTTGCGAAGCGGTTATGTGGCGTGAGAAAAAACTTTTCTGTAACGCCGATTTCTTCCACGCATCTGCCTATAACTACATGGGTATTCCAACCAAACTGTTCACACCAATTTTCGTGTGCAGTCGTCTGACTGGTTGGGCTGGCCATGTTATGGAACAGCGTGCTGATAACCGTATTATCCGCCCAAGTGCCGAATATACCGGTGAAGAACTGCGTGCAGTAACGCCAATTGCAGAGCGCGCTTAATAACGCCCCTGTCGTTTATTTCTAATGTCGAAGCAGGGCGCGGATTGAATCAATATTAATCCGCGTTCTGCGCGTTTAAGCAGAGCAATAATTATGAACACCCAATTCCGTAAATCGCTGGCTGGTACCGACCTCGAGTATTTCGATACCCGCGCCGCCGTCGATGCAATTAAGCCAGGCAGCTACGCTGGCCTGCCATACACTTCCCGGATTCTGGCAGAACAGCTGGTGCGCCGTTGCGAGCCAGAACTGCTGAATGATGCGTTAACACAGCTGATTGAGCGCAAACGCGATCTCGATTTCCCGTGGTATCCGGCGCGTGTTGTCTGTCATGACATTCTCGGTCAGACCGCTCTGGTGGATCTGGCTGGTCTGCGTGACGCGATTGCTGATAAAGGCGGTGATCCGTCGAAAGTGAATCCTGTGGTTCAGACTCAGCTGATTGTTGACCACTCGCTGGCTGTTGAATGTGGTGGTTTTGATCCGGATGCGTTTGAGAAAAACCGCGCCATTGAAGACCGTCGTAACGAAGACCGTTTCCATTTTATTAACTGGACCAAAACTGCGTTCGATAACGTCGATGTCATCCCGGCCGGTAACGGCATTATGCACCAGATTAACCTGGAGAAAATGTCGCCGGTTGTGCAGGTGAAAGACGGCGTTGCTTACCCGGACACCTGTGTCGGTACCGACTCCCATACCCCGCACGTTGATGCGCTGGGTGTTATTTCTGTTGGTGTTGGTGGTCTGGAAGCAGAAACCGTAATGCTGGGTCACCCATCCATGATGCGTCTGCCGGATATCGTTGGCGTTGAGCTGAAAGGCAAGCGTCAGCCTGGTATTACCGCAACCGATATCGTTCTGGCGCTGACTGAATTCCTGCGTAAAGAGCGTGTTGTTGGTGCTTACGTTGAATTTTTTGGTGAAGGTGCATCCAGTCTTTCCATCGGTGACCGGGCAACCATTTCCAATATGACACCGGAATATGGCGCGACTGCAGCCATGTTTTATATCGATGAGCAGACCATTGATTATCTGAATCTGACCGGTCGTGAGCCGGAACAGGTTGCTCTGGTAGAAAAATTCGCCAAAGAAACCGGTCTGTGGGCGGATGCTCTGAGCGGCGCTGAGTACGAACGTGTTCTGACGTTTGATCTGTCTGCTGTGGGCCGCAACATGGCTGGTCCATCCAATCCGCATGCACGTCTGGCAACTGCTGATCTGGCAGCAAAAGGCATCGCTAAAAATCTGGATGCGGCCAAAGCAGAAGAAGCTGAAGGTCTGATGCCGGATGGTGCGGTTATTATTGCCGCGATTACCTCCTGTACCAACACCTCCAACCCGCGCAACGTTGTCGCGGCTGGCCTGCTGGCGAAAAAAGCTAACGAACTGGGTCTGGTGCGTAAGCCGTGGGTTAAATCATCCTTTGCGCCGGGTTCCAAAGTTGCTGAGCTGTATCTGAATGATTCAGGCCTGCTGCCTGAGCTGGAAAAACTGGGTTTTGGTATTGTGGCCTTTGCCTGTACCACCTGTAACGGCATGTCCGGTGCGCTGGATCCAAAAATTCAGCAGGAAATTATTGACCGCGATCTTTACTCCACTGCGGTACTGTCCGGTAACCGTAACTTTGACGGACGTATTCACCCATATGCCAAACAGGCGTTCCTGGCATCGCCACCTCTGGTCGTCGCCTATGCGATTGCCGGTACCATGCGTTTTGATATTGAACAGGACGTACTGGGTGTGGTTGATGGCAAAGAAATCCGCCTTAAAGATATCTGGCCATCGGATGAAGAAATCGATGCCATCGTAGCGGCCAGCGTGAAGCCGGAGCAGTTCCGTCAGATCTATATTCCGATGTTCGATATGGATGCTGCAGAGAAAGCACCTAGCCCTCTGTACGACTGGCGTCCAATGTCGACTTATATCCGTCGCCCACCGTACTGGGAAGGCGCTCAGGCGGCGACCCGTGAGCTGAAAGGTATGCGTCCGCTGGCATTGCTGCCGGATAACATCACCACGGATCACCTGTCTCCGTCCAATGCGATTCTGGCGTCCAGCGCAGCCGGCGAATATCTGGCGAAAATGGGTCTGCCGGAAGAAGACTTTAACTCGTATGCCACCCACCGTGGGGATCACCTGACGGCTCAGCGCGCTACTCTGGCGAATCCTAAGCTGATGAACGAGATGGTGCTCGACGAAAGCGGTAACGTGAAACAGGGTTCTCTGGCACGTATTGAGCCGGAAGGTCAGGTTGTGCGCATGTGGGAAGCGATTGAAACCTACATGAACCGTAAACAGCCACTGATTATTGTCGCCGGTGCGGACTACGGTCAGGGTTCTTCCCGTGACTGGGCTGCAAAAGGTGTCAGTCTGGCGGGTGTTGAAGCCATTGCTGCAGAAGGTTTTGAACGGATTCACCGTACCAACCTGATTGGTATGGGCGTGTTGCCGCTGGAGTTTAAAGCCGGCACAACCCGTAAAACACTCAAGCTGGATGGTACCGAAACCTATGATGTGATCGGTGATCTGAGCCCACGGTGTGACTTAACTCTGGTTATTACCCGTAAGAATGGCGAAAAAGTGGAAGTGCCGATGACCTGTCGTCTGGATACTGAAGCCGAAGTAAACGTTTATAAGGCGGGTGGTGTGCTGCAGAAATTTGCCCAGGACTTCCTGCAGGGCGAATAACTCGGTTGAGTTAACTGAACGCGAAGTAACACAGTAGGGTGGGCTCTGCCCACCCTGTTTATTTCGGGTCGGTTTCAGTTTCTGTAGTTCTCATTTAAGTTGTTCTTATTTTAAGTCGTTCTTATTTTGCATCTTTCTTATTGTGTACGAGGCAAGAGATGTCTGAAAAACAAATTAAAATTCCGGCCACCTATATGCGTGGCGGTACATCAAAAGGTGTATTTTTCAGCCTGACAGATCTGCCGCCAGCGGCACAGGTTCCGGGTAAAGCCCGTGACAGCATTCTGTTGCGCGTTATTGGTTCTCCCGATCCTTATGGTCAACAGATTGATGGTATGGGTGGCGCGACATCCAGTACATCGAAAACAGTTATTCTGGCGAAAAGCACCGAGCCGGATCATGATGTGGATTATCTGTTTGGCCAGGTGTCGATCAATAAACCCTTTGTTGACTGGTCCGGCAACTGCGGAAATCTGACTGCAGCTGTTGGTGCATTTGCTATTTCAAAGGGTCTTGTCGACGCCTCGCGCATTCCGGAAAACGGCATCTGTACCGTGCGTATCTGGCAAAAAAACATCAGCAAAACCATTATTGCACACATCCCTGTGGTTGATGGCGAGGTACAGGAAGTCGGCGATTTTGAACTCGATGGTGTGACCTTTCCGGCGGCGGAAGTGGTTATCGAATTTATGGATCCTGCCGATGGTGAAGGCTCTATGTTTCCTACCGGTAATCTGGTGGATGACTTGGAAGTGCCGGGAATCGGAACCTTTAAAGCGACCATGATTAATGCCGGTATTCCGACAATTTTTGTGAATGCAGAAGATATTGGTTATCAGGGCACAGAGCTGCAGAAGGATATTAATTCTGATGCGGATGCGCTTGCGCGTTTTGAAACCATGCGTGCCTACGGTGCGGTAAAAATGGGGCTGATTCAGGATATTGCTGAAGCAGCTGATCGTCAGCATACGCCTAAGATTGCGTTTGTTACGCCAGCAAAAAACTATACCGCTTCCAGCGGTAAAGAGATTGCAGCAGGTGATATTGATCTGTGTGTTCGCGCGCTCTCTATGGGAAAACTGCACCACGCTATGATGGGGACCGCCTCGGTTGCAATTGCTACCGCAGCGGCAGTACCGGGTACTCTGGTAAACCTGGCTGCTGGCGGTGGTGAACGTGATGCTGTGACTTTTGGTCACCCATCCGGAACCTTACGTGTTGGCGCAGCTGCAGAACAGGTGGACGGTGAATGGACTGCGAAAAAAGCCGTTATGAGCCGCAGTGCGCGGGTCATTATGGAAGGCAATGTACGGATTCCGTCATCGACTTTCTGATCTGTGTCTGATCGCCTGCCTGAAAAGCCCGGTTTATGCCGGGCTTTTTATTGCCTGTAAAAATGTTTTTTAACATGCAGATGCAGATGAAAATCGCATGAAAAATAAAGTGTAAAGATGGATAGGGGGCTAGGTAGACAGGGGGCGAGGTGAACAGGGGCGAGGTGAACAGGAGATGAGCAGGAAGCAGGACTAAATGAAGTGGATATTTAAAAGAATTGCAGGGATAAATAAAGCGCAGTGATAGATGAAGAGCTGCGATCGATGAAAGGTTGGGGTAATGAAAAGTTGGGATGAATAAAGAGTTGAGATAAATGGCGGCGCAAGGAATACCTAAGGTAAAACGACAGTAAAATAAAAAGCCACCCGAAGGTGGCTTTCTATTTATATGAATTAGTTCAGACCTGATCTGACACTTCTTATTGAAAAGAAGAGAGTTTCCCGTTTTGATAATGGTGTCGAATCAATATCTCAACAAAGGAAAC